>MDTE01166700.1_pt1 | contig 111693 bp, 116 predicted proteins | sample 811231 | NCBI WGS metagenome assembly MDTE01 (sample SAMN05326651, study PRJNA326480) | marine metagenome | isolation source: seawater | place: Indian Ocean: Red Sea | collected 2010 | reverse complement strand
TTTTTATCTACATAGATATAATTTTTTTTAAATTCACTTTTAGGAGGAATTTTTACAATTAAAGCTGATAGTGAAATTAATATTAAACAATTGTCATTTTTAAAATTTACAAGTCGAGTTAAAGCATTTATTCTAGTTTTTTGGTTTTCAACAGAAGGTGAAATATCATTAAATAAGGGAAAATCCCAAAAAGGGAATTTAATTATATTGATATTTGGATTTAAGATTTTTACATTTTTTTGTATAAAATCTATTTCATTATTATCTTTACATAAATAACATAATTTCTTTTCTTTTAAAAAAATCGTATTTATAAACCATGGAATAGAATCGTATGTAATGTTATATATTAAATCGTTAGTTACCTTTAAATCATTAAAGTGAAAAATCATCTCTCAAATTTTTGTCAATCTATTAAAGGTTCTATTTTTTAAATTACTTGGTACTTTGCTTGGGTTTAGAATAAAATCTAATAATTCAGAATCAGGAACATTTAAAAGTTCGTTTAATTCGTTTAAATCATCTTCCTCTATTGATGCAGAATATTTGTTGATATATCTTTCGAAAATTATATCAAGCTCTTTGACACCTCTATATTTAGATCTGTGAAAAATTTTTTTTTTTAAATTTTCAAATTTTTCATCCATTAAACTAAAATAATAGAAATATTTTAACTATCAAGCTATGTTGATAAAACAATAAAATGACCCAAAAAAAAAGTATTCATATTAATTCAAAAGTAAGTGATATTGATTGGTTAAATTCAATTCAAAAAAAAAGAATCAGTAATTATTTTGGAGAGAGGATAGTTGACTATCTTTTAAATTTCCCAACTAACATTTTTGACAAGAATATTTTAACTGATCGTTTAGTTCAAGAGAACATTAACAAAATAGTGACTCTTGATGTTAAGGTAAAAAAAATTAAAGATAGTTATAATAAAAGATTACCTATTAATATTTTATGCGAAAATAAAAATGATCAAAAAATAAATATAGTTTTTTTTAATATTTCTCGAAAATTTATATACAGTCAGTTCAAAATTGGTGAAATTTACAGAATTACTGGTAAATTATCATATTTCAGCCCATTTTATCAGATAATACACCCAAATTCATATTATCAAGAAGAAGAAATCAGTAATAATTTTGAAGAAATTGAGCCTTTATACAATTTAAAGCGATCATCAATACCAAAAAATTTTTATAGAAAATTAATTATAAAAACCTACAAATATTTGCCACCTACTTCATGTCAGGACTGGATATTGAAAGATATAATAAAAAAAAATAATTGGTATTCATTTGAGAACAGTCTAAAAAATATACATTTTCCTATTCAATCAGATTTATCAAAACTTGAAATTTTTCGACAACGTTTAGCCTTTGATGAAATATTAGCAAATATTATAATGGTCAGAAGTTTAAAAAAAAAAACAAGAAAAAATAAATTCCTTATTTCATCTACAACATTATCAAAAAGAATTATTGACCAACTTAGTTTTAAATTGACCGATGATCAAAAAATTTGCCTTAACGATATTCATAATGATTTAAAAAAAAAAAAAAATGTTTAGACTGTTGCAAGGAGATGTAGGTTCAGGAAAAACAATTGTTGCACTTTTGTCTATTGCTGAGGTTATAAATTCAGGATATCAAGCTGTTCTTATGGCTCCAAGTGAAATACTTGTTAAACAACACTTTAAATATTTTGTTGATATATTACAACCTTATAATGTTAGGATAAAATTTTTAACAAGTAAAATCTCCAACCAAGAAAAAAAAAATATTTACGATGATTTAAAAAATAAAAAAATAGACTTATTAATTGGAACTCATTCGTTACTTAATGAAAAGATAGACTTTAATGATTTAGGTTTAACTATTATAGATGAACAGCATAAATTTGGAGTAAACCAAAGGCTAAAATTGCAAAAAAAATCTATTGACTCTCACATACTGGTCTTATCTGCAACCCCTATTCCAAGGAGTTTGACATTTGTGATTTATGGAGAAATTGATGTTTCCCTAATTAAAAATAAACCTAAAGATAGAAAATTAACAAAAACAACAATTATAGGACAAAATAAAATAAATAATATTGTTGAAGGAATAAAAAGAGTAGTCAAAAAAAAAGAAAAAGTCTTTTGGGTTTTACCAAGAATTGGAAATGAAGAAGAAACAGAATCAGAAAATGAAGCATCAGTTATTAAAAGATTTAATTACCTAAAAAAATATTTTCATGACAAAGTAGCCTTTGTTCATGGAAAAATGAAAAAAGATGAGGTAGAGAATATTTTTTTAAAATTTAAGGAAGAAAAAATAATGATTCTTGTTACTACAACTATTATCGAAGTTGGGATTGATATACCAGAAGCAACAACAATAATCATTGAAGAGGCAAACAGATTTGGGTTAGCTCAATTGCATCAATTGAGAGGAAGAGTTGGAAGAAATAATATTGATTCAAATTGCGTTCTTGTGCATACCAAAAATATTTCAGAAAATGGAAAAGCAAGACTTAATGTAATGAAAGAATCAAATGATGGATTTTTTATATCCGAACAAGATTTAAAAATAAGAGGGGGTGGAGAAGTTTTTGGTGTAAAACAAACAGGCTTACCAACATGGAGATTTTTTCATCCCTATAAAGATTTAGATTTAATTTCAGATGTAAAAGAAAATATTGAATATTTAAAAGATAAAGATAAACTAATTCAATTACTTACAACCTTATTTTTTAATAACAAAAAAATTGACAATTACTTTACTGGATAGTTTCAGGATTTTTTATAACACCAGCCGAAATCACAATTTTAATAGCTTCATCAACACCGATGTTTAGAAATTTAATATCTTTTTTTGGTACCATTAGTAAGAATCCAGATGTTGGATTAGGTGTTGTTGGAACAAAAACATTTACCATTTCTTGTTTAATTTTATCCCTTATTTCACCTTGACAATCCCCCGTACTAAATCCTATTACCCATAACCCTTTCCTTGGATACTCTATAAGCACTGCTTTTCTAAAAGCTTTTGATTTACCACTTAATATCGTTTCAAGTATTTGTTTAATTGTTTTATAAAAAAATTTTATAAACGGCAGATTTTGGAAAAATAATTCACTTTGTTTTACTAGCCATCTTCCAAAAAAGTTTGCAGTCAAAAAACCTACCAAAATCAGAAAAGATATTAAGACTATTAGACCAATTCCAGGAATATCCCTTGGTAGATAAGTATTGGGATTATATTTCTGAGGAATCAATGGTGTTACTAAACCATCAAATATGTTTACTAATGATATTACAATCCAAAAAGTAATAACAACTGGTGCTGTAACAAGTATACCTGTGAATAAGTAACTTCTAATTTTAGTTAAAAAGTTTTTTAATGGCATAATTGAATTATAGTTTTAATAAAATGGTACGCCGGATGAGGCTCGAACTCATGACAGCTCCCTTAAAAGGGGAGTGCTCTACCAACTGAGCTACCGGCGCACAAGTATAGGATATAATTAAAGTATATAAAATAAACAATAAAAAAATTATTTTTGCAACCTCATTGTAATAATCTTTGTAGCATTTGATAGCACTTGTCCATTACTTCCTTTTCCAGCAGGAATCCTATCAATATGGTGCATACCATCAATAACTTTACCCCAAATCGTATATTTGCCATCAAGAGATGGTAACTCGTCATAACATATGAAAAACTGACTATCAGCCGAATCTGGGTCATTTGCTCTTGCCATTGAAATTACCCCTCTTGTATGTTTGAGGTCGTTAAACTCTGCATCAATATTTTTTCCACTTCCTCCTGTTCCATCACCCTTAGGATCTCCTCCTTGGGCCATAAATCCCTTTATAACTCTATGGAAAGTAAGACCATCGTAAAACCCTGATTCTACAAGTTCTTGAATTCTTTTTACATGATTAGGAGCTTTTTCAGGATATGTTTCAATAGTAACACTTCCAGATTCTAATATCATTAAAAGCTTTGGGTGATTTTTGGTTAGAAGATGAGTAGTATTAAAAAAAAATCCTAAAAAAATAATAAGATTTAATTTAATTATAGATTTAAAGATAATTTTCATAGTCACTGTCCTTTAATTTTTTTTTAAAATTTTCTACCACGTTTTTTGGCACGAATGGCCTTATATCCCCTTTATGTAATGCTACTTCTTTGACAAATCTCGCTGATGTCAATTGTAAATTCTCTGAAGCCATCAAAAATAAAGTTTCTAATTCTGGATACAATTTCGCATTCATCCCAGCCATCTGAAATTCATATTCAAAATCAGCTACTGCCCTTAAACCTCTCACAATTACTTGAGCATAGCAAGTTTTAGCATGCTCAACTAAAAGATTATTAAAACCAACTACTTTTATTTCACATGAATTACTATCTATATTTTTCAGGGATAAGTCAATCATTTCAATTCTTTCATTTAAATCAAAAAAAGGTTTTTTATGTTTATTTTCAGCTACGCTTATAATTAATTTATCTAAAAAATGAGTTGCTCTTGTAATAATATCTAAATGACCAAAAGTAACAGGATCAAATGTACCAGGATAAATTCCAATAATTTCTTTTTTAGTCATCGCTTTCTTCTAACTTAGCAATTGAAACTACTTTTTCATCGTTTGATACATTGAATAAGGTCACACCTTGTGTCTGTCTACCAGCTACTCTGATATCTGAAACTGGGCACCGTATCAGCTTACCTTTATCCGTAACTAACATTAATTGATTATTTTCTTTTATTGGAAATGATGCTACGACCTCGATACCATTTCTATCAGTAAGTTGCATATTTGCTATTCCAACTCCTCCTCTTTTAGTAACTCTATACTCATAAGCTGAACTTCTTTTACCATAACCTTTGTCTGTTACACTTAATATAAATTCTTCATTATCTTTAAATTTTTTAATAGTATCATCGTCAATTAAGGACTCGGGAACTTTTTCTCCTTTTTTTATCATATTTGATATCTTAAGGTAGTTATCTCTTTCTTCTACTTCGAATTTAATATTTCTTAAAATTGCGAGCGAAATAACACTATCATCTTTGCTTAACCTGATTCCTCTAACACCAATTGAAGTTCTTCCTGAGAATAATCTAATATCTTTAGCTATAAACCTAATACATTTTCCTAATCTAGAGGAAAGAAAAATATTTGCTGTCTCTTCACAAGTTATCACATTTACAAGTCTGTCATTATCAACTAATTTCATTGCAATTTTTCCATTTGCATTAATATTTTGAAAATCTATTAATTTGTTTCTTCTAACATTACCCTTTGCTGTAGCAAAAATAATATTATTCTTATTATCCGCTTCATTATATGGCATTAAAGTATTGATTTTTTCGCCTGCTTTTAAAGGTAGCAGATTTATAATTGCTTTACCTCTTGATGTTGGTGAACCTATAGGTAGTTTATAAGTTTTTAATCTATAAACTATCCCTCTAGATGAAAAAAATAATAACGGTGTAAGGGTATTAACAACAAAAACTTGATTAACAAAATCTTCTTCTCTAGTTGACATCCCTGCTCTTCCCTTACCGCCTCTTCGTTGTGCACGATAGGTAGATAATGGCACTCTTTTTATGTACCCTGAATGCGTAACTGTCACAACAACATCTTCAGAACTAATTAACGATTCGTCATCTATTTCATCTTCGTGATCTGATATTTCTGTCTTTCTCTCAGTCTTTATCTTTTCGTTAACAGTTTTTAGCTCACTTTTAATTACTTCATTCAACTTCTTAGGCGAACCAAGAATTTCGAGATATTCCTTTATTTCATTGCTACATTCTCTCAGGTCATCAGATATTTTGTTCCTCTCAAGGTTTGTAAGTTTACTCAGTTTAATCTCAAGTATATTTTTGGCTTGTTCTTCAGATAAATTATAACTATCGTTTTTATCAATTTTATGCTCAGGATCATTTATAATCTCAATCAAATCTCTGACTTTATTAACCCTCCACTTTTTTTCTAACAATTTCAATTTTGCTTCATTAGTATCTTTTGAGCTTCTGATCAAATCTATCATCTCATCTATATTCTCTAGTGCTATTGCTAGTCCGCATAATATATGAGCTTTTGCTCTTGATTTTTCTAAATGATATTTTGTCCTTTTGAAAACAACGTCTTTTCTAAATTCAATGAAAAACTTTATTGCGGATTTAAGGTTTAACACATTTGGTACACCATTTTTAAGGGCTAACAGATTGATACCAAATGATGTTTGAAGAGGAGTAAATTTGTAAAGTTGATTAATTATAACTTCAGACTGAATATTTTTTTTTAAGTCCATTACAATTCTTACACCTTCCCTATTGGACTCATCTCTTAAATCAGAAATTCCTTCAATAACCTTTTCCTTAGCAACTTTTGCAATACTTTCAATTAATTGAGACTTTTTAACCGAATATGGTATTTCTGTGATAACAATGGCTTCTTTGGATTTAGAAATTGTTTCAACATTAATTTTACCCCTGATTATGATTGAGCCTTTTCCTGTTTGGTAAGCTTTCCTGAACCCCGATCTTCCCATTATTAATCCTCCGGTTGGAAAATCTGGACCTTTAATAAATTCCATTAAATCCTCGGAACTAGATTCTGGATTATCAACAAAATGACAACAAGCATCAATAACCTCTGTCGGACAGTGAGGTGGTATTTTAGTTGCCATACCAACAGCTATTCCTTCTGATCCATTAATTAATAAATTGGGAAACTCAGAAGGCAGTAAATCTGGTTCTTGTGCAGAACCATCGTAATTATCTCTAAAATTGACTGTATTAAAATTTATATCGTTCAATAAAAAAGAAGCTATCTCCGATAATCTAGCTTCAGTATATCTCATTGCTGCAGCGGAATCACCATCCATTGATCCAAAATTTCCTTGACCTTCAATTAATGGAACGCGCATGCTAAAATCTTGAGCTAGCCTTACCATAGCATCATAAATTGCTGAATCTCCATGCGGATGGTATTTACCCATTACATCTCCGACAATTCTAGCAGATTTTCGTGTAGGTTTACTGTGTAGATAACCAGACTCGTTCATTGAAAACAAAATACGCCTATGAACTGGCTTTAGACCATCACAAACATCTGGCAGGGCACGTGATACAATTACACTCATTGCGTAATCTAAAAAAGAATCCTTCATTTCTTTTTCAATATCAATCGGCTCTATATTTTTTGAATCATCAAAGTTTTCAGGAGTATTATCGTCTATCATGGTTTAATATTTAATGTTTTTAAAAAGGGACATCATCGTCAACGTCTAGATTGTCCATTTTGGGTATATCATCGACAGCAGTTTTATCATCAATGTTTAGTATCTTTTCAGTATTATCATAGTTTTCTCCTTTGGAATCGAGCAAATGCAGAGAAGAATTGTATTGTTGTAAAACAATTTCTGTTGTGTATTTTTCATTTCCAGCTTGATCATTAAATTTTCTTGTTTGTAATTGACCTTCTAAATAAACTTTCGACCCTTTTTTAAGGTATTTTTCTGCAATATCTGCTAATCCACTGGCAAATATTACTACTCTATGCCATTCTGTTTTACTTTTTCTCTCACCTGATACTTTATCTTTCCAGTTTTCTGAGGTAGCAATAGATAATCTTACTAATTTCTTATTATCTTGCGACACCCTTACTTCGGGTTCACTGCCCAAATTTCCTATTAAAATTACTTTATTTACTGATCCTGCCATAAATAATACACTTAAACCTTTATCTATAATAACATCAAATTATATTAATAACATAGTTAATGTTCAATTGATTTATAGTAATGTTAAAAAAAGCACTAAAAAAAAAATTCAACCAATCAATTATTGTTGTTGGCGCTAAACAACATAATTTAAAAAATATTTCAATTGAAATACCTAGAAATAAACTTGTAGTAATAACAGGTCTTTCAGGATCAGGAAAATCATCATTAGCTTTTGATACAATCTACGCAGAAGGACAAAGAAGATATGTTGAAAGCTTATCATCTTATGCTAGACAATTTTTAGATATGATGGAAAAACCAGAAGTAGACTTTATTGAAGGACTTTCACCTGCAATATCTATAGAACAAAAATCAACTTCTAAAAACCCACGGTCAACAGTAGGGACTGTTACTGAAATATATGATTATATGAGACTTTTATTTGCAAGAATTGGTGTACCTATTTCTCCTAAAACAGGTAAAGAAATTAAGTCTCAATCGGTGGGAGAGATTGTAGATACAATTTTAAACATGAATAAAAATGCTAAATTTTTACTTTTGTCCCCTATAGTAAATAATAGAAAGGGAGAATTTAAAAAAGAACTTGCTGAATATAGTACAAAAGGATTTATACGATTTAAGATTAATGGAGAAATTTATACGTATGAAAGCTTACCAAAACTAGATAAAAATAAAAAACACAACATTCAAGTTGTTGTAGATAGGTTGAAAGTTGAACAAAATTTAAAATCTCGTATATCAGAATCTGTTGAAACTGCATTAAATATCTCTGACGGTGTAATCTATGTAGAGAATTTAAATGATAATGAATTAGTAACTTTTTCCTCAAAATTTGCTTGCCCTGAATCTGGTTTTACAATTGAAGAAATTGAACCAAGACTTTTTTCATTTAATAATCCAAATGGAGCTTGTAAAGATTGTGATGGACTGGGTTTTAATGAGACTTTTGATAAAGAACTAATAATAGGTGATGAGAATTTATCTTTTGAGGAAGGGGTAATAATACCCTGGGATAAAAAAAATAATCTTTTTTATACTGAGTTGACAAACGAAGTTGCTAACCATTTTTCCCTAAGTATTAAAACAAAATGGAGAGATATAAATGATTCAGTGAAAGAACAAATTTTGTATGGTGATAATAGACCTATTAATATCAAATTTTCCTATTTTAAGAGGGGACCAACAACTAAAATTTATGATGGGGTAATTGGTTTTTTGGAAAAAAAACTTGCTAGATCGGATTTATGGCAAAGAGAGGAATTATCTAAATACATGAATCAGTTTATTTGTAATTCGTGTGATGGGTCAAGACTGAAAAAAGAGGCAATGGCAGTACAAATTGATAAAAAAACAATTTTTGAAATTTCAAGTTTATCAATTAAAGATGCTAAAAATTGGTTTGAGCATCTTGAAAAAAAATTAACTGGTAATAGAAAAGAAATATCTGAAAAAATTATTAAAGAAATAATAAATAGATTAAATTTTCTTGATGATGTGGGACTTGGCTACTTAAATTTATCTAGGAGTTCTAACTCATTATCTGGGGGAGAAACTCAGAGAATTAGGCTTGCATCACAAATTGGATCTGGACTAACAGGTGTTTTATATGTTCTTGATGAACCATCAATTGGCTTGCATCAAAAAGATAATGATAAATTAATACAAACACTCAAAAAACTAAGGGATATAGGTAACAGTGTTATTGTTGTTGAACATGATGAGGATACTATATTAGCAGCAGATTATCTTATAGACATTGGCCCAAAAGCTGGAGTAAATGGTGGTGAAATTATTGCTTACGGGAAGCCAAATGAAGTAAAGAAAAATAGTAGAAGTCTAACAGGAAAATATTTATCAAGAAAATTGAATATCGAACCTAACTTAGGTATGAGGCCGGTTAATACTAGAAATATCTTAGAAATTAAAGGTGCAAAAGGAAATAATTTAAAAAATATCAATGTAAAATTACCTTTAAATAATTTTATTTCAGTGACAGGTGTTTCGGGAGGAGGAAAATCAACTTTAGTAATAGAAACACTGTATAAAGCATTATCTAAGAAAATAAATTTAAGTAAAGAAATACCTTTAAAATATGATGATCTCATTGGTTTTGAGAATATTGACAAAATAATAAAAATAGATCAAAGTCCAATAGGCAGAACGCCAAGATCCAACCCTGCTACTTACACAGGTTGTTTTACACATATAAGAGATTGGTATGCTGGATTACCTAATTCAAAAATTAAAGGCTATACTCCGGGAAGATTTTCTTTCAATGTCAAAGGAGGACGTTGTGAAAATTGTAAAGGTGACGGGGTAATTAGAATAGAAATGCATTTTCTTGCGGATATTTTTGTTAAATGCGATTTATGTAACGGGCAAAGATTTAATAGAGAAACATTAGAAGTAAAGTTTAAAAATAAAAGTATTTCGGATGTACTTAATTTGACAGTAGAAGAAGGTTATCATTTTTTTAAAGCCATACCGATGATTTCATCAAAACTTAACACACTTATACGAGTTGGTCTTGACTATATAAAAATTGGACAATCGGCTACAACTTTATCTGGTGGGGAAGCTCAAAGAATAAGATTATCAAGAGAATTATCGAAAAGATCTACTGGAAAAACACTTTACATCCTTGACGAACCTACCACAGGTCTGCATACCCACGATGTAAAAAAATTGTTAGAGGTTCTACATGAACTTGTAAATAAGGGTAATACTGTTATTGTAATAGAACATAATCTTGATGTTATTAAAACATCCGATTGGATAGTAGACCTTGGACCAGAAGGTGGAGATGAGGGAGGTAAAGTACTATTTCAGGGTAGCCTAGATGAGATTTTAAAATATAAAAATAACTCAACTTCTTCTTATTTAAATGAAATTATTAAAAGATGATATATTTAAGATTTGAACAGTTTTCTTTTAAGCAAAAGATAAAAAAAACTTAATTTATTTATTTCGAATTTGTATTTTTTTCTGAAAATTCTTATAAAGGTTATTTCTAAATCATCAATTTCATTGTTAATATATTTTTTAAAGTGCTTATCTAAAATTTTTTTTTTTATAAAACTTTTGTCCCTTACGTTATATAAAAAATAGAAATAACAAAAAAGAAAATTTGATGAAAATTTAATTGGTAATTTAGTAATATGAATTAAAGCATTGAGTTTTTGAGTAATTTTTTTAAAAGTTTCTATTTCAAAAGCTCTCCTTTCATTATTTTCTATTTCTTTAAAAGCATTTATGTATTCAATAATTTCTCTACTAAACTTTTTTTTGTAATTTTGAAGTGCATTAGTTATAAAATACTTAGAGTGATTATGGTCAAGTTCTTCTATTAACCACTGATATTTTATTTCTCTTAATTGTTTATCTTCAGAAGAAACAAAAATTTTTATTAATTCAATTTCAAGTAAAAAAACTAAAACAAGAAAATAATGTGATTTGGCATCATAATATTCTAATTGAAGAAACCTGATATAGTTTTTTTTTTTTAACTCTTTAGTTATCATTTGAATATTTTAATAATATATATAAATTATTATTACATAATAAAATTTTAACATTTTTTAATCAGGATTTAATAATGGTATATTCAATTTTTAACAAAATACACAAACTAAACAATTTTCAAACGGTGTCAGCGCATTGCGATATACCTTGCAAGATATATGATCCCATGCATGCTCAGATTTCTGTTTTAACAATGATTAGGATTTGTGATTTAATAAGTGAACTTGAAAACAAAGACAGTAATGATATAAATGATAAAGCTCAGTTTTCTCGACTAATTTCGCAAAAAGAAGAACATGGTATTAAGGTTAAAGATGAAATTCGAGTTATTTGGGGTGACTATATTAAAGAGCCACAATTAGAAAAATTTCCTGAGTTACATAAACTAACTCATGACATAATGTTGAATACTTCAAAAGCAAAGCAAGAAGTAAATAAAGAAATTACGATTGATTTACTGAAGAAGATAAATAGATTTGCAGAAATATTTTGGACCACAAAAAATGTTAAAACTTACAAAGCAATATGTCCGTATCCTCCTGCTCAAGAACTGATATATCCAGATTTAAAAGAATAATTTGTTTGGTTTCAAAGTATTTTTAGTAGAAGGTAATAGTATGGAAGGGTGTATTCCAAATAAAAGTTTTGTTTTATCATGCCCTTTCTTTTCATTTAATAAAAAATCTATTTATCTATTTAGACATAATACTTACGGATTAATCGTAAAAAAACTAAAGTATGTAGATCTTAATGGTGATCTTTGGTTTGAAGGTGAAAATTTTAGTAGTATTTCATCAATTAAAATTGGAGCTATTAAAAAAAAACAGGTAATTGGAAAAGCATTTTTAAATATTTCTAAACTTGGTGTAAAATGGTTATGATTTATTATTTACTAACCTTAAGGTTTTTATAACCTAATAAAGCAATTAATGGGCTTGCTATAAAAATTGAAGAGTATGTGCCTATTAAAACACCCCATATAAGTGATAAGATAAAACCTTTAATAACCTCACCGCCTAAAACAAACAGTGCAATCAATGCAATTAAAGTGGTCACTGATGTCATAATGGTTCTAGATAAAGTTTCATTAATAGATGTGTTTAAAATTTTATCGAAATTTATTTCATCTACTTTTTTAATATTTTCTCTAATTCTATCAAAAACAACAACCGTGTCATTAATTGAATAACCAGCAATAGTCAAAATTGCTGCAATAGAAGATAAATTAAATTCAATCTGTGTAATTGAATAAAAACCAATTGTTGATATCACATCATGAAATAAAGCAATTACAGCGCCCAACCCAAATTGCCATCCAGAAAAACGAAACCAGATATATATAAACATTGAAATCAGTGAGAATATTACAGCCTTGATACCTAAAACTTTTAATTCAGCACCAACCTTTGGACCTACAAACTCAATTCTTCTATAGTCAACATCTGCTGGTAATATACTTTTTACTGAATTAATAACAGACATTTGGTCATCTTTATTGGCGGTTTTTTTTTTTTCTATTTTAATCAATATATTGTCTGGAGATCCAAATTCTTGTATTTCAAAATTTCCAATTGATAGTTTTTCTAAATCTGCTCTTATGAGATTCAAATCTTGTGCATTAGAAAACTTTGCATCAATCATTATTCCACCCACGAAATCAATCCCAAAATTTAAGTTTTTATAAAAAACACAAAAAAAAGATGACAAAATTAAAATAAACGAAAATACAAATGCTTTTTTTCTATGAGAAAAAAATTCAAAATCAAATTTTGATTTAAATTTTATTAATGTAGGTATCATATAATAATTTTTTCGGGTTTAAATTTTTTCATCCACAAAATTACGACTAGTTTAGTAAGCATTAGAGCTGTAAACATAGAAGATATAATACCAATAGATAAGGTAACTGCAAAACCTTTAATAGGCCCTGTACCAAAATTAAAGAGTAATATAGCTGCAATTAGTGTTGTAATATTTGCATCTAATATTGTTTTTAATGCTTGTTTATATCCAAGATCTATTGAATTTATTGGAGACCTACCCGATAAAAGTTCTTCCCTGATCCTTTCAAAAACTAATACATTTGCATCTACTGCCATCCCAACAGTAAGAACTATACCAGCTATACCAGGCATAGTAAGTGTACCTTCAATTAAACTTAATATTGATATGATAATTAATAAATTAAAAATTATCGCTAAATCTGCAAATATTCCAAATAATCCATATTTTAAAATCATAAAAATGATTACAGCAATGAATCCAACTATAAGTGCCTTTTTACCTGCTTCAATTGAATCAGCTCCCAAACTTGGTCCAACCGACCTTTCTTCAATTATCTTTATTGGAGCAGGCAAAGAACCTGCCCTAAGGAGAACTGCTAAATCATTAGCAGATTCAGGTGTAAAATTTCCAGTTATGTTTCCTTGCCCTCCTGTAATTGGTTCTCTGATTTGTGGTGCACTTATAACTTTATTATCAAGAATAATTGCAAGTCTTTTAAACTTATTTTCTGTTGTTATTTTTCCAAATTTTTTTGCTCCTTTTCTATCAAGTTCAAAAGCAACAACATATTTTCCTGATTGTGGATCAACTGTTGCTGAAGCATTAGTAAGTCTCTCACCAGACATGAGAACTCTTTTTTTTATTATAAATTCTTTTTCATAAGCTGCAGGATTTGCATTTTCTAATTTGAAAGTACCTGGTGGAAGTTTACCTCTTTGTCTTGCTAGCTCAACTGTTGTAGGATCAACAAGATGCAAATTTAATTTTGCGGTTTGTCCAATTAATGACTTAATTCTTTCTGGATCTTTTACTCCAGGTAATTGAACTACAATTCTGTCATCACCTTGTTTTTGAATGTTAGGTTCTCTTGTTCCAGATTCGTCTACTCTTTTTCTTATAACCTCAACTGATTGATCAACAGCCTGGTCCGATAAATATTTTACTTGTTCATCAGTAAATAAAATATCAAATTTTAAATCATTTTCTGAACTGACAATAAAATTTCTTCCCAATTTTTCTCTTAATTTACTTCTTGCAATTTCAAAATCTTCAACATTTCTAATACTGACAGTCGCCCCTTTACCTTTTGATCCTAATTGATGGTATTTTATTTTTTCATTTCTAAGGATAGACCTGACCTCATCAACTAAATTTTCTGATTTCTCCTTCAATACATCAATTATTCCTACTTCTAAGAGCAGATGAGAACCACCCTGAAGATCTAACCCTAAGTTAAACTGTTTTTTTGGTAGAAAATTTGGTAAAGCTGTGATTTCACTCTTTCCATAGAAATTTGGTGTTACAAAAAAAATACTCAATGCACAGATACTCATTACAAAAAAAAGTTTCCACTTAGAATAGTTCAGCATGATTATTTCTTCTTTATCACATCTGCAACTGTTGAGCGTAAAACTTTTACACTTACGTTTGGTGCAAACTCTACAGTTAATTCGGTTTCATCAGCTTTGGTTACTTTACAAATAACTCCACCACTTGTAAGTATTTGATCACCTCGTTTGATTGAATCAAGTAAAGCTTTATGTTCTTTAGCTTTTTTTTGTTGTGGTCTTATTAACAAAAAATAGAAAATAACAAAAATTAATATTAAAGGCATAAAAGATGCTAAAAGTGACGGTTGCTGAGCACCGGATGCCTGAGCGTAAACAAAGTTAAACATAATAAAATTCCTTTTGTTTTAATTATTTACAAGTAAAATGAAAAAAGTTCAACTTAAATTACTTATATACAAAAAATACTTTATCCATAATATAGCATGATTAAAATCAACAATAAAAATTTGAATAAACTAATTTTTATTTCGACTATGAAAGAAATAGTAGGAATAAATACTAATTACAAAAAAAAATTAGCGGATTTACTATTTATTGATGATCAAAAAGACAGTTTAATTAAAAATACAATAAATTTTATTAATGATAAAAATTTCTCTAATGTGCTTCTCTGGGGAGAAAAAGGGATGGGAAAATCATCACTAGTCCATGCGGTTATAGATGATTTAATAAATAAAGGATATAAAAATCTTAACTTCTTAGAAATATTAAGTCATGATATAATTTACTTGCCTGAAATTGTTTATAGATTATCAACAATTAATAAAAAATTTATTGTATTTATTGATGATGTAATATTTATGCCATTCAGTAACGACTTTAATATTTTAAAATCAGTACTTGAAGGAAGCCTATTAAGTTCAAACAAAAATATTACCTATTATTTTACTACAAACATGAGAAACATATCATTGTCTTCTGATCAAAGTGACCTTGATGATCTCGAAACAAAAGACATTCAAAATAGTATTTTTTCATTATCAGAAAGATTTGGATTATGTTTAGGATTTTATCGATGTAGTAAAGATCAATATTTGCAAATAATTAATAATTATTCAAAATCTTTTCAGATTAAAGAGGATATTAAGACCGAAGCATTGAGTTGGTCGATTTTAAAAGGTGGATACTCAGGTAGAATAGCATTTCAATTTTTTATAGATTATTTCAATCGTAGATAATTACGATTTCATCTTTTTCTCTATAATTTAAATTTTTTCTCACATAATAGTTAAGTATGTCTTTATTTTTATTTTTTAATTCATTATGTAGAAAAATAAACTTTTTATTTTTTTCATTAGTTTCTAAAATTTTATTCTCTAAGTCACTAATCTTTGAAAAATTATGTTTAAGTTCAAAAATATTTTTTTTTCCAGAAAAAAAATTTAAACAAATTAAAAAGACTAATGTTCCAAGAATAATACTTATAAATTTTTTAAATTTAAATATCCTCATTTACCTATAAATCTTTTAAATGGGTTTATACCAGCAAATTGTGCAGCATCCTCCAAAGTTTCTTCAATTCTCAATATTTGGTTGTACTTACAAATTCTCTCTCCTCGGCTTAATGATCCAGTTTTAATTTGATTGGCTGAAAGTCCAACTGCTAAATCGGCAATAAATGTGTCTTCTGTCTCACCAGATCTATGAGAAATAATATTATTATAATTATTATGTTTAGCTTCATTTATTGTCATAATGGTTTCTGAGACAGTGCCAATTTGATTTAATTTTATAAGAATAGAATTTGCACATTTTTTGTTAATTCCTTTTTTTAATCTATCTATATTTGTTACAAAAAGGTCATCTCCAACCAATTGGCATTTTTCTCCAATACAGTTAGTCATCTCTTGCCAACCATTCCAATCGTTTTCAGACATTGGATCTTCAATTGAAATTATAGGATAATTTTTAATTAGATTCTCATAATATAAAACAAGCTTTTCTGATGATAATGTAAGATTTTCACCGGCAAGACTATATTTATTTTTAGAATAAAATTCAGTTGAAGCAACATCTAGACCCAAATAAATATCTTTTCCTAATGAGTAATTAGATTTTTCTACGGCTTGACTTATCATATCAAGACATTGCTTATTAGAATTAAAATTAGGAGCAAAGCCGCCTTCATCACCTACAGATGTAGATAAATTTTTTTTATTCAATAATTCTTTTAGAATGTGAAAAATCTCAGAGCCAGCTCTCAATGCAGATGAAAAATTTGTGAAATTAACAGGAATAATCATGAATTCTTGAAAGTCCAAGCCATTGTTTGCATGACAACCACCATTTACTATATTCATCATTGGCGTAGGCAATATATTAGAAACACCTCCTAAATACTTGTATAAAGGTAATTTATAGTAATTTGCTGATGCTTTGGCAACCGCTAAAGAAACACCTAATATTGCATTAGCACCCAATCTTGATTTATTTATAGTATCGTCAAGATCAATTAATGTCTGATCTATAAACTTTTGTTCTGTTACTTCAAATCCTTGAATTGTGTCATTTATTTCTGTATTTACAAAATTCACAGCATTTTTTACACCTTTACCAAAGTATCTAATTTTATCACCATCTCTTAGTTCACATGCCTCAAATGTCCCTGTTGATGACCCTGAGGGTACGGAAGCTCTTCCGAATGTATTGCAATCTAAAATTACATCTACTTCTACTGTCGGAAATCCTCTACTATCTAATATCTCTCTTGATTTAATTTTTTTTATAACAGGCATTGTTAACTATAATTTTTTTTTTGTAAGTTCGTCAAATAATTTAATTTCTTTAAGTAAACTTTTCAAATTTGATAATGCTACCATACATGAACCATCAGATGGAGCTTTATTAGGATTTTCATGAGTTTCAATAAAAATGGACGATATTCCTGCAGTAACTGATGCTTTTGCAAGTAAAGGTATAAATTCTTTTTGTCCCCCTGAAGAATTTTTAAGATTACCAGGTTGTTGTACAGAATGAGTTGCATCAAAAATAACGGGAAAACCAAAACTTTTTAAAATATATAAAGAACGAAAATCAGTGACCAAATTATTGTACCCAAACATTGTTCCTCTTTCAGTTACTAAAATTCTTTTGTTGCCACATGAACTTACTTTGGAAATTACATTTGCCATTTCCCAGGGTGAAAGAAATTGTCCTTTTTTAATATTTACAATTTTTTTTGTTTTAGCTGCAGCAGTCAAAAGATCGGTCTGCCTACATAAAAAAGCTGGAATTTGAATAATATCAATTACTTTCGCTACTTCACTGCATTGCCATGCCTCATGAACATCAGTGAGAACTGGACAATTGAATTTTTTTTTAACTTCGTTAAGAATTTCTAGACCTTTTTCAAGACCAACTCCTCTTTTACTGTTGATGCTTGTTCTATTAGCCTTATCAAATGAGCTCTTATAAACGAATTTCAGATTTAAACTTTTTGTAATTTTTTCAATTTCTGAACAAACAAAAAATGCATGATCCTTACTTTCAATTTGGCATGGACCAGCAATTAAAATAATTGATTTATTATTTGAGAATGAAATACCATTCAATTTAATTTCATTTTGTTTTATATCTCTTAAATCATCCATCTTTTTTTTTATTTTTTATAAGTGCATTCACAAAAGAATTAAATAATGGATGTGGATTAAAAGGAGTTGATTTTAACTCTGGGTGATACTGGACGCCTATAAACCAAGGATGATCTATATATTCCATAACCTCAGCCAGTTTTCCATCAGGAGAAATACCTGAAAAAACAATTCCGTTTGATTCTATTACTTTTTTATAGTTAAAATTTACTTCATATCTATGTCTATGTCTCTCCGAAATTTTTACTTTTTTGTAAATGTTGTAAATTTTTGAACCTTTTTTTAAAATAGCATCATAAGAACCTAATCTCATACTTCCACCATAATTTTTTGTATCTTGTTTATGTATCGATTTATCATCAACCCATTCATCCATAAATGAAATTACATTATTACCTCTTTTACTAAATTCAGATGAAGTTGACTTTTCAAAACCCTTAACAGATCTTATTGCCTCAATAACAGCTAATTGCATACCAAAACAAATACCTAAAAAAGGTTTTTGATTATTCCTTGCATAATTAATAGATAATATTTTACCATCTACACCTCTTTTCCCAAAACCTCCTGGTACTAAAATTCCATTAAAATTTGACAAATATTTCCTGCAACTATCTTTATCTTTTAACTTTACAGCATCTATCCAGTCAACTTTTACATTTGCATTGTTGTAAACACTGCTATGAAAAATTGCTTCGTAAAGTGATTTATATGATTCAGTTAAGTTTAAATATTTACCAACAATTGCCAAACTAACTTGTTTATTAATATTTTTTACTTTGTTATTAAAATTTTTCCATTTATGTAGATCTAATTTTTTATTTTTTAATCCAAAATAATCAAAAATTCTTTGATCAATCTTTTCCGCATGTAAAGTAATTGGTACTTCATAAATTGATTTAACATCCACAGCCATAATTACTGATTCCATTGGTATATTACAAAAAAGAGAAATTTTTTTTTTTGATTCTAAGTCAAATTTTTTGGTAGTTCTACATATCAATATATCTGGTTGTATCCCGGAGCTTAATAATTCTTTAACAGAATGTTGGGTTGGCTTAGTTTTAAACTCATTAGCAACAGACACAAATGGTAATAAGGTTAGATGTATAAAACACGTTTTTTTCCTTCCCAATTCGTTCCTGAGTTGTCTAATAGCCTCCAGGAATGGTAAACTCTCAATATCTCCAACCGTCCCACCAATTTCACAAATAACGAAATCTTCTTTTGATAAGTCTGTTTGAATAAAATTCTTAATTTGATCTGTAACATGCGGAATAACTTGAACAGTAGATCCTAGATAATCACCTTTTCTTTCTTTTTTTAAAACTTCAGAATAAATTTTTCCTGTAGTTATATTGTCACTTTTTTTTGATATTATGCCAGTAAACCTCTCGTAATGACCTAAATCCATATCTGTTTCGGCGCCATCATCTGTTACAAACACTTCTCCGTGTTGAGAGGGACTCATAGTACCAGGATCAATATTGAGGTAAGGGTCTAATTTTCTAATTCTCACTTTGAAATTTGCTAGTTGCAGTAATGAGGCTATTGCGGAAGAAGCTATACCTTTACCTAACGAGGAAACAACACCACCTGTTATAAAGATATATTTTGTCATTATTTACTGATCAATAATTACATTTATATAATTATTCAACAGGAACTTCAATTTCATTTTTATTATCAGACTCAACATCAAATTCTTCAGGTATTAGATCTAGTCTATCAATAATAGCATCTTCAGAGGAATCTAAAATGGATTTCTTATTATATGTTTTATTTGCCAAAAATGCTAGGCCAAAACTAGTGAGAAAAAAACAAACTGCAAGAAATGTCGTGGTTTTTGTTAAAAAGTTTGCTGCGCTTCTGCTGGTCATAAAGTCTCCTATGCCACCACCACTTTGACCAATTCCAAGACCACCACCCTCAGATTTTTGTAATAGTACTAAAATTACTAAAAAAACGCATATCACTAAGTGAATTGATAACAAAACTGTAAACATAAACACAACATATTCAAAATCTATCAATTATACAATAAATTAATTAATTGAACTGACAATTTTTTTTAATTCACTATACTTAAGGCTTGAACCACCTATTAGCGCTCCGTTTATATTCTTAATTTCAGATATCTTTCTAAAATTTAAGCTATCTACAGAGCCACCATAAACAATTGAAAAATCACAATTTTTCCTAAATTTGACAAAAAAATTTTTTATTAAATTAGATATTTCTGATATCTCATCATACGACGGGATTTTACCAGTACCTATCGACCATATTGGTTCATAGGCAATAACCAACTTTTTTATCTTGTTGGAAACCGATTCATTTAACTGTCCATAAATTTTTTCTTTGTATTTCTTGCTTTTTCTTTCCTCCAAAGACTCACCGATGCAGAGAATAGGAATTAAGTTCTTAATAGAAATTAAATCTATTTTTTTCTTGATTAAATGGTTTGATTCATAGTGATATTTTCTTCTTTCAGAATGACCAACAATAACGTATTTGCATTTAAAAAATTTAATCAAATCTATGCTTGAATCTCCTGTAAATGCTCCTTGAGGCTCATGATGACAGTCTTGACTCCCTAATAATATATTTTTTCTAGAAATTTTACTGAGGCTGGGTAACAAGAGAAACTGTGCACAAATAACAATTTCTTTGAATTTTTTTTTCTTATAATTGAGTTTATCCAGTTTTTTAATGAATTTATTTGCATTATTAACTGACATATTCATTTTCCAATTTGCTATAATAAAGGTTTTTTTTTGCATGATCTTAGTATATATGTAATTGAGTAAATTTTGTATAATGATATAATTATGTTAAATAAATTAAGAAATAGTTCAAAAAGTTATATTCCAAAAATTGTTTTGGGAACATTAATGACTCTTTTAATTTTAAGTTTTGCTATATGGGGGACAGAAGACTTAATTGGAGTTTCAAAACAACAGACTACTGTTGCGACAGTTGGTAAGATTGACGTTTCATCAAAAGAATTTTTAAGTCTTTATACTAGACAAACTGAAGAAATAAGGAAATTGTTAGGTTCATCACTAGACATTAAGAGAGGTAGAGAGTTTGGTTATGTAGATCGTGCTCTAAGTTCTTTAGTTAACAGAGCTTTATTTAACAATCAGGCTTCTGATTTAGGTCTCTCAGTAAGTGATCTGAATGTAAAGGACAGAATTGTTAAGGATGAATCTTTTAAAGATGATTTAGGTCAATTCAGTGAATTAATTTTTAGACAATTAATTTCTGAAAGTGGTTACACAGAAGACAGGTATGTGGAAGGGACGAGACAAGATCTTGCTAGAGATCAAATGGTTGAAACTTTAAGATCAAGTTTCATACTTCCTGAAATTATTTCAAAGAACATTGGTTCATATAATCTTGAGGAAAGATCTGTTAACTACTTTGTTGTAAAAGCTAGTGACCAAAAAGCTAAAAATTATACAGATCTAGAAATTAATGAATATTTCGAAAAGAATAAAGCAGATTTCAAAACAAAAGAGTTCAGAGATGTAGAAACTTTATTACTTGATGCAAAAAAGTTTGCAGAAAATACAACAGTTACTGAGGATGAAGTCCAAATATTATACGAAGAGAGAAAAGAAAGTTTAATTAAACCTGAAAGAAGATACCTTAAGCAAATTTTGGTGCAAGAAGAAGATCTAGCAAATAAAATATTTCTTAAACTTGAAAAAGGAACAAATTTTTCAGACACTGCAAAAGAACTAGCTAGCCTAGATGAAAGTGATATTGATTTAGGATGGAACACAAAGACCGAGTTACCTGAAGAAGTAATTGAAGGAGTATTTAATGTAAAAAAGAATAAAATTACAAAACCCATACAATCATCATTTGGATGGCATATTTTTCTTGTTTTAGATATCGAACCAAGAAAAGAATTTACCTACGAAGATGTAAAAAATAAATTTAGAAATGAATTACTCATTGAAAAAGGCAAAGAAGCAGTTTTTGACCTACAAGACGAAGTAGAAGATTCGCTTGCTGGAGGTGAATCGCTTTTAGAAATTTCACAAAAATTGGAAGTGAAATTAATTGAAGCAAAAAAAATTGACAATGAAGGAATTAATTTTGATGGAAAAAAGAATCTTGAATTTCAAGATGCAAGAATTTTGAGAGCAGTTTTCAATCAAAAAGAAAATGAAGAAGGAAACTTGATTGATATAGATGATGATAATGGTCTAGCTGTAAGTATTGTAAAAAAAATATATCCACCTAGACAAATGAGCATTGAAGAAGCTCGACCAATTGTTATTAGTAAGTTAAAAGAAGTTGGTCAATTCCAAAAAGCATTAGAATTTGCAAAAAAATTAAAATCAGAGATAGAAAGTAGTTCCATTGAAAACGTAACAAATAAATATAATCTGGAGTTAAAAGGAGTTGCACCCTTTAACAGGATACGTCCAGATGACTCTGAATTACCTTTACCACTGATCGACAAGATATTTGCTTCGAAACTTTCAGATGTACTAATTCATAATAGATCAGATCAAGAAGTTATAGTATCGCAAATTGAAGAAATTATTGATGCTTATGGTAAAGACAAATCTGATATGAAAGCCTTTAATAAAAGAATTGAAGATGACATGAGCGTAGACTTGTTATCTCAATTTTCTGAAGTTCTTAGAAAAAAATACAAAATCTCCATTAATGATGATGTAATAGATCAACTTAATTAATTATAATGGATATATTACAACCGGATCTAAAAAGTTTTAAAAAAAAATACGATCTGAATAAACCTCAGTTGTTATTTACAGCTCTCTCAGCTGATTTATATACTCCGGTTTCAACTCTTTTGAAATTTGAAAAAGAAAAATACATTTTCTTATTTGAATCAGTAGAAAAAGGTAATCAAAAAGGAAGATACTCTGCTATTGGCATTAAACCAGATTTAATATGGGAGTGTAAAAATTCCGAAATTACAATAAAAGAACTTATAAATAAAACATTTGTTAAAAAAAGTGAAACAAAAATCTCTCCTATAGAAAGTCTCAAAAAATTATTTAAAAATAATAAATTTAAAATACCTAATCATTTACCTCCAATGTCATCTGGTTTATTTGGGTATTTGGGTTATGAAATGATTTCACATTTTGAAAATGTCAAATTCAATAACAAAGATGTATTGCAACTTCCAGATTCAGTTTTCATAAGACCATCAATTATGATGATTTTTGATAATGTTAAAGATAATTTATTTATAGTAAAAACAGTTTGGCCAAAAAAAAACTTAAAACCAAATTTAGCTTTCTCTCAAGCAAAAGAACAAATTAATAGTATTTTAAATAGACTTAAGGGTTCTATTAGCAAAAAACTATATAAAACCAAATCACAACTAGTTAAATATAAATATGATGTTAAAAAAGGTGTTTACTCCAATTTAAATTATGCTCAATTCAAGAATATAGTTGAAAGAGCAAAAAGATACATTTATTCAGGTGAAGTTTTTCAAGTTGTTTTATCTAGATACTTTAAAAAAAAAATTAATTGCTCCGCACTTTCAATTTACAGAGCACTAAGATATTTAAACCCTTCTCCTTATCTTTTTTATATTAAATTTAAAAATTTTTCAGTAATTGGCTCAAGTCCAGAAATCTTAGTAAAATTAAAAAATGATATCGTTACAATTAGACCTATTGCAGGGACTAGAAAAAGAGGGAAAAATAGTTTAGAGGATACCAAATTAGAAAATGACTTGCTTACTGATAAAAAAGAAATGTCAGAACATCTTATGCTTTTAGACTTAGGAAGAAATGATACAAGCAAAGTCTGTAAACCTGGCACTGTAAAAGTTACAAAACAAATGTATGTTGAATATTTTTCACACGTAATGCATATAATTTCTAATATAAATGGTGAGATAGACCCAAAGTTTGATAATGTTGATGCATTTTTTAGTGGGTTCCCTGCTGGCACTGTTTCAGGAGCACCAAAAATTAGAGCATTAGAAATTATTGAAGAATTAGAAAAAACAAAAAGAAATATTTACTCAGGTGGAATTGGTTACTTATCAGCCGACGGAAACCTTGATAGTTGTATCGCTTTAAGAACAGCAGTAATTAAAAACGATACAATATATGTGCAATCTGGTGCGGGGATTGTTGCTGACAGTAATCCTAAAAGTGAATTTTTAGAAACTGAAAATAAAGCTTTAGCAATCCTAGAAGCAACAATATATTCTGCTCACTTCGAGGGTAATTAATAATGTTATTACTTATTGATAATTACGATAGTTTTACCTATAACTTAGTCCACTATTTTGAGGAATTAGGTCAAGAGGTAATTGTTTTCAGAAATGATCAAATTAGCACTGAAAATGTCTTTAATAAAGCACCCAATTATATAGTAATTTCTCCTGGGCCAAGTTCACCGAAAAATGCGGGAATATGCATAGACTTAATCAAAAAAAATGCTGACAATCCTAGAACAATTCCACTCCTCGGAGTATGTTTAGGCCATCAGGCTATTGCTGAGGCATTCGGAGGGTATGTTGAGGAAAGTGGAAAGCCTATTCATGGTAAGGTAAGTGAAATCAATCATAATAGATCAATCTTATATAAAAATATACAAAACCCATTTCAAGCAACTAGATATCACTCTTTAATTGTAAATAAAAATAAAATTCCAAAAGATCTTGAAATTACTTCTCAAACTAAAGATGGAACAATTATGGGTATATCCCACAAAAAACTTCCAATCTTTGGCGTTCAATTCCATCCTGAGAGTATTGCAACTGAGTTCGGGCACCAATTATTAAAAAATTTTTTATCAATAAAAAAATGAATCAATTAAAAAAAATTTTTTTTAAAATATTTGAGGGGAAATATCTTAATACTATGGAATCAGAAATACTATTTTCTGCTATTTTTGATGGTAGATTAAATAATGAACAAATCTCAGGTATTTTAGCAATTCTATCTTTTAGAGGTGAGAGTTTTGAAGAAATATTAGGAGCAGTAAATATTTTGAAGAAAAGATCAAAAAAAATTCAACTAACCGGAGAACTCATAGATACTTGTGGTACTGGAGGTGATAACAAGAAAAGTTTTAATATTTCTACAGCAACTGCAATTTTGGTATCAGCTTGCGGTTTAAATGTAGCAAAACATGGGAATAGATCTGTGACTTCAAAATCTGGTAGTATTGATATACTTGAAGCTCTAGGAATTGAAATCTCAGATACAATCAGTGGTATAAAAACAATGTATAATAAAACTGGTATATGCTTTTTATTCGCTCCAAATTTTCATAAAACACTTGGAACTGTTGCACATATAAGAAAAAATATAAATATAAGAACTATCTTTAACCTTCTAGGCCCATTGCTAAATCCTTCAAATGTAAGTTTTCAATTATTAGGTGTCACAGAAAAAAAATTTTTGGAAACCCATTCAAATTGTTTGAGTAGAATGAATTTAAAAGAATCATGGGTTATTCATAATCTTGATGGATATGATGAACTCACAACTACATCAACAAATTTAATTATAAAAATTAAAGGAAAAAAAATTTCAAAGCCAATTAGACTTTCTCCAAGTGATGTTGGTCTTAAAAAATGTAAACAAAATGACTTAGTGGGGGGGGACTCAAATGAAAATGCCTTTATTATGAATAGATTATTTGAGGGTGAAACTGGACCAATAAGGGACAACGTCATCTTAAATACTTCAGCTTGTCTTTTAATTTCTGGTAAAGTAAAAAATTTTAAAGAGGGCATAGATTTAGCCAGCAATACAATAGATAACTATAAAGCAAAAAGAAAACTCGAAGAACTAATATCAATTAATACAAGAAAATGAATGTTCTTAAAAAAATTTGTATAGAAAAAAGGAAAGAACTAGAAGTTTTAAAATGTAAGTCAAGTGTAGATTTTTTTACTAAAAAACGTAAAAAAAATAAAAGCAATTTTCTTAGTGTCCTAAGAAGTAAAGATAAAGAAAGATATAATTTAATAGCAGAAATAAAAAGAAAATCTCCGAGTGCTGGACTCATAAGACAAAAATTTAATCATGTAGAAATTGCACTCAATTACAAAAAAGCTGGAGCAAAGTGTTTATCAGTATTAACAGAAAAAAATTTCTTTGGTGGAAAAATAAGTTTTATACAAGATATTAAAGAAAAAATTAATATACCAATACTTAGGAAGGATTTCATAATAGATGAATGGCAAATTTATGAAAGTTTTTATTATGGCGCAGATTGTATATTACTAATTTTATCCATTTTAGATGATACTAAAGCAAAAGAATTCTTAAAATTAGCACATGAATTGGACATGGATGTAATAACAGAAATTCATGATTATGAAGAGTTACAAAGAGCAATTGGAATTGGTGCTCGGTGTATAGGTATCAATAATAGAAATCTTAAAACCTTGGAAATAGATATTAATTTATTTAAAAAACTTTCAAAATATATACCCCAAAATATAATAAAAGTTTGTGAAAGCGGTATTACGGAAAACGTTGAACTTAAGAAAATAAGTGAAGAAGGTGCAGATGCTTTTTTAATAGGTGAGTTTTTAATGAAACAACGAAATATCTTTAATGCAACAAAAAATTTAATACAAAAATGACTGTCAAATTATCTCATATTGAAAAAAATAAAGCTAAAATGGTTGATATATCTTCAAAAAAAATAACTAAAAGAATTGCAATAGCTGAAGCAAGAGTAGTATTTTCAAAAAAAACATTCAATATATTAATTAATAACGGAAACACAAAAGGGGAAATTTTTTCAACTGCTAGAATAGCTGGTATTCAAGCTGCTAAAAAAACATCAGAATTAATTCCTCTTTGTCACAAATTAAATTTAGACGAAATAAGTGTAGATTTTGATATTAATATAAAAAAAAATGAAATTAAAATAATATCGAATTGTAAATGCTCAGGGAAGACCGGTGTAGAGATGGAAGCGCTTGTATCAGTTACTAATGCTGCTCTAACAATTTATGATATGTGTAAATCGCTAGATAAAGGCATTATAGTTACAGATGTAAAATTAAAATTTAAATCTGGTGGAAAATCAGGGAAATTTAAAAATGATTAGCTTCTCAAAAGCATTAGAAATTATAAAAAAGAATGTAAAAAAAAATAAAAAATGTGAAAAGATAAAAACTGAAAATTCAATCTCAAGAATTCCGTTTAAAAACTATTTTTCAAAAAATAATTATCCAGAATTTGATAATTCAGCTATGGATGGAGTTGTAATAAATAAAAATGATTACAGCTTAAATAAGACATACAAAATTGTTGATGAAATAAAAGCTGGAGATAAAAAATCTACAGAACTAAAAAAAAATGAATCAAAGTTTATATTTACCGGAGCGCCAATTCCTGGCAAAAATAAAAAATTAGTTATTCCTATTGAGGAACTAAAATTTATTGAAAAAAAAATCTTTAAAATTTCAAAGGATTTTATACCTAGGAATTTTATTAGACAAAAATCAAGTGATATAAAAATTGGGCAAAAAATAATTTCAAAAGATAAAATATTAAATTTAAGGGATACACTTTTAGCATTAAGAGCAAATCAAAAATACATTGATGTTTTTAAAAAAATAAATATTTCAGTAATTATTTCCGGTGACGAAATACTAAATAAAAATAATCCAAAAGGATTTATTCCATCAACAAATTCAAAAGTTCTAGAAACATTTATAAATTTATTAAATGGAAATTTGGTTGAAGTTAAGTATGTAAAAGATAAAAAGGAAGATATAAAAAAAACTGTAAAAAACCTAAATAGTCATGACTTATTAATAACATCAGGTGGAATTTCAAAAGGAAGATATGATTTAATTAAAGAATCACTTTTAGAAATGAATTTGAAAATATTATTTCAAGGCGTTGCTATAAAACCAGGTAAACCAACAACATTTGGTACTTTTAAAAATGGAACCTATTTTCTTGGACTACCTGGAAACCCAATTTCATGTTTTGTAACATCAGTATTTTTTGTAAATGAAATAATTAATAGTTTTTATGGACACAGGAAGAATTTATTTGTGGAAAAAGAAATAAAAAGTACAAGAAATTATGTAAACAATACTAAACTAACTTTATTTTTAAGAATAAAATTAATTCGCACAAAAAACCACTTGTCATTTTCACCTATTGAAAAACAAGATAGCTCTTTAAACAGCGAACTATCAAGAGCTGATGGTATAATAATCTTACATTCATCAGAAAAAGTGTTAAAGAATAGAATTTATAAAGTATTTCTATTTGATAGTTTAAATTTAAATTATATATGATATTGACTTTTAAAAAGAACTTATGTAGAACATTTATCAGTGCTTACTCTTAAACAAAAAAAATTACTAGACTTCATAAATGAATATTTTTCTAGTTATGGAATATTTCCTACATATGAAGAAATGAAAAGTGCTCTGAGTGTAAAATCGAAATCTGGGATTCATAAACTTATTTCTTCGATTGAGGAGCGAGGTTTTATCACTAGAATACCACATAAAGCAAGGGCTTTAAAAATTAACCAAGGAACATACACAAAATCAAAAAAAAATACAAAGGGATATATACCTTTTTTAGGAAAAATTGCTGCAGGAAATCCAATAGAAGCAATATCAAGTAGTTTTGAAAAGATATCTGTTCCTGATTTTCTTTTAAACAGTAATAGTGATTACTTTGCATTGGAAGTTACCGGAGATTCGATGAAAAATGACGGTATTTGTGATGGAGACATAGTTGTTATTAAAAAAAAAGAGACTGCAATTTCTGGGGATATAGTGGTTGCTTTAATAGATGATAATGAAGTTACATTGAAAAAATTTAGATCAAATAAAAATTCTATTGCATTGGAACCAGCTAATTCGTCTTATAAAACTAGAATTTTTGGTCCAGAGAGAGTAAAAATACAAGGTATTTTAGCAGGCTTAATTAGAAAGTTCTAAAATGAAAACTGTAACAAGGTTTGCACCCTCACCTTCAGGTGATCTACATCTTGGAGGTGCAAGAACAGCTTTATTTAATTATTTGTATGCTAAATCTAATAATGGTGATTTTAGAGTTAGAATAGAAGATACAGATATTGAAAGAAACAAAAGAGAAGCTATTAAGTCAATATTAGACGGTCTAGAATGGCTTAATATAAAAGCTGATAGAAAAATCATATTTCAAAGTGAAAACATTAACAATCATTTAAATTTTGCGGAATCATTGATTGTTAAAGGTATTGCCTATAAATGCTTTGAAGACAATGAACAATCTAAAACAATCAAAAAAAAAAATATAAAATTTAGAAGCAAGTGGCGTGATGTGCATGAAAAACATTATCCAAAGAATAAAAAATTCACAATAAGATTAAAAATACCTGATAATTACGAGATTAAAATAAATGATTTGGTCCAAGGAAAGGTATTAGTTAACAGTAACGAAGTTGATGACTACATATTGGTTAGAAGTAACCAAACTCCAACATTTTTACTAGCGTCTGTTGTTGACGACATCTCAATGGGTGTTACTGATATAATACGTGGTGATGACCATTTAACAAACACTTTTCGACAATTTTTTTTGTACAAAATGTCAGAAACAAATTTACCAAATTTCGCTCACATACCTTTAATATTAAATGAAAAAGGCGAAAAACTCTCCAAAAGAGACAATGTTCCATCATTAATTGATTTCAAACAAAAAGGTTATTTAAGTCAAGCTATAGTAAACTATTTGTTGAGATTAGGGTGGTCATACGGTAATAAAGAAATTCTAGATCTAGATTTTTCAAAAAAAGTTTTTAATATAAAAGATGTAGGCAAATCACCATCAAAGATTGATAAAAAAAAAATTGATTTTTTAAATCAATATTACCTTAAAGAACTTTCTGTAAAGAAAATTTATAGTGAACTAAATAAACTCCTAGCAGAAAAAAATCAAGAATTCATTAATGGTATTGATGAAAACCTATTGAAGTTTTTACCCGATTATGTTGAACGGTCAGTAACAGTTAACGATTTATATGGACAATTGAATTTTTTAATAAAAAATCAAAATTACCTAAATAAAGAAAAACAAAAAATACAAAAAATTAATATTGGAAATAAAAAACTACTTAATGATCTAGAAAAAGTAAAAAACTGGAACTTAGAAAATATTAAAAAGTGTTTAACAAATTTTATAAAAACAAACAATTTGAATTTTAAAGAGATAGGGATTCCATTGAGATTAATTTTGACTGGGACCAAAGATTCACCATCGATTTATAATGTTATGGCCCTTCTTGGTAAGAAAGAAGTATTAAATAGATTAGAGAAATTGTGGTAGGATAACGAATGAAAAAAAAAATTACGATAATAGATAATAATAGTGGAAAAAAATTTGATTTTTCAGTCATAAAAGGGTCTAACGGACCATCTGTTGTAGATTTATCGAATTTCTACGAAAAAACTGGAATGTTTGTATATGATCCTGGATTTAAATCTACTGCCAGCTGTCATTCGGCTATTACATTTATAGATGGCGAAAAAGGGAAACTTTTACATAGGGGCTATAGTATTGAAGATTTAGCTAAGTATTCTGATTATCCTGAAGTTTGTTTTTTACTTCTCAATGGAGAGTTACCTAACAAAAAACAAAAAAAAAAGTTTAATGATATTTTGACTCATCATACTATGTTACATGAGCAGATTCAAAGATTCTACAGTGGTTTTAGAAGAGATTCACATCCCATGGCTATTATGGTTGGAATAGTAGGCGCACTATCTTCTTTTTATTCTGAGAAAACACATGACTTTTCATCTATCGAAGGTAAGTGGGTGGCTGTAAGCCGACTTTTGGCAAAAATGCCAACTATTGCTGCAATAGCATATAAATACTCTCTTGGACAACCTTTTATATACCCAAATAACAATCTTAATTATAGCGAGAATTTCCTGCATATGCTTTTCTCAACACCATGTGGTAATTTTAAACCTACAAAAGCACAAACAGATGCTTTAGATAAGCTCCTAATTCTTCATGCTGATCATGAACAAAATGCATCTACATCTACAGTAAAAATGGCTGGTTCTTCTGGTGCAAATCCTTTTGCATGTATTGCAGCTGGAGTTGCATCTTTGTGGGGACCAGCGCATGGTGGTGCAAATGAATCTGTTATTAGAATGTTATATGAAATAAAGAATGAAAAAAATATTGCTTCATTTATAAAAAGAGCAAAAGATAAAAATGATCCATTTAGACTTATGGGTTTTGGTCACAGGGTTTACAAAAACTATGATCCAAGGGCTTCTGTTATAAGAAAATATTGTCATAATCTTTTAAAAGAGCTCAATCCAGAAAACTTCCCATTGTTAAAACTAGCAACCAAACTTGAAGATATTGCATTGAATGATAAATACTTTATTGAAAAAAAGTTGTACCCAAATGTAGATTTTTATTCAGGAATAATTTTAAAGGCACTTGGTCTTCCAGAATCTATGTTTACAGTAATTTTTGCAGTATCTAGAACAATAGGATGGATATCTCAGTGGAAGGAAATGACAGATGATATTAATAAAACTCAAATTAGCCGGCCACGTCAACTATACATTGGTGAAAAAAAAAGAGTATTTAAAAAAATAAGTGAGAGATCTATGCGTAAAAATAAGCAGATGTTTCCGAATGAAATTTCATAATCTATTTTTAATATAGTCTAATGCTAAATCCATAGGATTTTTTCTTTTTATTAACATTTTACTTTTTAGCTTTAAAAAATCGTAAATTTGATTTTCGTATAGTTCTTTTTGTTTTACAATTAATTCGACGTTATTTACAACTTTTTCAACTTTGTAATTAGAAAAAAGATACTCAGGTATCGTATTTTTATTTAATATTATATTTACTAAATTAGCCCATTTTAATTTTACTAGATATTTCACAAATATTGATGTGATAAAATTAGAGTCATAAACAACAATTACAGGAATTAAATTTCTTGATAACTCAAGAATTACTGTACCAGATGCAGCTATAGCTAATTTTGTATCTTTTAAAATCCTAATTTTACTGGCATTTGATGTAACTACATTAATTTTATTATTTCCAATTTTGTTTAATATTTTCCTTTTGAGCCTTGGTAATGTTACCAATGCAAAATTTAAATCTTTGAATTTGAAACTAAGTTTTTGATAAATCAAAATCATTTTAGGTAAAATATAATCAATTTCATTTTCTCTCGAACCTGGAAAAAAAGTTATTGTATTCTTAATATTATTTGAAATTATTTTTTTTTTATAGAATATCGGGTGACCAATACAAAAAGTATTTTTATTATACTTTTTAAAATACCTTGGTTCAAAATCAAATAAAGTTAAAATCAAATCATAATTTAAAGCAAAACCTTTTGCTCTATACTTTTTCCATGCCCACACTGTAGGTGCAACCAAGTGGACAAATTTAGTTTTTGGTCTTAAAAATTGAAGTTTCTTGACAATTCTATAATTAAAACTTGGAGAATCAATAGTAATAACTAAATCTGGTTTTGTTTGAATAATTAATTGTTTTACTCTATTTAAACATTTAATAAATTTTTTTAATTTTAATAAAACTTCTACTATTCCGTTAACATTCATACCATCTGTTGAAAAAAATGACTTAAAATTAAGTTCATTCATTTTTTCACCACCAATACCTATTATTTCAATATTCTGAAAACGTTTATATATTTGCAGAATTAGATCATATCCTAATAAATCTCCTGATGGCTCTGTGCTAATTAAAAATATTTTTTTTTTATTTAATACCATATAAAAAAAAATTTCCTTTTCTCAATTCTGCAATAATTTTCTTAAAGTCTAAAAACAAAGTATAATTTGCTGAAAATGCTATACCGCCAATAAAATTTTTTTTACATAATTTAATTGTATTTAGACCAATTGTAGGAAGATCTGCTCTTAAATCTTGTTTTTTTTTCAACAATTTAATCAGAGTAGGTCTTTCACCATTTTTAATAAATTTTTTTGTTCTTTTAATTAAGTTATCTGTTCCTTCTACTGCCTCAATACCAAGAACATCACCTTGTTGAACAATAATTGCTTGACCGACATCCATTGGGGATAGATTATCAAGTATTTTTTTACCAATATTAATATCGGATGACGCTGTTTTTGTGGGTCTAACTTTAGTAATGCATCCATGAGATGGAAAATAATTTGATAAGTATTCTTTAATATTTAAAATTTCAAATTTCATGGATTCTAATTCTTTAATCAAAAAACTTAATAATCTATTGTCTCCACCTTGAAGAAAAATTTTGGAGAGTCGTGGTAAAAATTTGATCATATTAAAGTCGGGCCTTATTTGTTTAAAGGTTGGTTTTTGTAATGAACCAGCAAAAATTATTTTTTTAAATCCATTTTTCTTTAGGTTTAATAGTTTTGTAATTATACTGCCGTATGATGTAATTGTATGTGAGTGATTTAAAAGATTATTTTTGGATTCATTTCCTTTAATAAACAAAATGTGAATATCTAGATTTTTTTTAATCATTTCATTAATTAAAACTTTGGGTAAGTTACCTCTTCCAGCAATAACAATGACTTTATTATTCATGGGTGGCAAATTGCTCTTGTATTGCTCTCTTTTAAAAAACTAATAATCTTTTTACAAAGAGAAAAATTATTAAATTCTTTATCTAAATTGCTAATTCTATCTTTAAAATTTAATCCATTTTTTCCAAAAATACTTTTATAGAGTTTTCTCATTGCATTAATTTCTACTTTATCAATTTTTTTTCTTTTGAGCCCTATGAGATTTAAACCACTCAATTTTGCCCTATTCCCCATAACTGAACCATAAGGAATCACGTCAGATGTGACACCTGACATACCTCCAATTATTGCACCTTCACCCACTCTGACAAACTGATGTATTGCACTTAATCCACCGATAATTGCTTCATTTCCTATAGATACATGACCTGCAAGTGTTGCATTATTAGCAAAGATAACTTTACTTCCAACGTGACAATCATGTGCTATATGCGTTCCGACCATCAAAAGACAGCTTTCATCTACCCTTGTAAGCATACCTCCCCCCTCCGTACCTGTGTTAATTGTAACATATTCTCTTATTATGCAATTTTTTCCTATATAAAGCCTTGAATTTTCTCCCTTAAATTTTAAATCTTGAGGAATTAAACCGATAGATGCATAGGGAAAAATTGTCACATTATTTTCAATTTCTGTATTACCATCTATCACTACATTATTCATTATATTAACGTTATTACCTAATTTGACATTTTTTCCAATAATTGAGAAAGGGCCTATTTTTACGTTTTCGCCTAATACAGCACCGGGATCAACAAGTGAATTTTTATGAATCATATTTTAGATTATAAGGTTTTATTTGCTTAATTCTAATAACATTAAATTTCAGAATATTTCATTCCTCATTATCAGTTTGATCAGACAGTAAGGCAGCTATTTCTGCTTGCGCAACAAGTTTATCTTCCACAAAACATTTACACTCAAATTTCCATATATTTCTTATATTATTTTTTTTTAAAACTTTCATTTTCAAAACATCCCCTGGGCGAACTGGAACTCTAAATTTTGCTTTATCAACAGACATCAAAAAAACAGAAAATTTTTCATGTGTTTTTTTTAGACTAAACATCACTAAGGCACCAGCTGACTGAGCCATAGATTCTATGATTAACGCTCCTGGCATAACTGACATATTCTCAAAATGTCCTTGAAAGAAATATTCGTTAAAGGTTACATTTTTTATTCCTGTAGCAGATTTGAATGGATTTATATCCTCCAATTTATCAATTAATAAGAATGGATACTTATGCGGAATAAGTTTTTTTATTTCTTCAATTGTAATTTTATTTTTTTCAAACACTTTTCTTTAACTTTTTTAGATTTATGGTTGATCTATGCCACTCAAATATTGGTTGTGCAGGATACCCACCTACAGATTCATTATCTTTTATATCTTTTATAACTCCACTTCCAGCAGCTATTTTAACATTATTTCCAATATTTAGGTGTCCACTGAAACCAACTTTTCCTCCAATAAGAACATTATTTCCAATTTTTGTGCTTCCTGATATTCCGACCATAGCAGCAATTACACAATTTTCTCCGATGTTAACATTGTGACCAATCTGTACTAAGTTATCAATCATACAATTTTTTTTTATCACTGTATCACCAGCGGAACCTCTATCAATAGTTACATTACATCCTATCTGTACTCCATCATGAAGTATTACACGACCAACTTGAGGAATTTTTAAAAATGTATTTTCTTTCATGGCAAAACCAAACCCTTCTCCTCCAATTCTTGATCCAGAAAAAATAGTGCATGAATTCATGATTTTAGAAAAAAAAATACTTACATTATCAGATATATTACAGTTTTCACCTATCTCAACTCCTGGCCCAATAAAAGTATTAACCCCAATTTGTGTATTATGACCAATTTTGGCTGTCTTATGCACAAAAGATCTATATGAAAATTTACTACTTTTACTGTTAATTTTAAAATCATCTTCTAAGAAATAATTATTTTGAGCGATTGATTCAGGATAAAATTTTCGAACAATTTGCGCAAACAAAAAATAAGGATTATCAGATATGACGTACTGCCTTGAATTGTTATTATCAACAAATTTTTTTTCAACAATTATTACACCTGCCTTGGATTGTTTAAATTGTTCAACATATCTCTTATTGCTAAGAAATGAAATATCTGAATTTGTTGCTTCAGAAAGAGTAGATATATCATGAATAATTTTTTTGCTATCACCGACGATTTCACACTTAAAGTGTTCTGATATATCAGACAAACTAAAGGGTCCTTGGTTTTTATAAAAAATCTGGTCTGGCAAAATTTATCCTTTATTGTGTTGGAGTGTCAAACTTTAATTTAGGAAGTATTTCGTTTAATTTTCCAATTGATTCATCAGTCAAGTCAATGTCCTTTCCAACAAGCAGAACCTGATCTTTTGCCAAAACGAGATCTAGTTGTTTGTCATTTGCAATTTTCGCTAAAACATCAACTAAACTTGATTGTATTTTCATAGTTGCTTTTTCAAATGAAATTTCATACTTTTTTATTTCATCATTTGTTTCTTTCTTCAATAAATTAACTTTATTTGTCAAATCTTTTAATTTTTTTGAATAAGCTTCTTTAGATATTATATTTTTTTGCTTGAATAAATTACTTTCTTCATCTCTAAGTTCATCCTCTTTTTTAGTCATTCTATTTCTTTGTTTTCTTCTAATATCTTCAAATTGTTCAACCACACCTTGATAGGCCGTAGACTCATTCAAAATTTTTCGCATGTCAACAACTCCTACTTTTGTATACTCTGAAATTATTTTTTTCTTTTCATCAGCATTTTTTTTCTCTTGTGAATAAACATTTAAAGTTGGTAAAGATAAAATTAGAAAATAAATTAGAAATCTGAACATTTTTACTCCTGTAAATTAATAATAATTTTATATTAGTATGTTGTACCAAAACTAAAACGAAATGTCTCGACTTTATCAAATGATTCTTTTAAGAATGCCTTTGATAAATAAATCTTAACTGGTCCAAATGGAGATTGCCATGAAATACCAACACCAGCTGAGGCTCTTATTTTTATATCATCTCTTACATTAGTACCTGTTTCAGATGCTTTAAACAATGTTCCAATATCACCAAAAATTAGACCGCCGACGCCTAAGTCTTCAGGCAAACCTAGTGGAAAATTTAATTCATTTCTGGAAATAATATATTTCTCTCCACCTAAAGCATCGGTAGTTGAAACATCCCTAGGGCCAACGCCAGCATTTTTAAATCCTCTAATTCTTTCTCCAGTGAAAATAAATCTATCATTAATTTTGACCTGATCATCTAGTGGCTCTATGTATCCTAATTCAATAAAATTAGCAACGAAAGTTGTTTCAAACAATTTAGTAAATTTTGCAAATTTAAGTTCAGTAGTAATATGATTTGAATCACCACCTAGACCAAAATAATCTATATCAAATCTTAGTCTGTAGCCATCAGTTGGATTTAATCTGTCATTTAAGTTATCGTATTGTAATGCCTGTCCAATTGCTGAAGTCACATTCTTACCTTCTTGTGATCTTATATAAATTGATGTAGCTGGATCAATATCATGAATTTTATCTCTTCGTAATGTATAACTAGAAAAATGTCTTAAATCGTCAATTATTTCGTATCCGGCCCTTAATTTAAAACCAATCATATTATGTTTGTAGCCACTATAAGTTTTCATATTATTTCTTATATTAAAAATATCAATTCCAGTAGCAATGTTTTTGCCGAGAAAAAAAGGTTCTGTATATTTTAAATCTATATTTGACTTTCTAGTTGAAATACCTAGTGAAAGTGAAAGTTCTCTTCCTTCACCAAATAAATTAGATTCTTTAATACCAACATTTGCCAAAGCTCCGTCTAGTGAAGAGAAACCTGCACCAACAGAAAATTCGCCCGTAGAAGCTTCTTCAATTTCAATGTCTATGTTTGTCTTATTAGACCTTGGAAGTGGATCATAATTTAATTCAACTTTATTAAAAAGTCCTAATTTATTAAGATTTCTCTCAGATTTTTTTATTTTTGATAAATTGAAAGCATCACCCTCTGAAAATTGTATTTCTCTTCTAATAACTTTGTCATGAGTTTTTGTATTTCCTCTAATATTTATTCTCTCAACATAAATTTTTTCGCTCTCTTGAATAACGTATGTTAAGATAACTTTTCCACCATTACTTTTTCTAATTTTTGGTCTTACATCAACAAATGCAAATCCAAAGTCAGAAGATTTCTCTGTAATTCTATCAATATCCCTTTCTACTAGTTTTGAACTGAACCAATCATCTACTTCAGACGAAATTAGATCATAAAAATTTATATTTTTTAGTTCTTTATTAGTTATTTCTATATTTATTTCTTCAATCGAATATCTAGAACCTTCAAACACCTTAAAGTTAATGACAAAATTTTTTCTATCCATTACCAGTTGAGAATTAGCTGAAACTACTCTAAAGTCTATATACCCATTGTCGTAATAATATTTTTTTAACAAATCTTTATCGTAATCAATTCTATCTTGATCAAATTTATCACTCGATCCCCAAAATTTATACCATCTGCTTTGCTCGGAATAAATAACATCACTTAGAGTAGAATCAGAAAATTCTTTGTTACCAATAAAATTAATTTTTTTTATTTTTGCTTCTAATCCCTCGCTTATTTCAAATACTAGATTAATTCTATTTTGTCCTAAATTTATTATTTTTGGATCAATAAAAGTAGAAAAAAAACCTAATCTCTTATAAAGATTTTGAATTTTTAAAACATCAGATTTAACTTTATTTGAAGAAAATACTTTTTTAGTTCTCAATGAAATTTCACTTAAAATTGTTTCATCATTTATTTCTTTATTACCCTCAAAAGCTATATTATCTATTATCGGGTTTTCTTTTATACTTATAAAAATGTTTTGTTTATTTTCAGTGATTTTTACATCACTAAAATACCCTGTTGCATATAGATTTTTAATTATATTGCTAAATGCTTTCTGATCTAACAAATCGTATTCGTTTATTTTTGAATCTCTTATTATTACATTAGAATCTAATCTAATATTTCCCTTTACTTTAATATTTTTTTGATTTGGCTTTAAATTTCTATTTACTTCTTTTTGTTTAAAATCTTCGTTTTTTATCTCGTAGTTATTATCTAATTTTTTTTTTTTGAAATAATCGCTGCCATAGGATGATGAAGGAGTAGTAGGATACAATTCATTGGAATTTATTTTTTGGAGAAATACATAATTAATTATAAATAAACAGACAGTAAATATCTTAAAATATATAAAGCACTTATACATTATATTTACAAAAATCTTGAGACATCATTGTAAGTTGCAAAAAGCATTAATGAAATTAAGATAAAAAATCCAATACTATTAAACATGTGCATAAATTTTTTATCTACAGGTGATCCTTTAATAACCTCTACAGCATTAAATAGAAGATGTCCACCATCTAGAAGTGGTATAGGAAATAGGTTTATTAGTCCAAGATTTAATGAAATTAAAACCATAAACCAAAGAGTACTATATACACCCTTTTCCCAGAAGTCAGATGATAATTCCGCTATTCTAATTGGTCCTCCAAGTTCTTCAGAGCTTCTGTCACCTTTAAATATTTCATAAATCCCAACCAAAGTTGCTTTAGTAAAATAAAATATCTGTTCGTAGGATTTTATTAAAGATTGAGTGAAAGATAGTTTCTTCTTAAAACTTTCACTACCTCTTATACCAACCAAACCATTTTCAACTTTAACTTTAAAATTCAATTGCTTATCATTTCTTTCAACAACAAAATCTATAATCTCTCCATTTAAATCTTTAATATTTTCTTTTATATCTTCAAATGTTTCTATTTCTGAATTATCAACCATTAAAATTGTATCTCCAACTGCTAAACCTGATATTTCTGCAGGTTTATTTGGGATTAATTCTGATATAATGGGTTTGTTAACACTATAACCAAACCATGAGTTTATAAAAACAAGTAAAATAAACGAAAACAAAAAATTTGCTAAGGGACCTGCAAAAAGAATTGCAGATCTTGCCCCAACAGATTTAGTATGAAAGGATAAATTTTCGTCTATTTTTTGTTTTTCATTGGCTTCGACTTGTTGCGAACTAGCTTCATCCGCATCTCCGTGCATCTTTACATAACCACCTAAAGGAATAAGAGAAAATTTCCACCTAGTACCCTTCCTATCATCAAAACCAAATAATTCTTTTCCAAACCCAATTGAAAATACTTCAACTTTCACACCATTGTAGATGGCAAGCAAATAGTGGCCTAATTCATGAACAAAAACTAGAATAGTTAATATTACCAAAAAAGGGAATATAGTATTTAAAAAGCTAAAAAATGTTTCTATAATCATAACTTTATTGATTTATATCGATAACACTATTTCATTTGCCATTTTTCTTGCCAGCTTATCTTCTTCAAGTAAATCATCCAAACTCTTTATTTTGCAAATTTTAGCTTTATTTAAAGTTAAATCAACTATTTTAGAAATTGATAAAAAAGATATTTTTTTATCTAAAAATGCTTCAACCGCAACTTCATTGGCTGCATTAAGTATTGTAGGTGCATTTTGTTTTATTTTTAATGCCTCCATAGCTAATTTTAGTGCGGGAAATGTATGATAATCTGGTTCCTGAAATGTTAATTGATTAATCTTACTCAAACTTAATTTTTCTACAGGTGCACTTATTCTTTTAGGGTAAGCAAGCGCATACGCAATTGGTGTTTTCATGTCAGGAGAACCCATTTGAGCTAAAATTGAACCATCGGCATATTCAACACAGGAATGTACAATTGATTGTGGATGAACTAAAACATCAATTTTTTCAATAGGAATATCAAAAAGATAATGAGCCTCAATAACTTCGAGACCTTTGTTCATCAATGTTGCAGAATCTACTGAAATTTTTTTTCCCATAGACCAATTTGGATGTTTTATTGCATCATTTGGTGAAACATTCCTCAAATCTTTAATAGTTTTTCCAATAAAAGGTCCGCCAGAAGCTGTCAAAATTATCTTTTCAATTTCGCTTTTATTATCATTTTCAAATACTTGAAATATGGCATTATGCTCAGAATCTATTGGTAAAATTTTAGAATTATTTTTACGAACAACCTCTTTCAGTATAGATCCAGAACAAACTAAACTTTCTTTATTTGCTAATCCAATAGTATAACCTTTTTGCGCAGCTTTAAGGATAGGTAAAAGTCCTGCTGATCCAACAATACTTGCCATTACAAAATCAACAGAAAAATCTAATATATCAGTTAAACACTTATCACCACCAATTACAGTAACATTATCAAAATTACTCTCAGATTTAAATTTTTTATATGCCTCATCATTTTTAATTGCAACAACTTTTGGGCTAAAAGTTTTAATTTGTTTAATAAGTGTAGGATAATCTTTATTTATTGTTAAACCTACTATCTCAAATTTATCAGGGTGATTATAAACGATATCTAATGTTGATCTGCCAACAGATCCAGATGAACCTAATATAGTAATTTTTTTCTTAGCCATTTTAGAATTATAAAACAAAATGAGATGAAAAATCAAAATTAAGAAAATTTAATAACATTATAAATAGAATTAAAGTAAAAAAGCTATCTAATCTATCTAATATACCACCATGTCCAGGTATAAAACTTCCGCTATCTTTAATATTAAAGCTTCTTTTTAGAGCAGATTCAGTCATATCACCTAACTGACAAACTATTGAAGCAAATAAAAAAAATAATGTTCCATAAACAATGGAACTATTATTTTGAAAAATAAAATTTGAGATGAAAAGTGTTGCCAATATTCCTCCAAAGAAACCAGCCCAGGTTTTATTAGGGCTAAGTGTTGGAGCAATTTTCGAACCTCCTATAATATTTCCAGCTATATAAGCTCCAACATCAGTAGAAATTGTAACTGTAAATGCAATAGTTAGAAAAAATAAATAATTGTCATCAATTAGCTCATTAAAAAAAAAAAAGGGGAAAAAAATATAAAATAGACCAAAAGAATATTTTAATCTTTTCTTATTAAAAAAATAAAATATTAGTAATATTGTAAACACCATTAAAATTGGTGAAGCAATAGAAAACGAATTATTATTTAACAAAAAAAATAATTGAAAAGAAAATAAAACCATATAATCACCAATATTAAGTCTTATTCTAGTTAAATTTATATCTGCGGTTTCATTTTTATTTTTTATTTTTGATAATTTTATGATTCTTAAATATTCCCAAATTGCAAAGAATGATAAAATATGAATAAAGAAAATTTTAAAAAACAAAGAACTTTTTAAGCAAAGTAGAAGGAAAAATAACATGAAAACTGAACTGTAAATTCTTGATAAATTCATTTATGAACTTCCATAAGTTCTTTTTCTTGATATATAATTTTTCAGGGCATTATTAAATTTCATACCATTAAAGTCCGGCCATAATGTTTTAGTAAAATAGAGTTCTGTGTAAGCAATTTGCCATAGTAAAAAGTTTGAAATTCTCATTTCACCTGATGTTCTTATAATAAAATCAGGGTCTGGTAAATTTTTTGTCATTAAAAAAGATGTAAAATTTTTTTCATTGATACTTTTTTTTTTTTTTAAAATTGAATTAACTGCATTAAGTATTTCATCCCTCGCTCCGTAATTTAACGCCAAGGTAAAAAATAATCTATTAAAACCTTTCGTCTTTTGCTCTAGTCTTAAAATTTTATCCCTAATATCGTTACCAAATTTTTTAAGATTACCAATTGTTTGAAATCTGATTTTCTCACTTATGAACCTCTCTGCTTCAGATTCTAGATATTTACTTAAAAGACTCTGTAACTCTCTTACCTCCGTTGCGCTTCTTTTCCAATTTTCAGTTGAAAAACTATAAAATGTTAGATATTTGATATTAATTTCTAAAGCTTTTTCTAAAATTTTTTCAATTACTTTAGCTCCTTTTTTATGGCCGTCAATTAAAGGAAGATTTCTTTTTTTTGCCCATCGTCTATTTCCATCCATAATAAATGCAATATGTTTTGGGTAATATGATAGTGGAAAACTCTTTTTCATTATATTGTAAGAATATCTTTTTCCTTTTCTTCAAATAAACTATCTACTTGAGCTATAAATTCGTCGGTTAATTTTTGTATATTTTCAGAATGTTCAAACATTTCATCCTTTGAAATTTCTTTATTTTTTTCTTTATTTTTTACTTCATCCATTGCATCTCTTCTTATATTTCTGATTCCAATTCTGCATTCTTCACAATATTTACCTGCTAGCTTTACAATTTCCTTTCTTCTCTCTTCAGTCAAGTCAGGAACTGGTAATCTTATGAGGGTTCCTTCTGTCATAGGATTTAATCCTAGATTTGAATTTCGAATTGAGCTTTCAACAGCTTCAACAAGTGACTGATCCCAAACCTGTATCGATAACATTCTGGGTTCAGGTACACTTATATTTCCAATTTGTGTAATAGGCACTTTTGAACCGTAGGCATCTACACTTAGAGGTTCTATTAAACCTGGTGAAGCTCTACCAGTTCTTAAACCTGATAATTCCTTCTTTAGTATCTCAAAAGATTTACTCATTTTATTTTTATATTCTGAAATTTCAAATGACATAATCAATTTATAAGTGTGAATGAACCCTCACCTTTAGAGGCCTTAACAAGAGAGTTTTCTTTCAACAAAGAAAACACTACAATAGCAATTTTATTATCTCGCGATAACGATATTGATGAAGTATCCATTATTTTTAAATTTCTTTTTATTACTTCATTATAACTTAATTTTTTAAACTTTTTTGCATTTTTGTTTTTTTTTGGATCAGAATCATATATTCCATCAACCATAGTTGCCTTAAAAATTACATCACACTTCATTTCAGAGGCCCTAAGTGCTGCAGCTGTGTCTGTAGTAAAAAAAGGATTTCCAGTTCCAGCAGCAAAAATAACAATTCTATTTTTTTCTACGTGTCTAATTGCTCTTCTTCTTATATAGGGTTCACATATTGTATCCATTTTTATTGCTGATAAAACTCTTGTCTGAAGACCGAGTTTCTCTAATGAATTTTGTAAAAGTAATGCGTTAATTACAGTCGCCATCATTCCGGTATAATCAGCAGAAGTTCTATCCATTCCACTTGCTTGAGCAGATATGCCTCGAAATATATTCCCCCCGCCAACAACTATTGATACTTTTATACCTAGTTTGTAAATATGATATATTTGTTTTGTTATAGAATTTATGGTTTCCAAATCAATGCCAAACTCCTTTTTACCCATTAAAGCTTCACCAGAAAGCTTCAATAAAATATGATTAAATAAGGGTTTCATTGAAGAAATATTTAAGATGTTTCCCCGACTTTGTAAATAAAATAATCTTGTATTTCTATATTACAGTTATTTTCTTTTTCAAATGTATTTATGTAATCTTTTACTTTAGTTTTATTTTCCATAACAAAATCTTGTTTTAATAAGCAAACTTCACTAAAAAATTTATTTAATTTACCATTAATAATTTTTTCTTTAATCTCGTCTGGTTTATTTGATTTTTTTTCTTGATCTTGAAAAATACTTTTTTCTCTTTCTATAAGTTCTTTATCTAAATCATTAACATCTATAGATTTTGGTGACATTGCAGCAATATGCATAGCTAGGTTTTTAGTAAACGAGTCAAGCTTTTCATTACTATTGTCATATCTTATAGATAACAACACACCAATTTTTCCAGAGTTTTCATTGACACTATTGTGGATGTATTTTTGAGTAAATATGTTTTTATCAGATTCTATAAAATCTAATCTTTTTATTAAAATATTTTCACCTATCTTTGCAAGTAATTCTGTGAGAGATTCTGATACGCTAGATTGTGAACTTTCTAAATTAGTTTTCATAAGATCATCAATATTGTCTATCTTGTTAGATAATATTGTTTTCGAAACTAAGTTACAAAAATTCTGAAAATCTTCGTTTCTAGCAACAAAATCAGTTTCAGAGTTAATCTCAACTATGCAAGCAAGATTGTTTTCTTTTGCTACTGTTATAAGACCATCTGAGGCTGATCTATCGGCCTTCTTTTGTGCTGTGCTTATTCCCTTTTTTCTGAGCCAGTCCACTGCGCTTTCTAAGTCACCATTTACTTCCTGAAGTGCTTTCTTACAATCCATCATTCCAGCACCAGTTTTTATCCTAAGGTTTTTAATTTTTTCAGCTGAAATCATTTCTACTTTTTATTTTCCATTGAAGCTTGCATATCTTTGTCTAAAGACGATTTCCTCGATTCATTAACTGTTTCTGTTATGTGTTGGCAGTAATACTCTATTGATCTAATAGCGTCATCATTTCCTGGTATTGGATAATCTATGCCTTCTGGATTTGAGTTTGAATCAACAACAGCAACAATAGGAATTCCTATCTTATTGGCTTCATTTACCGCTAAAAATTCCTTGTTAGTATCAATAATGAATAATATGTCAGGCATACCATTCATATCTTTAATACCACCTAATGCCTTATTTAATTTATTTACATTTTTTTCAAAGTTAAGAGTTTCCTTTTTCGTATAGGTATAACTTTTTTCACTTAAAATAACTTCCATTTCTTTCAATCTCTTAATGGAGTTTTGAATTGTGTCCCAGTTGGTAAGCATTCCACCTAACCATCTCTTATTAATATAATATTGTTTACAATCAATGGCTGCTTTTGAAATAATTTCAGAGGCCTGTCTTTTTGTTCCCACAAATAAAATATTTTTATTTTGCGAAGCAAACTCTTTAATTTTGTCTAATGCACGATTCAAACAACCTACTGTTTGTTGTAAATCAATTATATGAATACCGTTTCTTTCACCAAAAATATATGAGGACATTTTAGGGTTCCATCTCTTGGTCTTGTGACCAAAATGGATACCAGCATCTAATAAATCTTTTATAGTTACACTTTTCATCTTAACTCCGGTTAAACCTCCATTATGCTAAAATAACACCGGGATCATGCATAATGTGTGGAATATTTTTTTTTTTTACACTTTTAATTGAAACTTTACAAGACTTTTAATTCTTTTTAATTATATTTTTAATTCCCCTGGTTTTTTTCAATTTATTTAGAAAGTTTAAATTTATTTTAAAATTTTCCTCGGATTCTATTTTTATGTCGAAATTATCTTTTTTAAGACAAAAAGTAATATGATTTTATCCTCCAATATTATCATTCAAAATATTTTTAAAACTTTTGAAATCAAGAACTGAAGAATCCAAATCTACTTGAATATCAAGATTTTTAAGACTTTTCTTTATGTCGAGTAAGACCAAATCAACTAATATTAATCTATCTTGATCCTGATTTTTTATTAATTCCAGCTTTACTTTACAGATATCTCCATTGTGTGGTAATCGTTCAATTTTAGATAAAACGTCAGAAAAACAAACAACTTCAACTTCATCTGAGTCATCAGATAAATTTAAAAAAGCATACTTCTTTCCAAATTTAGAAACCCTTTGTATGAATTCATTAATTACAACTAAACAGTTAAAAATAGTTTTAGAATATTTTTCTTTACTTTTTTTTCCTTCAATGTGGTCTAATTTGTCAAAGTTATTACTATCAATAATTTCCTTACAATATTCTAGAGGATGATTTGATAAATAAAAACCAATAGAGTCATGTTCTTTTTTTAGCCTTGTAAAAATATCCCACTCATTCTCATTTTCATTAGGTTTGACAAAGTCATATGCTTCATTTGAAAAAAGGTTTTGCTGAAATAAATTTTTATTTTCATGAAATGATGAATTAAATTTTAGTAGTTTGGTAATATTTTTTTCAAGAAAAAATCCGTTTGATTCAATAGAATTCAATGAGCCAGAATAAATCAGACTTTCTAATTGTCTTTTATTTAGTATTGAATTATCAAGTCTTTTTAACAAATCTATGATCGACTTAAATTTACCATTTTTTTCTCTTTCAAGAACTAGCTTTTTTATTGAATTTTCACCAATATTTTTTATGGCTGATAATGAATAATTTATTCCTATTGCACAACCACTTTCATTATAACTAACATCAAAAGTATCATATGAATAGTTTATGTCAGGATTAAATATTTTATAACCAAGTGATCTTATTTCTTTACAAAAAATACTAATTTTATCAATGTTCCCATTATCGCATTGCATTGATGCACAAAAAAACTCTAGAGGATAATGGGATTTTAAAAAAGCAGTTTGAAATGCAATAAGTGCATATGCTGCGGCATGACTTTTGTTAAAACCATATCCCGCAAATTTTTCAATTTCATTATATAAGTTTTCAGCAATATTTTCTTTAATAAGATTTTTTTTACACCCTCCAATAAAGTTCTCTTTTTGAGCTTTCATCTCAGATTTAATTTTTTTTCCCATAGCTCTTCTTAATAAATCTGCCTTGGCCAAACTAAATCCAGCAAGTTTTTGAGCAATTTGCATTACTTGTTCCTGATAAACCATTATACCATAAGTTTCATCTAAAATATCTTTTAGATCAGGATGTAAATAGTCGAATTTTTCTCCAATATTTTTTCGCTTTATAAAAGTAGGTATATTATCCATTGGACCTGGTCTATATAGTGAAACTATTGCAATCAAATCTTCAAACCTTGTGGGCTTAATTTGACAAATTGTTTCTCTCATCCCTTTTCCATCAAACTGAAAAACACCGATAGTTTTTCCTTGTTGTAACATTTTAAACGTTTTTTGATCATTAAGATCAATATTATCTATATCAATAAAAATTGATTTTTTTCTCAGGATTGAACATGTTTTTTCAATTACGGTTAAGGTTTTGAGACCCAAGAAATCAAACTTTACTAAACCTGCTTTTTCAACATATTTCATTGTGAATTGAGTTACAGGTAAATCAGATTTTGGGTCTCTATACAAAGGTAAAAGATCTATCAATTTTTTATCAGAGATTACAACACCTGCAGCATGAGTTGATGCGTGGCGAAGCAGACCTTCGAGGTTCATAGAAATTTTAAATAATTTATTTATAATCTCATCAGATTTAATAAGTTGTTTTAATTTTTCATCATTATCAACACTTTCTTTCAGACTAACAGGTTTAGCTGGATTATATGGAACTAACTTACAAATTGAGTCAACCTGAGAGTAAGGCATCTGCATAACTCTACCAACATCCCTCAAGGCTGCTCTAGCCTGAAAAGAACCAAAAGTAATAATTTGTGCAACTCTTGATTTATCGTATTTTTTTTGTACGTATTTTATAACCTCATCTCTTTTCTCCATGCAAAAATCAATATCAAAGTCAGGCATGGAGATTCTTTCTGGATTCAAAAATCTTTCAAAAATTAATCCAAATCTTATGGGATCTAAATTTGTAATTGTAAGACACCAAGCAACTAGAGACCCTGCTCCTGAACCTCTTCCAGGTCCAACTGGGATTTTATTTTTTTTTGCCCACTGTATAAAATCAGCAACAATTAAAAAATAACCTGAATAACCCATTTTAGTAATTATATCTAACTCAAATTTCAATCTATCTTGATAAGATTTTTTTTCATTGTCATTTAGCTCTCTTAATTTCATTTGCAATCCTAATTCTGACTTTTCTTTTAAAATAGAATCTTCATCTTTTGTATTATAGATTTTAGGTAAAGTAGATTTTTTTTCTTCAATTATAAAAGAACAACATTTTGCCAAATTTATAGTATTTGATATTGCCTCAGGTAAGTTTTTAAAAAGTAAATTCATCTCATTTGGTGTTTTTAAATATGAATTTATTCCAACGATTTTTCTATCGTCTGAATCTATATATTTTTGCTGAGATATACAGATTAAAGCGTCATGTGTTTCGTGATAACTTTTTTTTAAGAAGTAATTTTCATTGGTTGCAACTAATGGAATATTTTTTGTTAATGAATAATTTATTATAAATTCGTTAAATGAAGAATCTATATTTGGCTCCTCTCTTTGAATTTCTAGATAAAGGTTCTCATCAAAGATCTTTTCGAGATCACCTAATAGACATGAAGTTTTATTTATATCATGGTTTTCAAATTGTTTTTTTACTAATCCGTTCATTCCGCCAGTTAGACAAATTAGACCATTTGCAAAAAACCTTAAATCCTCTAGAGAAAGAGAAACTTTTTTTTTTTTTAAGTATGAACTCGAAACTAACTTAGAAAGGTTCTGAAATCCTGTTTCATTTTTAGCAATTAAAATAAGTTCCGACTCTATATAATTACAGTCATTAATACTTACATTACAGGCAAGAATTGGCTGTATACCGTTTTTTTTGCATTCAAGTGAAAATTCCATTGATCCAAATAAATTATTAAAGTCCGAGATTCCAATTGCTGGTGATTGAAATTCAATACAATAATTAATTAAGTCTGATATGCGTAAAGCACCTATAGACAATGAATATTGTGTGTAGTTCCTAATATGAATAAATTGATTATTCATTTTAACTCAAGTAACTTTCCGTTCTGTAATTCATAAGAAATATCAAACAAAGATAAAAAATTAAGATTATGTGTTGCAACTATTGTCAATGTCTCTAGTTGTCTTGATAAATTTATTATATTTTCCATTACAATTTTTGCATTTACTTTATCTAAACTTCCTGTAGGCTCATCAGCTAAAATAATTTTAGGTTGTTTTATTAAAGCTCTAAGCACAGAAATTCTCTGTTGCTCACCACCAGATAATAATGCTGGTTTATAATTTTTTTTATTCTCTAGATTAAATTTTGACAGTAAATTTAATGCTTTTTGTTTTGAATCAGAAAATGTAGCACCATTAAGCAAAAGAGGTAGTGCAATATTTTCTAAACACGTGAAATCTTCTAGTAATTGATTATTCTGAAAAATAAAAGAGATTTTTTCTCTTCTTAATTTAGTTTTCATTTCATCTTTAAATTTTATTGTATCACAATTATCGATAAAAATATTTCCATTTGATGGTTTCTCAATAAGTCCAATTAAATTTAATAATGTAGATTTGCCTGACCCTGAAGGACCAAATAATCCTACAATACAATTTTTTTTTAGAGATAAATCTAAATCTTTAATTACATCAACCGTGTTTCCACCTTGAAAATAATTATGAGATATTTTTATTAAGTTAAGCACTTATTCCCATTTGATTAAATTTATTGGTTCGATATTTGATGCTTTATAAGCAGGATATAAAGCTGCACAAAAACAAAGGATTAATGTAACAATAATTATAAATATTACTTCTTTGTAATCTATAATCATTGGTAGTTTTGAGAAAAAATAAATTTCTTCTGCAAAAATAGATGAATCCGTAAACAACTCTAATAAGGCTTTTATTTCATTTATATTATGACAAAATAAAATTCCTAAAATGAAGCCTAGAATAGTTCCAATCATTCCAATCATAAAACCACTCATAATAAAAATCCTTAATATTTCATTTCTAGACAAACCTAAAGACCTAAGAATTCCAATATCCTTTTTTTTATTATTTACCAGCATTACCATTGATGATACTAAATTAAAGGCAGCTACAATTATTATCAATGTTAAGATTAAAAACATTACATTTCTCTCAATTTCAATGGCATTGAAAAGAGAGGGATTCATTTTTCTCCAGTCATATACTCTAAAATACTTAGGTAACTTCTCTCTTATAAGTTTATAATTATAATCTAATCTATCAAAATTATTAATGAATATTTCTAAATTATCTACTCTATCATTTGTATTCAAAAAGTCTTGTAACAACTTTAATGGAAAAATTATCATCGATACATCATACTCATACATACCAGTTTCAAAGAAACCTAAAACCTTAAAGTCACCACTTCTTATTAATTTTCCAAAAGGTGTATCTACTGATTCTGAAGAGACTATATTTACGTAATCATTGATATTAATATTTAATTTTCGACCTAATTTTGATCCAAGAATGATACCTTCATTATTTTCAAATTTTTTCATGTAAGAAAAAATAATTTTATCTGATACAATTTTTCTGTTTAGCAAACTTTCTTTAGATAAGCCTTTGATTAAAATACCGGTCGAATTTTTATTAAACGAAATAATGCCCTGACTTACAATAGTAGCATCTACTTTAATATTTTTATTTTTTATTGATTCAATAATCGATTTATAGTTTGAAAATTTAGTATTATTATATGAAGTAACTTTAAGATGACCATTCATCCCTAAAACTTTCGAAGTTAACTCCTCTCTAAATCCATTCATAACGGACATAACTATAATTAGAGTTGCTACTCCGAGTGCAATACCTAAAAATGAAAATATTGTAATTACAGAAAAAAAACTATCTCTGGTTTTAGGGAATAAATACCTTCTTGATAACAAAAATTCAAAACTATTTATCATCATCAATAAATGAATTTATTTTTTCAATAACATTATCAGCTTCAATCTCAAGTTCTTTACCATTTTTTCTATTTTTAATTTGAATCGTGTTTTCTGATAAATAATTTGATCCAATTATAATCTGAAAAGGTATTCCAATTAGGTCTGAATCGCTAAACTTTACCCCTACTCTTTCATCTCTGTCGTCATACAATACATCAAAGTTTTCTGACAAAAGTTTAGAATATAGTTCATCTGAAAATTTAAAACAATTTTCATCATTAGGTTTTAAATTTATTATTATCAAATCAAATGGAGAAATTTCTTTTGGCCAAATAATGCCTTTTGAATCATTGTTGATTTCGATTGATGCTGCAGGTATTCTTGAAATTCCAATACCGTAAGATCCCATTAATGGGTTAATATTACCATCAAGTGTATTAATTATAAATTTTAATTTTTTTGTATATTTGTCTCCAAATGCGAAAATGTGGCCTAGCTCTATACTTGATAATTTTGTATAATTTGCAGTATTCATTTTTTTTTCTTCTGCATAATCTGTAGTTGAAACAAAATAATTTTTTTCAAAAAAATCGTAATTAATTTTTTTAGTATCAATATTTTCTGAATTACCATCAAGATATATTTCTGATTCACCTGATTCACAAATTACATGAAATTCGTGTGACAAATCTCCGCCTATTTCTCCACTTAGAGCTTTAACAGGAATGATTTTAAGACCTAATTTATTAAAAATATTTAAATACAGATTATAAAAAAGTTCATAACTTTTTTTTAAATCTTCTAAAGTCAAATCAAAACTATAAGCATCTTTCATGATAAACTCTCTTGCTCTCATAACACCAAACCTTGGTCTTATTTCATCTCTAAATTTTGATTGAATGTGAAAAAAACTTATTGGAAAGTTCTTGTAACTTCTAATAACATTTGATCCAATTACCGTCATCATTTCTTCATTTGTAGGCCCGTATATAAGATCTTTTGCGTGTCTATCCTTAATTTTTAGCATTTCTGCACCATAACTATTATATCGATCACTTTTCTTCCAAATTTCAGCACTTTGAATTGTAGGCATAAGTATGTGATTTATATTAAGTTTCTGGTGTTCTTTTATAATGATATTATTAATTTTATTTAATACTCTAAGACCTAAAGGTAACCAAGTGTAAATACCAGAGGTTTCCATCCTGATCATTCCTGATCTAACCATTAATTCATGAGATTTTAGTTTCACATCAGACGGAACTTCTTTAAAAGTAGGTAAACAAAAAGAACTAATTTTCATAATTAAGAATTTTTATTGTTATAAAAATAATAGTCCAAACTAATAGAGCAAATAAAGTTGTATAAATAATTTTTTTTTTTAATTTAGGATCTTCAGGAGCTCCTGGATCGTTCCCTTTTTTTAGTTTCCTCTGCTTAGTTATTTCAATCGGCAAAAATAGGAAAATAGATAACCACCAAATTATAAAATATAGGACAAGCGAATTAAAAATTGTCAAGTCCTACTCCTGTTCTAGTTCAATTAAAGTTCCATTAAATTCTTTTGGATGTAAAAAAAGAACAGGTTTATTATGGGCACCTATTTTTGGGTTACCATCTCCAAGTATTTTAAAACCTTTAGTCAAAAGTGTGTCTCTAGTTTTGATTATATCAGAAACTTCAATACAGATATGATGAATTCCACCATCTTTATTTTTCTCTAAAAATTTACTTATTGGCGAGGAATTTCCTAGAGGTTTCATTAATTCTATTTTACAATTTTCTAATTCAACAAAAACAACGCTTACGCCATGTTCTTGATAGTCCTTAATATTTGAAACTTTTGCATTAAGTGCATTTTTATATATACTTGCAGCTTTTTCTAGATCATTTACTGCTATCGCGACATGATTAAACTTTTTAAGCATTTTATAATCTAACTACTTTCACATCTGTTAATGGTTTTAGTCCAAATTCTTTTAAAACCATATTTCTAATCTTACTTTTTAAATAATCCTCTAAAATAACATCATTTATTGTTTCATTTAAGGAAAAATTAATTAATTCTTCTGTTTTTTTTTCAAATTTTTGTTTTTGTTGTAAATTATCATCACTGAAAATTACATCACTAAAGATTATAGGTTTTGATATTAACTCATCATTATTATTGATTACTAAAACAAGATTCAATACACCATTGAAACTTACTTTTTTCATGTTTTGAATAATTTTATCATTTACATGCATTATTCTATTACCAATTAAAAGTTTTTTCTTAACGTCAATAAAACCAATTTTCTGAGGTTTGTCTTTTACAAATTTTATAATGTCCCCATTTTCTACCAAGAGAGTGCTTTGAATACCAGAAAGCTTTGCAAAATGTACATGTTCTTTTAAATGTAGATACTCACCATGTACCGGAATTAAAAAATTAGGTTTTATCCAATCATACATTTGCTTTAATTCCTTTTTTGAAGGATGTCCGGATACATGAACTTTATTATTATTATTATTATTATGATCTATTAATTTAGATCCAATTTTACTAATGCGACTTTTTATTCTATTTATCTGTTTTTCATTTCCTGGTATTTCTCTAGAAGAGAAAATAACTAAATCTTCTTTATAAACTTTAAATTTTGGATTAATGTCATTAACTAATTTATAAAGAGCTGCTCTAGACTCACCTTGACTTCCAGTGCAGATTAAAACTGTGTTTTCAGACGGTAGATGTCTTCCCTCATCTTCATTTAAAAATTTTGGTACATTTTTTAAATAATTATTTTCTACAGCAGAGTCATAAATTCTCTTTAGAGATCTACCAAGAAAGACACAACTTCTATTATGTTTTTTTGCAATCAAAGCAATTGTTTCTAACCTTGCAATGTTGGACGCAAAACACGTAATTATTATTTTACCATTTTTTTGTTTTAAAAAAACTTTATCTAAATTTTCCCTTACATCATTTTCAGAACCTGATGGTGTTAGATTAAAAACATTTGTGGAATCACAAACCATACCAAGGATCCCGGATTTCCTAACCTTTTCAAATGTATTTGAGTTAATTGGCTTACCAACAAGAGGGCTGGGATCAATCTTCCAATCACCGGTATGAAAAATATTACCTTTTGGGGTTTTTATAATTACTCCATTTGGTTCAGGTATTGAATGTGTTAGTGCTAAAATCTCTAAATTAAATGGTCCTACAGCAAAGTTTTTATTGTATTCAAGTAGCTTAAAATTTGGAGGAGATTTTTTTAAAGACAAAAACTTTCTTTTCAATACTGATGCAGTAAACGAGGTTGTATATATCTTTGTGTTTTTAAGTTTATCATATAGGTAAGGGACTGCACCTATGTGGTCTTCATGAGCGTGAGTTAACACTATACCTGAAAGATCAATATTCCTATGAACTATAAAATCTATATCAGGAAGTATAAGCTCAGCATTAGGATAATTATTATCATTAAAAGTTACTCCAAGGTCAATCAATAACCATTTACCATCATAATGATACAAATTACAATTCATTCCTATTTCACCAGATCCACCTAAAGGCAAGAATAACAATTCGTTTCTAGGTAAATCCAACGATATTTTGTGTATTTTATCCAAATTTGTCATGAATAAGATATAGTCCTTTCATAGTTAAATCTCTATCAATTAAATCAATAAACTTATTTTTAGAAAACAAGTTTGAGTGTCCGCCAGTCAAAATAGTCTTGATCTTTAATTGTTTTTGTTTTCTAATTTTATTTACTAATCCTTCAATCATACAGTAATAGCCCCAATAAAATCCAGACGAAATCGCACCTTTAGTATTATTGGAGATTAATTCATTAGTTTTTTTAAATTTAACTTTTGGTAATTTTTCTGTAAAAGTACTTAAAGCATTCATTGATATATCTATACCAGGTAATATTATTCCACCTTCATAAATATTTTTTTCATTAATATAATCAAAGGTTGTTGCTGTACCTAAATCAATTATTAAAGCAGGGGTTGATAATTTATTTATAGTGTAAAAGACATTTACTAGTCTATCAGAACCTATTTTTTTTTTTTCAACTATATCGGTTTCAATACTTAATTTATTTATAAGTTTATTCACGTACAATACCTGAATTTTTAACTTACAAAAAAATTGTATAATAAATTCATCTATCGACGGCACAACACTGCATATAACAACTAAACTAAATTTTATTTTTTTTTTTTTATAAAAATTTACTAACTCTTTTAATTTATCTTTATTAATATAATTCTTACAATTTGGAATCGAAGTTCTTATGTACCGATTTTTAAACAAGCATGCAGTACTAATAAAACTATTACCTATATCAATTAACAATACCATTTAATTAAAAGTTAAGAATTTTAGTATCACATTGAGTGATAATTTTTATTTTTCCATCACTAGAAATTGAATGTAGCTTACCTAAAATTGACTTATTTTTGGAATTAAATTTTCTAATTTTTCCAATATCTTTATAAAATTTTAACCATTCCTTTTTAAAATAATCAAAATTTGATATTGCATCCTTAAGAGAGTTTTTTTCAAAGTAATCAGTTAAGGCAGCGTATATTTTTATTGGTTTAATAATTTCAGTTAAATTACTTATTTTTGTTGTGGAATAGTCCAAATTTTTTGGGTTACTAACGATATTAAGTCCTAAACCAATAATAATATATTCAATTAAATTTTTTTTTATCGAATTTTCTATTAAAATTCCCCCTATTTTTTTTTCATCAATAAAAATATCATTAGGCCACTTAATTTTAAATTCTAAATTATTAAATACAAGTCTCAAGGTATTAATTATAAATACACTGATGATGATATTAAGCTTACTAAAGTCTGCAACGTTAAAATTTTGGTAAATTAATAATGAACACATCAAATCTCCTTCAGAACTTTTCCACTTATTTACACCTCGTCCTCTTCCCTCTGATTGAATTTTTGTGAGTAAACCAATTGATTCATTAAGTTCTTCATTTTCAAAAATTTTCTTTATTTTTGAGTTAGTACTCTTGGTTTGTTCCAAAAAAAAATTTCTAATTTTAGTCATTTCAGTTTACTGCAAATAATGAAAATGTGATAGAAGCTGAAAGATCTAAGAAGAATTCAGGAAAAAACAATATTGAAATGTTTAAAAATGATAAGACTGATAATAAAACTTTTGATTCTATGTTAACATCTTTATCAAGTTCATCATTAGTTTTGTCAAAAAACATTAACTTAACAATTCTTAAATAATAAAATGCTGCAATAACTGAAGATACAACGCCTATAATGGCCAGGTAGAATAAATTATTATCTATTGCTACATTTAATATAATTAATTTACCAAGAAAACCTGATAAAGGTGGAATACCAGCCATCGAAAACACAAAAATTGCCATACAAACAGCCATAAAAAAGTTATTGTTAGAATATCCTGATAGATCTTTAATTGATGTAACGTTTCTTTCATCAATTCTTAAATTTAAAATAACTAAGAATACACCTGTATTCATAATTAAATATAAGATTAAATAAATTGATATAGCTATAATACCATCTTCTGAACCTGGAACTAAGCCAATTAACATAAATCCCACGTGGTTAATTGTACTGTAAGCAAATAATCTTTTTAAATCTTTTTGGAATAAAGCTCCAAAAGAACCTACAACCATGGACGATATTGAAAGAATTATAATAATTCTCCCCCAATCAACATTTATTTCTCCAAAAGGAAAAACTAAAAAACGAATAATCACTGCAAACACAGCTACTTTCGGGACAACTGAGAGGAAAGCTGTAATAATTGTAGGAGAACCTTGGTAGACATCAGGAGTCCACATATGAAACGGGGCTGCAGATACTTTTAATGATAGAGAAACCAACACAAAAACAACTCCTATAATTAAGAAAAGCGAAATCTCCCTTGTTTGACCAAGTGCTTCAGAAATTTCAGTGAAATTTGTTGTACCAAAAAAACCATATATTAAGCTTGCGCCAAATAAAAAAATACAAGTTGAAATACTTCCTATAACAAAATATTTCACCCCAGCTTCTGAAGAATTTTCTTCCTCTTTTGAGAATGCTACTAGTACATATAATGCTAAACTTTGAAGTTCAATTGATAAAAATAGTGAGAGAATATCATTTGATGAGACCATGAACATCATACCGATCAGTGAAATCAATATGAGGATTGGGAATTCTATTTGATTTATAGAATTGTCTTTATTTACAGTAAGGTACATATAAATTACCACCGTAGTACCAATCAGCAAGAGGCATTTCATAAATGAGCCAAAAGAATCGATAACAAAGAATCCATTGAATATCGGTTCAAATTGAAAAATATTTTTAAATATAAAAAACTGTGAAATAATTAAGACCAAAAGCACTAAATATCCTATTATTACATAGCCCTTTTTTCTTATGAATGGTCCAACCAGAAGCAAGGCTAAAACCGATAGTGATAAAAATATTTCTGGTAAAATAATCAAGATATCTCCTAAAATATTGAAATTGGATATAAAGTTATTATTCGTTCAATAGAAGATGTTGAAAAATTTAGAAGTAAATTAGGTTTAATTCCTAACAAAATGATCAAAAAAACTAAAGAACTAAAGATTAAAATTTCATTTATTTTTAGATCACTATTTGCTTTAAGCACTTGATTGTTAATTTCTCCTAAAAATATTTTTTTATATAAATTTAGCATGTAAGCCGCAGCTAAAATGATGCCCAATGCTGCAAAAAAAGCTATTATTGTACTTTTACTAAAAACTGCTAATAATGTCAGAAATTCAGCTACAAATCCACTTGTGCCTGGAAACCCAATTGAGCCTAAACTAAATATTAAAAAGAAAAATGCTAACTTAGGCATTATTGTTTTCAAACCACTAAAAAATGCAATGTTTTTCGTATGGTATCTATTATAGATACTTCCTATTGAAAAAAAAAGTGCTGCTGATATCAAACCATGTGAAACCATTTGCAATATTGCACCGTGAATGCCTTGTATATTTGCTGAAAATATTCCTATTGTTACAAAGCCCATATGAGCAACCGAAGAATAAGCAATTAATTTTTTTATATCGGTTTGTACTAACGCAATAAATGAAGTATATATCACAGCGACTGTAGATAAAAAATATATGAAAGGTGTAAAAAAGATAGATGCATCAGGTAGAATTGACAAATTGAATCTAATAAAACCATAACCTCCCAATTTTAATAGAACAGCAGCTAGAATGACTGAACCTTCTGTGGGTGCCTCTACATGAGCATCTGGAAGCCACGTATGGAAAGGCCACATTGGAATTTTTACTGCAAATGATGAAAAAAAAGCTAACCATAACCAGATCTGTATATAAAATGGTAAATTAAAATTCAGTATTTTGGGAATTTCTGTAGTACCAAATTCTTGATAAAGAAAAATAATGGCAACAAGCATTAAAACAGAACCAAGAAAGGTATATAAGAAAAATTTGTAGGCTGAATAAATTCTTCTTTCACCACCCCATATACCTATAATCATATACATTGGAATTAAAATACTTTCAAAAAAAATGTAAAATGAGAATAAATCAATGGCACTAAAGGCTCCAATTAGAAAACTTTCAATTAATAAGAAAGAAGAAAGATATAATTTAATCTTATCCTTCTTATTATCCCACATAAAGAAGATACAAAGCGGGATTAAAAATGTTGATAAAACAATGAATGGAAGAGATATACCATCTACACCTAATGAAAATTTTAAATTTTCATTATTAAACCAGCTAAAAGAGTTAACAAATTGAAAATGAGGTATAGTTTGATCAAAATTTATAGGTATATATAAAGACAACAAAAAATTAATTATAGAAGTCCATAAAGCAGAACGTTTTGCTGCTATAGAGTTTTCTTCTTCCACTGACATTAATACAAAAATAATACCTAAAATTGGGATTAAAATTAGCATTGGAAGGATGGGTATATTAAACATCTTTTAAAATAAATAAAAGTAAATACTGATAAAAATTGTCAAGCCTATTATAACCATAAATGCATAATGGTATAAAAACCCAGTTTGTAAACTTGAAACTATTGATCCCATTTTTTTTACTATTCTTGCCATTCCATTTGGGCCAACATTGTCTATTAACTCAATATCTATAGCTTTCCAAAACCCATTACCAATATATTTAGATGGTTTAACAAAAAGAAAATCGTAAAGTTCGTCAAAAAACCAGCTTTTCCTCAAAAATAAAACTACATACTTTAATTTTTCTTTGAAAAAGTCTTTTAATTTTTTTAGGTAAAGTATCAAAATGGCTGAAAACATCATACCTAATATTATATTGAACAACGGTAATTTTTTTATATAGAAGGGTATTTGGTAAATCATTGATTCAGGTACATTAAGAGAAATATTTATTAGACTATCTCCCCAAAATACAATGGAATCTATACCAAAAAAATATTTTTTAAATGCTAATCCTGAAAAAACTGAAAAAAACGATAAAACAACAAGTGGAAGCAACATGATATTAGGGGATTCATGCACATGTGAAAATACCTTTTCATCGGATCTGTTATTTCCATGAAAAACATAAAATAATAATCTGAATGAATAAAAAGATGTAAGAAAAACTACAATTACAGAATTTATGAATACAAAATTAGATAAATATGAATCATCCAAAAAAACAAGTTCCATTATTAAGTCTTTTGAGTAGTATGCACTAAAAAAAGGAAACCCAGTTAGAGATAATGTCCCAACTAACATAAGGATATATGTAACAGGAATTTTTTTATACAAACCACCCATCTTTTTTATGTTTTGTTCATCTGACATAGCATGTATTACAGAACCAGCGCCTAAAAAAAGAAGAGCTTTGAAAAAAGCATGGGTGAACAGATGAAAAATAGCAATATTGTAAGCAGAAACACCTATTGCAATGAACATATATCCTAACTGACTACAAGTTGAATATGCAATTATTTTTTTAATATCATCTTGTGTTATTGCTACAGTTGCTGCAAAAAGGGCCGATAAACTACCTATTACTATAATAAAATTTCTAGTAAATTCAGTTTTTTCAAGAAGTGGTGACATTAATACCATCAAAAATACACCAGCAGTTACCATTGTCGCAGCATGTATCAATGCTGAAACTGGAGTAGGTCCTTCCATTGCGTCTGGTAACCAAGTGTGAAAACCAAACTGTGCAGATTTACCCATTGCACCAATGAATAAAAGCATTGTTATGAGTGTAAGAGTATGAAAGTTATAACCTAGAAAATTAAAATATGTATTTTCCTGAGTATCAACCAACAAAAAAATTTCTTTTAAATTTATCGTTCCAAAAACTATAAAAATAGCAAAGATTCCAATTAAAAAACCAAAATCTCCAACTCTATTAACTATAAAAGCTTTAATTGCTGCTTTATTAGCTGATTCTTTGTAACTGTAATAACCAATCAAAAGATATGAAGTAAGTCCGACGCCTTCCCATCCAAGAAACAATTGAATTAAATTTGAAGAAGTTACTAACATTAACATAAAAAAAGTAAAAAGACCTAAATATGCCATAAAGATTGGTCTTCTATCGTCATTATTCATATATCCAACTGAATACACGTGCACAATGGTAGATACAAAATTTACTAAGAAAACCATTAAGGCAGTCAGCCTATTGAAATTTAATGACCAATCAATATACAAGCTTCCTGAATTTAACCACTCAGATACTTTGATAATTCTTTCAGGGTTATATTCATTAATTAAAAAAAAACAATATAATGATAAGATTGTTGAAAATGCCATCATAGTACACGTTGTGTAATCTACTATTTCGTCAGATATTTTTCTTGATAGAAAAAAAGCTATTAAAAAACTGAGTAGTGGAAGAAAAACAGAAAGTATATGCATCTCAACCTTTCATTTTACTTATTTTATCAACGCTAATCGTTCCTTTATTTTTAAAAAAAATGGTTAGTATTGCAAGTCCAACGGCTGCTTCTGCAGCTGCAACAACTAGTATAAACATTGAGAAAATTTGACCAGAAAGGTCGTTATAAACATATGAAAACCCAACAAAGTTTATATTTACTGCTAGTAACATTAACTCTATTGACATTAAAATAATTATCATATTTTTTCTATTAACAAAAATACCAAGTAAACCAATTGCAAATACAATTGACGACAGTATTAAAAAATTAGACGTACCCATATTTTTTTTGTATTATTTTTTCTTTGAATCAACAAGTTTAATTAAATCTTCTTTTCTAACAGTATTCTGAATAAAAACATTTTGACTTTTTATAGACTTTTTATCTTTATAAGCCAAAACTATCGCACCAATCATAGCAACAAGAAGAACATAAGCAGACATTTGAAAGATTATGAAATAATCTGTGTATAAATAAAGCCCAATTGCCTTTGTATTCGAATTCCCATTCTGAAATAATTCTTCTATATCTATTTTGGGGGTGACAAAACCTAAACTTTCTCCTTGAAAGATAACATATAACTCTCCAACAAAAACTAATGTGAGAAGAACTCCAAAAGGTAGATATTTTAACAGTCCTTCTTTTATTTTTGTAGAATTTATATTTAACATCATAACGACAAATAAAAAAAGCACAGCAACAGCTCCTACATATACTATAATCAATGTCATAGCCAAAAATTCTGCATTTGAAATCAAAAAAATTATTGAGGCGTTCAAAAAAGTAAAAACTAAAAAAAGTACAGAATAAACTGGGTTTCTAGATAAAACGACCATTAAACTTGAAACAATAAGAATCGCAGAGAAAATATTAAAAAACATACTTTAGCTACATATATTTAGATTCTTTATCCAAATTTTTTGCAATTTCTAACTCCCATCTGTCACCATTATCCAATAATTTTTCTTTATCATACATTAGTTCTTCTCTAGTTTCAGTTGCAAATTCAAAGTTTGGTCCTTCAACAATTGCATCCACAGGACATGATTCCTGACAATAACCACAATAAATACATTTTGTCATATCAATATCATATCTTGTAGTACGCCTTGAACCATCATCCCTTGGCTCAGCTTCTATTATAATTGCTTGTGCTGGACAAACCGCCTCGCATAGTTTACAGGCTATACAACGTTCCTCACCCGACTCATATCTCCTCAATGCGTGTTCTCCTCTAAACCTTGAACTTAAGGCACCTTTTTCAAATGGGTAATTGAGAGTAACTTTTTTTTTAAAAAAATATTTTAGAGTCAAAATCAATCCATCAACAATTTCCAGTAAAAATAACTGTTTGAAAAAAATTTTAGTTTTCTTTAAAAATTTTATCATTTTTTAAAAATTTCCATTATTAAAATAAACGTAACTTGATGTTATAATAACCCAGAAAAGTGATAAAGGTAGAAATACTTTCCATCCCAACCTCATTAATTGATCGTATCTAAATCTAGGTAATGTTGCTCTTATCCATAAAAATAAAAAAAGTAAAAAACTTACTTTTAAAAAAAACCAAACAAAACCTGGAATTAGATTAAATATTTCATTATCAACTGGAGGTAACCATCCACCCAAAAATAATATAGTGGTCATAGAACTCATGAGAATCATGTTACCGTATTCTCCTAAAAAGAAAAGTCCAAATGACAGAGAAGAATATTCAACATTGTATCCGGCTACTAACTCAGCTTCTGCTTCTGGTAAATCAAAAGGAGCTCTATTTGTTTCAGCCAAAGTTGATATAAAAAAAACTATAAACATTGGAAAGTGAGGTAAAAAATACCAGACGTTTTTCTGTGCTAAAACTATTTCTGATAAATTTAGAGACCCCACTGTGATTAAGATATTAATAATAATTAGACCAATAGACACTTCATATGAAATCATTTGTGCAGCTGATCGTAAAGAACCAAGGAAAGCATATCTTGAATTACTAGCCCACCCTGCCATTATTATTCCGTAAACACTTAGTGAGGAAACAGCAACTATATACATTATTCCTACATTAATGTTTGATAACACAATATCATTATCAATTGGTATTACTGCCCATGCAATTAAAGCAAGAGTAAATGTAATAATTGGTGATAATATAAACAAAAATTTGTTAGAATTTGATGGAACTATAGTTTCTTTCGTAAGTAGTTTTATACCGTCTGCAAAAGGTTGGAAAAGACCGAATGGGCCTACTACATTTGGACCTTTTCTCAATTGCATAAACCCAATTACTTTTCTCTCAAAATAAGTTAGATATGCTATAAATATCAGTAAAGGTAAGATTATCGCTAAAATCTTCAGAACATCTATTAGCGATTCCATAACTAAATTATTTTCAATAAACATATTAACTCTTGGCTAAAAACATTTTAGAACATTCTGCCATGGTTTTTGAATTCTTACTCACAACATCGGTCATATAAAAATTTGAAATATTAGATTTAAGAATCTCATTTGCATTGAAGGTTCTAACAAATTTTGTTTTTTGCAATTTATTTTTTTTTATCTTATTAATATTTTTAACAACAGGATATTTGCTGAACATTAATTCTCTTAATTCGCTAAGGTTTTTATAATCAAGTTTCGAACCAAAATATTTGGATAACTCAAGAAAAAAATCCCAAGAATGCATTACATTAGAAATAGGTGACTTTATTTGGGCGGAAATTTGAGGCCTACCTTCAACATTGATATAAATACCTTGTTTTTCAGTAAAACAAGTTGTTGGTATTATTAAATCTGCTCTATTTGCACCTGCATCTCCATGATGTCCTTGATAAATAACAAATGTTGTCGATGGAACCTTTGAAAAATCAATTTCATCTGCAGCAAAAAGATAAAGAAGATTTATTGATCCATTATAAATATTTTCTAAGAAATCTGTATTTTTATTTACATTTTCATTAGAATAAAATTCAAGATCCAAAGCACCTGTGCGTCCTGAGAATGTTTGTAAGATATTGAATCCATTCCAATTTTCTTCAATATTTAAAGAATCATACAATTCTCTTGCTTTATAAAAAATTTTTTCTGCATTTTTGTTACATAAAGCCCCTTGTCCAATAATAAATATTGGTTTTTTTGCTTTTCTTAAATAACTAGAAAATTTATGCTCATTGCTCAAGAGCATCTCAATTCCACTAGAATCATTACTTATTTGGATTGATTCATAGTTTAACTTGGAAGTTAAACCAATCTTTCCTACTGGATATTGACTCTCATAATTAAGAAACCTTTTTCTTATTCTAGAATTTAAAATAGGGGCCTCCACCTTTGGATCACACCCAATTAATAAACAAAGATCAGTTTCATCTATACCAGAAATAGTTGAGTTAAAAACATAAGATGATCTGTCTTTAGGTATAAAAAAAGAATTATCTTGCCTGCAATCAAAATTATATAAACCATTTTTCATTAAAAAATGCTTAAATGAAAAAATTGTTTCGCAGTCAACAGTATTTCCAATCAAGGCGAAAAATTTTGATTTTTTTACATTAGAAAATTTTTCTTTTAAAATTAAAAATAACTCTGAATATGAGAGCTCGTTAAACCTTCCATTATTTTTTACAAACGGTTTATCAATTCTTTGACTAGATAATCCATCATAAGCAAATCTGGTTTTATCTGAAATCCATTTCTCATTAATAGACTCATTTATTCTTGGTAGTATTCTCATAATCTTATCAGCTTTTGTATCAACTCTAATATTACTCCCAACAGCATCCATAACGTCTATACTATCAATTTTCTTAAGTTCCCATGGTCTAGCAATGTAAGAATATGGTTTAGATGTGAGAGCGCCTACTGGACATAAATCTATTACATTACCAGAAAGTTCAGAACAAATCGATTTTTCTAAAAAAGTAGTGATTTCTGTATCTTCTCCTCTACCTGTTGCCCCAAGTTGTTCAATCCCTGCTATTTCTTCTCCAAAACGAACACATCTTGTACAATGGATGCACCTGGTCATATGAGTTTTAATTAGAGGTCCGATATATTTATCTTTAACTGCCCTTTTTTTTTCAAAATATCTACTTATTCCATTACCATAGGCCATTGCCTGATCTTGAAGATCGCATTCACCTCCTTGGTCACAGACTGGGCAATCTAGAGGATGGTTAATTAAAAGAAATTCCATGACTCCGTTTCTTGCTTTTTTTACAAATTCACTTTTAGTTTTTATCTTCATACCGTCTGCTACAGGCATAGCACATGAAGCGACTGGCTTATTCGAACCTTCCATTTCAACTAAACACATCCTACAATTACCTGCTATTGATAACTTCTCGTGATAGCAAAACCTAGGGATTTCAATACCAATAAGTTCACAGGCTTGGAGTATATTTATCCCACTGTCTACTTGTATTGTCTTTCCATCTATTTCAATTTTGGGCATTTTATGCTACATAATGTTTTTTAGATCTTAATAAAACTTCATTCTTAAAGTGTCGTAATAACCCTTGAATTGGCCATGCAGCCGCATCTCCTAATGCACATATTGTGTGACCTTCAATTTGTTTAGTTACATTTTCTAACATTTCCAGGTCTTCTGGAATAAAATCTCCTAATTCTATTTTTTTCATCATTCTCATCAACCAACCAGTTCCCTCTCTGCATGGTGTACATTGACCACAAGATTCGTGCTTGTAAAATTCAGACAAACGTCTAATAGCACTAACAATATCAGTTTGTTTGTTCATTACAATTACTCCAGCTGTCCCAAGCCCAGATCCAGCTTCCTTTAATGAATCAAAATCCATTGAAATGCTCTCGCAAATCTCTTTTGGTAATAGTGGAACTGACGAGCCACCAGGAATTACTGCAAGAAGATTGTCCCAACCTCCTATCACATCACCTGCATATTTTTGAATTAAAGTTTTGAGTGGTACACCGAGCTCTTCTTCAACATTACATGGTCTGTTGACATGACCGGAAATACAAAAAATTTTTGAACCAGTATTATTTGGTTTTCCAAGTGAAGAAAACCATGAAGCACCTCTTCTTAATATAGTCGGTATTACAGCGATAGTCTCAACATTGTTAACAGTAGTGGGACAACCAAATAAACCAACATTAGCCGGGAAAGGTGGTTTTAATCTTGGTTGACCTTTCTTACCTTCAATACTTTCTATTAAAGCGGTTTCTTCACCACATATATATGCTCCTGCACCTAAGTGTAAGTGAATATCAAATCTCCAACCAGTACCACAAGCGTTATGCCCTATTAACCCATGTTTATATGCTTCCTCAATTGCTTTATTTAGAATTTCAATTTCTTCACCAAACTCACCTCTTATATAAATATAACAAGTATTGGATTGTATAGCATAACCAGAGAGCAAACATCCCTCAATTAGTTTATGAGGCTCATTTCTTATAATGTCTCTGTCTTTACATGTTCCAGGCTCACCTTCATCTGCATTAATAACAAGATAATGTTCCCTTAACTTTTTCTTAGGCATAAAACTCCATTTCATACCAGTAGAAAAACCAGCCCCACCTCTGCCTCTTAATCCAGATTCTTTTATAATTTCTACTATTTTGTTGCTACCTTGTTTTATTAATTTAGCAGTGTTTTTCCAGTCACCCCTTTCTTTAGCCGCAGAAAGATAGGGGGGAAACTTTCTGTAAAGATTTTCAAAAATTATGTCCTTTTTTTTTAACATACTACTTTCTTCTTACTGGTTCAGTTCCTCTTCTCATAATTTGAGAACCCTTTTTTACCGTTTTATTTTCAGCAAGACAATCCAGAAGATTTAATGTAGATTTAGAATCTAAGTCTTCAAAATAGTCTTGGTCTATTTTTATCACAGGAGCATTAACACATGCTCCTAAACATTCAACTTCAGTTAGAGAAAATCTTTTGTCTTTGGATACACTACCAGAGTTAATGTTTAGAAACTTTTCACATACTTTTAAGATATCATCTGAGCCTCTTAACATACATGGAGTGGTAGTACATACTTCGATATGATTTTTACCAACTGGACTTAGATTATACATTGAATAAAATGTTGCGATTTCAAGTACTTTAATTTCAGAAACTTTCAGGAACGAAGCAATATATTCAATAGCCTTTTTGGGTAACCAGCCTTTAGATTGTTTTTGTGCAAGAGTGAGCAACGGCATCAAAGCACCTTCTGGGTAGTCCTTAGGATACCTTTTTAAGACAATTTTTGCTTCCCTTAAATTTTCTGCAGTAAAGGAAAATTCTTTTGGTTGAAGGGAATCGCTTGCAAATTCTTTAAAATTAGAAGTCATAATTTATTACCTGTCAATTTCTCCAAATACTATATCTAAACTGCCTATTATAGCAACAAGATCTGCTAACATATGCCCTTTAGAAAGGAATTCTGTAGCTTGTAATAATGGAAAACCTGGTGCTCTAATCTTGCATCTATATGGTTTGTTGCTTCCATCAGAAACCAAAAAAACACCAAATTCGCCTTTAGGTGCTTCAACACATTGATATGTTTCACCCACTGGAACATGGTACCCCTCAGTGAACAGCTTAAAATGATTAATAAGAGATTCCATAGATCTTTTCATTTCTGATCTCTTTGGAGGGGTGACTTTGGGATCTTTTGAGGTACAATCTCCTGAAGGCATATTATCAATACATTGTTTGATTATATTTAAGGATTGTCTCATTTCTTCAATTCTTACTAAAAACCTCTCGTAACAATCTCCATTGGTACCTGTTGGAATTTTAAAATCTATTTCGTCATATACTTCATATGGTTGATCCTTTCTTAAATCCCAAGCCAAACCAGAAGCCCTCAGACATGGGCCACTAAAACCTTTTTCAAGAGCATCCTTAAGTTTTATTTTTCCAATATCAACTGTTCTTTGTCTAAAAATTCTATTTTTGTCCAGTAATCTGTCAAGGTCGTCAATTTTTTTTGGAAACCTTTTGATAAATAGATCGATATCCTCTAAGAGACCATCAGGTAAATCTCTGTATACACCTCCAGGTCTGAAGTAAGCTGCATGAAGTCTAGAACCAGAAACTCTTTCATAAAATTCCATTAAAACTTCTCTTTCTTCAAAAAACCATAAAAAAGGAGTCATGGCTCCAACATCTAATGCAAAAGTTGTAATATTTAAAATGTGGTTAAGTATTCTTGTAATTTCTGAAAACAACACTCTTATATACTGGCCTCTTTTTGGCACATGAATTTTCATCAATTTTTCAACAGAAAGAGCAAATGCGTGTTCTTGACACATTGGAGAAACATAATCTAGTCGATCAAAATAAGGTACAGCTTGTAAGTAAGTTTTATTTTCAATTAATTTTTCAGTACCTCTATGAAGCAATCCAATGTGTGGGTCAGCTCTCTCAACAACTTCACCGTCCAATTCTAATACTAGTCTTAAAACACCGTGTGCGGCAGGATGTTGAGGGCCAAAATTCATAGAATAATTTTCAATTTTTGTTTTATTTGCCATCTTCTTTACCACTAATTTCGTTGTTCATACCTTCCCAAGGGCTTAAATTATCAAAATTTCTATATTCTTGGTCTAGTTTAACTGGCTCATTTACAATTTTCTTTTGTTCCGAATCATATCTAACTTGAACAAAACCGGTAAGTGGAAAGTCCTTTCTTAATGGGTGTCCTTCAAAGTCATAATCAGTTAAAATTCGTCTCAAATCTGGATGATTATTAAAACTTATACCAAATAAATCATATATCTCTCTTTCATACCAATTAGCGCAACTATAAATTGAACAAATCGAATCAACCGCTTGATTTTCGTTAACATTAAATTTTAGTCTTATTCTTAAATTTTGAGTGGTGCTTAAGAAATTATAAATAACTGAAAATCTTTTTTCTTGATAAGGGTAATCAACTGCGCAAATGTCTACTAGAACATCGAAGTTTGTTGTGGGATTATCTTTTAAAAAAAGTACTGTTTTTAACAAATTTTTATCAAGCATTAAGATCTCAATCTCATTATTCTTCAGCGATAAACTACAATTAAAACTTGAGAGTGATGCTTTAATCAAAGCAAATTTATCCCTAATTACAGACTCTTTTTCAGAAGTATTATTCATCTTGTAAAAGTTCTTTGTCTCATAATTTTTTTTTGCAATTGGAGTATACCATAAAACAAAGCTTCAGCAGTTGGAGGACATCCAGGGACATAAATATCAACAGGAACTATTCTATCACAACCTCTAACAACAGAGTAAGAATAATGATAGTAACCTCCACCATTGGCACAACTTCCCATTGATATTACCCATCTTGGTTCTGGCATTTGGTCATAAACTTTTCTCAAAGCAGGTGCCATCTTATTTGTTAATGTTCCTGCAACTATCATAACATCTGATTGCCTTGGGCTAGGTCTAAAAACTACTCCAAATCTATCGAAGTCGTATCTGCTAGCTGCAGAATGCATCATTTCGACTGCGCAACATGCCAGACCAAAACTCATAGGCCACAAAGATCCGGATCTAGCCCAATTAATCAATTCGTTAACTTTCGCTAAAACAAAGCCTTCTGATGAAATTTGTTTTTCTAGATCCACAAATTTGTTTGTTGATGACTTAGCTAGTTCCATTCTAATGCTCCTTTTTTCCATTCATAAATAAAACCTATAGTTAAAACAAACAGGAAAAACATCATCGACCAAAAACCTAAAGGTTCTAATTCTATAAGGGCAACAGCCCAAGGAAACATGAAGATAATTTCTAAATCAAAAATTATAAAAAGTATAGCAACAAGATAAAATTGCACATCAAATTTTCCACGGGTATCTGAGAAAGGTTCAAAACCGCACTCATAAGTAGATGATTTTTCAAAGTATGGCTCTTTTTCTCCGAAAACAAAAGACATAAAAATAGCTCCTACAGACATAATAATAGCCATTAATAGAAAAATCAAAATAGGTATGTATTCTTCAATGTTTGTCATAACCAAATATCCTTAGTGAAATATAGTACACAATTTAAAAAAATAAATACATGTTTTAAGGTTTATTGACAATTTCTAAAACTCTATCAATACTCTGCTTGAATTGAACATAATCTCTCGTCATATTTAATGTCCCTGATTGAATTGAATTAATTGTATTTGATAAAAAGTCACACCCCATTTGTTTAACATCATTAGTAAAATGATACCATATTCCTGCATCACCAACCATACAATAAGAAGAATTGTCAATATACAGATGTTTTAGCAGTATTATTTTAGCGTTAAAACCAAGTGATCTGAGTACATTAAGCGCTAAAGGGATATTTAGAAGGGGTATTTCATATATTTTACCAGTTGTAGAAACAACAACTGTCTCATTACTACCTAACAAACCTTTCTTTGACTCCGGAGCAAAAACAAAAATTTCTTCTTTTTTAGAAACCTTACCACCCAAAAGCGAAAAAGCTAAGAGTTTAGATTCAGCTACATCGGCAACGTTTAGTAATTGATTATCCCCAAAAAATAAAACTTTAACATCTTCTGGTAACAATGATTCAATAACGTTTTGTTGATAACCGTAATCATCATAAAGTGCACGTAAAGCGTCATCCACCGTCATTACAGATGGAGTAAGTTGTGTTCTAATAAACTCTTGAGCAATATTATTATTATTATTTACTGCACTTGCATACAAGCTAAGTATTTTTTCGAAAGACATTTGGTATTTTCCAATAATCTGATCTCCATACAAAGAAAAAAATTTACACTGTTCAGGATGCTTAAGTAAAATTTTTGAAGATCTTGAGATTAAAGCTCCAAGTGTATCTCCACCCATTGATGTAAATGTTTCAATCTGGATTCTTATTGGATCAACTTCTTTTAATTGTTCAGCATAAAATCTTATGGAATTTTGATTAACTTCGTCTGGTGTCAAGGGATTTTCCCCTATCTCCGAACGATCTTTAGGATTAGGATCAAACTTTTTGAGCTTGAAGTTCAAAAGATTCAATAAATCGTTATCTGTAGATAGTGAGCATTCAGTATCTTCATTACTATTTTTGTTCGATTCACCCGGGATTCCAAAGTCAGTGTCATCATCTAATATTCCACTAGAAACGCTACCAAAACTTAACATGATAAATATGTAAACAAATAATATCATTTAAATTTTAATATAATACTTAAAGGCTAAATTTTATAGATAATAAAAAAATAAAGATTGGCGGGAGCGACGGGACTCGAACCCGCGACCTCCTGCGTGACAGGCAGGCGTTCTAACCAAACTGAACTACACCCCCGAATTGGTGGGCGGTGAGGGGATCGAACCCCCGACATCCACGGTGTAAACATGGCGCTCTCCCAGCTGAGCTAACCGCCCATAATAAATGAAGGAATTAGTAAATAATTTATTAATTCTAATTTCATTTTTATTATGCGTGTATAGTCAATTATATGTTTATATTAACTTTTGTGAATTAATTCAATCAGTTTTATATGTAATTATAAATTAACAAAAAATTAATGAAAAATAATAACAAACTTAAAGAGGCTATAATTTCTTGCAAAAAATGTAGTAGACTAGTAACTTTCCGTGAGGAAATTGCAAAAAAAAAAAGAAAAGAGTTTTTTAGACAAGAATATTGGGGCAAAGGGGTTCCAGGATTTGGAGATTTAAAGGCAAGAATTTTAATTTTAGGTCTAGCTCCTGCTGCTCATGGAGCAAATAGGACAGGTAGAGTTTTTACAGGTGATAAATCAGCTTCATTTTTATTTAGATGCTTACACAAAGCTAAGATGACTAACAAACCTGATTCAATATCTTTAAATGACGGCTTAAAAATTTTTGACACATACATCACTTGCGCTGTTAAGTGTGTTCCACCAGGAGACAAACCTAATTCAATTGAATTAAAAAACTGTTTTAAGCACCTCAAAGAAGAAATTCTATTACTTAAAAACTTAAAAATTATACTTACATTAGGCCAAATTGCATTTGAAAGTTGCTTAAAGTTTTTTAATCTTAAAAAAAAAGATTATAAATTTACTCATGGTGCTTTTTATAATATTAATGATGAAATAACTCTAGTTTCTAGTTATCACCCAAGTCCAAGAAACGTGAATACAAAAAGGATTGACGAAAAAAAGATGCTTGAAGTTCTTAAATCAATTCGTGCGATTATAAAACCACATCTTTGAAAATAGATGTGGTTTTAAAGTAACTTAATTAACACTTTCTTTTAAAGCCTTGCCTGCTCTAAACTTTGGAACATTAGCTGCAGGTATTTGAATAGTAGCACCAGTTTGTGGGTTACGTCCAGTTGTTGCTTTTCTTTTTGTAACTAAAAAAGTTCCGAAACCGATCAATCTTACATCACCACCAGATTTAAGTTCTGACGTTATACTATCAAAAACGGAATCTACAGCTTTAGTTGAATCAGCTTTTGATAAACCTGTGTCATCAGAAACTTTATTTATTAAATCATTCTTATTCACGGTGACCCCCTTTTAAACATTATTAATTCTCTAAGTTTATATACAGAATTTGTTTAGTCAATATTATTTTAGTGTCTTACTGTTGATTCTTTGGAAGAATCATTACTTTTTTGAATTGAAATGTCGTCTTGTTTGACCTTAATAGGATTTAATTTTGATATTAAAGCCTTCTTAAGTACATCAGAAGCATTATCAACAAAGAATATTTCAATCTTCTCTAATATTTCCTTTTCTTTTATTTCTGAAAAGTCTTTTTTATTTTCTTTTGGTAGTATAACTTTTTTTATTCCACCTCTAACAGCTGCCAGCAGTTTTTCTTTTAATCCACCAATCGGCAGTACTCTACCCCTAAGAGTAATTTCGCCTGTCATCGCAATATCACGTGATATTGGTATGCCAGTTAGTGCAGATACAATTGCTGTACATAGTGCAATACCTGCTGAAGGACCATCTTTTGGTGTTGCTCCTTCTGGTACATGAACGTGAATATCTCTTTTCTCAAATATGTGCGGAGAAATACCAAATTTAGCAGCATTGGCATGTACGTAACTTTGTGCTGCTTGAACAGACTCTTTCATAACATCACCAAGTTTACCAGTATAATTTGCCTTACCTTTACCTGGCATTGATACTGCTTCAATTTGTAACAACTCTCCCCCAACCTCAGTCCATGCTAATCCAGTACATATTCCTATTAGATTTTTATTTTCAATTTCACCATACCGAAATTTTTTGATGCCAGAATATTTTTCAAGATTTCTTTTAGATATAGTTAAGGAACGTTTTTTCTTTTCTATTATGAATTTTAAAGATTTTCTTGCCAGTTTTGCTATTTCTCTTTCCAATCCTCTAACACCAGCCTCACGAGTGTAATACTTTATTAAGTCAGTTACAACTGTATCAGGAATACTTATTTCCTTGGACTTAAGACCTGTCTCCCTAATTTGTTTAGGAATTAAGTATTTTTTTGCAATATTCAGTTTTTCATTTTCTGTGTAACCAGATAATCTAATAATTTCCATTCTATCGAGAAGTGGTTGAGGGATATTTAAGGTATTTGCTGTAGTGACAAACATGACATTTGAAAGATCATAATCTACTTCCATGTAATGATCATTAAAATTAGCATTCTGTTCAGGGTCGAGCACCTCTAATAGTGCTGATGCAGGATCACCTCTCCAATCAGCTCCAATTTTATCAACTTCATCTAACAAAAAGAATGGGTTAGAATATTTTGATTTTTTCATGCTCTGTATAACTTTACCAGGCATTGAACCAATATATGTCCTTCTATGTCCTCTAATTTCTGATTCATCTCTAACACCACCAAGTGAAAATTTAATGAATGGTCTCCCAGTAGCTCTTGCAATAGATTTTCCAAGAGAAGTTTTACCAACACCAGGAGGACCTACTAAACAAAGTATGGGACCTTTAGGCTTTTTAACTCTACTTTGAACAGCAAGAAATTCTATAATTCTGTCTTTGACTTCTGACAAACCAAAGTGATCAGCATCTAAAATTTTCCTGGCTTTAATTAGATCAATATCAACTTTAACATTTTCATTCCACGGGATAGAAATTAACCAATCAAGATAATTTTTTACAACCGTAGCCTCTGCGGACATTTGACTCATACTTTTAAGTTTTTTTAGTTCTGCATAAGCCTTTTCTTTGGCTTCTGTTGAAAGTTTTACTTTTTTTAGTTTCTGCTCTAATTCAAGTAAATCGTCTTTTGCATCGCCAGAATCTCCTAATTCTTTTTGAATTGCCTTCATTTGCTCGTTTAGATAGTACTCTTTTTGAGTTTTATCCATTTGTCTTTTAACTCTTCCTCTAATTTTTTTTTCGACCTGAAGTACATCGATTTCATTTTCCATATGAGAAATTATTTTTTCTAATCTCTTTTTTAGAAATTTTGTTTCTAGAAGATCTTGCTTTTCAGAAATTTTCAAACTCATGTGTGCACTTAGTGTATCTGTAAGCTTTACACTGTCTGAAATTTGATTTACATTTACCAAAACCTCAGGTGGGATTTTCCTATTGAGTTTGATATACTGTTCAAATTGACTCAAAGCAGTTCGTGAAAGAGCCTTTATTTCCTTTTCAGGCTCATTTAACTTATCAAGCACAGGTATTGTTACTGACTCAAAAAAATCATTGTTATCTATAAAAGCTGAAATTTCAGCTCTTTCAATGCCCTCTACTAGAACCTTAACTGTACCATCAGGTAATTTTAATAGTTGCAAGATGTTTGCTATTGTACCTATTCTGTAAATATCATTTTCATGAGGTTCATCAACATTCGCGTCTTTTTGAGCAACTAATAAGATATCTTTATTTTCCTGCTCAGCTTTTTCAAGTGCTTTAATAGATTTTTTTCTACCAACAAAAAGTGGAACGATCATATTAGGAAAAACTACTATGTCTCTTAAAGGTAGTATAGGTAATGAACTGTCAGAAATTTTTGTTTGCATCAACTATGCTTTTTTATTAAGTGTTTTTTGTTGTTTTTCATATATATGAAGAGGTTTTTTATTATTTTGAACAACTTCTGAATTAACCATAATCTCATTGACTCCCACTATACCTGGTAATTCAAACATAGTATCAAGCAAAATGTTTTCAAGTATTGATCTTAGCCCCCTGGCGCCAGTATTCCTTTCAAGTGCTTTTTCAGAAATAAGTCCTAATGCATCTTTTGTAAATTCTAGTCTTACATTTTCCATCTGAAACAATGTCTGGTATTGCTTAATAAGAGCATTTTTTGGTTTGGTTAGAATTTCAATTAGTGTTTCCTTGTTTAAGTCATCCAATGTTGCAACTACAGGAAGTCTTCCAACAAATTCTGGTATCAAACCAAATTTTAATAGATCATCAGGCTCAAGTTTTTTCAAAATATCACCAGTATTAAAATTATTCTTATCTTTGACATCTGCTTCGAAACCAATTGAAGATTTATCGCCTCTCTTGGAAATTATTTTATCAATTCCGGCAAAAGCACCTCCACATATAAATAAAATATTTGTTGTATCAACTTGAAGAAATTCTTGTTGTGGATGCTTTCTTCCTCCTTGAGGAGGAACGGATGCAATAGTACCTTCCATAATTTTTAAAAGTGCCTGTTGAACTCCCTCACCTGAAACATCTCGAGTAATTGAGGGATTATCAGATTTTCGACTAATTTTATCAACTTCATCGATGTAAACAATACCCCTCTGAGCTCTTTCAACATTGTAATCAGATGCCTGTAAAAGTTTTAAAATAATATTTTCAACGTCTTCTCCAACATAACCAGCCTCAGTTAATGTAGTTGCATCTGCCATGGTAAATGGTACGTCAATAATTCTTGCAAGTGTTTCTGCCAATAAAGTCTTTCCCGAGCCAGTTGGACCTACTAATAAAATATTTGACTTAGATAACTCTACTCCATTAGATTTTTTAGGACTGTCAATTCGTTTATAATGATTATGAACAGCAACCGATAAAATCTTTTTTGCATCTTCTTGCCCAATAACATATTCGTTCAATAATCTATATAGTTCTTTTGGAGTTTCAACTGATCCATTCTTAGTAGAAGAAATAGTTTTATTTTCTTCTTTAATAATATCCATACATAATTCAACACACTCGTCACAAATAAAAACTGTAGGGCCAGCAATCAGTTTACGCACTTCATGTTGACTTTTTCCACAAAATGAACAAAACAAAGTATTTTTTGAAGTTTTATTTTCACTCATAATAATGATATTATTCTTTCAAACAAAAAAAGATACTGCAACCTTTATTCCATAATTTGTTATTTTTTTTGTTTTTATTTACTTTTAGTTGGTCGATCAATTACAACTTTGTCAATTAACCCAATTTTTTTTGCTTCTTCAGGTGATAAGAAATTATCCCTTTCCATGATTTTTTCAACAAATTTAAGTTCTTGACCAGTATGTTTTACATATATGTTGTTTAGTTTTTTTCTTAATTCAAGAATTTCCTTGGCATGAATTTCAATGTCTGTAGCCTGTCCTTGCACACCCCCCGAGGGTTGATGCGTCATAATTCTTGAATGAGGTAAACAAAATCTCTTATTTTTTTTACCAGCTGTTAGAAGAAGTGAACCCATGCTTGCAGCTTGACCAATACAAACTGTTGACACGTCAGGTTTGATGTATTGCATGGTGTCATATATAGCGAGACCTGAAGATACAGCCCCACCAGGTGAATTTATATAAAAAAAAATATCTTTATCAGGATTTTCCGATTCTAAAAAAAGGAGCTGTGCACAAATTAAGCTAGAAACCATATCATCAACACCTCCAGTAAGAAAGATTATTCTTTCTTTAAGAAGTCTAGAAAAGATATCGTATGACCTTTCTCCCCGATTCGTTTGTTCCACAACCATTGGTATAAGACTGCTCATATTATTTTTCCTTTGTTTTCTTTTTAACAAGTTCTTTTTCAGATTTTAATTTATCAGATTTGAACAATTCATCAAAAGTAGATTTTTTTATTTTTTTTGAAACACTGTTGATTAAAAAATCCATTACCTTTTCTTCAAATGCTATTCCTCTGAGATTATCCATCATCTTTGGATTCTGTTTATAAAAATCAACTACTTTTTTTTCATCACCAGGATATTTTTGCGCCTCATTAACAACAGCTTTTGTTAGATCTTTATCATTTATCTCAATATTATTTTTTTTACCAATACTATTTAAAATAAGTCCTAATTTTACTCTTCTCTTCGACATTTTTTCAATTTCTAGACTGCTTATTTTTTTTTCTTGATTGTTATTTTGGTTATTTAAAAAAACTTTTTCATCTTCAATCATTCCTGAAGGAAGCTCAAATTTTAGTTTATTCAAAATTATATCAGTTAATTCACGTCTCATTTTAAGAAGAGAAAATTTATTAAAGTCATTAATCATTTTTTCTTTTACCTTCTCTTTTAAGATCACGATATTCTGCTCACCAAGTTCTTTTGCAAGCCTGTCATCTACAGCAACATCTTTAACTCTTTCTTGTATATCCTTAATTTTAATTTTAAACGTGGCTTTCTTTTTTGCTAGATTTTTTTCTCTATAGTCTTCTGGAAAAACAACATTTAATTTCGATTCTTGACCGATTTCTAAATTTTCCATTTGTTCTTCATAACCAGGTATATATTTTTTTGACCCTAGAACTACAGTTTCATTTTTACCCTTACTCCCTTTAAACTCTTTATTATTAATTCTTCCTTCATAGTCAAACAATATTAAATCACCTTTTTTTGATTTTCTTTTTTTTTTAAGGGGTTCAAACCTTTCATGATTCTTAGCTAATTCTTGCAAAGTTTTATCTGTGTCTTTTTCATCCATAAGGAGCTCAGATTTTTCGACTTCAATTTTTTTTATATCTATTTCTGGAACTTCAGGCATAATTTGAAATGCAGCACTAAAAATTAGATCTCCGTCTTCTTCATATTTTTCTACTTTAACTTTAGGCTGAATTGATGGTTGAATTTTTTTTTCTGTAACAGTTTTTCTCAAAGAAAAATTTATAACTTCATCTAATATTTTTTGTGTTACGTTTTGTGAATATTTTTGTTTTACTATTTTTATAGGAACTTTCCCTGGTCTAAACCCTGGAAGTTTTACATTTTTTGATAAATTCGAATACTCTTCTTCAAATTTTGGGCTTATGTCTCTAGATGGAATTGTTATTCTCCATTCAATATCAAGACCTTTGGATTTTATAATATCTAATTTCATAATCATTTTTTGGTACGGGCGGAGGGACTTGAACCCACACGACAAATGTCACTGGTACCTAAAACCAGCGCGTCTACCAATTCCGCCACGCCCGCTAATTTATAAACTAATAAAAACATTATTTAAACTACTAAATCAATATATTATTAATAAATTATTTTAACCAATCACAATGTACTGGAATGTCATTAATAAAATCCTCAACTATTGTATTATTAATTTTTTTAGATAACTTATTCTGAATAAAAATTGCGTATAGGATTGAATGTTTTATTTCCATACCTTGGCAAATCAAACCTCCAATCATACCACATAACATATCTCCTGTTCCTGCAGTAGCAAGAGAGGGATTTGCTCCATTATTTATAAACACATCTCCATTCGGAAAGGCTACAACAGTATCATTTCCCTTAAAAACAATTATAGAATTAGTTTTTTTTGATGCAGCTAATGCTGCAGAAAGTTTGTCCTGTTTTATTTCTCCAAATAACCTTTTAAACTCACCCTCATGAGGTGTCAAAATAGTGTTAGTTCTTTTTTTTAATATTGAAAATAGTTGTTCTTTTTTTTTTTCAAACATGCTCAGTGCATCCGCATCTAAAATTACAGTTTTTTTAAAATCTCCTAAAATTTTAGATATTTTAGACAGTGAATATTTTTTTCCTAGTCCAGGTCCAATAACTAATAAATCATAGTCATTAATTTGAATTTTTTGTGAAAAATTAACAATTGTACCTGGTTCTGTGCCAACATAATTCAAAAGTTGATGCTTTTCAATTTTTACAGTCGATAAGCCAGCACCAATTTTTCGTGCTGAAAGAGCAGCAATTCTTGCTGCGCCAGACATTTCACCACCTATTATTAAAAAAGAACCTCTGTTATATTTATGAATATTTTGTTTTTTTTTTAATGGTTCAAAATTAAAAAAATATGAATCCAGAAGTCTTATTCTCGGCTTTCTATTTTGAATTGTTTCATATTTCAAATCTAGTAGATAAATATCACCACATTGTGATTTTCCTGGATGTAAAAAATGACACGGCTTAAAATAGCCCAAAGCTAGAGTAACACTTGCCTTAATTGAATCACTTAAGATTTCACCGGTATCAGATAATACTCCTGAAGGAATATCAATAGAAATAACTTTTTTTTTGGATTTATTTATTATTTTAATTACTTTGGCAATATCTTCAGTAAATTTTCTTTTTAAGCCAAAACCAAATATAGCATCTACAATTATATCGCATTTATCTATTTGATTTTGTAAATTATTTGGATTTTTAATATTTATAAGTCTTAAGTTATTTCTTTTTGAACCAATTTCAAAAACTTTTCTTCCATCATTACCATTATTGCCTGGGCCACAAAAAAATAAAATTTTTTTTTTATTGAATTCTTTTTCAATAAAATTAAGAATTGATATAGCAGAATTATAAATTAAATTTTCATTTGGATGTTTTTCTAAATATAGATTTTCTGATTGTATAATTTGCTTTTTTAATAAAATGTTTAATTTTTCCATTAAAATATTCTTTTTATTTTCGTTTTGGTGTTTAATTATACCTGAGATTTCTCTGTCTCAGAACATTAAAATACAATCAATAATTAAACTTGAAGAATCTATTCCTAATGAATGTGGAATTAAAATGCTCATTGATAGTGAAAACATTGAAATGATCGTTAAAATTAAAAAGAAGGACAAACTTGTTTACACTTTTTTTGAAACAACCTCAATGAATAAACAATCGGATAAAGTAGATGTTATTGCAGATGATTTATCTATCGTCAACATCATAAATACAAAACCTAAATTTAGTAAAAATAAGATTTTTTTTGAGGGGATCGCTGATACTGATAAAGTTGCAAATTTTTTTCAAAAATTTATCGTAGCAGGTGGAAAATTAAAATTTGATTCAGAATATTATGAAATTATTGGTCCTATAGATTCAAAAGTTAGACTAGAATATTTATTTTGTACTGGTGAAATGTTCCATCCAAAGTATGATAAGTAAATGAAAAATTACAGCTTAAAAAAAATTAAAAAGATACTTGCATTACCTCTTGGTGATCTGCTTTACAAAGCACAAAAAACTCATAAAAAGTACTTCAAAAAAAGAAAGGATGTACAACTTGCGTCTTTGATTTCAATTAAAACTGGTTCATGCCCTGAAGATTGCAAGTATTGTCCTCAATCTGCCCATTATAATGTTGATTTAAAAAAAGAAAAACTAATTGGTCTACTTTCGTTAGAGAATGCTGCAATTCAAGCAAAAAAAAATGGCGCACATAGGTTTTGTATGGGTGCTGCTTGGAAAAAACTCAAAGATGGCAAAGATTTAGAAATGGTCATTCAAATGATTAAAACGGTAAAATCTCTTAATTTAGAAGCTTGTGTAACTCTAGGTAGTATTACGAAAAATCAAGCTAAAAAACTAAAAGATGCAGGCTTAGATGCGTATAATCACAACATAGATACATCTCCAGATTTTTATAAAGAAATTATTACAACAAGAAGTTTCGAGGAAAGATTAGAAACATTAAATAACGTCAGGAATGCTGGTATAAGTGTCTGTTCAGGTGGAATTTTAGGGATGGGAGAGACTTGGGATGATAGAGCCAAAATGCTAAAAATATTATCAGATATGGACCCTCAGCCTGAAAGTGTTCCAATTAATGCTCTTGTTCCTATAAAAGGTACCCCTCTTCAAAACCAAAAAAAAGTTGACTCAATTGAAATTGTAAGAGTAATTGCTACGGCAAGAATTATTATGCCAAAATCGAGAATTAGATTATCGGCTGGAAGAAAATCTTTTTCTAAAGAAACCCAAATACTCTGTTTGTTGTCTGGTGCAAATTCTATTTTTTATGGAGAAAATTTACTCACGACTGAAAATAATGATATGAAAGAAGATAAAAAATTAATTAATTCGTTTATCAATACTGATGAAGAAATTCTAGAAGAACAAAAAAAAAGTAAAAAAAAAAAAAATCAACTAAAATCAAAATTTGATATAAGAGATTACGCTTAATTTAAATGTTTTTTTATGCAAAAAAAATTTTTAAATATTGTTTTGTATAGCCCACAAATCCCACCAAATACAGGTAATATTATAAGATTGTGTTCTAATACAAATTCTAAGTTATTTTTGATTAAACCCATGGGATTTAATTTTGACGACAAAAATCTCAAAAGAGCAGGATTAGATTATCACAATGATGTTCAGGTAAAAATTTTTGATAACCTTTTTGATTGTTGCAGTCATATAGGTGAAAGTAATTTTTTTTTTATTACAAAATTTGGAAAAAAAGTTTATTCTGAACAATTATATAGAGCAAATGATACTCTTATTTTTGGTTCAGAAATAGATGGTATTCCTAGTTGCATATTTGAAAAATTTAATTTTCCAAAATTATTTATTCCTATTAAAAACTACAAAAGAAGTTTAAATTTAAGTAATGCTGTTTCCATTTGCTTGTACGAAGCAATGAGACAGAACAGTTTTTTTCAATTATCTTAATAAATTAAATATTCTCTCATTTTTAAAGTGATCTGATTTGTAATATTTTATTTTTTTAGTAATTTTTGAGAGCAAGGAAATCATTCTTGCTTCAGTTGTGTAAAAAATTTTATTTCTGATTGTAGTAAAGTTATCTACATGCATATTAAAAATTAGTCCAATTTTACATAATTCAAAACACTCCATTAGGTTATAAAATATATATTTTTCCCAAAAATTAACATCATTCAATGTGGCTAGATTATAAGTGCCGGACATAACCACATAATCAACAATTTTTTTTGGTTTATTTGATACAAAAAAATTTATTTTTGGATATTTTTGTTTACATGATTTTATAAAATCAGAGTTAATGTCAACACCTTCATAATCAAATCTATCAAGTAGTTGCATATTTAGTAAATATTGGTATAAAGCACCATAGCCACAACCTACGTCAACAATGCTAATTTTTTTTTCAGTAATTTTAGATATGATTTCTTTAAATCTTATGGTTTGATTATTTTTTGAGTTCCAAAAAACACCATTTGGAGAATCACCATATCTGGAATAATTACTTGAGTAAATATTAATAAGAGAGTAATTAATATATTTAAATAAAATTTTTTTTATAAGATTGATTTGTAATACCCTAAATACTAGTTAACATCTATTATTATTACACTAAACTTATTGGAGAAGAAATGACACTAATAAAATTTGCTATCTCGAGTGCTTTTATAACTGGAGCTTTAACTGCCGGGGCATTTTTGACTGGTACTTTAGTTGGTAGTTGTCTAAAAAAAGCTGACATAGTTCCAAAGTTAAAAAAACTCACTATCAAAAAAAATCAGTCTGCATCAACAAAAAAAAGTTGAAAAATAAGATTTGTAATTTAAATACTAACCTAAAAAGGAGTATATATGAAAAAATTAACATTTTTCTTTGGTATTTTTGCTTTTCTTTTAATTTCTGATACCTCTTTCTCAGCTCATTGCTCTGGGGGACATAAGGAAATAAAAGAAACAAAAGAGACAACCGAAGATACTGAAAAATCTGAGAAGAACTAATTTATATTAATAGCTCATTTTTTAATGAGCTATTATAAGGGTTTGTCATTTTTTACCCAATTCTTTAATTGTTTTTCATATAAATTAAAATCCAAACCGTTGTGACCAGTATATGTTAGATATTGATTCTCGTATTTAATTTCCAGTATCTCATTTACTATTTCCATATATCTAATTGCTAAATTTCTTTTTTGCTTTAAACTTCTACCTTCACGGATATCTAAATTCATTATACAGACATAATCTGAAGAGCTAGCTCTTCCGAGTCTAAGGCTTTTTAAACGGTGTTCTCTGAGGCTTATTGCAATATGATCTTTTCCAGTTTCCATAATTTGGCTAAAAGTTTCAATTATTTTTTTGTAAAATTTACTTCGTACGCTTGGATTTAATTTTTTGTTAATATCAAATTGTAAATGAGGCATTTAAAAAATGTATACTTTAATTTAATTTATTTTGAAAATCATTTCTTGTATTAAATAATTTCGTAAAATCAAGACTTAATAAGAAATCTTTTTTTTAATTTTACATTATAAATTTATAATTGACAGCTCCAAAAAAAATTATGTCTAGCGAAAAAAATTTTGTTTATAAATATTATTTAAGTTGAAAAAAAAGGAAAATGCTGTTATAAATTAACAACCATCCACATGGTCATAAAGTGGCGCATAGTACATGCGTCAAAAGTACATGCTTAAAACCTTAACCTAAAAGGAGAAAAGTATGTTAGTGACAAAAGATATCCTTAAATTTAATAAATTTATGTTCAGAATTCCTCACGATACGAAAAGATTGTTGGATCTTTCTGAAAATAGATGGGGATACAAATTACTTAAAAAAAAATAAATTATTTAAATTCTCAGTGATAATGTATTATTATCGCTGAGAATTTTTAAATTAAATTTTCACATCGTTAATCTAAAATACTAATCTTATTTGAATTTTGATATTTTAAATGTCTGAAGCTATAGAAATTAATAACGTAAATAAAGTATACTCAAATGGGTTTGTAGCTTTAAAAGAAATTAATCTTAAAATTCATTCTGGTGAGATATTTGCTTTGCTTGGACCTAATGGTGCAGGAAAATCTACGTTGATAAACATTATTTGCGGTTTAACAAAAAAAAATACTGGTGACGTAAGTATTTTTGATTTTGATAATGAAAAATCATACAAACAAGCAAGATCTCTAATTGGGCTTGTACCTCAAGAAATTGCCACAGATTCATTTGAGAAAGTTATTAATACTATTCGGTTTACAAGAGGATTATTTAACAAACCAAATTCGGATAAATATATAGAATCTATTTTAAAAAAATTGTCTTTATGGGAAAAAAAAGATCAACAAATAAGAACCCTTTCTGGAGGAATGAAAAGAAGATTAATGATAGCAAAAGCTTTGTCCCATGAACCAAAAATTTTATTTTTAGATGAACCTACTGCTGGTGTTGATGTAGATCTGAGGAAATCAATGTGGGAGCAGATAATAAAACTTAAACAACTTGGAGTAACTATTGTATTAACAACACATTACATTGAAGAAGCAGAAAAAATTGCTGATAGAATAGGAATAATTGACAAAGGTAAAATAATACTTGTAGAGGATAAAAGAGATATTCTAAAAAAACTGGGTAATAGAAAAATTATCTTTTCTCTAGCTAACGAAATAAATGAACTTCCAAAAAGTCTTAAACATTTTGACATTTCAGTAGATAAAAATAAGTTAATTTATTTTATTGATAAAGCTAATGAAGAAAAGGAATTACCAAAACTCATAAAAGATTTTGCACATAATTCTATCGAAGTAAGTAACATTGAAATTAAAGAAAATACTTTGGAAGATATTTTTATTGAACTAGTAAAGAAATGATTAACTTCAGAGGCTTGATGTCTATATACAAATTCGAAATGTCAAGAACATTTCGTACAATAACTCAGAGCATTGCCTCACCGGTAATTTCTACCATGTTATATTTTATTGTTTTTGGAACAGCAATAGGCTCAAGAATTGAAGCAATAGATGGCCTGGACTACGGTTCATTTATTGTACCTGGTCTTATAATGCTAACAATTCTTGGTCAAAGTGTTTCTAATGCTTCATTTGGTATTTATTTCCCAAAGTTTACAGGTACAATTTATGAAGTCTTATCTGCTCCTATTTCTCCTTTAGAAATTACCTGTGGTTACGTTGCAGCTGCTGCTTCAAAATCAATTATGGTTGGTACTATTATTTTAATTACATCATCTTTTTTTATTGAATTGAAAATTTTACATCCATTTTACATGTTATTATTTTTAATTATCATAAGTGTTACTTTCAGTTTACTGGGATTTATTATTGGAATTTGGGCTGATGGTTTTGAGAAATTGCAACTAATACCTTTATTAATAATTACCCCACTTACCTTCTTAGGTGGCAGTTTTTATTCTATTAAAATGCTTCCTCCTTTTTGGCAGGAAATTTCAATGTTTAATCCAATTGTTTACTTAGTGAGTGCGTTTAGATGGAGTTTTTATGAAAATTCTGATGTGAGTATACTTAGTTGCGTACTTGCAATTACATCATTTTTGTTTGTCTGTGTTGTTGTTGTAATTTTAATATTTAGATTTGGTTATAAAATAAAAAACTAAAAAGAAATTGACAATATTAATAATAATTATTAATATCAATTCTTGAAGTAGGTTGGTACCTAAATATGCCCGTGGAGTGTCAAGGTTAACACTCCATTTTTATTTAATTTGAGTCTTTCTGTGATTTAACTAAACGTCTTAATATATTTGTATTATTGAAATAAGCTGGCGATTATAGATCAACACAAATAAACATTCTATCTTATCAAAAAACTAAAATAAAATATCCAAATTGAGGATAAGATTATTGCTGTACAGTTCATTACAAACCCTATCCTTACCATAAATGTAATTTTAATCTGGTTTGTTGAAAATATAATTGCGTTAGGTGGTGTTGCAATTGGCATCATAAAAGCGCAGCTGGCTGAAATAATTATTGGCAGACATAGTAAAATTAAATCATAATTAAACTTTGATGCAAATGATGCTACTATTGGTAAAAAAAGTAGTGTGGTTGCAGTGTTACTAGTAATTTCTGTCATAAAAGATATTATTAACGCCATTAAGATAATAATTAAATAAATTTCTAATTCTGAAAAAACAAAAAGTGATTCACTAATTAAATTGGCGAGTCCTGAAGAATTAATAGAACTTGCTAAACTTAATCCTCCACCAAATAAAATTAAAATATTCCATGGAATTTCTTTGAACCAACTTTTATTCAGCACAAAATTATATCTCTCGTAGGGGATAATAAAAAAAAGTAATGAACCAAATAATGCTATGCTTGAATCAGTTAAATTAATACTCAATGCAGAGTTAATAGATTTTTTTGATAACCAAAGAAAAATGGTTAGAAGTAAAATTATCATTGTTATTTTCTCTTTTGAGGAAAAAGGCCCTAACTTTTTGTACTGATCATAGATAAAATTATTCTTTGAAATAGGAACATTTTTGCTCTCAATAAAAAAGTTGAAAAAAAACCATAATACTGTGATTAATAAAAAAACTAATGGAAGAGAAAATTTCATCCAATCAATAAAATTAATTTCCAAGTCATAATTTTCCATTAAAAAACCAGCGAAAATTGCATTTGGCGCCGTTCCGACTAATGTAGCTATTCCACCGATGGATGCTGAATAAGCAATTGCCAACAATAATATTTTTTTATAAATAAAATCATTTTTAATTTCCATTTTATCTAAAATAGAAACAACAATTGGCAACATTAGTAGGCAGGTTGCTGTGTTAGAAATCCACATACTTAAAAAAGCAGTAGAAAGAATAATCCCACCCAAAATACTTTTTTTTGTTGATCCAATTTTTTTTAAAACAAACATTGCAAATCTTAAATGAAGATTACTTTTTTGAAACCCTAAACCAAGAATAAAACCACCTAATAATAAGAAAATTACCGGATTGGCATAAGGTTTTGCAACGTCAGATATATTTACATTTGTAAATGATGGAATCACTATTAAAGGTAGTATTGCTGTAATTGATAATGGTATAGCTTCGGTAAGCCACCAAAATGTCATTAAAAGCAAGAGACTGGCAACGATCCAAGCCTCATATGAGACAGTGTTTGGCTGAAAATTAACCAACCCAAAAAAACCCAAAATGCCTGTCGAAATTAGAAATTTTTGACGAATATTAGACATATTCACATCCTACAATTATTGATAAAAAGTTTAAAATGGTAAATTCTTAAAGATTTAGTTAGCAAATTTGAATCATGTTAAATCTTAAAAAGTATATATTTATGCATTTTTCTAGAATCTATAGATTTAGAATTATAATTTAACATCACTTTTTTTCTTAATCTCCATCCTTTTTTTCTGTATTTGTTTAACACTTCTGCCGATTCAAATCTAAATTTTTTTTCTTTCCACCAACTCGTATTGCCAGTAATTAAAATAATTTCTTTATTCATCATTATTGTATATTATGTAAATATTATTAATTTGTAATAAAACCTTATGAAAATATTTATATTAATTCTAGTTTTTCTTCTATCTTTTGATATTAAATCTAAAGCAGAGGAATCATCTTTAGAACAATCTATAGGTAATCAATATAGATCGGCCTTAAATAAAAAAAGGGACATTTTCAGAAATCCAAAAGAAACTTTAAATTTTTTTGAATTAAGTACCAACAAAAAGGTTCTTGAGATTGCTCCAGGTAAGGGTTGGTATACAGAAATATTAAGTAATTACATGAATAAAACTGATAATTTTTATGTAACTAATTATAGTGATCCACCTAGGGAAATAATTTCAAAAATACAAAAAGATTTTCATAATCACTTTGAGAGCAATAAAGAAAAATTTGGTAGCTATAAAGTAGTGAAATTTGAAAAAAACTTGGTATTTGATAACTTCAAAAATAATTATTTTGATTTAGTACTTACCTTTAGAAATACACATAATTGGTTAGATGCTAAATCAGCAGAAAGAGTTTATGAGTCTATTAACAAAATAATGAAAATTGGAGGTATATTAGGAGTTGTCCAGCATCGTGCTGATGAAGATGCCAATTTTAACTATAAACTAGGTTATGTTAAAGAGTCTTTTTTGATAAATCTGATTGAAAGTAAAGGGTTCAAACTTGCTAAAAAATCTGAAATCAATTCAAACCCTAGAGATGAAAAAAATTACCCTGACGGGGTATGGACATTACCACCACGTCTAGTAAAAAAAGAGCTTAATAAAGAAAAATACTTATCTATAGGAGAAAGTGATAGAATGACCTTAAAGTTTATAAAGATAAAAGAATAATAAAACTCAAATTATGCATTAAAAAAAATTTATTAATAATTTATTCGCATTATTTTTTTACGAAAAAGAAAATGCATCTAAGTTTTTGAATCGTCTTGTTTCTCGTTTTCTTTGCCACTTTTTTCAATCTTTGCAGAAATATTTTCAAATCCATTTGCCAGAGTTGACTTTTCATTCTTAGTATTACTAGGAGGATGTTTGAATTCTTTTTCTTGAGAGAGTTGAAAATTATTTTGAATATCTTGTTTATCATTAAGAATTTCACTTTGATAAAATTTTAGTTTCCCAGTCACAACAATAAAGGTCTCATAAATCCACCATAAAAATATTGCTAACAAGGATCCTGACGCTAAGTTAAGAAACCCAAGCCCAACAAAAACTAAAAAAGAAAAAAACAAAGCCATCATATAATATGCAACTTTGTTATACCTTAAGTAAAAACGGTGTATACCTGTAAAACCAAATAATAAAACCAGTAGAATAACTAATATCCTAGATTGCATTTTTTTTCATATGTATTAAATTTTTGTCAGTATATGATACTTAAATTATTTATCGTTTAAAAGATATATTTTGATATGAAAACTAAAATTGATCCGATTTTAAAAAGAAAAAGAAGAATTGTTGTTAAGAAAATAAACAAAATCTCAAAAAATATGAAAAGGTTAACTTTTAGCCATGAAGATTTGTATGATTTTCCTGAAAGTGAAGTTGGAGGGTATGTAAAACTAATTTTTGCTGACAAAAATGATTTAAGTAAAAATTTTGCAAGACCCTTTACTGTAAGAAATTTTCGAAGAGACTCGTTAGAAATTGATATTGATTTTGTAATACATGATGGTGATCATGGTTACGCTAGTTCGTGGCTAAATAGTGTAAATAATGGAGATGAGATTTTTATTACTGGTCCTGGACCAAGAGAGAGAGTTTCTCATCAAGCTGATTGGTTCTTTTTTGTTGGTGACATGTCAGCAATTCCTGCTATCTCTGTTAATTTAGAAATGCTGCCAAGAAATGCCTGCGGAATTGTAATCTTAGAAATATTATCCAACCAAGATAGAATCAAACTTAGAAAACCTGAAAATATAAATATTAATTGGGTAATTGACCAAGAATCAAATCTATTAGAATCTGTATCAAATTTCAAATGGTTAAGAGGAACACCATTTGTGTGGGTAGCATGCGAGTTTAGTAAAATGAAAAGTTTGAGAAATTTCTTTCAAATAAAAAAAAAAATTGAAAAAACAAATATGTATATTTCAAGTTATTGGAAATCTGGATTAAATCAAGAAGAACATAAAATTCTAAAAAAAAATGATTCAGAAAAATGGATTTTATGATTTGAAATAATTTCAAAAACTAATCTAAAATATTTTTAATGTAACAATTTCTATTATGAACAAAAAAGAAAGAGCAATCTATATAATAAAAACACTCCAAAAGCTCTACCCATCAACACCAATTCCTCTAAACCACAAAAATAATTTTGAATTGTTAATTTCAGTTTTATTAAGCGCTCAATGCACTGATGAAAGAGTTAATAAAATAACACCAGAACTTTTCTCAGTTGGCAAAGACGCATTTTCAATGAGCAAACTTAGTGTAGATGAAATATACAAAATCATAAAACCCTGCGGACTAGGTCCAAAGAAGTCAAAATCAATTTCTGAATTGTCTAAAATACTTAAAGAAAAATATGAAGGAAATGTTCCAAATAATTTTAAAAGTCTTGAAAACCTTCCTGGAGTTGGGCACAAAACAGCAAGTGTTGTAATGTCACAGGGTTTCGGCATGCCGGCTTTTCCAGTTGATACACACATACACAGACTTGCTCAAAGATGGAAACTTACAAATGGAAAGAATGTTACACAAACAGAAAAAGATTTAAAAAAACTATTTCCAAAATATCTATGGAATAAGCTCCATTTACAAATAATTTTTTATGGAAGAGAGTATTGTCAAGCTAGAGCTTGTTTTGGGCTGAGTTGCATTATTTGTAAAAATATTTTCCCAAAAAGAAAAAAAAAAATTATTACTTCTAAATAAACTAAATAAAAGTAAAAAAGTATTGAATTTTATTGATTATTTTGGTTAGTATAAATATATGATTAACAAAAAAAAGAATATGAAGAAGCTTCTTGGTATTCTAAAAAATTCCCCGCTAAAACTTACCGACCAAAGAAAAGCATTGATAAAAATTATTTTTGGTGATGGCGACGCACATTACACAGTTGATGATGTATACAAAAAAGCAAAGAAAAAGAAGATAAAAATTTCTTTAGCAACAGTTTATAATAACTTAAATACATTCAAGGATCTAGGAATTTTGAAGGTTTTAACTACGTCATCAGATACCATTTTTTATGACACAAATATAACTGATCATCACCACTTTTATTGTAAAAAAACTGGCAAACTTATTGATGTTGATTCTTCAGAAATAGTAATTAGCAAATTACCAAAAATCCCATCTGGAAGAAAGCTTGAGAGTGTAAACGTTATATTAGATTTAGATTAGTTTTTTATTTAGAATAATTCTAAATTTATATTGACTTTGCATCCATAACTGTAGTTAAGTATGTAAACTTAATAATAAAATTTTTAGTTATTTTTTTAAAGAAAAAGGTGGAAAATATTCACTAAGTTTTTAATTAATATATAATAGTTTAATATTTTTTTTGAAAGGTTTTCAGTATGGATGATATAAGCAAATGTCCGGTTATGCATGGTTCAGCAACAAACAATAAAGGAGTAAGTACCTCAAACAAGGATTGGTGGCCAAATCAGTTAAATATTAATATTCTTCATCAAAATGACAAAAGATCAAACCCTATGGAGGTTAACTTCAACTATCGTGAAGAATTTATGAAATTGGATTATTTTGCTTTAAAAAAAGATCTAACAGAATTGATGACTGACTCAAAAGATTGGTGGCCTGCTGATTATGGGCACTACGGCCCATTCTTCATTCGTCTAACTTGGCACGCTGCGGGCACGTATAGGACGTGGGACGGTCGAGGTGGAGGAGGAACCGGAGATCAAAGGTTTGCACCACTCAACAGCTGGCCAGATAATGGAAACCTAGATAAGGCTAGAAGATTACTTTGGCCTTTAAAACAAAAATATGGAAAAAATATAAGTTGGGCTGATCTATTCATTCTTGCAGGTAATGTTGCGATAGAATCCATGGGTGGTAAAACATTTGGATTCAGCGGTGGTAGAGAAGATATTTGGTCACCACCTGAGGATATTTATTGGGGTCAAGAAAACCAGTGGCTTGAAAATAAAAGGTATACTGGTGATAGAATACTAGAGACACCTCTTGGCGCAGTTCAAATGGGTTTAATTTACGTTAATCCTCAGGGCCCTGATGGTAAACCAGACCCACTAGCTAGCGCTAGAGATATTAGAGAAACCTTCTCAAGAATGGCAATGAATGATGAAGAAACAGTAGCTTTAACAGCCGGTGGTCACACTTTTGGAAAAGCTCATGGTGCTGCTTCAGAAGACAATGTTGGTGCTGAGCCTGAGGGTGCACCTATCGAAATGATGGGTTTAGGCTGGAACAATGTTCATGGTTCTGGTAAAGGTTCGGATGCAATAACTAGTGGAATAGAAGGTCCTTGGACAGCTAATCCAACAAAATGGGATAATGGATATTTCGACCTGTTATTCAAATATGATTGGGAACTAGTAAAAAGTCCAGCAGGTGCCTTTCAGTGGCATCCAAAAAATCCAGATGAAAATGATCTTGCTCCAGACGCTAGTGACCCGTCTAAAAAGGTAACTACCATAATGACAACTGCAGACATGGCTATGAGAGAGGATCCTTCATATAACAAAATCTCAAAAAGATTTCATGAAAATCCAGATCAATTTGCTGATGCATTTGCACGTGCATGGTTTAAACTTCTACATAGAGATATGGGACCAAAAACAAGATATCTTGGCCCTGAGATTCCAGATGAAGAACTTATTTGGCAAGATCCTGTACCTAAAGGTAACTCTAGTTTTGATATTACCTCTGCAAAACAAAAAATTAAAGATTCCGGTTTGTCGATAACTGAAATGGTTGAAACGGCCTGGGCAAGTGCGTCAACATTCAGATCCACTGATATGAGAGGTGGAGCGAATGGTGCAAGAATTAGACTCGCACCTCAGAAAGATTGGCAAGTTAACAAACCAGACCAACTAAGTAAAGTACTTGGAATTTATGAGGGCATTGCAAAGGAAGTCAATGCATCTGTAGCTGATATAATTGTTCTTGCAGGAACATTTGGAATTGAAATGGCATCAGGTAAAGATGTACCATTCACACCTGGAAGAGGAGATGCTTCAATTGAACAAACTGATGTTGATTCTTTTGGAGTCTTAGAACCTTTAGCTGACGGTTTTAGAAACTTTTCCAAACAAGATTACACCGTAAGTCCAGAGGAAATGCTGCTTGATAAATCACAACTAATGGGCTTAACAGCGCCTGAAATGACAGTTCTCATCGGGGGATTTCGATCATTAGGAATAAGTAACAACTCTTTAGGTATTTTTTCTAAAGATACTAGTAAATTATCCAATGTATTTTTTAAGCGTTTACTTGATATGGATATTGTTTGGAAGCCACTTGGAAATAAATACATAGGCACTAGCAGATCAAATGGAAATGAAGTTGCTTCTGCCAGCAGAGTTGACTTAGTACTAGGATCAAATTCACAGCTTCGTGCAATTTCTGAAGTTTATGCCTGTAATGATTCAGATGAAGTCTTTATAAATGACTTTATTAAGGCTTGGACCAAGGTTATGAACTTTGATAGATTTGACCTTTCTTAACTTTTTTAGTTAGGTATATTTTGTATTTCGTTAATTTGTATATCCAATTAATTGACTTAAATTAGTGCTTAGTCTATTTGAATTAGTGTTCAAAATAGACTTACCTATTTCGGATATAATATCATTTTTGAAAACTCTACTTACCTTAATTAATTGAATTAAGTAATATGAAAAAGTTTTTTAAAAAAAAATTAAAATACTTTACAAATAATTCTATATTATAAAGAGTAAGATTATGAAAAACCAGGATTTAGAAAAAGCTTTAAAAATTTTAAATAGCATTGTTGGGTGCGAATTAGCCGGTGTAGTAAAATATACTCATTTTGCATTAATGGTGACTGGTCCTGATAGATTGGTGTTAGATAAATTTTTTAAATCACAAGCAACAGAATCACTTGAACATGCTCAAGAAGCTGGTGAATTAATGACTGGGTTGGGTGGACATCCTGATCAGTCAATACCTGAAATAAAAGAATCTAATGCTCATTCAATTAAAGATCTTCTAAACGAAAGCTTAACACATGAAGAACAAGCAATAGGGCTTTACAAAGATTTATTAGCATGTTCTGAAAATAAAAGTATTTATATAGAAGAATATGCAAGAGAAATGGTTAAACAAGAAGAAATGCACAGTATTGAAATAAAGAAGCTTTTAAGAGATTTTGAAAATTAATGTAATTTAATCAATACCTATTTTTATTAGCTCTTTCTTCATAATATATTCTTATAAAAATCAAAATAGTATTGATCAATGAAAAATATAGTAAAGCTGTGTAATCATTAAAAATAAGACAAATTAAAATGATTTCAAAAAAAACTACTATGTAATTTGGATGTTTAAAGAAACGGTATAAACCAGTTTTTATTAATTTTTTTTTTTCAACAACTATTATTCTTGTTGTCCAATACTTTCCTAAATCAAAAATGACTTTAAATCTAATCAATTGAAAAAAAAAGAACAAAAAAATATATCTAAAATTTAAATCAATATTATCGAAAGACTTAATTATAAAATAAACAATAAAAGTGATATGAAATAGAACAAGAAATTTATAATGAGATGGAAAAAATTCTTTTGCTCCTTCTTTTATTAACCTAGCTGTATTTCTTTTGCTGATTAAAAGTTCAATAATCCTACAAATAACTAAGTAGGTTATTAATAAAAAATCAAAATTATTCATTTTATAACCAATTCAGATAAACCAGCAGAAAAACCGGGTCCCATTGCTGACATAATGAATTTACCCTTAGTATTATTTTCTAGAATATTTTTTAGTACAAGTATGACCGAAACTGATGAAACATTACCGTAAGAAGATAAAATATCTTGAGAATATTTTATAGTCGGATGATTATTAAATATTTTTTTGTATGAATTAATGATTTTCATTCCTCCCGAGTGAAGAATAAAACCTTTATGTTTAATTGAAAAAAACTTATTTACAATCAAAGGTAATTCTTTTTTTATAAATCTTGGTATTTCTTTGTCAAATATAACACCTAGTCCATCATTTTCTACACTCCATCCCATTAGATTTAAAGAATTTTTCCAACTATAATCTATCGATTTTATAACACCACATTTGCCTTCATTATCAACTATATATGACGACGCACCGTCTCCAAACAATGCAGTACTAATTATATTTTCCTTTGTTAGAATTTGAGGTCTAAATGTTAAACTACACAATTCAATATTACAAACCAGCACTGGTTTTTTAATATTTCTTTTTATTTCAATAGCTCTATTTAAGCCTAAAACACCTCCTGCACAACCATATCCAAATATAGGTAGTCTTTTAATATTATTGTTAAAATCAAGTAAATTGATAATTTCTGCGTCAAGCGAAGGTGTAACTATCCCAGTAGTATTAATAACAATAATTGCTCCGATATCTTTTGCTTTATAATTTGTCTTCTTTAAAGTTAGAATTATTGATTTTTTTAAAATATCAATAGCACTTTTTTTAAATCTTATACTTCTCTCTTTCCAATCATTTTTTTGCAAATACCATTCAAGATCATTCACAAGAAATCTTGATTTTACACCAGAATTTTTATACACCTTTAACATTTTGGAAAAGTCTGTGCTTTTAGAAAAAATTCTTTTACAAAACTCTATTATATCATCTTGTTTATAAAAATGCTCTGGGAAAGCCGAACTTACACCTTTTATAAAAAACATAATTAACCTTTTGATAATAATTAGTTGTTAAAAAAGCTTTCAAGCGCAAAATTATTAATTTTTTGCTAGGACGTTAATATAGAAATTTGCAATTAAAAAAAAAATTCAATAATAAAAAAATCTTTTATAGCTTTGAAAAATAATTATAATTATTTGATTATTTGAAAAATATTAATATATATATATCTTATCATTTATCAGGAGGGTTAAAATGAAAATATCAGAGAGACCAGAGTTTAAAAGTAAAAAACCGCCACTTACTTTTAGAGAAAACGATACAGTATTAAAAGCAGTAAAAGCTATGGCAAAGGATAATTTTGGTTCAGTAGTAATAGTTGATAAGGATAAAAAAGTTAAAGGAATTTTTACTGAGAGAGATGTTATGAATAAGTTAGTTAATAACGTTATGAATCCAAGAACAACAAAGCTTAGAGATGTTATGACCAGTACAGTTAAAGTTGCTAACAAAGATGATGATCTAGTGGTATGGCTTAGACAAATGTCAAACGAAAGATTCAGACATGTCCCTGTTGTTGATAAATCAGGAAAGTTAATTAATATTATGTCTCAAGGAGATTTTGTATCATACACATGGCCTAATTTACTTTACCAAGTAAAAGAAATGGCAAAAGAAAATTACTTTAAAGCAAATCAAGTTGTTTTAATTGTAGTTGGGTTATTGATATATACTTTGATAACGTTATATTTTGCAATGACAATTATTTCATAGGCATATTAGTTTTTTGACATAATTATTTTTATAGCCATTCAACACCTTCTATCAAACTTTTTTTCTTTTGTTCTCAATGGCATCTTATCAATAATTAGGATAATATCTTTGAAACTAACAAATTTCTCACTCTTAAATTTTAATTCGCCGTCATAACCGATTATTGATACTCCAAATGGTGATTTAAAAGTTAAATTTTTTTCAATCTCTTTTGTATCAAAATGATAGTATTTTTCTGAAAAATAAAAAAAAATTTTTAAATTTCTATTATTGATTTGACATTCCTTAGCTTTAAGGTCCATTAAATATTCTGAGTAATATTTATGATCAAAAATTAAAAGCCTATTTTTCCAAAAAAATTCTGTACCTTGTGTAAAATTAAATGAAAATCTTTTATGATGGTGTATAGAGTGAGAATCATTGAAATAAAAAATAATAAAAAAAAAAAAAGATTGTGCTTACTAAATTTCTTATTTTAATGTCAAACATTTGTTGTATTCATAAAATAAATTTGAACATACTTTTTAAAGACAATCGTCGCAAATATCATTTCTTTTTTTAAAGTAACTAATTTTTTCTGGTTTAAAAGGTAAAGGAGCATCACATCCTTTACAAACTCTAAGTTCAACATCTTCATCATTTTTTATCTTTTTAAACATGAAATTACAAACTGAGTTTTATATTTATTCGGGCCATTTTTATTAAGATTGGTAATTTGCTTTAATTTAATGTTTCTGTCTTTTTGACAATTATTAATAACAAATGTTTTGATTTTTATATAATAAATGCTTGGAATTTTTAGGTTATATTCCTTAAAATCAAGATATTTAAAATCACTATAATCTGAAGAATAATTAATATATACAAACATTAGATTACCTGATGGACAATTATTGTAATCGAAACGTTCAAATTCAGTAATTTTACAAATTTCTTTAGAATTTAAATTTTCTGTCATAATTAATAAAAATATACTTAAGATTAGAATACCATTGATACCAAAGTTATTTGACATAAAAATAATTAAACCTTATTTCCATTAATCATAAAATAAAATCCAATTAATATTAAAAAGATTTGTTCGCTTGTAAATAATTTTGAATTTATAAACCAATCCTTATGTGCAAAATAAAATGCAAAACACATAATTATAACAATTACTAATGCCGAAGCCCTAGTTAATAAATTTCCAATATACGATTTGATAAAAATACCCAAAATTAATGTAAAACCGGCTACAACCTCGGATATAGCAACAAAAGAAGCTAAAAAAGGGCTAAAACCAAAAAAGTCAATTAGATTTTTTGGTGGTAATGGAAACTTAGATTTTCCATGTATTATAAAAGCAATTCCTAAACCTAAACGTAATAGTAATAATGAGAAAAAATTTAAACTTTTAGTTTTATTTTCTAGAAACTTATCTAAAACTTTTAGCATAAAAAATCATAATTAAATTATATTTATGATATCACTCATCATGACAATTTGTAGAAATCTTTTATTCTTTTTAAGTCTTCAATCTCTTCTGGAGATTTATCCCATCTAATTTTTGAAATTCTCGGAAAACGTAATGCGAGACCAGATTTGTGTCTTTTGCTTTTTGAAATAGAATCAAAAGCTATTTCAAAAACTAATGTTTTCTCAACTTCTCTAACTGGACCAAATTTTTGTATAGTATTTTTTCTTACAAATTTATCAAGTTTGTCTAATTCTTCATTTGTATAACCAGAATATGCCTTTCCAATTGGAACTAGATTTTTTCCATCCAATACACCAAAAGTATAATCAGAATAATATGAACTTCTTTTACCATGACCTCTTTGAGCATACATTAGTACTGCATCAACTGACTTTGGGTCCCTTTTCCATTTGTACCACATACCCTTAGGTCTGCCATTATGATATATGCTATTTTTTTTTTTTAGCATTATTCCTTCATAAATATTTGAGGATTGTAAAAACTTATTTCTAACTTTAGTAAGATCTTTCCAGTTTTCAAAAAAAATTATACTGGATAAATCTAGATTTTCTTGTTTGTTGCTATTAAACCAATTTTCCAATATTTCTCTTCTACTTGAAAATTTCATACTTCTTAAATCCTTGAAATCTTGAAATAAAATATCATAAAGTTTTATAAAGGCTGGAAATTTTTGTAAAATGCCCTTACTTACTTTCTTTCTATTTAGTCTTTGTTGTAGATCATTGAATGAACCCGGATTTAGATTTCCTCCAACAAGTAATTCACCGTCCAATACAACATTTCTATTCGTTTTAAAGCGTAATTCAGGAAATGAATTTGTAATATTGTCTCCATTTCTTGAAAAAATTACTGTTTCAGTTTCAGAAATTATTAATTGTACTCTTATTCCGTCCCATTTCCATTCAGCTTCAAAATCATCAGGAGATAGCTTTCTAAAATCATTTTTTGAATCAATCTGATCAGCGAGCATCATAGGATGAAATGTCTTTAATATATCGATTTTTGGAATAGGACCACCTTTTTCAAGCCAACTAAAAAGTTTAACGTAAGGTGGTGAAAATCCATGCCATATCTTTTCAATTTGATCTAGGTTTACATTACCGAATTTGGAAAGAGATACTTTAGCATTTTTTTCTGAAACACCTATTCTTAGTCCACCTGTAAATAATTTAATAATAGCCCATCTTTCTGTTGTTGAGGCTTTGTCTAATTGGGAAATTAAAAATTTTTCTACTTGTAATTTAGAATTTTCATGGAAAAAATTTATAAAATAACTTAGTGTACATAATTTTTTTTTTTTTTTAAATGGCCATAATAATGATATTGTTTCAGCCATATCTCCAACATAGTCATATGATAAATCAAAAAGAATAGGGTCAACTTTAGACTTAATTATTTGCTTAAGGTTTGTACTCCTAATAGATGACAATTTTAAACTATTAGTTATTAATGCAACAGCAAATCCTCTATCAGGATCATTTGTTTGTTTATAATATTCAACAAGAAGTTCAATTTTTCTATTTCTTGATGGTGAATAAATAATGTTTTCAAGTAATCTGGCAAATTTTTCCAAGCTATATCTCCTCATCTCTTCCTTTGATAGAAAGAGGTTTTGCATTTAATCCTTTTCTCGTACACCAATGAACAAGCCCCTCTTCTCTTCCATGAGTTACCCAAATATTTTCTGCACCACAATTTAAAATTGTTTTAGTTAACTCATTCCAATCTGCATGATCAGAGATTACTAAAGGAATTTCAATTAAACTTTGTTTTACTCTTTGTTTAATATTCATCCATCCTGATGCTTGTGATATAATTTTTTTTTTAAATCTTCTAGACCATCTATCTTTTAATGCTGAGGGTGGTGCTAAAATAATTTTTGGTTCTATATCAAAACTATCTTTAGTTAACATTTTTAATTTACCTAAATTTATACCTTTATCCTCGTAATAGTTACAAATTTTATTCAAAGCTCCATGAATAAAAATAGTTTCATCAAAACCATTTTCCCTAAATAGTTTTATTAATCTTTGTGCTTTACCAAGTGCGTAAACACCAATTAAATGATCTTTATCATTATTTATTTTAATTGAATCAAGAATTTTTCTAACTTCTTTATTTGGATCGGGATGTTTAAATATTGGTAACCCAAAAGTTGCTTCTGTAACTAATGTGTTACATTTGACTAATTCGAAGGAGGTTGCAGTGGTATCCTTTTTTGTCTTGTAATCTCCAGTTACAACTATTTTATGATTCTTATATTCTAATAAAACTTGTGAACTTCCAATAATGTGTCCAGCTGGATATAACGTAATTGACACATCATCAATTTGTATCTTTTGACCATAATTTATATATTGAAACTCTCCTGCACAGGTTTTACCATATCTTAATTTCATGATTTCTAAAGTTTCTTTTGTGCCGAGTACTTTTTTATGACCAGGTTTTGCATGATCAGCATGAGCATGAGTAATAATTGCTTTTTCAACAGGATATTGAGGGTCGATAAATACATTTATTGGTACTATATTTAATCTGTAATCTAGTAGATGCATAATTTAAAATGAAAAATAATAAAGATAGTAATATAATATCATCTTGGTTAATAAAAAAGGGTTGGTCTTTATACAGGCACCAAAAAGAAATATTAAAAAATGTTAACATTGAAGATAACATCTTATTAACCTCACCAACAGGCACAGGAAAGACTCTTTCAGGATTTCTTCCATCACTTCTTGATCTTTCGCAGTTAAAGAAATCAAATAAAATTCTTCACACATTATATATTTCTCCACTAAAATCTCTAACTTATGATATAGAAAGAAACATTATTGAAACACTCAATGAAATTGATATTAATATCAGAATTGATACCAGAACTGGTGATACCAGCCATATTAGAAAAAAAAATCAATTATTAAATCCACCTAATATTTTAATGACAACAATTGAATCATTTGCAATCTTGATGTCAGAAAAGAGTTCATATGAATTTTTTAAAAATATTAAATTTGTAATTATTGATGAAATACATACCTTTCTAAACAAAAAAAGAGGTGAGCTTCTCTCCCTAAATTTAGCAAGACTAAATAACATATCAAAATCTCACAAAAAAATAATGTTATCTGCAACAATAAAAGACTGTGAGGATGCATGTAGATACTTTTGTAATAAGAAAGCTTTTTTAATTAATGCCAAAGTAAAAAAACAAATTAGTGTCAAAATTTTAAGTGACATCCATAATATTCCTTGGACAGGTTATACACCCCAATATGCAATTAAACTTATCTATGAAAAATTAGAAGGAAATAAATGTATTATCTTTGTAAATACGAGAGCTCAAGCAGAACTCTTATTCCAAAATTTATGGAAAATTAATGAAAAAAAATTAAAGATTGCACTTCATCATGGAAGTTTAGAAAAAAGAATAAGATTACAGGTTGAAAATAAAATGGCTAATGGCGAGCTTGATTGTGTTATTGCAACAAGTTCATTAGACCTTGGAATTGACTGGTCTAGTGTAAATTTAATTATACAGATTGGTGCTCCAAAAGGGGTAACAAGATTAGTTCAAAGAATTGGAAGAAGTAATCATTTTTTAGATGGTCAATCAACCGCTTATCTCGTCCCAACTAACAAATTTGAATTTTTAGAATGTACCGTTGCCATTCAGGCAATTAAAGAAAATGATTTAGAAGAAATAATTCATCGCAAAGGTTCTATTGACGTTTTAGCACAACACATAACAGGGGTGGCATGCTCTACAGAGTTTTGTTCAGACTCATTATACTCTAACATTCTAAAATCATGGCCATTCAGGGATATAAGTAAAAAAACCTTCAATGAAGTTTTAAATTTTTTATCAACAGGTGGATACTCTTTATCAAATTATGATCAGTTTAGAAAATTAGAAAAAAAATCTAATGGAAGATATGAGATTAAAAAAAAAAAATTTATAAAACAATACAAAATGAATGTAGGAACAATTGTTGAATCAGAAATGCTAGAAGTTAAATTAAATAATAAAAAACTTGGCCAAATAGAAGAGTGGTTTATTAATAGGTTAGAGAAAGGAGATACATTTTTATTTGGTGGTGAAATATTGGCGTTGGAATCTATAAAAATGAATATTGTAAAAGTTAGTAGAACAAAAGCACATAGACCAAAAATTCCAAGTTACGCTGGAGGAAAAATGCCTCTATCAACCAAATTGGCCTTTAGGGTTATCGAGCTTATAAATAATAAAGACAAATGGAAAAAATTACCTAGTACGATAATCACTTGGTTAGAATCACAAAAAAAAAATTCTATACTTCCACCCCAAAATGGCATGTTAATAGAATCATTCCCAAGAAATATAGGCAGTATTAATGAAGTTTATTATCTTTTTTATACTTTTGAGGGAAGTAATGTTAATCAGACTTTAGGATTTGTAATCTCTAAAAAACTTGAATTTCAGGGAATTAAAGCATTGGGTTTTGTTTGCACTGATTATGCTCTTGCTATATGGGTCAACAAAAAAATTAAAAATGTAAATGAATTATTCGAGTTTAATAATTTTAAAAAGTCTTTAATTAACTGGTTGGAAGAATCGTCACTTTTCCGAAGAAATTTTAAAAAAGTATCTGTCATTTCTGGTTTACTAGATAGGGGCTTTCCAAATAAGAAAAAAAATCATTTGTCTATTAATTCTGATCTTATTTTTAAAGTTCTTAAAAAATATGAGAGAAATCATATTTTAATTCGTGCAACAGAAGAAGAATCTAAAAGAGATCTAATTGAAATTGATAGATTAGAAAAATACATCCTAAAGATTAACAAAAATATTTTAATTAAAAATCTTAAAAAGCCCTCTCCTCTTTCAATTCCATTAATTTTACAAATAAATACTGAAGTTTTAAATAAAGACATTGTTGATGAATATTATTTAAATGAAATTGAAAAAAAGTTGCTACTTGAAGCTGGGCTTAAATGAAAAAAATTTTATTTAAAAAAAATCATTTTATTTTAATGCCATCCGGAATCCTGTACTGGCCAGATGAATTTTCAATCATTATTGCTGACTTACATTTAGAGAAATCATCATATTTTGCGAAGTATGGGAGTTTATTACCACCTTATGATAGCTTTGAAACGTTGACAAAACTCAAAGAAAATTTACTCAAATTAAAAGTGGACAAGATAATTCTTTTAGGTGATATCTTTCATGACAATGGTGCTTATGAAAGACTTGAAAGAAAATCAAAATTGATTTTTGATTACATTACTAATAACTTTTACACTATTTTTGTTTATGGTAATCATGATAAAAATATAAATATACCGAATACAAAAAAATATTCTTATTATAAAATTAAAGATATAATTTTTTCTCATCAACCGTCAAACTTGGGATTATATGAAATTTTTGGTCATTATCATCCAAAAGCATATTTAAAATTTAGAAATAAAAAAATTTCAAAAAACTGCTTTATCGTTACTAAAAAAAAAATATGTTTACCAGCTTTTGGAGTTTATACAGGTGGAATAGATGTACAAAATAAAGTTTTTGACGAATTTCTTGAGTCTAAAAGAGATTACTATTTGATTGATGAAAAAAATATATTTAAATTTGGCTCTAATCAACTACAATCGAAACTTAAATGAAAATTATTAGCTTAATTCCAAGTGCTACAGAGATTGTTTGTTCATTAGGACTCTTTGATAAACTCATTGGTGTTTCACATGAATGTGATAATCCAAAAGAAGTATTAAATCTTCCAAGATTAACAAAAAGTAATATTAAATTAAATCAATCATCATTGGATATTAATACTGAAATAAAAAAAATTCTTAGCTTAGGTTTGTCAGTTTATGAGGTAGATACAGATTTACTAAAAAATTTAAATCCAGATATTATTATCACACAATCACAATGCTCTGTTTGTGCAGTTTCATTATCTCAAATAGAAATATGCCTAGAAAGTTGGTTAGGACGAAAACCTCTGTTAATAGATCTTCAACCAAAAAAATTAAATGATATTTTGAATGATATTAAACAAATAGGTATTAATTGTGATGCTCTTGAAAAAGCTAAATCAATAATAAATACTTATAATAGTCACGTAAAAGAAGTAAAAATAAAACTTAAAAATACCAAAAGAAAAAACGTTTTATGTGTAGAATGGTTAGATCCAATCATGATTGCTGGAAATTGGGTACCTGAATTAGTTAAACTGGTAAAAGGGAAAAGCGTTTTTTCCAATTCAGGTGAACATTCTAAATTTATAAAAATTGAAGAACTTAAATTTTCAGAATTTGAAAAAGTAATATATATGCCTTGTGGATATGATATTTTAAAGTCTAAAAATGAACTTTTATCTCATAATTTTTTAGATAAAAAATTTTCGTCAAAAGAAAATTATATTGTTGATGGTAATAAGTACTTTAATAGACCTGGTCCAGGTCTTATAGAAAATATAAATATTCTTTGTGAAATTTTACATCCGAATTTATTTAAACCGAACCCAAGTTCAAAAAGATGGATTAAAATTTAATTCTTTAAATCTGAATTTGCTTAAGAAAAATTAGTTGATATTAAGAAACTTAAAATTATTTGTTCTAAAGAATTCTGCGTCCACGGATAAATTATCAATATCAAAGGCATAATTTTTATTAAACCATTTTTGAATATCTTTTTTAATAGAAACGTCATAGTCAAATTTAAGACAATGCGTTCTACTTTCCTTGTATTTTATTACCCTTCCGTCTTTTACAATATTTTCTCCATCTTTAAATACAAATTTGGCTGAAGAAAACATTTTGTCTATAGGTAAATTACTATCATAAACAGTTATATCAGCTTTAGAGCCAGCTTTTAAACTACCATAACCTTTTAACCCTAGTAATTTAGCTGGTGCAGATCTTGTCATTATGGCTATTTCATATAAGTTGTATGTTCTTTTAATTTGTTTAAGAAATGAAAAGTCCAGGGCAAGTTTATTAATTTTAGTGAGTTCTTCCATTCTATAATTGTAATCCATTAATAACCTAAATAATTTTGGATAAGAAGTGAATGGTGCACCGTTAGGGTGATCAGTTGTTAAAAATACTCTCCAAGGATCATCAATTAATAAAAATAATTCAAGTCCGATAATCCATTGAAGAGAGTTAACAAAATTTTTCATTTTGTATTCATAAGGTACTATTCCACCACCGCCATCCTCTGCCTCAGAAATAATGTATTTTTTTGGAAACGCATGTTTTCTTGCCTCAAATTGTCTAAGAATATCTGATGAAATTGTGACTGTTGGTTTAAACATTACTTGCCCAACATCAACAGTGATATTTTTGTTCTTATTGATTGATTCTGTTAATTTTACTGCACCTGAAGAAAAACCTTTTTTACCTTCATCATCATAACCATAAAATTGCACATGAGCTAGATGCATTTTCCTCCCCTCAGCAGCGTCTATAGTGTCTAATGCAGTTTTTACATTTCCAGGTAATCCTAAATTATTACAATGTACATGTAGTGGGTGGGGTATTTTTAATTGTTCATTTGCTTTACATATTGTATTAAGTATGTTTCTTGATGAAACACCATAACTTGGGACTGTATCATCTAAGCTAAATTCTCTAGAACCTCTTTTGAAAGACTCACTTCCACCTGCATTAATAACTTTAATACCAAGGCATTTGCTATTAATCAGTGTCCAAGCTATATAATTATTAATATAATCTTGGTCCTTTTTTTTATTTAAACAATCAAGCAAGAATGTATCATTGCCCATAACAGCTAACCCAGCTTTATCTATAAGAGGTATATTTTCTAACTCAAGATGAACAGAAAAAGAATTAATTGGAAGGACAGCAGGTTCAACAACAGTTGTAAAACCCATTTCAGCGTATCTATATCCAGTACCATTAGTTGACCATCTTGTTCCTTTTCCAGGTAAATGATTCCTATTATTCAATTGACTTTCAGTAAATTTTTTATGAACTTCGGGCATCAGAACTCTTGCATTATTAACATTACCTCCAGCAATGTGAGAATGAATATCTACACCTCCAGCCATTACAACCATATTCTTTAAGTCATATTTAGTATTATATTTTTCTTTTTCTTTTTTAGTTGGGTTCACAATTCGATCACCATCAATATAAATATTTTTTATTTCTCCATTTATTTTTTGTGATGGATCATATATCTTGCCATTTATTAATTTGAACTTCATTTCATATGCAATTTAGATTAATTTTTGATATTAATTTATATAATAAAAATTAAGATGATGAAATTAATTTTAAGAATTTTAACATATTGAATTTGAAAAAAACTTTATTTTTATTTTTTAATTACAATCTAAATAATATATTATTACAAAAAGGAATTACCAATGGATGCCAGTGTCCCAAAAAAATCTTCAGTAAAAAAACCTGATGTTACCTTACAAGAAGCCATGAAAGCGGTAGAAACGCTTATAAAATGGGCTGGTGACGATCCTAAAAGGGAGGGACTAATTGATACCCCAAAAAGAGTTGTTAAAGCATATTCTGAATTTTTTTCTGGTTACAAAGAAGATCCAAGAGAAATTCTTTCAAAAACATTTGATGATGTTCAAGGATATAATGACTTTGTTTTACTAAAAGATATAGATCTAAATTCTCACTGTGAACATCACATGGTTCCAATAATTGGTAAGGTTCATATTGCCTATTTGCCAAATAAAAATGTTGTTGGTATATCAAAAATAGCTAGAGTTGTTGATATTTTTGCCAAAAGACTCCAAACTCAAGAAACTATGACTAAACAGATTGCTGATAGCATACAAAAATATTTAAAACCAAAAGGAGTTGCAGTATATATTGAGGCATTTCATCAATGCATGACAACAAGAGGTGTTAATAAACCTAATGTATCAACAACAACTTGTACTTTAACTGGTAGTTTTAAGAAAAGGGAATTAGAAGAAAAGTTCTATTTACTCATAAAAAAATGACCTTGAATTTTGGAAAAAGAAAAAATGTCTATGAAATTGAGGAAGGTAAAATTCTTCAACCAAAATTTGATGAAAAAGGTCTTATACCGGTAATTACTACTGAAGATTCTTCGGGACTTATCTTAATGCATGGATATATGAATAAAGAGGCCCTATCACTTTCTATTGAAACTGGACTAGCCCACTATTGGTCGAGAAGTAGAAACCTAATTTGGAAAAAGGGAGAATCTAGTGGTCTTTATCAAAAAATTGTTGATATGAAAATTGATGATGATCAAGACTGTTTATGGATATCAGTTAATGTTTCAGGAAATGGCGCCAGCTGTCATGTTGGATATAAGTCTTGTTTTTATAGAAAAATAGTCTTTAAAAAAAAAGAGTCTGATATAAATCTTGAGTTCATAGAAAAAGAAAAAACATTCGATCCAGATGTTGTTTATCCAAACGCTCCAAACCCAACTAAAATTTAATATCTTGTAATTTCATTTAATATTTGAGATTGACCTCAAACCAAAAAGGAGGTTTAATTAAATTAATTTTTAATATCTATTGGAGGAAAATAAATGGATGCAACTATATTAAATTATAACGTAAGTGACGGAGTCAGTAACTTTTTATCAAAAAATAAACAGCTTTATATTGATGGTAAATGGGTTGATTCAAAATCAGGAAAAACGTTTGAAGTTGAAGATCCTGCAACTGGCAAACAAATTGCTACTTGCGCAGCCGGAGATAGCAATGACATTGATTTAGCTGTAAAAGCAGCAAGAAAAGCATTTGATTCAGGCAAATGGACTTCTATTCCAACTAACGAAAGAGGAAAAATTATTTGGAAGATTGGAGATCTTATTGATAAACATGCAGAAGAGCTTGCACAGCTAGAGTCCTTAGATAATGGAAAACCAGTTACAATTGCTGGAGCTGCTGATGTACCTCTTTCTTCAGACATTATGAGATACATGGCTGGTTGGGCAACAAAAATTGAAGGAGAAACTATACCTATTTCTGTTCCTTATACTCCTGGAGCCCAATATCACTCATATACATTGAGAGAGCCCGTGGGAGTTGTAGGTCAGATTATTCCGTGGAATTTTCCATTATTAATGATGGCCTGGAAACTAGCGCCAGCACTTGCTGCTGGTTGTACAATTGTACTAAAACCCGCAGAGCAAACACCTCTTTCAGCACTGAGGTTAACCGAAATAATTAATGACTCTGGTTTGCTTCCAGAAGGTGTTTTGAATGTTGTAACAGGTTTAGGTGAAGCAGCTGGAGCTCCTCTAGCAGCTCATCCTGAAGTTGATAAGGTAGCATTCACTGGTTCTACTGAAGTTGGTAAGTTAATTACACAAGCCTCTGCAGGAAATTTAAAAAAAGTTTCTTTAGAATTAGGCGGAAAGTCTCCGACTATAATTTTTCCAGATGCCGATGTAGACGCAGCAATTGCTGGAGCTGCTAGCGCAATATTTTTTAATCACGGACAGTGCTGTTGTGCTGGTTCAAGGCTTTTTGCACATGAGAAAATATTTGAAAAGGTAACTGAAGGTATTTCGAAAATTGCAGAAGGCATTAAAGTAGGGCCAGGTATGGATACATCTACTGAAATGGGTCCTCTTGTTTCAGACGAACAGTTCCAAAAAGTTTCAGGTTATATTGAATCTGGGAAGCAAGAAGGTGGAGAAATTGTAGCCGGCGGTAAATATGATAATGCCTCCGGAGGTCATTTTGTTCATCCGACAGTATTTTCAAAAACAAATGCTGATATGACTCTAGTAAAAGAAGAAATTTTTGGTCCTGTTGTTTGCGCACAACCATTTTCTGATGAAAATTTAGAAAAAATTGCATCAGAAGCTAATAATACTAACTTTGGATTAGCTGCAAGCATATGGACTAAGAATATTAGTGTAGCCCATAAATTGGCAGCAAAAATCAGATCCGGAACTGTATGGATTAATTGTCATAATATTTTTGATGCTTCTTTACCATTTGGAGGATATAAAGAATCTGGTTGGGGTCGTGAGATGGGTCATGAAGTACTAAAAAATTATACAGAATTGAAGGCAATTACTGTAAATTTATAATTGAATAAAGCCAATGTTAATTTTTAGCATTGGCTTTTCTAAAAATAAAATGAGTGAAACAGATTCACAGAATAACTTTAATAAGCTTGTAAAGTACCAGAATCTGATAAGTGTATCATTTAGTGCTTTAGTATTATTATTGTATTTTTCGTTTATAATAATTGTTGGTTTTAAGCCTGAATTGTTTGCACCAATGGTATTTAATGAAACTATCCCAATAGGTATAGTATTTGGAATATCTATAATTATTTTTTCAATTTTTTTAACTATACTTTATGTGATTATCTCTAATTTTTTTTTAGATAATATCAGAAAAAAAATTGAACAGTGAATTTATTTCTTTCTTTTACTTCACTTTTATTAGTTCCATTTGATACCTTTGCATTTAGTGAAAGCAAAACAACTAACAATTATGCAATACTTACTTTTTTAATTTTTGTTATTACTACTCTTATAATAACTTATTTTGCATCTAAAAAAACAAAAAATAAAGATAGTTTTTATGCAGCCGGAGGAAAAATTACTGGTTTACAAAATGGTCTTGCTATAGCAGGTGATTATATGTCTGCTGCATCCTTCCTTGGAATCTCTGGTTTAGTATTTTTTTCAGGTTTTGATGGTTTAATATATTCAATAGGTTTTTTAGTTGGTTGGCCAATAATATTATTTTTGTTAGCAGAAAAATTGAAGAATTTAGGAAGATATACCTTTGCAGACGCAACATCAATAAGATTAGATCAATTTTACATAAGAATTTTGTCTTCAGTAGGAACCCTTCTTACTATTTTACTTTATTTGATTGCGCAGATGGTTGGTGCTGGTGGCCTAATTCAAACGCTTTTTGGACTATCATATGAATCCGCAGTAATTATTATTGGATCACTAATGATAATATATGTCAGTTTTGGAGGAATGATTGCAACTACCTGGGTCCAAGTTATTAAAGCTATACTTCTCCTGTTTGGCGCTACAATCTTAGCTTTCATGGTATTAAAAGTTAATGATTATAGTATCAGTAAATTATTTAATGAAGCTACAACAATTCACAGAAAAGGTCAGGATATTCTATTCCCTGGACAATTAATTGATGAACCTTTATCAGCAATATCTCTTGGTATGGCTCTGATTTTTGGAACAGCAGGTCTACCCCATATTTTAATGAGATTTTTTACAGTTCCTGATGCAAGAAGTGCAAAAATCTCAGCTGCATATGCAACAGGTTTTATAGGTTATTTTTATATATTAACTTTTATAATAGGTTTTGGTGCTATAGTTCTATTAACTAATAATTCTAATTATATTACTACAGACGGTGGTTTAATTGGATCAAACAATATGGCTGCAATACATCTTTCACATGCTGTTGGAGGTGATATATTTTTAGGCTTTATTTCCGCTGTTGCGTTTGCAACTATACTAGCGGTTGTCTCTGGACTGACTTTAGCCGGAGCATCCGCTATAGGTCACGACTTATACGCCTATGTAATTTGCAGAGGTAAAACTAGTGAAAAAAAAGAGATATTTATTTCTAAAATATCTACAATTGTTTTAGGGATTATTGCTATTTTTCTGGGTATTACATTTGAGGGACAGAATGTTGCTTTCATGGTTGGAATGGCTTTTGCTATTGCAGCAAGTGCAAATTTTCCAATTTTATTTTTGTCTCTTTATTGGAAAAACTTAACCTCAAAGGGTGCTTTTTACGGAGGATTTATTGGATTGTTAACAGCAGCAATCTTAGTTATTTTGGGACCAATTGTTTGGGTTGATATTTTAGGAAATGCAAATCCTATTTTTCCTTATAAATATCCAGCACTATTTTCAATAACTGCAGCTTTTATTTCGATTTTTTTATTTTCAAAAATTGATAAAGAAAGCCTTTCAAATAAACATAGAAAATTATTTGAAAAACAATTTTATAAATCTTATACAAATATAGAAAAATGATTTTTAATAATATTAATAAACCTGAACCTCACGAAATAAAATTTTGGTTAAAAGAATTAAATTTTTCAATTAACGATGCCTCGAATGCATTAGGAATTAGCAAAAGACAAATTGCAAGACTATTATCTGGAGCTACATCAGCAAAAAGAGTTCATGCTCTGGCTATGCAAATGCTTTGGCTCATAAATGAAAACGAAAAGGATCTTTCCAAAAACGTAATTCATAATAAGAGTACAAAGTCTATTAATATACCAATTAAATAAAATTTAAAAAATAGTTAGATTTACTTATTCAATTATATATCAAACAAACAAATTTACTTTTACAAAAATGAAGTCTTTATTTTATTTACTAGAAAGGTAAGTAAGTCTTTTCATTTCATGTCTTGATTTTTTGACCACATCAAGTATGAGTCCTGAAAAAAAACTTAAAAAAGCGATTACCATATTTATCGCAGAAAGTACTGCGGTTGGTAATCTGTCAACTAAACCAGTTTTTAAAAATTCAAAAACAACTGGCAAACCTATCAAAAGAGAAGAGAAGAGAAAAAATAAACTAAGAAGAGAAAAAAATAAAAATGGCTTCTCGTCTTTTATAAGAATAAGTATAAGATTTAATATTTTAAATCCATCTCCAAAAGTTTTAAGTTTGCTCTCTGACCCTGATGGTCTTGCAAAATACAAACATTCTACCTCGGCTACATCTAATCTTTGCTCAAGTGCATGTATAGTTAATTCTGTTTCTATTTCAAAACCAATGGAATTACATGGGAATGATTTTACAAATTGCCTAGAAAATACCCTAAATCCTGAAAAAAGGTCGTCTATCTGGTTTCCAAAAGTGTATTTTACTAAGTTTGTAAATATTCTATTTCCTGTTTTATGCCCAAATCTGTAAGCACTGGTATCATTTGAAATCCTTTTTGCTACAACCATATCGAGGCTATCTCTTTGGAGAAGAGCAATCATTTTATTAATATTTTCAATATCATATGTATCATCACCATCAATCATGATATAAATATCCGCAGAAATCTCTGAGAACATTTTTCTTACAACATTCCCTTTGCCTTTTTTTGTTACATTGAATACGGTTGCACCAGCCTTTTTTGCTAAATGTTTTGAGCCATCAGTAGAATTATTATCAAATAAAAATACATCTGCTTGGTGAACTTTCGCCTTAATCTTTTTAATGACATTCGATATTGTTTTCTCTTCATTAAGGCACGGGATTA
>MDTE01011613.1_pt1 | contig 111774 bp, 111 predicted proteins | sample 811231 | NCBI WGS metagenome assembly MDTE01 (sample SAMN05326651, study PRJNA326480) | marine metagenome | isolation source: seawater | place: Indian Ocean: Red Sea | collected 2010 | reverse complement strand
GACCTCCTCAGGCGCCGGAGCAGCCGTCGTCGCCGGAGCAGCCGTCGTCGCCGGAGCAGCCGTCGTCGCCGGAGCATCATCTGCAGCCGGTGCAGCGGTGTCTCCGCTCTCGACAGGTGAAACGGTCGTGGCCGCGGCCACCTCAGCGCTGGACGAGGATGTAGCGCCATCCTCGCCGCCGCAGGCTGCCGCGACGATCGCGAGCGCTGCCAAGAGTGCCACCAACCAGCGCAACTTCCCCCTCATGATCCCTCCTTCTAATGGGTCATGCCCAGCCACTCTCAGCGGCGAATCCGAGCCCAGCCCAAAATCTGATACTCCGTCAGGAACGGTTCGCGCATCCTAGGCAGGAAACTTACTTATTCATAGACCCAGCGGACGCCGGACCGATTCGACGAGCCGACGGCTAGCGTTCTCTCATGCCGCGCATGGACATCGAGCTCACGAGCACTCGCGAGACAGGCGATTGGACTTGGCGTGCGGCAGGTGCGCGACAGCCACGTGGCACGGTTGCGGCTGACCTAGTTCCCACAGAGGCAACTCCGGGGGATGTTCTTCGTGTCGAATTTGAACAGTACATGGATGGCATCGAGGTCACATCGGTCCTTCCCCCGAAAACCACACGCCAGGGGGCTGAGGTTCTAGAGGTACTCGGTTCAGGCCTTGATGAGCCACTGGTCACCACCAAACTCGTCGGTCGCAAGGGGCGACGCAGAGAGGACGGCAGTAGCGATCGGCGCGGAGGACGCCCAAACGACCGCATCAAGGATGGCGGGCGAGGCGGTCGGCGTACTACCAGCGGACAGTCAAAAAAACGATCGAAGAATGACCATCGACCCAACTCTGAACGCGATCGGCGCTCGGGAGCGAATAACAAGAGAGCCTCTCGTACTCGTGGACACTCTGCCGAGGAGTCGCCCCGGACGCCGCGCCTCAAGCCCCGCCGGATACACCGAAAGGCCGCACTAGCTGATTTGCCAGACGACCAGAGGCTCCTCGGTCAAATACTTCTCCGAGACGGCGTGCCGGGGGTAAGGAAGGCTATTGAATCCCAGAACGCTGCCGCGGAACTGGCAGGGGAACCTCCGATACCGGCTCCCCTGCTCTTGAAACTGGCCGAGCGGCTCCACCCGCGGCTCCGAGCGGCCGACTGGCAGGACCGTGCGGAAGCAGCGCTAGCCGGAATCGAAGACATCGACCTCCGCGACCTCCGATCGGTGGTCGTCGCTGCAGAGCAAGCAGCTCGCGGCGAAGAGAACAAGGCCCTCGCTGAACAGATCAGGGTCGGGCTTACCGCCCGAGTTGATCGCGAACATGCAACGTGGCTTGTTGATGTATCCAATGCTCTCGATGAAGATCGGGTGGTCCGAGCTCTTCGCCTCAGTTCCCGTCCACCAAAGGCCGGGGCACCGTTGCCTGCCCCTCTGCTCGATCGGTTGTCAACGTCCGCCGCGGCAGCGCTCAACGCGGAGACTGGCTCAGACCGGTGGGCAACAGTTCTCGACGCCGTCGCGCTTTCCCCTGTCCACCTGCGGGTCACTCCGCAGGGTCTGCCGCCCAGGCCCAGCGAGGCGCTACTCGAGGTGGTCAAGCGCGTTTCGATGAGTGTGCCGGATATTGCTCAAGCATTTGGTATCGACCCGGCACCCCCCCCTCGCAACCGAGGTGGACGTCGACGACGCTGACAACAAGCCTCTTGTTAATTCGGAGATCCGTTTAGCGCGCACACAGTCGTCTGTAAGGTCTCGTCATGGCCGTTCAATTCGAGGTACTGGGTCGCCAGGCCGTGATCACCCTGGATCGGCCGACAGTTCGCAATGCCATAAACCGCCAGATGGCGCTTGATATTGAGGCCGCGGTTGATCGACTCGAGGCTGACGACGACATCTGGGTTGGCCTGCTTTGTGCAAAAGGACCCACATTCTGCGCTGGCGCTGACTTAAAGGAGGTTGCATCCGGTAAGCCTGACTTCTCAACCACCCGGGGAGGTTTCGCCGGTCTTGTTCGTCGAGAACGGGTGAAGCCCTTGATTGCAGTCGTTGAAGGTGCGGCCTTAGCCGGAGGTTGTGAGATTGTTCTCTCATGTGACCTTGTTGTCGCCGGAGCTGAGGCGCTGTTCGGCTTACCTGAAGTAAAGCGGTCCTTGGTGGCCAATGCAGGTGGCCTTCTTCGCCTTCCGAAAGTGCTGCCAAGAAACATTGCTATGGAAATGATTCTGACCGGGGATCCGATCGATGCGAAAACGGCACATAAGCATGGATTAGTCAATTGTCTGACCCCTGCCGGCGGAGCACTTGATGAGGCGCAACACCTTGCTAGTCGAATCGAGGCGAATGCTCCGCTAGCAGTGCGGGCTTCACGCCGCGTTGCGCTCAACGGACCACCCCTTCAGGAGGACGAGGGCTTTGCGCTAAGTGAAGAGGCGTCCCGAGATGTCTTTCGTAGCAAAGACTTCGAGGAGGGCCCGCGGGCATTCATCGAGAAGCGTTCACCTCGCTGGCAAGGGAAATAGGGAACTATGGGCCGTCGAATTCATCGTCGAGATGCGATGGCGTAAGCGGCTTCAGCGTTGCTAGAGGTGCCGAGTCAACCGCGATTCCGTGCTCTGTCAGAAAGTCCATGAGCCCATCGACTAAGTCCCAGTTCAGGAGGTCGTTGATCGGCACCCACGAGACTTCAAGACTGTCGGTACCTGCCTTCGGCTGATTCCGACTGATTACGTCAACCCAGAAATCGAGAATCACAAAATGATGTTCGGCGTCCATGCGCTCCACCCAGTCAACTAACGAGCCGCAGACACACTCGAGTCCGGTTTCTTCGCCAAATTCACGAACTACAGCGGCTACTACCGCCTCTCCTGCCTCAACGCGGCCTCCAGGAAGAGCCCACTGCCCTCGACCAGGTTGGTTCGCACGACGAACGAGGAGGATCTCCTCCGCCTCAATCGCCAGTGCGCCGACACAAACTTCTGGCCGTCCGATGCTCACAGCTGGATATTGCTTGGTTGCTCAGTCCTCATCAAGCCACCGGTGGACGACGATGGCCCTTGCCACCATGCCCTGAGACTCAAAGAAGTTCTTTGTCGCCCGGTCTCCGGGGAGTGCTAACGACTGAATAGCTCGGGCTCCGCGAGATTTAGCGTCGCCGATGAGAGCGTCAATAAGCGCCTCCCCGACACCGACCTCACGAGCGTCTTCCTCCACAAACAGTTCATCGACCACGGCGTGGAGGCTGCCATCTGAGACGGTCTTTACGGTAAGCAATCCGTAGCCCACAGCGGTTCCATCGATTGTTCCCAGATAGACGGAGGAATCTGAACGACTGAGGGCGTCAATCAGCCGGCTCCCAGGATCGTCACGGTGCGGATCGAGTCGGTCAACGACATCACCACCCCTTTTCGGAGCGAGGTCCTCCCGAGAAGCCGCCGCGAGCCGGCGCAGCGCGTGAACGTCGTCGACGCCGGCCAGCCTCGCTGTCTCATCCATGGTTTCTGCCTGCCGTCACGGACTGGGCCGGTTAGGAAATTGGTCCTCCACAGTGGCCGCACTCCCCCGTCTCCGAAACTGTCTCCGCTTGAATAAGTAGGAAGCAGTGCGGACAGTGCATCTCGGATTCCTGCCGCTCAACTAGGCCCTCGGCTGTCGTAGCGGCGGCTGGGCTCACAACACCAGCCTGAATTTCGTCTTCGTCGTCTTCGTCGTCTTCCTCTGCGGCAATTCGGTCGCGCAAGATCGCCTCGAGGTCAGCTTCAAGTTCATCGTCGTCTTCGTCGTCTTCCTCTGCGGTCTCACCAACGGGGCGCGCCCCGACCTCGTCTTCGTCTTCGTCTTCGTCGCCGCTGTCACTGTCGAGATCCGGTTCATCTAAAGCTTCCGGATCCATTTCTTGGTCAGCGAGCTCGTCGGGAACGAGGTCATCTTCGGCGAGGACCTCTTCAAACTCCTCATCGTCAAGCTCTTCTGTTGCCTCGTCGCTCACTCTCTCCCTCCCTCCTCGTTATTGCTGGACCGCTTCAGTAGTCGCGGCGGGATCATAGACACGTTCAAGGCAGTATCGGACACTCCACACGACCCAAGATATTTAGCAGACGGTCAGGTTCCGTCCCGCGCTACTCGTTTGGCCTCCGCTCGTCTCTCGGATTCCAGGCGCTCTAGTTCTGCTTCGTCCGAGTGGTCAACAAACCGCATCATCTCCGCTATGGCTCGATGACCAGCCACGTCCCGGATTGCAAGATGCATTTGCTGTGCCACCTGCCGGTAAGACGGATGGCCTTGGGGTGTGGATCGCAGCTCGAGGACATGCATTGCTTCGCGTGCGTTCATATGCATCAAATAGCGCACGCGGTAAGCCAATGCCACCGCATATGGCGCTTGTTCCGGAAATGGCTCGCGCATCAACTCGTGTAATGCACTAGAACGTTCCATCGCAGCGTCGAATGTCGCGCCAAGGGCCGCCTCCTCAACTTCTGGCGGACGGACGTAGCCGTGGTCGGTGCTAAGCCGTTGCCAATCGATTGTCATCATCCGGTGTCGTTGCATGTCCCGAAAGGCGCCATAGTCCGACATGATGTCGAAGCGATACGACGGTCGCTCCAGTGCACGGCCGGGGCGCTGACGCCTGTTGTCTCTAGAGCCAACGAACGCACGAAGAACTGCCAAACGTTCGTCAACTGTCATTGAACGAACGCACGATTCGATCTCACGGTCGGAACGATTTGTCACCGGATATAGCGCAGCTGCTACAAGCTTCACTTCTGCCTCGGGGTCGAAGTCGGTTAGGTCGACCAGCGGTGACTCACCCATCGGACGGTCTGCCGGAAAGTGTTCCTCAGCTAGATCTTCCAAGCGTTCTAGAACATCGGACGAGTAGGCCCCAATCTGCTCACCACGATCGGCCAGGTCGACCCGCTTGAGGAACGACGGGATGACCTTTCGGAGTTCAGTCAGCATAAGTTCCGCATAGTTGCGGGCCTCGGGTAGGGGGTGGGCGCGCATACGAATCAGCAATGCCTCATACGCTTGGCCAGTGCCGTATATCCCAACGTTGGAGAGAGCAGCAGCGGGCAAGATGCCCCTTACCGCATCCAATGCCTTGGCGGCGATGGCCTGCCGGTATACGAAATCAGAATCAGCCGCGTTTTTGGGTGAGCGATCTCTGAAGTGCTTCTTCATGCCAGCGACCATCTCGGCGTAGACGTCGAATAGGCGGTCCATATCCGAGACGTACCTCGCTGCCAGGGCCGATCCCATTATCTCAGGGTCCCGGTAGTAGCGGTATCGTCCGCCTGGACGCGAGTCATAGGCGATGTAGCGGGTCGATTGTTCGAGGTACGCCATCAAGCGACCCCACTCGAGAATTTTGGTCAAGACGTTGGAGGCCTGCTCACAGGCCAGATGGACACCTCCGAGTTGAGCGACACTGTCATCTCCGTATTCGAAGAAGACCTTGTCATAGAGCTCCTCGGCCCGCCGAAGTCCCACCGTCGCATCAATCGTCTCGTCACCGGATACATCCAGCTCCCCGACGAACTCCTCGAGGAAGAGCCGCCGGAGGCTCAGACTTGAGCGCGAATATCGGGCAAATAGTGCGCCCTTAACGACCTCCGGCAGGTTGACGAGGGCAAATACAGGTTGGTCGAGATTCGTGAAGTACCGACGAAGGATCTCGGCCTCGTCGTCGGTGAAGCTCTCGTCAACGTACGTAGTCACAAGGTCCGAAACTACGACGTCGGACTTCACGTGGCGCGGACGCCTCAGAACGCAGCGAATTCCTCGTTTGCTGCTTGTAGGACTGTCGCATCGGTCCAACAGTCGACCACTGTCAAGGCCATCGCCTTGGCTCCATCAAGAACAGCCCGGTCGGCTTCTTCTGACACTGCGAATCTTGCGAAGTCTTCCGTGTGGATGGCTGTTCCCGTGGGTGCCGTCTTAATCATTGGGTGAATGCCCGGAACCAGGTAGCTGATATTTCCCATATCCGTGCTACCCACGACCTGCTTTTCAGTCGTTGCGAATATGGGCCGACCGAGTTCCTCGCTATTCGCTGCATACCTGTCAAGAAGCACCCGATTGTCCACCACTTCGGCATAGCCATTTGGAATCCAAGTCATCTCCATCGAGCACCCAGCTGCGGTCGCGCCCGCCTCTAGACATGCGCTCAGTCGCGCCTTGAGGTCTATCAGGCCAGCGGAACTCGGTGACCGCACGTACCAGTTCGCCTTGGCCCTCCGCGGAACAATGTTGGCCTTGTCTCCGGATTCCAGGAATATTCCATGAATACGTTCAGCCGGTGAAATGTGTTGGCGGAGCGCAGCCACGTTCATATATCCGAGAACCATGGCGTCCAGCGCGTTCCTTCCCTGCTCCGGTGCCGCTGCGGCATGGGCCGCATGACCTTCGTATGTCACCTCGCACTGTTGGATAGCCAAGCTGGTGATGTTCTCCAGGTCTGCGTCGGCGGGGTGGACCATCATGGCGGCCGCCACATCCTCGAAGGCTCCACGCTCTGCCATGATGACCTTGCCTCCACCGCCCTCTTCGGCCGGAGTGCCCAGGATACGGATTCGGCCACCCAGGTCTCGGGCGACAGCAGCAGCCGCAAGTCCGGCGCCAATGCCAGCTGTTGCAATGATGTTGTGTCCGCAGGCATGACCAATGACCGGCAGGGCGTCATATTCACAAAGGACGGCAATGATGGGCCCCTCTTCACCTACGTCGGAACGAAACGCCGTCGACAGGCCGCACGCCCCTCTTTCTACGCGAAGTCCTTGCGACTCGAGGATTCCTGTCAACAACTCGTGAGCATGGTGTTCTTCGAAATTGAGTTCGGGATTCGAGTGAATCGAGTGCGATGCCTCAACCAATATCGACGCCAACTCGTCGACTCTCTCGCAGACATGCCGACGTGCGTCTTCTACGGGGTCCTTCGACGTCTTCTGGTTCATCTAGTGACCTTAGCGAGCAGTTGATCGCTTGATTCCAATCAACGCCTGGCCGCCTCGATGGCTATCTACACGGCCACCAAGATGGTGTTTTCCGGATCGAGTCGGACCATAACCTCGCGGGCCGAAATTGGCGCACGACCATCGATACGAATTGGAGTGGGAACCGAAAATGAGCGGCTCGCAGCCTGCGATCTTTCGATGTAGATGCCCGGATGGGGCACGTGCATGCCGGAAAATAGTCGACGCCATGAAGCAGGAATCTCGTTGATGCGAAGGTCCACTGACATCAGATCGAGGAGATTATCGCCAGGATGGGCAGCCGGTGCCAGATTCCAGCGCCCCTTGTAGGCGGCGTTTGCTGCTACCCACCAAGTACCTGGTCGCCGCATGGCTCCAGCAATCACGTGAGCAACAAACGGGTAGATACGGCCGTCGACGAGGGCCCTACCGGTATCTATCTCCACTATCGAAGCCTCGCCGCCCGGACGAGCTTCCCCGCGACCGCCGAGTGACCGGCATAAATCACCGCCCGTGAGAACAACGGGCACTGAATCGTCGGCACCTTCGAGAGCTCCGGAGACCAGAAGGTCCGCCAGTGCCGCATCGTCCGTTACGACTGGTGCTTCAGCAGGGACCAGATCCCGTTTACCCCAGTCCTGAAAGCGCTCTATACCCATATCACGTCGACATGTCGATACGCCCTGCAGACATCGCCACTATGCCTCTGTCAAGCAGATCCTCCGCTTCGGTTGCCACGGCTTGCAAGCCAGGCGACCCGACGGCTGCCAGTTGTCGCAATAGATCTGCCACCATCCGGACATTTCTAACGAACTCACCCGCTGGAAGGTCCTCCCCAACTAACTCTTCCAACTTGGCGCCCGAGGCCCAAGCGTGGACCAGGTGTGCAAATCCGGGGTCTGGTTCCTCCTGCGGGCTCAGACCAGCCCCTCTTTCTGCGGAGGCGATCGCAGCCGCAAGGTGAGTGAGCGTGTTGAAACGACCCGGAAATTCGCCGGCCAACCGGACTCCTACTGTCTCACCGGGACCACGTTTGCGATAGCTGAGACACGAAACCATGGCTGCCAGCATGGCCGGCCCGAGATTGTCTAGGAGGCCACCCGATAGAGCCTCTGCAGTCAGCAGGTCGGACTCATGGTGAAGTCCGGTCAGGATCTGGCCGCGCGTCGTGAGGCTCCATCCGTCAGCCATTCCCCTGACCTCCAGCACCTGATGGGCGGCTGCCAGGCGAGCAACCAGATCGTCGGGTGTCTCGATTTCCCCAAAGATGCCTGATCCCTGCTTCGACAGATCCAGTGGCCCACCAGGTGCCGGTCTCTTCGTGGCGCGTAGGTGATCAGAGTTCTCCCGCAAGAACTTGTTGAGCCGTTTAGCGGCCCTCTGGCGAAAGACGGGATCTTCGGGAAGGAACGGCGTGGGGATTTCGACTGACCCGAGAATGAGCGGACTAGTCGTTAACTGGCTGTCCTCGGCAACAGTCGCGCAGCCATTTCCATCAACCAATCGGATGCGGGACCGGCCGCCCCGACGTTGTCCGACCGCTAGGACCAGATGAATCAGACCTTCGTCGAGGTCAACCACATCTCCTGGTCGAAGATCCGCTGCCTGCACCCGTTGGCCAGTATTAAGGCCTGCGCTACATAGGTCAGGCAGCGCTTCAAGCGTCTCGCGGGACTCTCTGCGAATTTCAGCGCCGCGAGGTGAACGTTGTGCGACCTGTCGGTCAATTTGAAACTGGGCAAATGATCGTGAGATCAGATCGACTGCCTCATCCCGAGACCGACTGACAACTAGGTTGGCGACCATGTTGTAAGTCGGGCGAAAAGCTGATCTCAATACGAAGTCACGGCTATCAGCAAGCGCAGTCACCCTTTTATAGCCGATGAAGGGGGACCAGCAGACGAGAACGTGACCTTCGGTATCCAGGCCCCGCCGACCTGCTCGTCCAGAGAGTTGGGAGAACTGACCCGGTGTCAATATCTCGTGGGTCTCGCCGGTGAACTTGGTTAGCCGATCGACAACTACCGATCGGGCTGGCAGATTGACCCCCAAAGCCAGTGTTTCCGTGGCATAGACAAGCTTCAGTAGCCCGGCGGAAAAAAGATCCTCGGTGATTTCTTTGAAGACGGGCACAAGACCTGCGTGGTGGGACGCGATCCCGCGACGAAGTGCCTCGAGCCAGTTCGCTACGCCAAGAGCAACCTGGTCGGACTCCGAGACTCCCGCCAGCCGAGCCCGAGCCCTGGTCTCAACAGCCCTGGCCTCTTCTTTCGTGTTCAGGCAAAGCCCATCGCGGACGACGGAGTCCCGAGCCTCATCGCAGCCGGCTCTACTGAAAATGAAATGAATTGCTGGAAGCATTTCAGCAGTAACCATCTCACTGAGCACCTCGCCTCGTCTCGGGGTGACCCACCTGCGTTGTCGAGCCGGTCCGGATCGTGTTCGTCCATTCACGTCGAAACGTCGGCCAGTCTGCTCAGCATCCTTTCCTCGATGGAGAACTACGCGGTGCAATCGGCGTGACCGCCCTCGCGCTCCACGTTCGCTCACGAGATAGTGCGCCCTTAGGCGTACCGGTCGGCGGTCTTCCCGGACGACGTCTGTCGGACCACGGACAGCTCGCAACCAGTCTCCCAGTTCTTCGGCGTTCGATACTGTCGCAGATAGGGCCACGATTCCAATATCCGGTGCCAGGTTGAGAACCACCTCTTCCCAAACGGCACCCCGGTAGGGGTCCTCCAGGTAGTGGACCTCGTCGAGAACCACCCACCGCAGGCCGCGTAGTCCCTCTGATCCCGCATACAGCATGTTCCGCAGCACCTCAGTGGTCATCACCACTATCGGCGAGTCAGGAGCGATGACTTGGTCTCCAGTCATGAGCCCTACTCGAGAATCCCCAAATACGGCTTTCAGGTCGCGGAACTTTTGGTTTGAAAGAGCCTTGATTGGTGCTGTGTAGAACGCTCGGCCACCTCTAACGATCGCCGAATCAACTGCATGCTCGGCAACAACTGTCTTCCCACTGGAGGTCGGTGCAGAGACAACCACAGATCGCCCAGCCTCAACCGCAGCGATGGCCTCTTTTTGAAAAGAGTCGAGAGCGAAGGCGTGTTGCAGAGTCACTCTCTTCGGCGGCGACGGTAGAGGACGCCAAAAAGTATCGCTCCCTCGTAGAAAAACAGCATGGGAACCGACAGAACTAGAAGAGTGAATGGATCACCACTTGGAGTCAATAAGGCCACCAGAGCCACGATGCCCACAACGGCATAGCGACGTGCACGTCGAAGAGTTTCAGGTGTGACTATCCCAGTTAGCTGAAGGAAGATTAGAACCAGCGGAAACTCAAAGCCGATCCCGAACGCGAGCGTCATCTTCACTACGAATCCCAGATACCGCGCAGGCGAGAAGACACTCACGAGGTCTGGTCCACCGATACTGACAAGAAAGTCGAGTGCTCGTGGGATGCTCCAAAAGGCCAACACACAGCCTCCGCCGAATAAGACGAGGCCGCAGAAGACAAATGGTATTGCCCAGCGCCGTTCTCGGGCGTAGAGCGCTGGCGCAGTAAAGCGCCATGCTTGCCAAAGCAGGACCGGCATCGCGATCCCTACACCGCCGTAACCTGCAACAGTCATCCTGACCGCGAACGGCTCAAGGGGATCGGTAACTAGAAGTTCACAACCTGATCCGAAGACTGTCTGATCACCAAGGTCATCGCGTATCTGACAGTAGGGCTCTAGCAGGAAATCTAGGATCCACGGGTAGAAGATCCAGCAAACCACGGCCCCGGCCGCCACAGCGATGGTGCTCCAAAGAAGCCGTCGCCGCAGCTCCTCCAGATGAGCCACTAGCGGCATCCTTTCGGCCTCAGCCAACGGTGTCCGCTCCAGGCTCTAACCCGTCCTCTGCATCCTCATCAGACTCCGATTTGGCAGCCATCGAGCTATTTGGCGTCTCAGGGGACAGAGCTTCCTGAAGGGCCTCGCCGCGGATACGAGCAGCGGCTTCCAGTGAAGGATCGTCCACGATCTCGCGGAACTCCTCCTGAAAACTTGCGGCGAAGCGCCGGAGCTGCGTCACTAGGCGGCCGAGTTGTTGGATAACAACCCGCAAGCGATGTGGTCCGAGGACCAGAAGGCCCAGCATCAATATTACGAGTACTTCTCCCCCACCGAGGTTGCCCATCTGAATTCCTAACGTCGACCGACGTCGCCAAGTCGGGACTCGAGTCTCCGGATGGCTGGCTCTAGGTCGGCTATCAAGACAGTCAAGCGGCCAACACGAGATACCGCATTCAGTGTCGCCATCAACTCGCTCATTAGGAACCTAAGTGCTTTGGCGGAGACACACACCGTCGCCAACAGCACAACAGCGGTCGATAACCAGATCCAGTCCACAACGCCCACAGACTACGCCCTCATCAACATGGTCCCGGATTCGGCAATGATGCAGTTATGGGAAATGCAGTACCCGTCCTCTTCGCCCATCGTGGTGGGCGCGCCCACGCTCGGGAAAACACGCTCGAGGCGTTCCATCTGGCCCTCCGACTCGGAGCGACTGGGCTCGAAAGCGATGTCTGGAGGACCGTCGACGACGTGCCGGTCCTCCAACATGACGATCGTTTGGGCTCATGGCTCCGGCGGCGCTCCATCTCCAACTCGCTGAACGCGAACCTTCCGCGGGAGATCCTCCGCCTTACTGATTTGCTCGCCACAATCAATCCAGAAATACCTTTGTCGCTGGACCTGAAGGATCCAGCGGCTGGAGCGGCGTGCGTGGAGGTCGCTGCCGCCGTGGGCCCGACGTCACGCCTCTGGCTTTGCCATCCGGATTTAGAGATCCTTTCCGGCCTGCGGGACATCGACCGCGACATGCACCTAGTTCACTCAACACGTATCGATCGTCACGGCAGTGCTCTTGAACGCCACGCTAGCGACTTATCAGCAGCCGGTATTGACGCCGTGAATCTTCCTGAAGCTGAATGGACATTAGGCCTTGTAGCCCTGTATCGGCGATTCAATCTGAAGTGCTTCGGCTGGGCGGCCAACCACACTCGGCAGATCAACAGACTCATCCACTTAGGTCTCGACGGCATCTACGGCGACCATGTCGACCGCCTAGTCGACGGGCTTAACCAACGTCGCTGAAGCCAGCGCTCCGGTCCTACTCAGAGACGATTCAACTCCCCTAGGGGCCAATACCGAAAAAAAGCTCGACCAACAATCGAATCAACCGGTACCGGTCCAAAGAAGCGGCTATCTCGGGAATTTGGGCGATTGTCTCCCATCACAAAGACGTGGTTGGCTGGCACCACGCAGGAGCCAGCACCCCCGTCGACACACCATGGAACTGCACCAAAGTCGCCTGTCCCCTCCGGCCAGGCCAGGTAGGGCTCGATAAGAAGGCCCCCATCGATAAGGATCTGGCCTTCCGACGCAGTGACCGTTTCACCCGGCAACCCTATGACTCGCTTGATGAGGTCGTCGGATTCCGAATCATCGGTTGCGGGTGGCTTAAATACGACTAGGTCACCGCGGTTTACGTCGTGAAGGCGATAGCTGAGTTTGTTAACCAGGATTCGGTCACCAGCTCTCAGTGTGGGCTCCATAGATGGCGTCGGGATGTAATAGGTGCCGAGGAGAAAGGTACGAACTAGCAGAGCCAAAACAATGGCTCCGAGCACCACAGATGCCCATTCCAGGAGGGATCGCTGGACGGGACTGATTCGTGGAGCGCTGGTGATCTCCTGCGCCGGAGGATTTTGATACTGGCCCAGGCTCTCTGGGATGCCTCCCGAACTGACGTTGCCGAAGCTGTCGTCAGGAGCCTTTTCGCTCCTTGGAGGTATCGGCTGGACGCTTGGGACGGGGTCGTCTAAGGAGGAATCAGCCGTCACATCAGCGGAGGCCCTCGCTACCTCAGCTTCGGATCTCGCACGCGCTCTGTCCAGAACGCCGTCAGTCCATTCTTCGTTCGAGCGGTCCGCCACGTGTCGAACCTAGCGCCCAGCCTGCTGCTGTTGACGGCTGCCGCTGCTTCCGAACTAGCGGTAGAGGGCCAGAAGCCGGGCCGCCGCCGCCGATCGAAGGTCGTCGCCAAGACCTTCAGGCGCCTTCACTACTGTGGCTTCAGGCCCGAGGCGCACGAGGAGACGTTCCAACCACTGGGGGGCAGCCACTGGCAAAGTCAACTCAATTTCTCCGTCCGGACGTTTCGCGGCCGAGAGGTGCGGGTACTGATCCACCACCCACTGGGCAGAAGGCTGCAGGGCCAAAGTGACTTCAGGAAGGGACCCATCGACCGGGACGCCGCCAGTCCATTCCATTGGATCTGGAGGTGGATGGAAGACCTCGTTCAATGCCACAGCCTTGCTGATTCTGTCGATTCGGAAGACCCTGGGCCCATCTGCTAGCCGACAGTGGGCTGTGAGGTACCAGAAACCTTGGTACTGGCAGTGATGCGGCTCAACCACTCGATGGGTCAACTCGTCCCGGTCATAGGAGTAGTAGTCCAACTCGACGCACCGCGCCGACTGGGCTGCGTCTTGGAGCAGACCGAGGATGCGTCCAGCGTCGGACAGGACATGGATATGAACGGTGTCGGCTTCGGAACCAAGAACGGTGGAGAGCTTGAGCACTGCACCCTCCAGGGGTCCGAGTTCATCGGATGCCGAGCCTTCTTCTCGCAGGTAGGCAGCAATTGCTCGCGCAACAGCGGCAATTTCCACTAGACGACCGCGACTCACACCTAGTGGCCGGTGGACAAGGTCATTGTGAAGAAGGCGGACTCGACCATCCGAGAACTCAAGATCGAACAGATCCCAAGCCGTCAGGTAGCGGAGGTCAATATCGTCACCAAGAAACTGCACGATTTCACGCAGGTCCGACTTGAGGAGATCTACCGGATAGCCAAACCGATCCGCCACCTCCCGGGGATCCGCTCCATCCGGGCCCTGATCCGCCAGCCAAGGCAGGAGATTCAGCAGTCGTTTGAGCCGCTCGACAGCAGACAGCGTTCCCATCAGATCATCGACTCCAGCCAGGCGATCATTTCGTTCCTTAAGTGCGCAGGGCCAACAAGCTCCGCACCGTCCAACAATGTGAGCAAGAAGCTACGAAAGGACTCGAAGTTCCGTACCTGCTCAACGACCAAGATGGAGCCGTCCTCGAAACGTTCCACTACCGACTCGGGTCCGAGCAGTCTCTCCACCCAGGCCGCTAGGCGTGCCTCGACCTTCACCGTGACGTCCTGAGGCTCCCCATCGCCGGCTCTCCAGATGTGGTCAGCCCTCACCAGCGTTGGAGTAGCGGGCGGCGTGAAGCGACGGTTTGTCCCTTCAACAGAACTCTCGATCCGATCTCGTCGAAACTGTCGGATTTCACCTCGACTCTCGTCATATCCGACCATCTGCCAGTGTCCCTTTATGAACGCAACCTGATGTGGCTGAACAACTCGAGCCTTCCCGCTGTAGTCAAAGGACACTTCAGTCGCATTGGTGACAGCCTCAAGCAGCACCTCAACCGATTCGTCGGTCGGAATATGCGCTCTCGGGATGAGGGGCAGAGTTGAAATGTCGGCGTGCGCTCCGCCTAGTTGCCAGGACTCAAGGTTGTCACCCATGACAGCGAGAGCGATTGAGATGGAAGCCGACTCTCGTGCGTCGAGTGTTGGGAGCTCCATCCCGAAACTCGAAGGATCAATTGTGTACCCCCAGACCTGCCTATCAGGGTCCATCCCATCCTCGATGACCACTCCGACAGCTTCCAGGTCCTTTTTGTCCCGTATGAATTTGAACCTGGCCAAGTCCGGCCTGTCCAGGCGGTACGCAGCTTCAGGAAGCTCCTCTTTGATCTGATCGAAAGTCAGTGGAAACCTGGCATTCATCAGGACTGCCATCAGGTCCAATAGACGTTCCAACTTCGAGAGGTCCGCCACAAGACCGAGCCTATGTCACCACCGGTTTGTCCGTAAGAGCGACGTCCGGCCCTCAGAGTGATTCGATGAGCTTGTCGACACGCTCGTCGTCAGATCTAAAGGGATCCTTACAGAGCACCGTTCGCTGGGCTTGATCGTTCAATTTCAGATGCACCCAATCGACCGTGTAGTCCCGATTCTTCTCCTTGGCCCGACGGATGAACTCACCGCGGAGACGCGCCCGGGTAGTTGACGGAGGCCGAGATTTGGCCTCTTCAACCTCAGCCTCTGTAACCACCTGCTCCATCAAGCCGCGATCCTGCATCCGGTAGAACAGGCCTCGCTGGCGGTCGACATCGTGGTACTGAAGATCGAGTAGAAGCACCCTGGGATCGGACAGTCCTAGACCATGTCGAGACCTGTACCCCTCGACCAGATGATATTTGGCCACCCAATCACACTCTCGGTTGAGGCTCAGCGGGTCGCGTTCGATGCCCTCAAGACAGTGCTGCCACATCGCCAACACCTGTGCCTCCTCGTCATTGACATCACGCCGTTCGGCGAACCGGAGGGCGCGGTCGAGGAACTCTCTTTGGACGTCCAACGGGCTGACCTCACGACCACTCGCCAGTTTCACTAACTGGCGACACGTCAGGTCGTTGCTGATCTCCCGAATCGCACGAATCGGGTTCTCCAATGTCATATCCCGAAAGATCACGTTGGGTTCCTCAAGCATCCGCAGAAGGAAGCCACAAGAGCCCACTTTTAGGAATGTCGCATACTCGCTCATATTCGAGTCACCTACGATCACATGGAGGCGTCGATATTTCTCGGCGTCAGCATGGGGCTCATCGCGTGAGTTGATAATGGGCCGCGATCGGGTGGTTGCGCTCGATACGCCCTCCCAGATATGGGCCGCCCGCTGACTGATGCTGAAACCAGCCCCACCGCGTGCGCTTTCATAGATCTTTCCGGCACCAGCCCAGATCTGTCGGGTTACTAGAAACGGGATGAGCACCTCTTCATATTCCGACGAGTCGTCACGGCGCGTGGTCAGGTAGTTCTCATGGCAGCCATACGAGTTATTCGCAGAGTCGGTGTTGTTTTTGAACAAGTAGACGTCGCCATCAATCCCCTCTTCCCGGAGATATCGCTCGGCTAAACCCACAAGTTCTTCAAGATTTCGTTCGCCGGCTTTGTCGTGGGCTACGACTGCTTGAACAGTGTCGCACTCTGGCGTGGCGTATTCGGGATGAGATCCAACGTCTAGGTAGAGACGAGCCCCGTTCCCAAGAAAGACATTCGAACTCCGACCCCAATGCACGACCTTGCGGAACAGATAGCGAGCTACCTCATCTGGGCTGAGTCGCCTTGTGCCGTCAACTGTGCAGGTAATGCCGTATTCATTCTCGATTCCGTAGATTCGCCGCTGCACCGGAGGCTCCTATCAGCGTCCTCTGATTGTCACGACAAAAGGTCGTCGAGCTCGTTGCCCTCGATCCGTCGGAAGGCGCGTCGGCCATTGGAGCGTGCGAGAACTGCAACCTCAAGATCATCGGACACAAGAGACCGCTCTGGACCGGCCAGGGCGCTCACAGCGTGCCCCACAGCAGAAGCCAAGGGGGCTGTCCGATCCCACGCAGCCTCCATCCGAGCGCGGATGGCGTCAGCTTCGCCGCCGATGACGGCAAAGGTTGACATATCCATAACCGTGCTGTCATAGAGAAGGTGAAAGAGTTGGTCGCCTTCGGGGTCTTCACCCATCTCCCCTACGAGCAACTCGATCTCCATAGGCTTTTGTTCGTGGGTGAAATGCTGACCCAAGTACTCCGCGTATAGGTTGGCCAACGACCGAGCGTCTACGTCCTCTCGGCTGTACGTGTAGCCCTTTAGGTCTGCGTGTCTCACGCCGCCCTTACGGAGACCATCGAACTCGTTGTAGCGGCCAACTCCGACAAACCCTATTTGGTCATAGATCTCGCTGACCTTGCGAAGCGTGTTGGAGGGATTCTCGGCCACAAAGAGCACCCCGTCTGAGTAGGTCGCCCCGACAGCTGCCCGACCTCGCGCAATTCCTTTACGCGCGAAATCAGCTCTGTCCTTCATCAACTGCTCGGGCGACACGTACATTGGCATGCCCATCAGTCAGAACCCCCACCTGTAAGTGATTCCACCAGCGCCGTCGTCGAGTCGGCAACTCTGCCGTCCGCAAGCCGCTCGAATCCACTCGCAGTGATGCTGGCAACCACCGGGTAGATGCCCCGAATGAGGTCTGGGCCACCGGTGGCACTGTCTTCGTCGGCCGCCTGAAACAGGGCTTCAACCACGACGTCGACAGCCTGATCTTCGGACATGTGGTCCTTATATCGAAGCTTGATTACTGTCGAGGCATGGAGACTCCCTGAGCCGGTAGCAGCGTGATCACGCTCCTCGTACCTGCCGCCAGTCGCGTCAAACTGGAACAGCCGACCTGATCCCTGTCTGTGGTCATAACCGGCGAACAGAGGAATCACCACAAGGCCCTGCATTGCCATCGGCAGGTGGCTGCGGAGCATCTGGCTGAGCTGATTGGCCTTGCCGTCGAGACTAAGTGCCTTGCCCTCGACCTTCTCGTAATGCTCCAATTGGAGCTGGAACAGGCGAACCATCTCCATGGCCACGCCCGCCGAGCCACTTATGGCCACGCCCGAGTGGTGATCGGCCGGAAAGACCTTTTCAATGCTCCGGTGACTTATCAGGTTTCCAGAGGTAGCCCGCCGGTCCCCGGCCATGACCACACCGTCGCGATGCCGCACCGCAACGACGGTCGTGCCATGGGGCGTCAACCCGGACCCCGAAGGAGGCCAATCCGTAGGGTCTACTAGGCCTTTACCGGAGCGTTCCAAAAGTCCAAGAAAGCTAGGTCCCGGGTCGTCGTCCGGCAGAAAGAGTGGGAGTCCCATGGCCTCTTACTCCCCGCCTTTTTGGATGTAACTCTTGACGAATTCTTCAGCATTGGTCTCCAGCACCTCATCGATTTCATCAAGCAGGTCGTCAAGTTCGTGCTTCAGCCGCTCGCCGTGCTCAGCGGCACGCGATGAGGTCGCCACATCGGCTACCACCTCATCGTCTGAGCCAGTCCCTATATCAGTATCTCGCTGGCGTCTTTCCCGTTCAGCCATGTCTTACCCCAACTCTCGGCCCAACTCGGGCATCCGTTCTTTTCCGACCGAAATCGACCCTGCTAGGACGACAGCCGGTCGATCAACTCATCGACTGTGTCGCAGGTTTCGAGGAGCGTAGCCACGTGATCCTTGGTACCACGGCGTGGATCCATCATCGGCACTCTCCTCAAGGCCTCGCCCTCTACATCAAAGACCATCGAGTCCCAGTTTGCAGCCACAATTCGTTCCGGCCAGAGAGAGAGACAGCGGCCACGGAAATACGCCCGAGTGTCTGTTGGTGGTTCCTCAGTTGCTCGCCGCACTTCGTCGGCATCGACCAGTGTTTCAGCTCCCAATCGGGCAAAGAGCGAGCGGCCGGGTCTGAGGTCGTGATACTGCAGGTCCAGCGCAGCTAGCCGCAGGTCGTCGCTTTGGAGTGCGTGTCGGTCCCGAAATCCGTCAATTAGACGCCGTTTCGTGATCCAGTCCACCTGGCCAGCGAGTGAATCCGGGTCGGCCTCGAGGTCAGTCAGCACCGACTCCCATCTGTCCGCAACCTGGCCGGCGACCGGTCCCCCGACCATCTCATGGCCGTATTCAGAGAGGTACTTCCGAGCAGATTCCAGAAGTTCCCACTGAACTTCGATCGCAGTGGCTCTTCGGCCGTCAGCCAACTCCATCGTCCCAGCAAGACTGGTGTCCCGACTAACAGCTTGCATGGCCCTGACAGGATCCCGAACGGCGAGCGATGGATCCAAACAATCCTCCTCGACCATGGCGAGCACTAACGCAGTCGTCCCGATCTTTAGAAAGGTTGCCACCTCGCACATGTTGGCGTCTCCGACTATGACATGCAGGCGTCGGTAGCGGATCGGGTCCGCATGGGGCTCGTCCCTGGTATTGATAATGGGTCGCTTCAGAGTGGTCTCTAGGCCGACCTCCTCCTCAAAGAAGTCCGCCCGTTGGGAAATCTGAAAGGGAACGTCAAAACGGTTTTTGAACGGAAGTTCGCAGCCCACCTTCCCTGCTCCCGTAAAGATTTGTCGGGTCACAAAATGTGTCGTTGCATGCTGGACGATCCGTCCGAACGGAGTAGCACGATCCATGAGGTAGTTCTCGTGGCAGCCGTAGCTGTTGCCCTTTCCGTCAGAATTGTTCTTGTAGACGATCAGTTCCTGTCCGTCGGGGAGGACCTCATTCGCGGCCTCCATGGACTCCACGAGGATGTGCTCGGCGGCACGGTCCTGCAACACCAGGGTCATCGGATCCGCACACTCAGGTGTACTTAGCTCCGGGTGTGCATGGTCGACGTAGTACCGAGCGCCGTTGGTCAGAACGGCATTCACCAGATGCGTTTCGATCTCCGGCGCCATGGCGTCAAGAGGTGTGAACCCGCGAACGTCAATCGATGGCGTCTCGTCGATGAAATCCCAGCCAACACGCGGAGCCCCGGGCCCGACACCTGGTTCGGCTCGGCGTCCCAGATAGGCGTTTATAAGTAAGGATGAAGCGCTGATCGGATTCGGTTCGTCAACCCCGCGGTGGACAATGCCGAACTCGGTTTCGATCCCGAGCGTCTTGGGAACGGCCATCGGCGGTTAACAGGCAGACTCAGAGGTACTGACCGGTGCCGACACCCTCGATGGCTCGACCACCGGACTCGTCGGCCTGCCGGCTGACAAGCGTCCGGACGTAGACGATTCGCTCGCCCTTCTTGCCAGAGATCTTCGCCCAGTCGTCTGGATTGGTCGTATTGGGAAGGTCCTCGTGCTCTCGAAACTCTTGCCGAACCGACTGGATCATGTCTTCGGTCCGGATACCCCGAGTCCCGCCGGCCAACTCGCGTTTAATAGCAAGCTTCTTAGCTCGCCGGACGATGTTCTCGACCATGGCACCCGATGCAAAGTCACGGAAGTACAGGACTTCCTTGTCTCCGTTTTGGTAGGTGACCTCCAGGAAGCGATTTTGCTCGTCCTCGCTGTACATCTCGGAAACGGTCTCATCAATCATCGCCAAAGCAGCCTTATTTCGATCACCACCGCCGATGGTGTCGACTAATTCCTCATCAATAGGCAGCTCACCCACGAGATACCGGGAAAAGATCGCTGCCGCTGCCACTTGATCCGGGCGTTCAATCTTGATCTTCACGTCCAATCGCCCAGGCCGCAATATTGCTGGGTCGATCAAGTCCTCCCGGTTCGAAGCACCGATCACGATCACGTTCCGCAGGGTTTCAACACCGTCGATCTCCGCCAGCAGCTGTGGCACAATCGTGGATTCAATATCAGAACTGATGCCGGTCCCCCGGGTCCGGAACAACGACTCCATCTCGTCGAAGAACACAATTACCGGCCAGCCCTGCTCTGATTTTTCTCGAGCTCTCTGGAAGACCAGACGTATTTGGCGCTCGGTCTCGCCTACGTACTTATTGAGTAATTCTGGGCCCTTGATATTTAGGAAATAGCTTCTCGCTTCCGCATCGCCCGAAACCTCCGAGACCTTGCCGGCGAGTGAGTTGGCCACCGCCTTGGCAATCAGGGTCTTACCGCAACCGGGAGGACCGTAAAGAAGTATTCCCTTTGGAGCCGGGAGGTCATACTCGGCGAACAGGTCCTGATGCAAGAACGGAAGTTCAACTGCGTCAACGATTTGCTCGATCTGATGGTTCAGGCCCCCGACGTCCTCATAGCTAACGTCCGGGACCTCTTCGAGAACTAGATCTTGAACCTCCGGGCGCGGAAGCAGTTCGAGCAGGAGGCCCGACCGTGGGTCCAGCATTACGGAATCACCGCTGTGCAGTCCGATACCAATCAGGCCAGCGGCTAACTCGACCACCCGTTCCTCGTCCCCGCGGCCTACCACCAAAGCTCTGCTACCGCCGGATAGGACCTCTTTAATAATCACGACTTCACCCGTCTGGTCGTGACGCCTGGCCATTATCACGCTCATTGAGTCATTCAGAACAACCTCCTGACCTGGTTCAATTTCGTGAACTAGGTCCGGAAGCACTCCGACGCGCATCTTTCGCCCACCCGAGTGGACGTCAACTGTTTCGTCTTCATTCACCTGAAGAACAGTTCCGTACGCGGACGGAGGCTCCGAGAGTTTTGCCACCTCCTCACGTAAGACAGCGATGCGTTCACGCGCTGTCTGCAGTGTTGTATTCAACTTCTGATTACGCGCGTTAGCTCTTGACAACTCTCGATTGATGTCACGGACCTCAGTCTCTAAGCGGCTGAGTTGTCTCGGAGTATCCACAAGCCGTCGACGAAGCTCTGTCAGTTCGCGCTCTAGCTCCGCTAAATCTGCCGCCTTGGAAGACTTTTCAGGAGTCAGTCCATCTATGGATTCGTCCACAGCACTGACCCTAGTACCGACCATGATTCCCACCCGGGTCGCACGACACTGCACGGCTGCGTTGTGTCAGAAGACCACACACCCGTACGTAATAACAGTGTCATGGTCTTGGAAATCTATAAACTCCGGTAGTTGGTGAAGTGCTTCTTGTACCATTGCGTTCACCGGGCCGATCAAACGGCATCAATCCAACCGCCCGATATCAGCACGGTAAATCCGTGCCAGAGAGAGGAACACGCTGATAATGAAGGTCTGGATCGATCAGGATCTGTGCACCGGCGACGGACTCTGCGAGGAAATTGCGCCAGACGTCTTCGCCCTTCTGGATGACGGCCTCGCATATGTGAAAGACGGAGACAAAATCCTCAGCGACCCGGGTGGCGCCGAGGCCATTGCTCCGGTGCCCGCCGGCCAAGAAGAGGCAACAATCGAGTCTGCAGAGGAATGCCCCGGAGAATGCATCTATATCGAAGTTGACTGAGCGAAGTTCTCAGTTCCCCATTTCCGCTTCGGGCGCCATCTGCCTAAGACCTCCAACTCAGCTACCATCGCGGCACGGTCCGGCCGCCACTGGCTCCTCGTCAACTCCGTCTATTAGCTTCGTGAGTTCGCTGGACTGGACTGCGTAAGCAACCGGGCGACCTCCACGGTTGCGTGAGAAAGTAACTCCCACCACTTCGCCTGCGGCGTTCACAACAGCACCCCCTGAATACCCAAGCTCGACAGGAGCCACTAGTACCAGTGCATCGCGCCCATTGGCCGCCTCTCCGTAGATATCGACACCAGTAGCTCGGATTCGCTGGGAAATAAGCGCCGGGATCGCCGAGGGTCGCGTGCCATCGTGTATGAGGAGGACGCCCACCGTCCCCTCTGCAGCCTCGCTCATGGCAAGTGGAGCGGGAAGCTGGAAATCCCCGTGCGGTCGAAGTAGGGCTAGATCCGCCACGGGGTCGAAGGCCACCACGGTACTTGATACCTCCCGTCCCACATTTGCTGACGGCCGATCATCTGAAAAGACGAGGATCGGAGCCTCAATACCGGCGACAACATGCGCACCAGTCGCCACCAGCCCACCGGCGACCACAAAGCCCGAGCCGTTCTGGGTCACCTTGCAATCCTGTCCCTTGACGTACACCGTTGAATCAAGAAGACGGGCGATCAAAGAATCGGACAGTTCATGGTCCTGGGGAGGTGCACCCATCGCGCTGCTGTCGATCGCTGGCGCAAAAGTTGTGCTTTCCGTGGTCGAGCACCCACTGAGAACCAGAACCAAGAGCAGAATTACTGCACAACTGAGGAGCCGCTCGGTCATCGGATTGAGTCGTCTGGCCCTCTCAAGGTTCCAACAGACGAGCGTGGGTCAAGAATGCGGTGTGAGCCACCATTCTGTGATCGGGACGGACAGCGTCGCCATCCACATGCCACGTCCGGTTTAGAACCTCAAGCGTCTCGGTAAAACCGAAGCCATGTTGATCTAAGGCGCTTTGAAGCTTCGTCACCTGGACGATACTCGGGGTGTAGACGACGACTATTCCTCCCGCCCGCAGAGCAGTTGCTGCATGTGGCACGACTCGCCAGGGCTCTGGAATATCGAGGACTACTCGGTCGTAGTCTTTTCCTTCGAGGCCCTCGTAGGCATCTTGAAGCCGGACGTCATATCGGGCAAGCGCATCACTCCCCAGCATCGTCTCCACATTGCTACGGGCTCTTGCGGCAAAATCTTCTCGAATTTCATGGCCGACCACCTCGGCCCCGGCTCGGAGCAGAGTCATAGAAAGGGCGCCTGAACCCACGCCGGACTCGATGATCCGGGCGCCCGGAAACACGTCGGCAAGCATGAGAAGCGGTCCAAGATCCTTTGGATAGATCACCTGAGCGCCGCGTGGCATCTTGAGTACGTATTCGGCCAGTGTTGGACGGATCACCGTGAAGTTGCTACCCCGACTGGAACGCAGGACGCTGCCCTCTGCGGAACCGAGTATGGAATCATGGGATATCACCCCTGTATGGGAGTGGAACTCCAAGCCAGGCTGAAGCGCCACCAAGTAGCGGCGCTGCTTGCGGTCTACGAGGAGAACCTGATCACCTTCTACGAATGGGCGGACGCTCACTTCGTGCCTTCCAATAGGTGCCGCACCTCGAGGGTCTCGCCTGGCTCGACGGCAGTGCGCAAGACCCGAGGGCGACCTGAGCTCAGGAAACGGAAGAGACGGATGAGGCCAATCGCGACGAGAAGCAGGCGCCAAGAAGTGTGCCCCCCAATCAGGCCTCGGCGGATGGCTCGTGTAGTCAGGCTCGACATCGCGAACGCCATCAGACTCGGCGAACTTCAACGACTGTCGACCGTTGCCGTCCTGCACGTCTGCCAATCACATAGGCCGCCACAGATACAGCCGCGACGACCACAACCGCGATCCCGAGTATTCGTGGTCGTGCGCTCGCTACGGGCCCGTCAGGAGTCGCAAGTACTGCACGCAGTTCTTCCTCGATGTCTTCTCTTTTTACTTGACCGTCGGTGTTCACTTGGAAACCCTCCCTTTAGTCTCACCGACGCTGCCCCTACCGATACGTGAGTAAGCCAGCAGGGCAAGTCCAACCATCGAGACGGAAATAACGAGATAGGGAACCCAGGACCAGAAACCGGTCAGTGGCTCAAAGCTCTGCAGGAGTCGGAGAGAACCAACCGCAATCAAAAGACAACCGCCGATAAGAAAGCAAGCTCCTGCTAGGCCATATCCAACGAAGCGCCCAAGCGAACGGAGCGGGTCAAGAGTTTCTTGTCGGATGTATCTCTTGAGGAGTTCCGGTAGATCATCGGCCGATCGGTTTGGGCCCATTGTCGTAACGCTACCGGCGAGCACCTGCGCCAAGGTCAGCCCGGCTGATCTAGCCCAATTCAGGGAAAGTCCTTACGCCCCAGCAAGACGCATGTCAACGGTCTCCTGCGCTTCCGAAAGTAGATCGCCCAGTAACTTGGCCCGCTGCTGCACTCCGCTTATCTCCAGCAGACGCTGTCGGTCGTAGACGCTGATCGGTGCAAGCGCCGTCATTTGGAAGATGGCCGTGCACGCTTCATTGGCCACCTTGAAGCTCGTGACGGGAACCCTCTCGTCGAGTTCGCTAAGGCCCGCCAAAAGTCGGCGCAGTTGAGTGATCAGGCCCGCTATCACGCTCGATAGCAACGTGTCCTCCTTCTCGTCAGGCCAGGGTTCGACCACCGCCATTGGGTACGGGTCATCTGGTAGCCACTCCTCTATTCGAATCCGCTGGTAGCCGATAGCCGAAACCGACCAACGTTCTCCGGGAAGCCGTATGGCTTCCGCGACACGGGCAACAGTCCCAATATCGTGGCGCTCTTCGCCGCCTCCAACCTCGCTACCCCGTCGTATAAGAACTATTCCGAACTCCCTATCTCCTGCAAGGACGTCGGAAATCATCTCGAGATAACGGGCCTCAAAGAGTTGGATAGGAAGAAGGGTGGAGGGAAGCAGGACCGTGCCTAATGGGATCATTGGCATACGTCGAGTTAGACCGTGGCTACTCCCTGCTGATCCGGGATCTCCGCCGGCAATCATCCTCCGGAGGTGGTCACACCGAACGGATCACCTACAGGTCTTGGGCCAAGACTCTCAATAGGTGGCCCCGACGGGTAGGAGAGCATCGCAAGTACTACATCCTCGTGGAGATCCCGTATCTCGAACGGTAGGTCGCCATTACTGATAAGAGCGAACGCGAGGCGACGTCCACCTGCCGTGTCCACGACGCCGGCCAGACTCGAAACATCTCGCAGCGTCCCAGTCTTTGCACGCACCCTGCCTTCTCCTGCGGTACCCACAAATCTCTTCTTCATAGTGCCCCGGTCACCAGCCACTGGAAGGGAGTTCACCAATAGATCACCGAAATCACGATCGTTCAGCACGCTTGTCAACAGACCGCAGGTCACGCGATTGTCCGGGTCTAAACCTGAGCCGTCATGGGGGACCGCCCCCTCCACTGGATGGCCAGCCTCGGTCAAAATTTCAAGGATTGTCGACAGGCCCCGAACAGTGGTGCCCTGCTCGCCACCAAACGTCCCGAGTTCCTTTACCAACAGTTCAGCCGTTGTGTTATCACTATCAACAAGCATCTGCTCGACCAAAGCCGATGCTGGAGCCGATGGCACCTCAGCCAGTGACACCATCCCAGAACTCACGGGAGTGGTACCCGAATCGGGACGTTGCCGAATTACAACTCCCTCAACCTCAAGCAAATCATCGAAAATCCGAGCTGCATTCTCCGGCGGGTCATCTGCAGGCACGCTCAAAGAAGCCGCAGTATTGACGAGGTCCCATTGGAAAAATCCGTCGTTCACTGACAGGGCGCTTAGCGGGCCCGATTGGATCGACCAACCTGGTTTGAATCGATCCGGCCAGGTTCCGAGGTATCGGACGGAGTCATAGCGCGACTCGTCACCAACAACGGATCCCTCGACCACGCGAACCCCCGCTTCAGTGACCATTTGCGCTAGGCCCTCTAGGCCTGTATATGGCCTCGGGTCGTCAAAGCGATCCGCGTAGGGCGCTGTCATCAGCAACGGATCACCACCCCCAACAATCCAGAGGTCCCCTTCAAGGACACCGTCGACTGGATAACTCTCTCCGAGAACACGGGTAGTCAACACTCCGCCGGACCCCAGCCGATGTAGAACGGCCAAGCCGGTCAGTAGCTTCTGCGCGCTGGCGGGAACCATTGGGGCATTGGCCTCTAGTTCTAATAGTTGTCGGCCGTGCTCAGAAACTGCAACACAGCTACCTTCTGGAAGCGCCGCAATAGCCGGACTGAGATCGTTCCGGAGGCGTCGGTCGGCAGTCGGAGCCTGCAGAAATTCGGGAACCCGGCGAATGGAGAGCAGGGGTGTAGCTGCAGTTAGAGGCTCGGGGCCGAGCTTCAGGTCGTGTAGTCCCGCCGCCTGATCAGATCGGTGCGCCTGTAAACCAGCGAGTAACGCCACGGTCAGGAGGACTAGAGGAAAGATGAGGCGTCGACGCACTGCTCTTCATGGTAGGACGAGTTGCCCGTTCCGGAGCACAGCCCCCGAAACGATTCAGGTTCGGATTTGATCGGATTTCTCATAGGTTCAGAAGATGAATATTCTTGCAGCGCTTTTCTTCGAGGGCATTGACTTAAAGTCATCAGCGGGTGGTGCGACTCATATAGATCTCAGTGGGATTCATTTCAGCGCTGCGGCACCTAATGCCCTTCCCGTGACCTGGGCTCCACATCTCGTCGTAATTGTTCACTGCCCGCCGGAGCACTCCGGCCAAGGAGTCCTTGAGGTCGTATTCCGCCGAGACGGTGAACAAGTGGCGCGTAACGTGCAGCCGCTGGCTGTCGATCCCGGACGCTTTGGATACCGATTGGTTCGGGCCGAACTCGAATTCAGTGAATTCGGAATAGTTGAGGCTGAGTGCCGCATAGACCAAGGTCCTATTACTTCAGTCCCATTCACTCTCATACCGCCCGATAACCCACCCGGCTGACCTCCCGTTCCCCCGTGGATTCATCTCGCTACGCCGTCGCCCTTAGCCAGCACCCGGAGGCTGAGGTGGCTGCTGCCGAGGTCGTCGGTCAATGTCTTGAACGACTCGGACCCGGAGTCGATTTAGCCGTATTATTCACGTCCGGCACACACGTTGGGAACACCGCGCTGATTGCTCGCACAGTCCGACGTGTTCTTCGACCCAGCCACCTGATTGGCTGCGGATCCGTCGCTACCCTGGCTCATCGCCAGGAAATCGAAGCGGGACCGTCGACCGTTCTCTGGGCTGGGAACACGGGTCCTGTTGAACCGCTGCGACTCTCCGAACCCGCTCTTCCCGGGCGAACACATGACGGGCCCCTGCTCCTCATGGCAGACCCATACACCTTCGACGCAGCGACGCTGGCCGCGTGCCTCGAACCGAGCGAGACCCTGGTAGGCGGACTCGCCTCAGCGTCATCACAACCCGGTGGAAACCGCTTAGTCCTAGATGACGACACCTTCAGCGATGGTGCAGTCGCCATTGTCCTGCCGCCGGACCTAGGAGCCAAGGCCATTGTCGCTACTGGATGCCACCCCGTGGGCGATCCAATGGTTGTTACTGATGCCGAGGGCCCACTAATTCGGTCGCTTGCAGGGCGCCCGGCTCTCGATCGACTCGAATCACTCGCTGCCAATGCCGACGACACTCTTCGCGAACGTTTGCGTAAAGGACTACATCTTGGAATTGTCCTCGACGAGCAGAGAGAAGCCTTCAGCCCCGGCGATTTCCTGATACGCGGAATCCTCGGCGCTCAACGCGAGACCGGCAGCCTCGCTGTCGGCGCAGAGGTAGAGATAGGCACAACCGTTCAGTTTCAAGTCCGGGACGCTACAGCCGCGACCCGTGACCTAGACGATCGCCTCCAGTCGTTGGAAGCCGATACTGCCCTAGCTTTCACCTGCAATGGACGTGGCAGCCACCTGTTCGGGGAATCCGGACACGATGCACAGCACCTGGCGGACGGCCTTGGCACCACCAATGTTGCAGGCATGTTCTGCGCTGGAGAGATCGGCCCAGTTGGAGCCAGCCACCATCTTCACGGATACACCGCGTCAATACTTGTCCTCGGGTCTCGACAGTCTTAAAGCCGGCATAAGCACTTCGACAAGTTGGCACTGATCGATTCTTCTTCCAACTGACCGCCATTTCCTCTGGCGCAGGGGACGTGGGGGGTAGGGTGCCGGTCGACGCATCTGGCTGGCTACGGCACTGGCCGAGGTGGAAACTCAGTACGAACACTGCGCTGGAGAGTGGACCAATCAGTACCAATTCGGAGGTCCTAGAGCGACAAGCTATCAATGTGGTCCGCGGCCTCGCGATGGATGCACCACACGCTGCTCGATCCGGGCACCAAGGCACTGCTATGGCTCTGGCACCGCTGGCCCACGTTCTGTGGACCCGGATTCTTAACTACGACGCAGAGGTGCCTGATTGGCCCGACCGTGACCGCTTTATCCTCTCTGCCGGACACGCTTCGATACTGCTGTACTCGATGCTCCACCTAACCGGCTACGGCTTGACTCGCAATGACCTTCGTGAGTTTCGCCAATGGCAATCAGCCACCCCGGGGCACCCAGAGGCAGGGCACACCACCGGTGTCGAAGTCACTACCGGACCGTTGGGCCAAGGCATCGCCAATGGTGTCGGCATGGCCATTGCCGAACGGAATCTGCGAGCCCGCTTTGGCATCGACGTGTGTGATCACCGCACGTTTGTGGTTTGCGGAGACGGAGATCTCGCTGAGGGAATCAGTCACGAAGCCTGCTCGCTAGCTGGTCACCTGGGTCTCGGACGTTTGGTCGCCATCTATGACGACAATCACGTGACCATTGACGGGCCGGCCGAGCTTGCGCTGTCCGATGATGTGCCGAGCCGCTTTAGATCTTACGGGTGGCATGTTCTGGATCTTGGTGAGTCCGCTGAAGACCTCGAGACAATAGAGACTGGAATCCGAGAGGCAATAGACGTCACCGATAGGCCATCGCTGGTCGTGCTGCGAAGCCATATCGGCCATCCCTCTCCAGACGTCGACTCGCCGGCCGTCCACGGGTATTCGCTGACCGATGAAGGAATTGCCGAAACCAAACGGCGGATGAATTTGCCCACCGACGAGGCTTTCCATGTGCCCGAGGACGTCCTCAACTTCTACCGGACTGCAGGAAGCCGCGGCTCTTCTCTGCGGATCGACTGGCAAACCCGCATGGCGGCCTGGGATGGAAGCCGAGAGGAATGGGATGCAGCGTGGGCCACTGGCGGCGTGGATGGTTGGGAGGATGCTCTCCCCTCCTGGGAGTCCGGGACGCCGATGGCTACCAGAAAGGCAAGCAACGCCTGCATCCAGTCTCTCCTCGATGTGGTGCCTGGCTTGATTGGAGGGGGCGCGGACCTGACCGGTAACACGGGAACCACCATCAAGGATCGCGGCATCCAGGCCGATGACTGCCCAGAGGGTCGCCAGATCTTCTTTGGTGTCCGGGAACATGCCATGGGTGCTATCTGCAATGGCCTTGCCCTTCATGGAGGAATGCTTCCCGTGAACGGCACCTTCTTGGTGTTTAGCGATTACATGCGGGGCGCTGTACGACTGGCTGCCCTAAGTAGCGCCAAGGTTGTCTTCGTCTGGAGTCATGACTCCGTGGGAGTCGGCGAGGATGGACCCACCCACCAGCCCGTTGAACACATTGCCTCGCTTCGATCGATTCCGGGCCTTCGTGTGGTGAGGCCGGCCGATGCCAACGAAACAGCAGCCGCTTGGCGCCACATCGTGTCTAGCACTGGTCCGACTGCGCTTTTACTGACTCGCCAAGATGTACCAGTACTAATCGGCACCGGCGATAGCGCCGCAGTCGCTCGAGGAGCATATGTGTTAGCTGATGCCGACCAACCCGAGTTGGTGATAGCCGCTACCGGGAGCGAGGTGGCCGTAGCAATGGACGCGGCAGCAACCCTCGTGGCTTCGGGGCGCTCTGTCCGAGTGGTCTCTATGCCGTGTATCGAGGACTTTGCAGCACAGGATGACTCTTACCGAGAATCGGTACTGCCCGCCAACATCCCGATCATTTCTGTCGAAGCTGGCGTAACTTTTGGTTGGGACCGATGGTCGGACCGGCAGGTAGGCATCGACCGCTTTGGCGCATCGGCTCCGGGCGGACGCGTGATGACTGAGCTCGGAATATCGCCTACCGCCGTTGTAGCCGCTGCTGAGGACCTGTTGGCGTGATCGACCAGTACGTCTCCTGGGCTTAATTACAGGACCTTCCTGTGACGCGCCTCCATGACCTCTACGCCCTCGAGGGCCAGAGTCCCTGGCTGGACAACTTAAAGCGCAGCTGGATCTTGTCAGGCGAGTTGGCTGATTGGGTTTCTCAAGGTGTACGGGGCATCACCTCAAACCCGTCGATCTTTCAAAAGGCGATGTCTGGCACCGACGCCTACGACGATCAACTTAAAGATTTAGTAGCCAATGGCTGCGACGCAGAGAGCGCCTATTGGAGCCTGGTGGTGCGCGACATCAGTGACGCCTTGGAGATCCTCCGGCCTGTCCACGAAGCGTCCGGTGGTCTCGATGGCCAGGTCTCAGTCGAGGTTGACCCGTCTCTTGCTTGGGACACAACTGGAACCGTTGCCGCAGCTCGCGCTCTTCATGAACGGATTCCCAAGCCAAACCTCCTTGTGAAGATTCCGGCTACGCCGGAAGGGATTCCGGCTATCCGGGAGATGGTCGCCGAAGGGAAAAGTGTCAACGTAACCCTTATTTTTTCGCTCGACCGCTACGCAGAGGTCATCGAGGCATATCTTTCCGGCCTCGAATCCTGCGATGGAGATCTGTCCAGGGTGTCCTCGGTTGCGTCCTTCTTTATCAGCCGAACCGACACTGAGGTGGATCGACATCTCAGCGCAATTGGAACACCAGACGCCGCTGCGCTACGTGGTCGAACAGCAGTCGCTCAGGGTCAGGTCGCATACTCGATGTTCACGTCGGCGTTTAGCGGACCACGATGGGAATCCCTGACTGCAAGGGGCGCCCGGGTCCAGCGCCCCTTGTGGGCCTCCACCTCAACCAAAGACCCGTCATTGCGGGACACGCTCTATGTCGATGAATTGATCGGTCCCGACACCATCAATACATTGCCCGACATCACTCTGAAGGCCTTCGAGGATCATGGAACAGTGGCCAGAACTGTCGACGCCGACATAGAAGGTGCCCTCTCGACACTCAAAGCCGTCCGGGATCTGGGCGTGGACCTCGATGCCGTAGCTCACGTTCTCGAGCAGCAGGGCGTTGCCGCCTTCATAGCGTCCTTTGACGACCTGATACGGAGCCTCGCTGAGAAGGCCGACACGTTCTGAGCTCTTTCTACGACTACGAAGCAGCAGTTAGTTCGTCTTTCAAGATTCTGATGACCGAGTCCGTTTCGAAACAAAACGGACTGCTACGGTTTGGAAATGACCGACAGACCACGCCCGAAACAGACAAACATTTCGGCCTGTTCTATCGCCGCCACCCTAGAGGCTGTCGGAGACCGGTGGACTCTGCTCATCCTCCGGGATCTCTTTCGCGGCGTCCGTCGCTTCGAAGCTCTCAACCGCGACCTTGGTATCGCCCGCAACCTACTCACCGACAGGCTTAACCGTCTGGTAGAACTAGGAATTGTCCAGCGACTCCCATATCAAGAACGACCTGTTCGCTGTGAATACCGACTGACGGCCAAGGGAACCGACCTCTCCCCATCGCTAGTCGCACTGATGCGATGGGGTGATCGTTGGTATGCCGCGAGCGGCCCACCAATTGTCCTGGTCCACGACGCCTGCGAAACCCCGCTTGAGCAAGCGGTTACGTGCCCCTCATGCCAGGAGAACATTCGCCCACACCAAATAGGGAGTCGGCCGGGCCCCGGCCACAAGATCGAGGAAGTCCTAACATGAACAACCTCCAACAGCAGACTTTGGCCCAGGTTCCTCACGGGGAGGAGCTGTTCTCCGAATCCCGTCGCCTTCGCGACCTGCATCACGGTAACCGTGTCACTTACAGCCCGAAGGTCTTTATTCCTCTGACGATGCTATGTCGAGACCGGTGCGGCTATTGCACCTTTGCCCAACCCCCAGCTCGTGTCGAGGCCCCCTTTCTCACACCCGAGCAAGTCCTAGATATAGCTCGCCGAGGCGCAGAGTTCGGTTGCCACGAAGCGCTATTCACCCTAGGTGAGCGTCCGGAGATTCGTTACCCGGCAGCGTCGGCATGGCTGAAGAGCCACGGTCACGAATCCACAATTGCGTACTTGGCCTCGATGGCACGACTAGTGCTTGACGAGACCGGCCTACTTCCGCACGCGAATGCCGGTGCTCTTTCTTATGACGAACTCTCAGAGCTTCGGAAGGTCTGCCCATCGCAGGGAATGATGGTTGAGTCACTGCGCGGCGACCTGCCCTGCCATCGCGGCGCTCCTGACAAATCCCCAGATCGTCGTCTGGAGACCCTTAACGCAGCGGGGAGTCTCGCAATTCCCTTTACCACTGGGATCCTTGTTGGCATCGGCGAAGATCGCTCCGACCGAGTTGCAGCCCTCGAGGCCATCGCTGCATCCCATCGCCAGTATGGGCACATTCAGGAGGTCATCGTCCAGAACTTCCTGCCTAAGCCCGGTACGGCCATGCACCACGAAGTGCCCTGCCCGGACAACGTCCATCAAGATGCAATTGCCCTCGCCCGTTTGATTCTCCCACCAGAAGTCCACATACAGGCGCCACCCAACCTTTCTGATGATTTCGGCACGCTTCTGGACGCCGGAATCGACGACTGGGGCGGCGTCTCTCCAATCACTGCCGACCACGTGAATCCCGAACGGCCCTGGCCTGACTTGGAGAGACTTGGCGGAGTAACCGAAGACCGCGGATTTACACTCGCACCCCGACTGACAGCCCACCCGCATTTCGTCCTAGAGCCCGAGTACTGGTTCGACCCGTCCTTGGTCTTCGCCGTACAGGACCGAAGCGACTCCGAGGGCCTTGGCCGCGATGATCCCGGTGCCGTCTTCCCCCAGGCCATCGAACCGGCCTTCAGCAACGATGGAGCTGACATTCGTCAGGTTGGTAATCGCTCCACGGCTTGGTATTCCGGTTCGCCGTCCAGCCCTGCCGTCCTTGTACCAGGTAGTTCTGCACCTCGCGGACGACTTCGAGAGGTCCTTGAAGGCGTCCTTGACGGCCAGAAGACTGGTGAACTGGAGCTGCGTGCCCTCTTCGCTTCCCGCGGCCCGGAAGTTGTGGCAGTAGCAGAGGTAGCCGACGAGCTCCGACGTCGAAGGGTCGGCGACGAGGTCACCTGGGTCGCCAACCGGAATATCAACTACACGAACGTCTGCACCTACAAGTGTCGCTTTTGCGGCTTCTCGAAGGGTCCCCTCTCTCTCAACCTGCGCGGCACTCCCTACCTTCTCGAGATGGACGAGATTGCCGCCCGCACTGCTGATGCCGCCAGAATGGGAGCCACCGAGGTCTGTCTCCAGGGCGGAATCCATCCTGATTTCGACGGTGAGTACTACATCGATGTCATCAGGACAGTTCGCGCTGCGGTTCCAGATATACACGTCCATGGCTTCACTGCACTGGAGGTGACTGAGGGCGCCCGAAGACTCAATGAACCGCTTGACCAGTACCTCCGACGTGCATACGAAGCTGGGCTTCGGTCGCTACCCGGCACAGCAGCGGAAATTCTTGATGACGGAATACGCGAGATTCTGTGCCCCGACAAGATCAATACTGAGGAATGGCTGGAAGCACACCGCACGGCGCATGCGGTCGGCATCAGATCAAACATCACCATCATGTATGGCTCGGTGGAACAACCGGAACACTGGGTTCGGCATCTCCTTCGCTGTCGTGACCTGCAGGAAGAGACCGGGGGTTTCACTGAGTTCGTCGGACTCCCCTTTGTGCATATGGCCTCACCCATCTACCTGCAGCGTCGAGCCCGACGCGGCCCAACGTTTCGAGAGACCCTCCTCATGCATTCCGTTGCCCGCATCGCCTATGACGGCCTGATTGACCACATACAGGCCTCCTGGGTAAAAATCGGTTTCGGAGGGGTCCGCCAACTTCTTCAGGCAGGCGTGGACGATCTCGGTGGAACGCTGATGGACGAGAACATCTCCAGAGCTGCTGGTGCAGAACACGGTCAACAGGTCACAGAGTCCGACCTCGCCGCTCTCGTGGAACCATTAGGTCGGCGTCTAGTCCAGCGAACCACTCTCTACGACCGCATCGAGGTCGGCCACCGCCTGGAGGTCGCCCGCCCCGCCGACCAACGAGCACTGATCCCGGTCGTCGGAACATGAACCCGACGGCGAAGATTTATGCGGCCGGAAAGCGACAGTTGCTTAAAGTTCGTCCGGTTCCTCAAGTAAATTGATCGCCTTCTCAACCGCCCGCCGCGCCCGAGTCAACCGTTTCTCGTCGACTGGGAGTTCATGGCCTCCTGCATCGATTGACTCTCGGAGACGCACGAGAGCCAGATCAGCCAGTTCCTCAGCAATCCCCTGCAGACGCTCGCGAATTTCAGCGAACTCACCTGCCATCGAGATCCACCTCTAATGAACTTGCTACGCGGCCTACGTTCTCCCTCATACCAGCCCCCAGAAGCCTGTCCGCTACCACTTCCATCGGATGCCGGATCGCAACACCGCGCGCGACCAGAGAAGAATCTCCCGACAAATGCAACATGCACCCAGGGTTGGCACTAGCCAGAGTCACACTTGATTCACTACGAATTGCCCGGTGCACTGAAGCCACCTTTCGATCACGGGCCGCCTGGGCTAGATCCGGCTGTAACAGTTGGTAGGCACCTCCTGCACCGCAACAGAGTCCCTCGTCGTCCAGTTCGATCAGATCTGCGATGGGCCGAAGAAGATCTCGTACAGAGTCATGACATTTTTGATCGTGACGGAGGTGACACGGGTCCTGGACAACGACTGCCGGTCGGCCAGTTCGCCCCTCGACGGACGCCACCAAACTAGAAACTCGACTGTCGGCAACGCACCATTCATGAACGTCGTAGACCCGTGACGAAAACTCAATCGCAGCCTTCGAGCCAAGCAACCTGCAGTAGTGCTTCAGAGCCGCGCCGCAGCCGGCTGAGTCCACTAGAACTGGACGACCATCAGAGAGCGCTGCTGTTACACGCAGCGCATGACTCACGGCGTCGTCGGTCAGGCCAGCATGTTCGTGCAACGCTCCACAGCAACCAGCAGCATCACCCGACCGTTCAACGGCTATTCCAGCGGCATTTAGCACGTCGATTACCGCCGCATGAACAGACGGCTGCCAGACGTCCATGACGCAGCCGGTGAAAAGAACCACTTCGGCCGGCTCGCCGGAACGCAGGTTTCGACTCCCCGGATTCTTAGCACGCTGACTGCGAAACGGAATGCGATCCGGCAAGAGGCCCGTTCGTCGCAGTAGACCCAACCTCTGGACTACGGCAATAGCTTTACTGCCCCATCGGAGTAGCCGGGGCCATGACAGGAGGCGCAGGCCAACCAGCAATTTGAAAGGTGGGCGTCTCTCAGAAGTAATTGCTGATCGCGTTGCGTTAATCAGGTACCCATAAGGGACCGCTGACGGACATGCCGTCTCGCATCCGAGGCACCCCACGCATGTGTCGAATGCGTCATACCAGTCCTGGTCCGGTGCGGCCCCGTCCCGTTCAACGGCTCGCATGAGCGCTATGCGGCCTCGGGGGGATCGCCGTTCATCCCCCGTCACGCGGTATGTCGGACAGTGCGGAAGGCACAGCCCGCACTGCACACACGAGGAAAGTGCGTCGGCGTCGAGACCTAAAGGCCCAGGTTTCATTTGACTGGTCACGCAGCCACCAAGTGCGGATCGCATTGCGGATTCAGTCGTCGTTCTGGGTCGAAGATGTCCCGGAGGCGAAGAGCCAATGCTGCTATCCCAGGCGCCACCTGTGGAGCAACGGGGCTCTTCCAGGAGTGCACCACTCCGGCGCCAATCTGGAGAACACCGCCGGAAGGAAGAGCACCACTCCAGCGTTCTCGAAATGGCGGTAGTTCAGGCAACTCCACTTCGGACAGTCCTGCAGACTTGAGACGCTTGGTCTGATCGCGAACGTCAACCTCATGACCTTCGATCAGCACCGTGGTTTGAGAACCATCCCACAGCACAGTCGCCGCTCGATGCACAAGTTTTCTGACCACACTCTGCTCAACGGGACCCGCCAGCCATCTACTCGACTCCGGGATCGGACGTGTCCTCAGAATCACACGTCCGACGAGGGCTAGCGTTCCGAGAGAACCCACTAGAAGTCTGCAAAGGTCATAGCCGGTGACATTCTTCACCGTAGGGCCTCCAGCCGTAAATCTCACTCCATCTGCGCCAACGCAGTCCGCCTGCAAAAGAGCGTCAGTTGTTTCACCGAGCGTCCCTCTTCGGAGTGGACTCCATCCGACCATTAGTGAACCACCGATGGTGGCTCCCGATGGCCCCTCGAGGGCAACCTCCTGACCCTGAGCTTCCAAGGCCGCCGCTAGTTCCTCCAGCGTTGTTCCGGCACCCGCGCTGACCGTCATCTCTGCAGGCTCAAAGGCCTCGATCCCAGCAGGAGCTACCACCTCGCGAATCGGCTCCCCAGTCCAGATGGAAGACTCCTCACGGCCAATGTTCCAGCGCGTGCGGCCACCTCGCACACAGACCGGTCCCGATGTGCCTACCGCCTCGCGGAACCCCTCCATAGCGGTCAAATCCATAGATCCGCCGGTGGATTGCTCAGACTGCTCACATGACCGCAACTGGCTCCGGTCGGCAACACCTTGGATGGGTTGGCTAGCCCTCTCACATCAAAGGTTCGCCGAAGCCGATCTTGAGCGTCGAGATCGTCATCGGTGAACTGCATGTGCATAAACCTCTTCTTTTCTAGACCAATGCCATGCTCGCCAGTCAGGACACCGCCCGCCTCCACAGAAATCCGCACAATTTCTTCGCCAGCCTCAAGAACATTCTCCAGCGCGCCCGGTTCCCTTGCGTCATAAACGATAAGTGGATGGAGATTCCCGTCTCCAGCATGGAAGACGTTCATGACAATGAGATTGCGTTCATCAGCTACCTCGTATACGCGTGTAAGTACCTCAGCAAGCCGCGTCCTGGGAATAACAGTGTCGTTCAGGTAATAGTCAGGCTTAATCACTGCAATAGCACCAAATGCACTTCTACGTCCTTTCCAGATTCGTGCCCGTTCGTCCTCGTCAGCCGCTACCCGCACGGTTCGTGCGCCGTGACCGATGCCGATATCTCTGACCTGCTCAACTTCGGTGGCTACTCCACCGGGTAGTCCGTCCAACTCGACAATTAGTAAGGCTGCCGCATCAACCGGGTAGCCCGCTTGGACGAACGGTTCGACCGCCTCCACCACCCGTTGGTCCATAATTTCCAATGCGGCGGGCACAATGCCGGCAGCAATAACCGCACTGACGGTCTCGGCAGCATCTTCGACTTTGGCGAAATCGAGGAGCAAAGTGGCGACCTCCGGAGGGTCCTCGGTGAGGCGAACGCAGATTCTGGTGGCAATCCCAAGCGTCCCCTCTCCGCCAATGAAGGCGCCGCGGAAATCGTATCCAGGTGCTCGACCCTCCTCTGCTCCTAGTACCACCACCGAGCCATCAGGCAACACGGTCTCGACAGCTAGCACGTGCGCACTGGTTACTCCATCCTGAAGGCAGTGCGGACCGCCTGAATTATTGGCGACGTTGCCACCGATGGTGCACGACTGCTGACTGGAGGGATCCGGAGCAAAATGTAGACCCGTACCTACGAGGTGCTGAGTCAGGTCTAGGTTCACGACCCCGGGGCCCACCCAGGCCAGGCGCCGATCGACATCCACCTCGTGGATTTTGTTCATGCGGGTGGTCACCACCACGATCGGCTCATCACATGGCACAGCACCTCCAGCTAGGCCAGTACCGGCACCGCGCGCAACGAATGGACGGTCGTGACTAGCGGCGACCGACACGCAGGCCGCCACCTCTTCCGTGCTTTCCGGGAAGCAGACGATCCCGGCACGACCTCCGCGAGTTACCGATCCATCCCGGCTGTAAAGGCCAAGAGCAACTCCACCAGAGTCCACGCGGTCAGCTCCGAGGGCGGCGATGAGCTCATTCTCGACAGGGTCGAGGTTCCACCGTTTAGCCTTCTTTGCCGGCTTCCGACCACGCCTGAAAATGGAGTACTGAGAACGCACTCCTCCATTCTGCCCGGCCGGCAGGCAACAGACCTCTAGAAACATAGCTCTCCTTACCTGGGCGAGGATCACCACCAGTAACCGTGTAGGAAGTACGACGTGAAGAGACTCCGCGCCATCGCAACACGTGGCGATACTCCGGTTCTCGCACTAGCCGTCCTCACTGGTGCCGCAGTCGCGGTGACCATCGCCGCTTTTGAGTACCTCTCAGCCACCGTGCTCCTGGAACGCCTCCTTGACAGACCTCTTTGGCTAATGGCTATCGCTCCCGCTGCTGGCCTCCTACTAACCGCCCTCATACTTCGACACCTCGGCCGACGCCTGCCGCCTGGAACCTCTGACGAATTCAATAGGGCCTTCCATGACCGCAACCCGAAGCTTCCCCTCCGGGACCTTCCGATCAAGCTGCTGGCGGGCATTAGCACTATCGGCCTCGGCGGCGCACTCGGCCTTGAGGGACCGTCGATCTACGCTGGTTCGACCATCGGTCTTGGCATTCGCGACCGGTTCCGACGTTGGCTTCGGCGTGAGGATGTAAAGATCCTTCTCACCGCTGGAGCAGCGGCTGGTGTGGCGGCAGTCTTCAAGGCACCAGCGACCGGTGTCTTGTTCGCTCTAGAGGCGCCGTACCGCGATGACGTCAACCGCCGCGCCCTTCTCCCATCGCTTCTCGCCTCGGCGACCAGCTACGTCTCATATATCAACTTGATTGGCCACGAACCGGTGATCCCGTTCCTAAATGACCCCGAGAATCGAATCGGGCTCGACGTCAAACAGTTGGCCTTGAAATCCGACACCGATGTTCTCTGGTTCGATGCGGCGGACCTAGCCGGATTGTTCACCGCCGTGGAAGTAAGCGACGTATTCGGCGCACTGCTTCTTGGAATCCTCGCTGGTCTAGGAGGTCGCACCATGGCTTGGCTTGTCAGATGGGCCAAGACCCAATCCAAGAGCCCTACTTTCCTGGGCCGTGTGATCACCGGCGGAGCCTCTCTCGCCGGCCTGGCCCTCGTCGCAGACCTAGCCTTCGACGCTCCTCTCACTATCGGGCCCGGCTTCGAAGCCATGGAATGGGTGGTCCGTCCCAATCATGGTCTCGGACTAATCGCTCTCCTCTTTGGCCTTCGCATAGCAGCCACTATCGTCACCCTGGCGGCAGGCGGTGTCGGCGGACTCTTCATACCGTTGGCGGTACAAGGAGTCATCCTGGGACAATTCACTGGCACCCTGCTTGAGTCCAACCGTCCCGGCCTGTATCCAACCCTCGGCCTAGCAGCCTTTCTAGGTGCTGGCTATAGAGCGCCGATTTCTGCAGTCATGTTCGTTGCGGAATCCACCGGTGGTTCTTTCGTGGTACCAGCATTGGTCGCCGCAGCGGTGAGTCAAGTAGTCGCGGGGAAGTCGTCCGTAGCCGAGCACCAACACTCCGTTCGTCTGGGGCACTTGGAGAGACGATTTACCCTCCCGGTGACTTCAGCGCTCGATACCGATGTTCTAACTGTGCCACCAGACGCGACGGTGGCCGAGTTCATGTATTTGCATGTCTTGGGTCGTCGCGAACGGTCCGTCGCTGTCGTCGCCGGTGTCAACTACCTAGGCATGATCAGCCTCAGCGAAGTGTCTGGCATCGAGCGAAGCGACTGGGACGACGCGAAGGTGGGCGACCTACTCAATACCGAGTTGCCTTCAGCACAGCCAACTTGGACACTTAGGGACGCGATAGTGGCCATGGAACATTCCGACGTCGATGTCCTCGCCGTAACAGACGCCGACGGAGGCTTCATCGGGATGCTGTCAGCGGATGACATCCTAAAATTGGACGAAATCCTCGACGAGACCGGTAGTTGAGACCGGCGGTTATAGATGGGTGGACTTACCCGGCCGGCTCTGAGGTTTCCTCGTACTCGTCCACCTCGTCGCCGTCTTCATACTCGTCAGCCCAAGCCTCAAATGCCGGCGAACCCCCATCTTCGGGGCGCTCGACGACATCAAGGCTCTCAAAGATAGCGTCCAAGTCCAAGTCCTGATTCTGCTTGAGAGCCCGCGCTTCCTCGTAGCGACGGTGGCGACCTTTCTTCACAGTGCACCCTCCGTTTAGAGACGGCCAATTTACTAATCGCGATTATCGCGCCGCGCCCCACGATCGGGCATGATCGAAGGCAGGCATTGCATTCTACTGACACGACCCGCTCAAACGGGGAGCGGGCACTTCGGCATCTCGCGGCTCCATAACGAGGCCGCGGCTGCCATCAAATGCCAGTGAGGCTCGACCACTCAAGAGGTCCTGGATCGGACCGCCCACAATCTCATTTCGCCAACCCTGGGCCATTCGTGCTTCATCCACTCCCCGGACCAGGTCCTCTATGTCATTGCGAGTGCCAATAAGGGTCGGGTCCAACTCCTGATCGCGGGCCATCTGCGCCAGCCATGCCGAGACCAGAGTTACCTGCGCTCGAATGTCTCGACCAGACTCTCGACGTGGTGGCTCAACCTTTAGTGGCGAAAGCCCATCAGCGGCAGCTACAGCCGCCAGGATCTCTTCGGCAATCTTTCCCTTGTGGTGCCGGCCATCCAGTCCGCGAACCTTCCGCAACTCTTCAAGCGATTTGGGCATCTGCTGCGAAACTGCAACTACCCCGAGGTCGGGCAAGACCTTGCGAACCGGTTGATCGACCTCCGCCGCACGACGTTCTCTCCACGCAGCCACAGAGCGTGCGACGTTACGCGCTCTCCCCCGTAGCTGTCGCGCCTCTTTGATTCTTTGCCAGGCGTCCTCTGGATGGCGCCGTCCTCGTTCGCGTTCAAGCATCTGTCTGCACTCTTGTTCAGCCCAGGCCAGACGCCCGGCAGCAGATAGGCGGTCGACTAGCCGTGCGTGAATCTCAAGAAGGTGCGCCACGTCTGAGGCTGCGTAATCAAGTTGAGAAGCCGACAGAGGGCGGGCTAACCAATCAGTTAGGCGATCGCCTTTTGGCAGATGGATACCCAACTCGTGTTCGTGGAGAGCTGCGAGGGACGGGGAAGACAAGCCTATGAATCCTGCCGCCAGTTGGGTGTCAAAGAGATTGCTGGGTACGGCTCCGCAGGCACGGTCGAAGACCTCGAGATCCTGTCCGGAGGCATGCATCACAACCAAGACATCTGAATTGAACAGAGGTGCCATCGGTCGGAGGTCTAAGACGAGTGGATCGAGGAGCACTAGTCCACCAGGCCAAGCAACTTGGACTAGGGCCGCCTTCGGGAAGTAGCTCTTCTCCCTGTGGAACTCGGTATCAAAGGCGAGTCGGTCCTGCGATGCAAGGACCGTTAGGAGCGAATCAAGTTCGCCCTGATTCTCAACCAAGCGGTACGAAGTTTCCACCCGCTTGTTCAGGATGCTTCTCCCTCCAGCGGGCCGGACGCGGTGCGAAAACCGGCAGCGATCCAGGCCTTAGTGCCACCAGCAACGTTCACCGCGTCGAAGCCGGCATCCCGCAGAAACTCGACTGCCGAACGACTTCGTCCACCCACCGCACAGATCACGTAGAAGGTTTCGCCAACTGGTATCTCTTCAAGCCGTCCGGGCACCAATTGAAGAGGTATGTGTATGCCTCCAGGCACCCTGACCTCTTCTACCTCGCCGACTTCCCGGACATCCAACATCATGGCCCCGTCTGCTAGTCGGCCACTCAACTCATCGACATCCACCTCTGGGATGTCGCCCTCTTCAGTCATGCAAACTCCAGCCCTTCGCCGACTCAGGCGATCACCCGGGTCCTGCGCACACTACCGGTCAGGTCCCACCTGATCTGACCCACCGGGAAGATCGTTAGGCCAATCCGCGTCGTCGAGACCTTTCGGATCCGGTACCTCTACTTCTACCAAGTTCAGTCCGGCACCTGCCCGATGCGGCGCCCGTTCACCGGAAGACCAAGCCGCCTCAAGTATTGGCCGCGCCTCCGCAGTCCAGCCGGCGTGCAGCCATTGCCGCTGGCCCGCAGCCACCGGAACAACCGCTGCCGGGCTTCCGGCTAACTCGAACGCGATTTCAGTAACCGCACTGATGTTGTCAGGCGAAGCGGCTGGAAGGTCACAGGCCAAGACAACGACCACTGGCATAGTTCGCAGTTCCCTGAGTGCACTAATCAAACCTCCAAGTGGGCCCTGGCCCGGCTCATCGTCGGGGATCCAACGAAGCCCACGGGCACCCAGTTCGGCCTGATGGCCCCCCACCGCCACTACATCGGATGCTCCGGCTTCCCATAACGCATCAGCAGCAATACTCGCCATAGGTCGCCCCTCCAGTAGCAGCAGGGCCTTGTCTTGCCCCATTCGATGACTAGCTCCACCAGTTAGAACCGCCCCAGCAAAGGAAGTCGTTGGCCGGGTATCAGGAACAGTCCGATCTCCACTCAAGAGGATTTCCCATCGGCCACTTCATCTGACCATGTGGGGTCGAGTTGGCGGAGGAACAGTTCGCAGCGCGCAGCCTCGTCGTCTTCCCCAATCTCGGCCGCCATGCGAGAAAGACCTGCTAGGGAACGAAGAAACCCTCTGTTAGTGGGATGTTCCCATCGCACGAAGCCGGAACCGCGCCAACCACTCTGACGCAGGCGATCCAATCCTCTGTGGTAACCGACACGGTAGGCGGCATAAGACTCCATCACGTCCCGGCCAAGGTCACCAAGGCGTGCCCACGCCTCAAGATGCTGCGGTGAGTCAGCAAGTACATCCGACACAGCTGCTCGCCGACCTTCCTCGAGTGTTTCGAGTGCTTGGGCAAGAGCTTTATCTGCTTCGGGATCCTCTGGAGCAAGAACGGTCTCCGGTGGTCCGGACGCCGACAGGTTCACATGATTGCTCAGGTCGCTCATAAGGGGAAGGCTAGTTTCGAGCGACAAGACTGCGGGTCCACGACTACCGGCATGCCTCATCGCTACCCTCGTTCCGTGCCGTCAACCATTCGCGAGGACCGACTTACTCCTACTTTCCTCGACGGCACCGTCTTGGACCCTGATCTGCTGCCTGAAATCGTGTCACTGCCCCGTTGGGCCGAGCCTGACCGTCTTCGATCAGCAACAGCAATCGGTGTCTTACTAGCGATGATCCTGGCGGTACTAGCTATCCGCCTCTTGAGCCGTGTTGTCGTTCGCTCCGTCGTCGTGATCGGACTGGCTGTCTTGGCTATCGGACTGTGGGATCAGCGAACCGAACTGGGAACGTGTGCCGCAACGTGCGACTGCTCCTTGTTTGGCCAGGTGGTCAAAGTTCCGTTCGACCTCAATCCGCGCTGTTCCTGACCATCACCACCGCAGGCCATCACACCTCTGGAACCCTCTCGACGCGTAGGACATTGGTAGAGCGAGAACGCACGTCAGTCCCGGCAAGTACGCCCACCAGGTCGCCGGCAGACACTTCACCTCGATCTCGAGCAACAGCAAGGGCCTCAAATACCCGGTTCTCCAGGTCCCCCTCTTCTGGGAGGTGCATCGGCGTGGTTCCCCAACTCAACGTCAACTGTCTGACAGTCCGTTCGTTTGCACTTAGACCCAGAATCCGGGCTGACGGTCGGAACCGAGCCATCGACCGAACTGTGAAACCACTACCAGAGATGCACAGGATTGTGGCTATACCCAACTCCTCCACGGCACGTGCTGTTGCTTGTGTCATGGCGTCAGTAATCGATGTGTCGGGATCGTCCGTATCGGTCATCCGAAGGTCGGACAGTTCCGAAGTCCAGCCCCGATGGTCGAAAGCCTCATCCGCTCTTTCCGCGATTCTGGCCATGGTCTCCACCACATTGACCGGATCAACTCCAATGGCCGTCTCGCCGGAAAGCATCACAGCGCTCGATCCGTCCCAGACCGCATTGGCAACATCGGAAACCTCAGCCCGTGTCGGCTCTGGACTGGAGACCATGGTTTCCAGCATCTGCGTGGCTGTTATTGCAGGCCGACCCAACGAGATGCACTGTCGAATTATCTCCTTCTGGAGGATTGGCAAATCCTCGATGCTGCATTCGCTCCCCAAGTCGCCCCTAGCGACCATCACAGCACCTGCTGCCTCGATAATGGCAGGCAGATCGTCAATCGCGGCGCGAGTTTCTACCTTGGCCACCACAATTGGTCCAGCCGGATGTGGCTCAATCGGCAAACACAACAGATCCTCAGCCGAACGGACAAACGAGACGGCGACCATATCGACACCCAACTCGACGAAACGCTCAACCGCTTCGAGGTCCTCTGGCGTTGGTGCTCGGATCGACAGGCGGTCCGACGGGATATGGAGGCCAGGACTTCCTACGAGGGTGCCTCCGTGGGCAATACGAGCTTCAAGTCTGTCTGTCCCAACATCGGCGACTTCCAAGATCACCCGACCATCGCCCATACTCAGGCGATCGCCAGGTTCAACATCAGATAACAGGCCCTCGTATTCGACCTCGATAACCGACGCATCACTCGAATCATTTCCAATTCGGAGGTCGACATTCGTCCCCTCAATCAAATCGATCGCATTCTCTCCAAATGATGCTGTTCGAACCTTGGGGCCGGGAAGGTCAACCAGGACCCCCACATATCTGCGCTCCAGGGCGGAAACTCGGCGGATAGCGGCCATCCGCTGTGCTGCCTCGTCGATCGTGTTGTGAGCGAGACCAAGGCGTGCAACGTCCATTCCAGCCCGAACTAGCGCCCGAAGAGTGTCCTCATCTTCGGATGCTGGCCCGATAGTGGCGATAATTTTTGTGCGCCGGGCCATGTCTCTACGCTATCTCTCGCTTAGCCAGCGTCGCCGGCAGATTTCTTCTGGTCGCCCGACCCGAATTCCAACTCGACCCGTGCAGCAAGACGGTCCCGCACAGAATCCCCAGAGGCGCGAGCCGATTCTCCCGCTACGCGCCAACCGTGACGACTCGAATACAGAAGCGGGGGCTCTCCAAGGCGCCCTTCACCAAACGCCACCACTCGGGCGAAGAACAGATCATGGTCGTAACGACCTGTAATCCGCTCCTCAATCACGCAGCCCAGCCAGGCGATGCACTCCGGCACGACTGGCCATTCATCTACCTCTTCCAGCATCTCAGTGGCGACATATCGAAACTTGTGCCCCGGATAGCTGAAGTACTGCCCCTGGTCGATCTGGTCGCCCGCCAAGATCGAAACCGCAAATCGGCCGGACTCCGCAATCAGGGGATAAGTATCGTGCTTCGGAGAGACCGACGCTAGAAGAACTGGCTCGTCAAAGGACACCTGACAGACCCAGTGCGAGGTATAGGCCCGGGTCAGCCCGCCATGGGAAGCGGCGACCACCTGAACCCCCTTCATCATCTGGCCCAAGCAACGTTTTAGGTCTCGGTCGATCATCGTGGCATCCTTTCCTTATGCGCACGCGCGGCTCGCATCCCTTCCTGACCTCTGGCCGTCCTGTGGCCTTCGCTCACCGGGGAGGCAGTGAGGAGTACCCCGAGAACAGCTTGGCAGCCTTCCGGCACGCAGTATCACTCGGCTACCGCTATCTGGAGACCGACGTCCACCTCACCGCCGACGGCGAAGTCCTCGCCTTCCATGATCCCTCCCTGGACCGCGTAACTGATCGGACTGGGCGAATAGCGGACCTCGCTGCGGCCGAAATCGCCAAGGCTCGTATCTCCGGCACTGAACCTATCCCCACGCTCGATTCCCTCCTAGAAGAGTTCACAAACGCATGCATAAACATCGATCCGAAGGATGACCGAGTGGTCGAGCCTCTTGCCAACACTCTTCGCCGGCACAACGCTCTCGATCGGATCTGTGTGGGATCATTCTCCGATCGGCGTCTACATCGCCTCCGGCGGATCCTCGGCGAAAACCTTTGTTCTTCAGCTGGCCCTGTTGCCACTGCCCTGTTTCGACTTCAGAGCTTTCGAATCCCGGCACCAACCGGTGCCCATGACTGCCTCCAGGTTCCCGTCCGGCAGGCCGGGATACTGCTAGTCGACCGGCGGTTTATCGACCTCGCTCATCGTCAAGGCCTGCAGGTCCACGTCTGGACAATTGATGACCCCAGCGAAATGAACCGGCTCCTCGACTTAGGTGTCGATGGGCTAATGACTGACCGACCCTCAGTCCTTCGAAAAGTCCTTCAGCAGCGCGGCGTCTGGGCAGACTGACGACATGAATTTCGAGAATGTTCCCGTCCTCGGAGCCACTCACATCGACGCCCTACGAATCTTCCTTCATCTGCTGGGGGTTTCAGGCTGGATTGGCGGACAAATCGTGATGCTCGGGCTATTCCCACTGCTGCGCTCTCTCGGAGCCGAGGCGCCGCAAATCGCCGCTAGGCGGTTTGCCCAAATCGCCTGGCCATGCTTCGGACTAGCCGTCGCTACCGGCCTTTGGGGATTGGTCGCGGTCGGAGTTGACGGGGGCGACACCGACTATCTCATCCTTCTTCTGGTGAAGTTGTCTCTCGTCGGCCTTTCCGGCGCGTCCGCTCTCATCCATGCCACCAGCAAGTCACCAGCGCTTCGGGGAGTAACAGGAGCCCTCGGTTTCCTAGGAGCTCTCGGCGCCCTATTTGCTGGGTCCGCACTGGTCAGTTGACTGCAGCTCGTGCCCCTCGGGTGTCCATACGAGCGGTATTTGGGGACAAAGCTGTGGATCTCTGAGGGTTCTTTGGGGGAAACCCTTCAATTTCCGGGGAAAACGCCTCCTTCTCTTGACCCGACGTGACGCCGAAGTCCAAGATGGCCGCACGCCAGATAGGGCTAAGGATTTCGAACCGGATGGAACCGGCTCGTGGGAAGGAACTGAAGCTACGGCTTCAGGACCCGAAAGCGGGAAGGGACCCTGGTCAAGACCCAGAGCCTTATCAGGGGAGGACCATAAACACTCTGGCCCAACTCGAAAGAGATGGAACCAGAAGATGGGTGTGGAACGACGGAGCGGCTCCGAGAAGTTGACCGGTTCGCCGGAAGGCTACTTGGAGCCGTTTCCGCGCCTCCAGGTCCTTATGCGAAGGCATCAAGGCTATTTTCCTCACTGAGGACCAATCAAAGTCAGGGAACGTAGTTCCCCAACCAAGCCGCAGCAGATAGTGCCACCAGAGCGACACCCGAGGCCAACGGAATCGCTCCGCCTAGCCGCCGATGACCTGCCAACGTCGCCACGCCGATGACAATCGGTACCCCGTTGAGACTGTAACGCTCCAGGCTGTTTAGGTTTTCAGCACCAAGTGCTACAAGAAGGCAAGCAGCAGCGAAAACGCCGTACCGCAACGGCCAGACTCTAAATAGGACCACTAGTAACCCAGCCAGACCTATCACTGCGACTACGTGAAGTCCATCACTAAGACCATCCGGTCCGAAGAGGTCACGAAAACCTCTCAACAGCCGGCGAAGAGGGTCTATCGGATCACCACGCAGGTCTTGTTGCACGGTGATTGGTAAGAACGCCTGCTCAAAATGAAGCGACGCCCACGCCACGTAGGCACTCGCTCCCAGTGGCCCACCACCCACCGCCGCTACCCGACCGAGTAAAGAATCGGGCCGTCCTGACGGCCTCCAGACTGCGCATAGCGCGGCCACTGCTAGCAGGGCACCAGTCGGCCGCAGCAAACCGGCCGCCAGCCCTAACAGGCCTGACCACCACCAGCGTTCCCGGCGAAGCAGGAGTAGACACCCGATCACCAAGGCCAGAAACGGGCCTTCTGCATAAGCCCATGCCAAGACGAAGGCAGGCGGAAACAGTGCAAGAGCCCAGACAGCGCGACCCGCTACGCGACGATCGCCCGTCTCTAGGACCACAAGGCGGTGAAGGAGAACCATGGCAACCAAGGTGCCCACGTTGGAGACAACCACCAAGGCAGTCCCTACGCCGCCCGGCAGGATGACATCCACTGCGCGGCCGAGTAGCACGTAGCCAGGAAAGAAACGCACCCCCTCCAATGGCACACCGTCGTAGCCGTGAGTGGCTAAGGAGCGGTACCAGTCCCCATCCCATGCCAGAAGACCGCGTTCGAGTGCGTGTGGCGTCTCCGCGTCGGCTATGAGATGAGCCAGCAGCCAACCCACCGCGACCAGCAGTCGGGCCGTTACCCAAGCAGGCAATACTCCGAGAGTCTCAACAACCCAGCTAGGAACTGCCCGACCTGACTCTCGCCATCTGCTCATGGCGAAATGCTGAACCTTGAGAGGTTCGCTGCATCATCAAACTTCTTCGCATCCGCGTACACGAACTTTTGAGGCCGTCCAAGGCGATCAGCGAGAGCCAAGCGCAAAGCGGGGCACTGTCCTTCCAAAGTCTCATAACCGTCCATCCATGCAAGCCAGACGTTGGCGGCACCACTCGATCGTGCAACAACTGTGTCAGCCACATCCTCGATATCGGTCCTCGTATTCCGTTCCGAATAGTCCCGCCAATCCACACGTCGCCCGTCGTCCAGAGACGGATAAGCAAGTGTGGTGAAATGACCACCGAGCAGGCGGTGCCCGGCTGGGGCCAATTGGTCCGGGCAAAACACGACCAGGTCCTTCGGCGAACCATGGTTAAAGATTGCTTCGGCCACCTCACCTATCTGTGTTCTCGCTCGGTCCATCTCGCGCGCCACCGAAACAAAAGAAAGGAGAGCGAGGAAGACGAGGCCGGCAAGCCCAACCCGGGTGGGAAAGCGTCGGAGGCCAACTGAGGCTGCCAGTAAGACTGGTGCTAAGGCGAAAACTGCATAACGGCCTTGGAATGTCGTTCCAAGCACCAAGCTCACGGAAGCTCCCAGAAGCAAGGTAAAACAACCAAGGCCCGCCGCCAACCGCAGCCAGGGCTCTTCCGCCAATCCGACCTCCGGCGGACCGCCTGGATGGCCAGCCCGTGTCCCGAGACCGAAGGTTACGAGAACACTCAACGCAACAACTACGAGTAGGGCCTCGGAGCCGCGCCCACCTCCGAACGCCTCCAGAGTAAGGGCTGCTACAACCGTCGGTCGAGCTGCTGATGCCCATGGTGTACCGGTGTGAACTACCTGATCCAGAAAAACCGGGAACCACGGTATAAATGCCATGCATCCCGTTCCTAACGCCACCATCAAACGGGTGGCGCGGCGACTATCAGAACCCCATCGTCGACCGAGCGGCGTCATCGCCGTGGCGAGAACCATGAGCGATGCCACTATGGCAAACAAGGCCCAGTAGTGAGTCAGCAGCAATGCCGCCACGACAACAGACACTGCCGTCAGGCGTGCTGGCGTGGGTCGTTCCCATGCACGAACGACAGCCAGATGCCCTAGCAGCAAGAGAACGAGAAGCAATTCATACATGCGGACTTCAGTCGCATAACGGATAGCGAAGGGATTACTGGCAACCACTCCAGTGAACAGCAGACCACCCCAACGGTCCATGTGTCGAGCACCAAGCATCCAGGCCAGCGGCAGCGCTACAACTCCGAGTGCGCCGGAGAAGGCCCTTAACGCCCAGTCCCCGTCACCAACTATCTCGGACCACAGCGCGAGCAACACGTAATACAACGGGGGATGGCCATCGTGCCGCAACGCCTCTACTAGGCCGGACCATCCCTTTGACGCCTCTTCAGCGAGCGACGCTGAGATTGCCTCGTCAAGCCACATTGGCGTCGGCGCGAAAAACCTGAGTGCCACACCGACAGCCACGAGTGCGAGAACAGTCGTCCGCTGGAGGCTCGTGAGCCTCGACCCGCTCTCGACCATATCCACAGGTGCGGAGCGTACCGTTGGACCCTCAGACCCTTCGGTACGCTCGCGAGACCTTCCCGCTCCCCCGTCACTTAAGCACGACAGACGGGCACCAAATCCCCTACGGAGGCATCTGTCCGCACATGAACGGCCCGCCGACCCCAGTGTCGGAAACCCAGAACGATTCGAAGCCCGCCGAACTGCAACCAGTCGTCATCGGTGCAGGACCAGCGGGTCTTACTGCCGCGTATCGCTTCGGTCAGGCAGGTGTAACCACGATCGTTCTCGAGGCCGATGAGGTGGTTGGAGGAATCAGTAGGACAGCCGTTCGAGACGGATGGCGCTTCGATATTGGTGGTCACCGGTTCTTCACCAAGGTTCAGGCGGTATCAGACCTCTGGCACGAAATATTGGACTCTGATGATTTTCTGGTCCGACCGCGAATGAGTCGAATCTTCTACAGAGGCCGCTTTTATGACTATCCCCTCAAGGCGACGAACGCTCTGCGTAACCTCGGAATCGTTGAGGCCGTTCGCTGCGTATTGTCCTACTTGTGGGTTCGAGTACATCCTCCAAAGGACCTCACATCATTCGAAGGGTGGACGGCAAGTCGTTTTGGCTGGCGCCTCTACCGAATCTTCTTCAAGACGTACACGGAAAAGGTCTGGGGAATCCCAGCCCACGAACTCCAAGCCGACTGGGCTGCTCAGCGCATCAAGAACCTCTCGCTTTTCAGAGCGATCTGGAACTCCCTGACACCGAGTCGAAACCAGAAGGACATCACCAGCCTGATTGAAGAGTTCGAATACCCCCGCTATGGCCCGGGGATGATGTGGGAGCGCTGCCATGACCTGGTATTGGAACAGGGCTCAGATGTGTGTCTCTCCCATTCTGTTCAACGAGTACTTCACGCCGGTGGCTTGGCCCACGCGATTGAGGCCGCCGGACCCGATGGGACGCTCCTAATCGAAGCCAGCCATGTCATCTCTTCGATGCCTCTTCCCCAACTCGTGCATTCGATGGATCCTCCTGCACCCGAGGAGATCCTGCAGGCTGCCGATGGTCTGGGATTTCGGGACTTCCTGACCGTCGCCCTCGTAGTACCTCGCGAGGACGGGTTTGAGGATAACTGGGTCTACATCCATGCCCCCGACGTCCGTGTTGGACGAGTTCAGAACTTCGGCCAGTGGTCCCCGCATCTCGTCAAGGACGGACGAACGTGTCTTGGGCTTGAGTACTTCGTCACCGAAGGAGACGATCTGTGGTCCGCCAGCGACGATGACCTCGTAGCTCTCGGCACAGAGGAAATGGCTCGGCTCGGCCTTTTGAAGCCTGACAGAGTCGAAGCCGGATATGTGGTCCGGATGCCGAAGGCCTACCCCATGTATGACGCCCACTACCAAGCAAATGTTGAGCTCCTGCGAGGTTGGCTGGCCGAGAATGTGCGTAACGTCCATCCGGTAGGGCGCAACGGCATGCATCGCTACAACAACCAGGATCATTCGATGCTCACCGCCATGCTCACCGTAGAGAACATCCTCGGATACGGCGATCACGATGTATGGCAGGTCAACGTTGAGGACGACTACCACGAAGAAGTCCGATGATCCGAGCGGCCCTTGGCTCCCTCCAGCCCCTAGTGCCGCGGACCACTTGGGGTCGCATCGTCGCCATGGCCCTCGTCGGGCTGCTCGTCCGCCTCTCATACGTGTTTGTAGCCCAATGGGGCGGTCCGCTGAGCGGCGACGGCATCTATTACCACGAGGCTGCCAATCTGATGGCCGACGGCCTCGGATTCACCGAACCATATCGCTACCTCTACGGCGGCGGCCACGAAACTCTGTTTGTCAACGACCCCGCTGCCGTCGTTGTCACCGCCAACTCGAAATTGCCTATCGGTCATATAGAGCCGACTGCAGGCCACCCTCCACTGTGGGTTGTTTTTCTCGGCGTGTTTTCCTTCTTTGGACTCACATCGGTCGGGAGCCACCAGGTTATTTCTGCAATGGTCGGGGCATCCGGGGTCCTAGCGGTGGGCCTCACGGCCCAACAGGTCGAACGGTCGACTGGGATTTCCGGGGTAGCGCTTCCTGCCGCTGCTCTAACAGCAGTCCACGCCAGCTTCTGGCTGAATGACGGACTCTTAATGTCGGAGACGCTCGTAGTCCCGCTGACAGCCCTCCTCCTCGGATCCGCCCTCCAATTCAACCGCCGGCCCGCTGTCAATACCGCCGTCGTCCTGGGCGTCGTTGCTGGGCTGGCTGCCCTCACCCGAGCCGAGCTCATGGTCGCCCTCCCGCTCATCACGATCGGTGTACTCCGTCGACCGAACGCCGCCATACCCGGAGTTGTCCCCAGAGGAGGTAAGCCCCCCCGCGTGTATTGCCTCAAAATGCTCGCCATCGTTGGCCTGACCTTCATGCTGATAGTCGCGCCGTGGATAGTTCGAAATCTCGCTGTCTTCGAAGACCCGGTGCTGCTGAGCAACGGGTCGGGAATTTTGCTGGCGCAAGCGAACTGTGACGCCACCTACTACGGCGACAAGCAGGGCTACTGGGAATACCAGTGCGGACTTCCTCAGCCTTTGGGAGCCGATGGTATGCCGATAGACGAGTCCCAACGCGACGTGATCTACCGGCAACGAGGACTCGACTACATAGCCGCGCATCCGGGGCGCCTCGTGACGCACGTGGTGCCCAAGCGGATAGCCCGGTATTGGGGCGCCTACGCCCCAATACAACAGTTGAGAGCAGACGTCCTTGTGGAGAATCGCCCAATGCGACTTTCCGTCCTTGGCTACGCTCAGTTCCTTGCCGTTAGCGGATTAGGACTCGTAGGAATCACCGCTCTCCTTCGTCGCCGTCAGCCCCTCCTCACCTTGCTCGCTCTTCCTATTGCGGGGACGGTGGTGGCGGGATTGACTTTTGGAACTACCCGCTATCGGGTATCGGCTGAGGTGGCCCTTGTCTTATTGGCTGCCATCGGCCTCTCAACCCTAAACAAACGACGATGTCTCAGCACCTCCACCGCTACTCCGAGGGAGGACGATCCTACAATCGGTTGATGTTGCCAGAATCCTCCGTCACCCTCGACGTCGAGGACCTCCGGCCGAATGCCGGCCTCCCGGAACGCGTAGTTGACGCCACCCACCGAGTCCTAGACCTCTTTGCCCAGTTCGAAATCCGAGCCACGGTGTACGTCGTGGGTGATCTAGCCGAACGGCGGCCAGAGCTAGTCCGCCGCGCTGCCACTGAGGGTCACGAGATAGGACTTCACGCTTGGACCCACGTGCCGCTCCCCACCCTCTCTCCTCGGGACTTCATCCGAGACACCGGTCGCGGTCGGGCCCTCCTTCAGGACCTGTCTGGACAAGAGGTAGTCGGCTACCGGGCCCCAATGATGTCTCTTGTGCCGGAGGCCGGTTGGGTAATTCCTCTCCTAAGCGAACTCGGTTTCACTTATTCATCCAGCGTACTACCCGCCCCGAGTCCGCTCTATGGGTGGCCCGGTCTGCCCCGACGCCCATTCCAGTGGTTAGGCGGCCCGGTCGAGTTCCCTTGCCCGGTAGTCCGCCTCGGCCCCATTGTCCTCCCCTATCTCGGCGGCACATACCTCCGTCTGCTTCCCGTCGCCGTTCGTCGTTTCGGCCTTCGACGGGCCTCGGAAGACGAAGTTCTATGGGCCTACTGCCACCCTTGGGAGTTCGATCCCGACGAACCGTTCCACCAGCATGCACATATCGGAGAACTGGCCAGTCGGATTGCGTGGCTTCGCCGTTCCCGCATGGAGCGTCAGGTGCGGCGCCTACTATCGGACCCCGTTGGCCCACCACTCGCCGAGGTGGCAGCGTCTCTTGGTATCCCGGTTACTTCCCTCGAGGTGATTGACCCGGAAAGAGTCGCGCCTCGGAACCGCATGGCCCAGTGGACAGACGGCAGGCTCAGGGAGGATTGATCCCTTGAGGCGCGGAAATCTCAGCCTTCCCGGCACGTTTCGTGGTCGTCTCGGCCTGATCGTCGGACTCGGCCTAGTAGTACGCCTTGCTCACGTACTTTTGGTCTCCCATGACAATCCGTTGAGCGGTGATGCCGCCGGCTATCACCTAGCGGCGAACCTCTTCGCTGACGGCATGGGTTTTCCAGAACCGATCCGGCACTTCTTTGGCGGAATCGACGAGGTCACACTGGGTAATGGCAGCGTGGCGGTCGTTGAGACACCCATCGGGCATCTCGAGCCGACTGCCGGTCATCCCCCGGTGTGGACCATCGTCATGGGAACTTTCGCTTTTCTTGGTGCAACCACGGTGGGGCAACAGCAGGTCATCTCCGCTCTCCTGGGACTCCCAGCCATCGTGCTCATGGGCCTATTAGGCCGCCGGTTGAGATCAGAACGCCTCGGTCTGTTGTCCGCCAGCATTACCGCAACGTACGCCTTCGTGTGGATCAATGATGGCCTCATCGTCTCAGAAACGGCGGCTATTGCTGCTGCGGCTGCTTCCATGTTGGCCGGAGTCAGCTTTTGGCAAGAACCCAGTCGTAGGAGGGCGATGGTCCTCGGCCTCGTCGGGGGCATCGCTGCCCTGACCCGCTCCGAACTGATCCTCTTTCTGCCGATAGTGGCTGCTGTAATACTGATTCGCTCTCCACTTCCATGGAGAGAGCGCGCTGTCCGATACGGCATTTGTGGCTGCGTAGCCCTCGCGCTCTGCCTCCCATGGTTTGTTCGCAACTCTCTTGTCTTCGACGCCCCGGTCCTATTCTCCAACGGCGCCGGCACCGTTCTGGTCCAGACTAATTGCGACGACACCTACTACGGGTCAGACATCGGTTACTGGAGCCTCCAATGCGGCCAACCCGCCCCATATGGCCCAAACGGTGAATTGCTGGATGAGTATGAACGCGACGTCGTAGTGCGTGAGCGTGCCACCGATTACATCGCTCAAAATCGTGGCCGACTTGCGTCAGCAGTCATCCCGGCACGCATTGGGAGGATGTGGGGGCTCTACGAGCCGATTGGACAACTCCGCCGCGATGTCCACGCTGACCGTCGATCATTTGCCGTCTCTGCCCTGGGCTTTGCCCAATTTCTTCTTTTGGTCCCCGCTGCCGTCGCAGGCGCTGTTGTCGTTAGACGCAGTCGCGGCCCACTACTGGTCCTCTTAGCTTGGGTACCAATCGCCACGCTTACTGCAGCCTCGGCCTTTGGTAACACTCGGTACCGAACTGCGGCAGAAACCTCTCTAGTCATTCTCGCGGCCGTCGCTATCGATGTCTTTACTGACCGATTACAGCGAACCCGACAGGCCGTCGACGGTCGGGAATCCGTCAATCACGCCGTTGCCGAGCAACTACCAGGCGGGTCGTCATAGCGAGGATCAGAGGTCCAGGATCCCTCCCACCAGAGGTCGGCCGGGGTGCCAAGTCCGAACCGCTTCGAGACAGCATCCAGCACGACGGAACCCAGGAGGACTGCTCCCCCCGGGCAAAGGTGACCGTCATCGCGACCCTCGCGCACCTTCCGAACCTGAATCCAAGTGCCGTCAATGCCAGCACGGAATCGCACGAAACCAGGCTCAGATCCACCTGTCGGACCCCCGATCACAGGACCCGTCGGTATATACACAACAGACGGATGGCGATCACCAAGGCCAGCAAAGAGACGATTCGCTGCCTGTCGCGCATTTTCGATCCCCTCGCCTGGCGGCGTTGGTGGCATCCCCAGCCAAACTATGTTCGCACCAGAGCTAGTTAGAAGCTCAGCGACTTCATCCAAACGCTGCTCGTACGCGGATGGATCTTCAAGAATCTCGCCGAGGTCCCATCCACCTAACATCACGACAACCACGTCCGGTTCGTCCTCTAGGGACTCCGCTAGGTAGCCGTCGATTCCCGGCCGAAGCAGGCCCACCCCGCCAATTGACCGGGTCTCGACTAAGACATCTCCTGTCGCCTCAAGAGCTGCCCGGATCCCAGGTTCCGCGTCGTAGGAGACACTGTCACCGACAATCACCACTCGCAGGGGTTCTTCTCTGAGCAGCGAAGAGCCAAATAGTGCAGCCACCAATGCGAGCACAAGAACTGCACCCATCCGTCGACCTGGGGAAAATCCAGATAGCTCCAATTTGCTCTTCCAGTTGCCGGTCACTCCGCGAGAGTATGAGGCCTAGGCTCGGCGGAGCATGACCTATCGCTTTGCGGCGTCGACGGTTGCCCTATGTCTGGGCCTTTGGATCGGTCTCGTCCCGTTTTCCCGGCCACTTCCTGGAGGTGCACCCTTCTCCCTTGAGGCCACTCCTCGTATCGGGTGTCAAACGCCGGTAGTCGGGATGGTTGGCCACGACCAACCCGCAGCAGAGGTCTTTACCGTTCCGCGTCCGCAGGTAGGTGACCCGACTGCCACCAAAAAGGTGGACTGCACTCGACACGCACGCTTTCGGGTCACCATTGGAACTGCCTTAGTTGTTGTCGCCATTATCTCCTGGACCACTATTCGCCGTCGCGGCAGTGAGGCCTCCGTCGAGCCGTCGGATTAGCCATGGACCAATTGCAACCCACCGCCGACCTCCTGAATCTCGTATTCGCTTACGCCCCGCCGATTGGAATCGATCAGCTGAGTTGGTACTACCGAGACAACCCAGAGGGATTCGCCTCGATCGGACGAGTCGACAAAGTAGGGCTACAGGTTGGGAACTACTCACTCGTGCCTACCCGGCTCGAGTCACGCACTCAGGGCGAGCTCCGACTTGGATTAGGGGTCGACTTGGCCACTCATCCTCAGTATCGAGGTGCCGGCACCTTTCGACGAACAGTCGAGGACAGTTACCGGTCGGGCTCAGCCAACGGTCTGCAAGGGATACTCGGGGTTGCCAATGCCCAATCTGCACCACGAATGGTTGAAGCAATGGGCTGGCGCCTTTTGCCCCACATCAGTGCGCGCTTCCTCGTTCCCGGGGTTCGTCCTCCAACGGCTTCCAGCTATCTAGTCGATCAGCAATTCCTTGAGGGGCCCGTTCTCGAAACATCCCTGCCGACACCGACACGACCGCCGGTGACAGGCTACGGGACCCGGTGGACCGCCGAGTTGCTCCGATGGCGACTCAGCCGTCCCGGAGCTAACTACGTTCTCCATGTTCATGAAGACGTAGTTTTCGTAAGTACCTCAACTCGCCTCGGCCCATTTCGTGTAGCCATCCTGCTAAAGGTCCTTCCTCGACACACCGATAAGGAACGCACCGTGCGCGCCTCATCCCGCTCCCTGGCAACCACTTTGGCCCGACAGCATCGAACGCCCTTAGTCCTCCACTGGGGCACTACGCCGCATCTTCGCGGTAGCGGAATTGCTCTGCCGAAACGATTCATGCCCAGCCCCTTGGAGCTAGTTGTTTACGCTTTTACCAACGACGGCCTGCCTCACTTCGATCAAGATGCCCTAAACATCTCAGCCTTTGAATTCCTCGACTTTGACGCCTATTAGTCAATGCACCTGATGTGTACGTCAGGCGGGCGATACCGTTCCCACCGTGCGAACCGCTGCCATCATCCCAGCTTTTGACGAGGCCGATTCCCTCCCTAGGGTCCTCGCCGACCTCGCTACCCATGTCCCCACTCATGAGATTGTGGTCATAGACGACGGCTCTGTCGACGGAACCCACCAAGTAGCGACAGATGCCGGTGCCACCTGCCTCCGGCTTCCCTTCAACCTTGGCATTGGCGGCGCTCTTCGCCTCGGTTTTCGCTACGTCGCCGAACAGCGCTTCGACCGGGCCTACCAGTTTGATGCCGACGGCCAACACGACGCCTCCCAAGTGCCCGACCTCCTCAGAGGACTGGATGATGCCGACATGGTCGTTGGTAGTCGCTTCGCCGGGGCACCTGACTACCGAGTGGGCCATAGTCGTGGGCTAGCCATGGCCCTTCTCCGGCTGTTGGTTTACCGTGTCAGTGGCCAGCGATTCACCGACACTTCCTCGGGCTTTCGCGCGTTTCGACGTCCTGTCGTCGAGTTCTTCTCTACCGAGTATCCGGTGGAGTACATGGAGTCGGTAGAGGCTCTAGTCCTCGCTATGCGGCAAGGTTTCACAGTCCGTGAGGTGCCAGTAGTGATGCATGATCGGTCTGCAGGAACGGCATCAAACCGAAACCTCCGTCTGGCTTACCACTTCGTCCGACTCCTGATTGTCCTAGTCGCTGGCGGGAAGCGGCGCCGAGTTCGAACAGCAGGAATGGCCCAATGAGTGTTGAAACCCATGCCGTGGTGGCCGTACTGACCATTCTGGCAGTAGTCGCCATAGTGCGGATGGTTCGCCGCGGGGTCCTGAAAGCCAAGTACTCGGTGCTCTGGTTGACTGTAGGGCTGGTTTTGGCCGTAGCGGCCTCGGTTCCTACCGTGTTAGACCGCGTCGCTGAACGCCTGGGCATCTGGTATCAGCCGACGCTCTTCCTCCTCTTGGCAATCGGCTTTCTTCTTCTCGTGGCCATGCATTTCTCCTATGAGCTATCGCGTCTCGAAAGACGTGTGCGCTCTTTGGCTGAAGAACTAGCGCTTCTCCGTGGTCCGGTTTCTGATTCCGATCACCCGACAAACCATCTTGACAGCCCGACTAGTCACCAAGCGGAAGGCCGCGAAACCGACTAGTCAGAGGCCAGCCATCCGTCAGCCACCAAGATCTCCTCCAGTTGGACGGCCAACAGGTCTGCGCCGATCTCGTGGAAGTGAACACCGTGCTCCTTGCGGAGGGGAAGTTGTTCTCCCGAGGCATCCGAAACGGTCTCTTGGTAGGCGCCATTCGCATCTCCCAGAACTTCCATGCTGTCGATGACAGTCACAGACGGACTCCATTCGACAGAGGTTGAAATCCACACTTCGTTCAGGTCGTCGGTCTTGAAGCGTGAATCTCGCATCCGCGGCGTTGTCCACCAGTAAACGTGAGCGCCCCCTGCTCGCCATCTTGAAACTGCGTCGGAGGAACGGAGGCGGAGCACTTCCCGCCATCGGTCAGTGCCTGGAAGGAGGTCTTCACCCTCGAACGCATATCCCTCAAACTCGTTGGCTCCGATCATGACCACCACAACATCTGGGTGTATCTCCGCCACCAAGCGCTCGTAGTCGGGGACCACATCTTTCTCCCAGTCCCAGAAGGGCACGGTGAAACCGAAACCCAGGGCCCCACGCCCCTCCACCACCACATCCGATCGCGGCTCGAGCACTCTTTCGAGGCCGTACTGCAGGTCCAACATTAGGGAATCACCGACTCCGAGAATTCGGAGGGGATCGGACCAGTCAGCTTTTCTGGGTGCGACAGTGTTGGTCGATGTCACTGCTGCGTCGGGTGAAGCCGGTGCGGATGTGGTGGGCTCCCCCACTCCACTCAAGCGTTCAACTAGGCGCTCTAGAATCCGAACGGGCTCGTTCAACCGAAGCGACTCTGACAACGACAACGCCGGTCTAGACCATGCCCGAGCGATCATTCTCACCGGCCCATCGGGACGAGTGTCAGTCCAGGACTGCAATGCGCCCGGCAAGAGCAGTGAGGCCAGGAGCAGGCCGCCGAGCAACACCCCGAGAAGACGGCCAGCCCGTCGACGGGGGCTCGGAGCCGGCTCCCTCATGGGGCGGGAATGTTAGTTGCAGCAGTTAGCAAATTCGCGGATGTTGCGGTTTCATTACAGGATTGCCGCGATCTAAGGTGGTTGCGCACTTAGCGTTTACAAAGCGGTCCCGGTCCGGTCATCCGGAGACAGGGCTCGCCTCACAACCAAAAGGGGTAACCAAATCATGATGGCAACCATTCTCACGCTGATCATCCTCGGGATGGTCTTCCAGGGTTTGCTCGCCGTGCTGAATAGCATCCTCGACACCGTCGGGGTAAACAGCATGTTGAGCAACATTCCTGTCGTGGGATCCAACTTGACACTGATCTGGGCCTACCTGTTCGTCGTAATTAGCGACATCGGTGGCTGGGGCTATGGCGCCTCGACTGAGATCCTGGGCTTGAGCGACTTCGGAATGGATGTCGGTTCTGCCTTGGCTATCACTGCCTTCATTCCGGTGAAGGACGCCGCCATTTCCGCTCTAAGCAAGGGCGTAGCTCGGTAGACCCAATATCGCGTACGAATGCCCCTGCCGGCTTACACCGGCGGGGGCATTCGTCGTTTTAGCCCCTTGACGTCGCCTCGAGCAGGTGATCGAACACCTGTTCCCAGGGGAGTAGTCTCTGGCCGTGACTCCTGCAACCGCTCCCCTACAGTCCACCATCTTCGCACTCGAACCATTTGAGATCACCGACGCCGCCCTGGGCGTCCAAGAAAGCCATCTTGATCATTCCTGTCGAGTAATACACCTCCCTCACTGGGTCATGGGCGCCGACCGCCTCTACTTTGAACTCCTAGAGAGTCTTCCTTGGCGTAAACATCAGCGGTGGATAATTGATCACGCGGTTGTAGAACCACGTCTCTCAACATCCATTCAGGAACCCTCTCCCGAGATGGTTTCTTTAGCCGATGCCTTGGAAGTACTCCTCCATCGGCCATTCGTCGCAAGCTGGGCAAACCTCTACCGAGACGGCACCGATGGTGTGGCATGGCACGGCGACCGATTTCGGCCCGGGAGCACCCACGACGACGTTGCCCTGGTCTCGTTTGGTGGCCCGCGCACTTTCCGTATTCGTCCACGGGGGGGTGGTGCCTCGCTCCAGTGGACTCTCCGATCCGGTGACCTACTTGTTATGTCTGGGCCTGTCCAGCAGCACTACGAACACTGCATTCCAAAGGTTGCCTGCGCTGGCCCGCGCATCAGCATCGCCTTTCGGTGCCCGCAGGGGCGCGAATTTGACCAAACTGTCGTCAACGAGGGCCGCCTTCGCATCGAAATAAGGAGATGACCAACTCTGAGTGGTGGAGAAATCCGACTCGAGTCGATGCTGCAAACCCAACATTCCGACCGGTGACCAAAGATCCCTGGCCGGTACGGTCATAGACATGGGTCGCTTCAACGACAAGGTCGCTCTGGTCACTGGTGCTGCATCTGGCATCGGCCGTGCCACTGCCCTTCGGTTCGCTGCCGACGGAGCCGATGTCGTTGGCTTCGACTCCAATGCCGACGGACTCGACCAAGTCGCCCTTGCCGCAGCCCAATCGGGAGCCAGTATGACGACGTTGGTGGGGGACGTGGGAATCCGAAATGACTGCATGACCGCCATCGAGAACACAGTGCTCGAACATGGGCGACTTGACGTGCTCGCGAATGTGGCTGGAATCGCCTGGGCCGAACACGTTTCCGACGTGACTGAAGAAGGTTGGAACCGCATGATGGGAGTCAATGTTTCTGGTGCCTTCTGGTTCAGTCAGGCGGCCCTCCCTCACCTGGTATCGAGTCACGGCAATCTGGTCAACGTGGCATCCAACGCCGGGTTGATGGGCCAGGCATACACCGTCGCCTACTCGACCTCGAAGGGAGCTGTAATCAATATGACCAGAGCACTAGCTATGGAATATGCCAAGGAACCCGTGCGGATCAACGCTGTAGCACCGGGCGGGGTCGACAGCCCTATGAGTCGTGATTTCCAAATGCCCGATGATCTCGACTACGCACTAATGCAGCGATATATCGGCTTCCGGCCCATGGCTGATCCCACGGAGGTTGCCAATGTCATTGCCTTCGTGGCGTCTGATGAAGCCAGCCGCATGCACGGGGCGATAGTCACCGTGGACGGCGGCCTTACTGCTGGCTAGAGGTCTACTCCCCGCTATGGAACGCTCGTATGTCCTCGGCGTAGACCTCGACGGCGTGTGTGGGGACTACACCGAGGCCTTCCGCACGGTGGTGGCCGAAGATCTTAGTAGGCCACTGGACGACCTGCCTCTCGAGCGCTCCTGGGACTTCAACGAGTGGGGTCTCGATGTCAATGAGTTTGAGCGTCTCCACCGCCTCGCTGTAACAGAACGCCGAATGCTCTCGTGGATGCCCTGTATCGAAGGTGCAGCGGAGTCACTCTGGCGTTTATCCGATGCAGGCGTATGGATCCGCATTATCACTCACCGTCTATATGTCAACTGGAGCCACGCCACGGCAATAGCCGACACTGTTTCTTGGCTGGACCAGGAGGACATCCCCTACAGGGACATCTGCTTCTTGGGAGACAAGCCCGAGGTCGGTGCCGACTTGTACATCGATGACGGCCCCCACAACGTCGACGCCCTCCGAGCCACCGGTAATCGAGTGATAGTCTTTGACGCTCCTTACAACCGGCACTTACCGGGAACACGTGCCACCACTTGGCAGGAGTGTGAACGCCTCGTCTTAGCTGACGCTGCAGAGCGTGGCTACGAATTCCAGACGGCCCTGCCCGGCATAAACCAGGGACTCCGTCGACTAGCCGATCTTCCAACTGACGATCTTTAGCGCCGGCGAAAGTTCGCGGGACGCTTTTCGGCAAACGCACGGGGACCCTCTTTCCCGTCTTCAGAGGCAAACACAGAGCGACTCAGCGGTTCTTCAAAGGCAAATGCCTCGGATTCGGTCATACCCGAGGTTTCCCTCAATGTCCGCAGGATGGCCTCGATTGCCAAGGGCCCGTTCGCTGACACTGTTCTGGCAATTTCCAGGGCCCGCTCCAAAGCAGTTCCATCAGGAACTACTTCACCGATGAGGCCAATTCGCTTGGCCTCATCGGCTTTCAAATGGCGTCCAGTGAGAAGGATGTCGGCAGCTTCCGTATATGGAATCTGGCGGACGAGTCGAACCGCCGAACCGCCCCCCGGATAGAGGGACCAGCGGGCTTCCGAAACACCAAAGATCGAACTTTCGCCAGCTACCCGGATCTCTGTGCCCTGGAGGATTTCGGTACCTCCCGCGATGGCGTTGCCCTCCACCGCTGCGATCACCGGAACCCTGGGGTGTCGTGTCTTGAGGAGTCCGTCGTATATCCACCGAGATCCCTCCCGCTCCATCCGACCAGCCACGTCGTAGTCGTCGGTGGGGTCGACATCGTCGGCCATCGCTCGTAGGTCCATTCCGGCCGAAAAGTGCTTTCCAGCACCGGTAAGGACGCAAACGCGAACGTCCTTATCGGCATCAATCTCATCCCAGGCATCGGCCAAACGACCGAACATGGCCAAAGTCATCGCGTTCCGGCGAGCCGGTCGGTTCATTCTCAGGATGACCACGGGTCCGTCTCGTTCGATCAATAGGTCAGGCATGATGTTTACTTCTCGGAGAGCCTGGGACCTGCTGAGGCACTCCGCAGTGCCGGAACCACCTCGTCAGCAATCAGTTGTAGTGAGTCCCACCCCACCTCGGGGTCGATCCCTCCACACAACGGATGCACCACCGCTGCCCCGTTGGTCCGCACAAGGTCCACACACTGGTCTGGTGTGACAATTGCGTGTTGCCCTCCCGCCCGCAGCGTCGAGAGATCCGTGGCGTCAACCTGCCAACTCGTGCGCTGGTCGGCCTTTTGCCAGGAGGCATAGGTTTGGGCGTCATAAAGCAGGTTCTCACCGATCTGCTCCCACAGTGCTTCTGGGTCACGGCTCACCAGCACCAGACCAGGACCATTTGGTAAAGCGCAGAACGGCGTTTCATGCCCTGCAGCCTCCGATGCCTCCAAGTACGCTGCCGCGAGAGCCCCGTCACCGATTGCCGGAACGAACGCTAGATGGTGACGAGCTGCACGTTGGGCGGACGCTTCTACCGAGCCCCCGACTGCAAGGAGCGAGTGCGGAGGACTGGTAGGGCGCGGGGTTATCAGAATCGGTCGGCCGTCAACTTCGAGTGGTTCTCCACTCCACGCGGCAAGCATCGCTGCGATTGCTTCTTCAGTGGCCTGGCCGCGTCGGCTTCGATCCCGACCGAACATGGCGAACTCCTCATCCCGGTAACCGATCCCTGCCACCACGCTGATTCGACCCGGTGCCATCAAATCGATCGCCGCGACATCCTCTGCTACCCGTATCGGATCGTGGAGAGGCAGCAGCAGAGCCGATACAGAGCAGAACAGATTCCTAGTTGCTGCGAGTACTCCGGCAGCAACCACCAATGGAGCGCTCATAAAGCCATCTTCAGCCCCATGGTGTTCCGACAGAACCACTCCGGCAAAACCGTGGGAGTCGGCGAAGCGGACCATCTCCAGCATTTCGCCGTACTGACGAGCCGGGGTCAGATCATCGACGAACGGCGGGATCCGGAGATCAAAACGAAGCAGGAGCACCCAGCCTCCCCTCAGTGCCGAATTTCTGCAAACGCCGAGCGAGCTGCCACTAGGTCCAAGCGGTTGGTAATACCTATCCAGGTCTCCTCAGTGTCCAAAACATCAACCACCAGTTTGCCGGTCTGGCGCTGCTCATCAAGGGCAACTGGTAAGAGGAACTCAATGCTCTCTGAGCCGGCGTTAGTCTCAAGAAACTCGTTCCACTGGCCCACTAGTCCAGTGACTACCTCAACCGACAAGCCCCAGATATTCATTGACACCGGCGTCTCAGGGTCCAGTTCACCAGGTGGAGTACTCGCCCAGATCTCGTCGCCCCGGCGCTCGATTCCATGAGTTTCGACCAAACTTACCAATCGACCTTCACCATCAACTTCGCAGACCCCACGGGACACCGACCCAGAGGTCGGCAAAGTTTGACCGAGGCGAAATCCGAGCATGACACCTCGAGCAACCTCGTCCGAGCGGCCCTCTGTGATCGACTTAGCCACCATGGCAATGCCCGTGGGGCCGTAGTAATCGTCGGCGTTGAGGACAACCACCGGTCCATCTATCACCGACAATGCGCTAATCACTGCGTGTCCGGTACCCCAGGGCTTTACACGACGAGGACCATGGCAGTCCTGATGGACAATTGTTAGCTCAAGGTCTGGATGCTGGCTCGTCAAGTGCGACCGCAACTCCGCATCGAGGTCCGATCGGCCGACGACAACTATTCGTTCAACACCAGCGTTTCGAGCTTCGCGAATCGAGTGGTCGAGAATCGCCGCGCCGCCCGGACCGACGGCAGCCAGTTGCTTCGTGCCCCCGAATCGCGTCCCGAGACCACCAGCCAGCACCAGAAGGCTGGCTTTCGCGACGCGGTGTCCCACCCTCATGGCCCTTCGGGCACCAGCCGCGTCGGGGACCGTTCGCCCCTCAGGAATGCCGACCGGGCTTCATCACCGCGTCCAAGCAGGTTCAACTCGAAGGTGAACCCCTGCTCATAGCGGTAACTCCGACGGACGTCGACCGGGTCAATGCCATTCATTGATGCCTTGGCTGCACGAAGTACGTCAGAGTTCTTAGCTGCTAAGACGCCCGCCACCTCAGTAGCCGTGTCCGCCAGTTCGTCAGCGGACACGACGCGAAGCACCGACCCATAGGCATGAAGTTCCTCTGCGCTAGCCAACTCGCAGCTGTAGAGCATCCAGCGCGCCCGGTGAGCCGGCACAAGACGCATAAGGTGCGTGGCTGCTCCCAACGCTCCGTTATCCACCTCCGGCAGACCGAAGCCCACGCTCTCTGCAGCAACGATGACATCTGCATTTCCCACCAAGCCGATCCCGGTACCCAGACAGAAATCGTTCACCGCTGCCACTACCGGAACGGCACACTCATAGACCGCCCGAAACGCCTCTCCGCACGACCGGTTGGCCTCCACCAGGCCACGATGCCCCCCATCAGAATCCATGGCCTGGATCTCCTTGATATCGACGCCTGCACAGAAGCCGCGACCTCGCGCCGTCAGGACCACCACTCGCACATCCTCCCGAGTCCGATAGCCATCCAACAGACCAGCTAGTGCATAGGTGTCCGCAGCCCCCAATGCATTCACTGGAGGGTTATCCATCGTGATGGTGGCAACTCCGTCAACCACTACTTCTTGTAAGGCCACTGCGCGATACCTCCCTCAAGAAGCCCGCCGGAGTAGGACCGACGAACCATGCCCGAAAAGACCCTGGTTGGCTGTGACACCAACCCGGGCTCCTTCAACCTGCCGAGCACCAGCCTGACGCCGTAGCTGCCAGGTCAACTCACAGACCTGGGCAATAGCCTGAGCAGGTACCGCCTCTCCAAACGCCCCGAGTCCGCCACTTGGATTGACCGGGACCCGCCCTCCAATTGACGTCTCCCCGGCCCGTAAGAGCGCTTCGGCCTCACCCTCTTCACAGAGGCCCAGTTGTTCGTACCAATCCAGTTCGAGTGCTGACGAAAGATCGTAGACCTCAGCTACATCGACGTCGGTAGGACCCATTCCCGCCTCGGCATAGACCTGCGCTCCGATGGAGTCCTTGAATCCAAGATCAGGTGGTTCAGCACTGGCCGCCGAATCAGTAGCCAGGTACGGCAGGTCAATCACAGTGTCCGGATATGTAGGGGTCACCGTGGATAGGCCCGCCACACGCACTGGATCAGCAACTCCCTTCGACCGCGCATAGTCCATAGAACAGACGACCAAGGCTGCTCCGCCATCGCTCGTGGCACAGATCTCCAACAGGCGCAGCGGATCTGAGACGACCGGCGAGTTGGATATGTCTGCTACGTCGTACTCCTTTGGGTAGCGGGCATTTGGATTATGGACTCCGTGGCGGCTGTTCTTGGCCTTCACCATCGCGAAGTCCTCTGGTGTAGCTCCGTATCTGGCCATCCGACGTCGAGCATGAAGGGCGAAATACACAGGGTTGGTGGCTCCCACCATGTGGAACCGGAGCCAGTCGGTGTCGTCCGGCCTAACCCCATCCTGTGGAGCCAAGAACCCCTTAGGTGTGGTGTCAGCACCAACTACCAGTGCCACGTCGCACACCCCAGACAGAATCTGCCCTCGGGCCACTGATAGCGCAGTCACCCCAGAGGCGCACGCCGCATAACTACTGGCCACCTGAGCACCCGTAAATCCCAGAGCGCGGGCAAACGTGGAGCCCGCTACGTAGCCGGGATAACCACATCGGACGGTTATAGCCCCCGACACGAAGCCCACTTCTCTCCAGTCCACATCGGCATCAACGAGGGCCTCTCGGGCAGCATGGATTCCGTACTCAACAAAGTTCCGGCCCCACTTGCCCCAAGGGTGCATCCCCACCCCGAGGACAGCGATCTCCTCCATCGATCCCATCCTCCTAATTCACGCCAGTAGCCGACTCGCCCAGAACAGGTCGCCATTGCCAAGTTAGGTACTCAGTCTCCTCGTCCTCGTACAGCACACCCAGTTCCAACTCCACTTCCATCCCGACCTCGAGGTCGCCAACGGCAAAGTCAGGCACCACCTGGCCGAGCACGACCATCCGTTCTACATCCAGTTCCACGGCAGCCACCACCACAGGCACGTACGGTTCAGTCACGACGAATGGGGGTGGTGGCGGATATGCGCTGTTCGTGAAAGACCAGATTCGACCCCGGCGACTCAGAAGAACCTCCTCCACGCCACTGGAGGGACAACTCGGGTCCGCACCACCGAGATCGCGGGGAAAGCAATATCCTCCGGTATCAAGCAGACGACCACCAATCAACTGTGGTTCGCCGCCCATGGTGAAGAGGCCCTCAACAGCCGGTACGCGCCTTTTGGTGGTGATGGCCATCATCCTGCCGCTCCCCGAGGCCTGGTTGACAAGTTTGTCGTCGTGGTGCACCTAGATCCATGTTCCAAAGGGATCCTAGGACCGACATCCACCTTGTCTGCGATCCGAGAGAGGAGGCCTGCAACAGCCTGTTGAGATCCGCAGCCGTGTCGCACCAAAACTTTGAGAGAGAACTATCTCCTTTGGTTGTCTGGGTTCACCGCCACCAGATCGACTGCCGCTGTTCGCCAGCAAATGTCTAGAACCTTTGCGCCTGATGCCGAATGCGCCAAAGGAGGCCGGTACCGTCGCCCATCGATGGTCTACCGAGCATCGACGCAGGACTATGGAGCTGAAACGTTTGACGAATCTGCCTTCGTCCAACGGGTCTCTGCCTTTCTCGATAACCACTGCCCACGCCTCGACTCAGTTGATCAGCTAATACCTGAGAGCCGGACTCCACCTAGCGAGGCCATGTCACTCGACGCTGCACGGAGCTATCAGGCCTCGCTAGACGACGCCGGTCTGGCTGGCCTCACCTATCCAACTGAGTACGGGGGTGCCGGCCTGACTCAGCGTCACCAGGAACTCTTCACCCAGACAGCCGCCGGTTGGCGACTTCCCGATGGACCGTTGTCAATCAGCCACGGTATGTGCCTGCCCATGTTGAACGCGTACGGCACTCATGAGCAGAAGTCGGCTTATCTCCCCGACAACATCCGAGGAACAACGATCTGGTGTCAGATGTTTTCCGAGCCAGGAGCTGGCTCAGATGTCGCCGGCCTCTCCACTCGGGCAGTTCGTGATGGCGATCAATGGATCCTCGACGGCCAGAAAGTCTGGACCTCAGGCGCCCACTACTGCGACCTCGGTCTGGTGGTCGCCCGAACTGATCCATCACTGCCAAAGCACCAGGGCCTCTCCATGTTCATCGTTGACTTGCAAGTCTCCGGTATCGACATTCGCCCACTTCTTCAGATCTCGGGGACTCGCGGCTTTAACGAGGTCTTCTTCAATGGTGCACGTATTCCGGCATCCAGCCTGCTCGGCGATGTCAATCAGGGTTGGAATCTCGCGGTCAGCATGCTCATGTTCGAGCGCGTCTCAATCGGCGCCGGTGCTGGAGGCCTCAACACAAAGCGCCACCCGGAGCTCATCCGTCTCGCGCACCAACTTGGCCGACACACCGACCCCACTGTCCGCCAGGCTTTAGCCGAACTCGTGATCAGCGAGGAAATCAAGGACTATGTCGGCCAACGGATCCGAAGTGCGATCGCTAGCGGCCGCGTGCCCGGCCCAGAAGGCTCGATAGCCAAATTGACCGGATCCCTTTTGGCCCGTCGGGTCAGAGACGCGTCGATGGCCATCCTCGGCCCGGCTGGACAGGCCTGGGGCCTAGCCGACAGCGCCCACAGCGAAGCTCGCGACTGGGCCAGGTTTTGCGTGTCCGCTGCCGGGGCGAGCATTGCCGGTGGAACTGACGAGGTGCAGCGAAACATCATCGGCGAGAGGGTTCTTGGCCTACCCAAGGAGCCTGATCCTTTCAAGGGCGCTGCGTGGCGCGACGTCCCGAGGAGCTAAGCATGTGCCGCCAGTCCGCAGACCGAGGCATTTACCGGTGTTCCTTGATCTAACCGATGACCAAAAGGCCCTCCAGGCCGAGTTGCGGATCTACTTCCGCGACTTGATGACACCTGACCTTAAAACTCGGGTTTCTAATGCTGAGTTCGCCGAAAACCCCGACTACAAGGCGTTGATCCGGCAGATAGGCGGTGACGGCTGGCTTGGAGTCGGCTGGCCAACAGAGTACGGCGGCAAGGGCTTCACGCCTATCGAGCAGTACATCTTCTTCGACGAATCTCAAGCCGCTGGATGCCCAATCCCATTCCTTACCACTAACACCGTTGGACCAACTATTCGTCAGTTCGGAACCGACGAGCAACGAGCGTTCTTCCTACCTAAGGTTCTTGCCGGCGAGGTCCACTTCTCTATCGGCTACTCCGAGCCTGATGCCGGCACTGACCTCGCCTCTCTTCGTACACGAGCAGACCATGAGGGCGACGCCTGGGTGATCAACGGCCAGAAGTTGTACACGAGCCTCGCCTACAACGCCGACTACATATGGCTCGCGGCCCGCACCGATCCAAGCGCCCCCCCTCACAGGGGGATCACGATGTTCCTCGTGGATACCAGCGACCCGGGATTTTCCATCCAACCGTTTGAGACTTTCGGTCAGACCCACACAACAGCCACCTTTTACGATGACGTCCGAGTCGCCGATGCCATGCGAGTCGGCGAGGTGAATGGCGGTTGGGCTCTGATCACCAACCAACTCAATTACGAACGAGTATCCCTGTTCCCTGGCGCCCGTCTGACCACGCTGACCGATCAGGCTCTGGCCTGGGCTCGTGACACCGTGGCGGCCGACGGGCGCCGAGTCATAGACCACGAATGGGCAGGCATCAAGCTTGCTGAATGCCGGGCCTTGGCTCGGCATCTGGACCTACTCAACTGGTATGTCGCTGCCGAGAACACCGCTGGACGTATGAGCCCCGCCGACTCTTCCGCTGTGAAGGTCCACGGGTCGGAATCAATGCATCGCATGTACACGCTTCTCACTGAAGTAATGGGGGCCACCGGCCATCTGACGCCGGACTCGCCGGGCTCGACCATCCTCAACTCCATAGAGGTGGCGTACCGCAGTGTCTGGGTCTTGACGTTTGGTGGGGGTACGAACGAGGTGCAAAGAGACATCATCGGCAGGACGGGCCTAGGCCTTCCCCTTGAAAGACTCCGGCAGCCAAAGAATCAAGCCTAACTATGGATTTCACTCCGACCGAGGAACAGCAGGCAGTTGCTGACTTAGCTGATGCAATTCTGGGTGATTCCCTGAACATTGAGCGGCATCAGGAAATTGAGGCGGTTGCTGGCTGGTTCGACCGTTCCCTCTGGGCCAAGTTGGCCGATTCTGGACTCCTTGGCATTGCCCTGGATAATGACGTCGGAGGGGTGGGTCTAGATGCCGTATCGCTAGCCCTGATTTTGCGCGCTCAAGGCAATCACGTTGCTCCCCTTCCGCTGCTACCGACCTCCATGGCCGCTTTGATAATCGACCGTTATGGTTCTACCGCACAGAGAAACCGAATACTGCCGGGCGTGTCAGACGGATCGACAGTGCTGACCGTCGCTGTCCAGGAGTACCTGGATGACAGGCTCCACCAGCCCTCTTGCCACTTTGAATCCACTTCAGATGGCAAGGGCTTCCTATCGGGTCGCAAGGTCGTAGTCGAGTACCTAGACGCTGCTCAAGCGATTCTCGTCACCGCATCCACCGAGCAGGGACCGCGGTGCATCATGGTCGAAGTCCCGGATTCGGGCCTCGAAGCTGCTGGGATTCGGTCGAGCGAAGGTACCTCTACCCGACGTCAGCCCCTGTGGGACGTCACCTTCGATGGCGTGGTCGGTGAGGTTGTCGGCGGCAATGTCGCAGTGACATCCCTCCTCGACCACCTCCGACTAGGAATTTGTGCCACACAGTTGGGAGTTACCGAGCAGGCGCTGGCCTTGACAGCTGAATACACGTCGTCCCGCGAGCAATTCGGACGACCCCTCGCTGCCTTTCAGGCAGTTGGCCAGCGACTCGCCGACCAATTTGTGAACGTCAGTGGGATAAGGCTTGCCACGATGTCGGCGGCCTGGCGCTTAGCCAACGGACAAGACGCGTCAGAGGACCTTCTCGTCGCCAAGTGGTGGGCCTCCGAACGTGCTACCGACATCGCCAACGCCACGCAGCACTGCCACGGTGGGGTCGGTGTGGCCAAGTCCTACCCCCTGCACCGATACACCCTCTGGAACAAACATCTGACCACCTCGCTAGGAGCCGGAACGCAAACCTTGCGTCACCTTGGCAACCTGCTTGCTGCAGGTTGACGAAAGTCCGGATGCATCTATGACTCACCACGACCTACTAATCCTGGGCGGCGGCTCTGGCAACACGATCGTCGGCCCGGAACATGATGACTGGGACGTCGGCATCGCCGAGCCTGCCGAATTCGGCGGGACCTGCATGAACCGTGGATGCATTCCTTCAAAGATGCTGGTGCACGCAGCGGACGTCTCGCTCGCTGCACGAAATGGGCAACGTCTTGGCTTGCGGACGTCCGCCGCGGCCGCCGACTGGCCAGCCGTGCGTGATCGTGTATTCAACCGTATCGATTCAATCGCTGCCAACGGACTCGCCTACAGAGAGTCTCTAGAAAACGTCACGGTCTACCGACACAGCGCTCGGTTCATCAATGATCGCACGGTAGATCTGGGAGGCGAGGCCGTAACTGCGGACCGAATCGTCTTGGCCATCGGCGCACGGCCGTCTATTCCGGCAATTCCTGGCATCACCACTGTCCCCTACCGGACGTCAGACGACGTGATGCGCCTAGACACCCTCCCCCAGCACTTGGTAGTGCTGGGCGGCGGCTTCATTGCGGTTGAAATGGCTCATATTTTCGATGGCCTTGGTAGTCGGGTAACCATCGTCCATCGCGGTGACCAACTCCTTCGGGGAACTGACGACGACATCAGGCAACGCCTCACCGCTACGTACACCGAGAGGATGGACGTCCAACTCAATACCTCTATCGAGCGGGCGGAATTCCTCAACGGCGTGCACCGCCTCATTTTCTCCGACGGATCAACAATTGAGGGCGACCAACTGCTTGTCGCCACAGGGCGGATTCCCAACGCTGATCTTGCGGATGTGGCTGCTGGCGGTATAGGCGTCAACGAACACGGATACGTCATCACTGATGAACGCCTCCGGACGACTGCCGAGAAGGTCTGGGCCCTAGGTGACGTCACTAACCCTGTGCAACTGAAGCACACCGCCAACGATGAGGCCCGTCTAGTGGCTCGCCAACTGATTGACGATGCCGACCACACCACAATCGATCGTCGATTCGTGCCACACGCGATCTTCGGCCATCCCCAAATTGCGTCAGTCGGACCAACCGAAGCCGAGTTGCTTGCAGCCGCGCGCCCATACGTAGTTGCAGTCCGCGACTATTCAGAGACTGCCTACGGCTGGGCAATGGAAGACGAAAGCGGATTCGCCAAGGTTCTCGCCGACCCAGAAACTCGTGAACTTCTTGGAGCTCATATCATCGGACCGCAGGCCCCGACGCTCGTCCAGTTGCTTGTTCAGGGAATGGCCGCCGGCCTCACCGTCGACGACATGGCCCGCAATCAATTATGGATACATCCAGCTATGCCGGAACTGGTCGAGCAGGCCCTCCTTGCGCTCTAATCGACCTTCATGACGAAAGGGACTACTGAATGGACGACCTAACTGGACGAGTGGCCGTCATCACTGGCGGAGCATCGGGTATAGGGCTTGCCTTCGCCCGCCGCTTTGCCACGGCCGGTATGAAAGTGGTCCTAGCCGACATAGAGATTCCCATATTGGACGACGCCGTAGCAGGCCTGCAGGAGTCGGGCGCTGACGCACTCGGAATCCAATGCGACGTCTCTAATCCGGATTCTGTCAGTGAACTTGCTTTAAGGGTGGATGAGGTCCATGGGGCGACACACGTCCTCTGTCTGAACGCTGGGGTCGCCCACTCGGCTCCTCTCGTTGAGCAGTCTCTCGCTGACTGGAAGTGGGTACTCGGCGTGAACCTGATGGGCATCGTGCATGGCTTGGATTCATTCTTGGCCAAGATGACAGCCCAAAATGAGGGGCACATCGTCATTTCTGCCTCGGTGGCCGGGCACACCGCATACCCTGGGATTGGGCCATATTCAGCCTCCAAGCATGCCGCCATTGCGATAGCAGAGACACTCCACAATGAACTGCTGTCCTCCGGTTCTCAGGTGCGCGTGACCGCACTGTGTCCGAGCTTTGTCAACACGCAAATAATTGATTCCGGAAGAAATCGACCCGAGCATCTGACAAATCCCCTAGCCGATACTCCCACTGCTGAGGAAATAGCCACTCGGGACGCCGTGCGCGAGATGCTGGCTACCGAGGCCCACAGTCCTTCAAGTGTGGCGGATCTCGTCTACGACGCCATTCTGTCAGGCTCCTTCTGGGTCTTCACTGACGATCAGTTCTCCGAAGCGATCGCCAGACGCAACGAGGAGGTACTCCAGCGAATGAACCCCTCGTCTCTCATTAGTCTCTTCGAAGAGTCTGACTCGAGGGAGTCCCAACACTGAGATGGTCCAGTAGATCTCGACCGCTACGAGCCATCCGACGACGAGGCCAGGATCGTCTCACGCGCCCAACGGTAGTCCGACTTGCCGCTCGGGCTTCGAAGAAGCCGATCCACGAAAACGACCTTCTTGGGTACTTTGTAAGCGGCCACTCGAGTCCGAAGCTGACTGCACAACTCCTCCTCGCCTACAGATCCGCTCACCGCCAACTCCACTACCGCTGCAACCGCCTGTCCCCAACGTTCGTCATCGATACCAACCACATTGCAGTCAGTGACCTCTTCGAATCCTTTGAGGAGTTCTTCAATCTCCTCCGGATAGACCTTTTCTCCGCCTGTGTTGATGCAGCCTGACCCGCGCCCAAGAAGGGTGATAGTGCCATCCAATTCCACCGTCGCCCAATCGCCCGGTATGGACCACCTCCGGCCATTTATTGTCGGAAAGGTCTTCTCGGTCTTTTCAGGATCTTTGAAATAGCCGATGGGAAGTGGCCAGGCTGTTGCCAACCTTCCTTGTTCACCGGACCCCGGCACCACCTCTGCGTTCTGCTCATTGAAGACCCGTGTGTGCTCCGAAAGCATGAACCGAGAACTCGTTTCGGAAGCAAGCTGAGAACTCCGACGCCGAGACGTGATCTGGCTAGCCATTCCGGTTCCTTCCGAGGAGCCCAGAGAGTCCAGGATTGTGCAGGGGTGGTGATCAAGCAGCGCCTCTTTGAGCTTTCCGCTAAAGACAACCCCGGAAGAGACCAGGAGTCTCAGCGACGACAAGTCAAAGGGCTGTCCCTCGGCAGCCGCTCTGTCGAGGGATTCGAGCATGGGGCGACCAAAGGCGTCCCCCACCATGGTGATCATGGTTATCCGATCCCGAGCAACGAGACTCCATAATTCGTCAGCGTCGAAACTTCGGGCAACAAGGGTGGCCAGCATGCCGCCGTGCGACAGTGTGGCCAAGCCTGGGATACCGGAGGTCCCATGCATTAGCGGCGCTGCACAGAGCTGCCGGATTTCCTTGTCCGTATCAGCGATACGCCTCGCTGTCGCCGCTGCCTCTGATGGAGTCGTCGGCACGACTTCACCAAATGGCCGAAATGTTCCCTCCATTCCGCCAAAAAGATTCTGGTGATCCCACATCACCGCCTTCGGCATTCCTGTGGTGCCACCTGTGTAGAGGAACCAAAGGTCGCTTCCAGAACGATCGATCCTGTTGGCAGGATCCGCTGTCGCCGCTAGCTCGAATTGCACTGACCAGTCAGGAGCTTCCCTTTGCTCCCCACCAACACGAACCAGCAACCGCAGGCGGGGACAGCGATGTCTCGCTTCCTCTACTTGGTCTTCCAACGTGTGGTCATAGAACAAGGCCTCGGCGTCGGAATTCTCCAAGATGTACGCCAACTCCTCGGCGTTATAGCGATAATTCACATTGGCGGGAACTGCGCGCAATTTAAAGGTCGCGAACTGCGCTTCGGGGTACTCCCTGCCGTTGTACAGATAGAGGGCGACTTTCGAATTTCGACCGAGGCCGTGCTCTAGAAGGGTCGTGGCGAGGCGGGCTGCCCGATCTTCAAATTCAGCCCAACATATGTGCCTTCCAGATACCGACACAGCAGGCCGTGTTTCGCCGAGTTCATCAGCTACGGCCTCCCAAGCCGTTGCCAGATTCAGTTGCCCATCCACTGCTGCCACGGCGAGCGAGCGTATCCGGCCCGACAAATCCTTCAAGAAAGTAACCGAGTCTGTAGGAAGTACGCACCTATGCTCGACCAACGTGGGTAGTACTTTCGGACACTCGTTTCGCCTCACGACCTGGGGCGAGAGCCATGGTGCTGGCATCGGCGTAGTGGTCGATGGTTGTCCACCGCGCCTACCGATCTCTGAGGCCGACCTACAGCATGATTTGGATCGGCGCCGACCCGGTCAGAGTCGCCTGACCACGCAGCGAGACGAGGGCGATAGAGCTGAGATCCTGTCGGGGGTCTTCGAAGGTCGTACCACGGGCACCCCCATAGCAGTACTGGTCCGCAACGGGGATGCCCGACCCGCCGCGTATCAGCACCTGAAGGATCTCTACCGGCCGTCACACGCAGATTTCACCTACGACGCCAAATATGGACTGCGTGACTGGAGGGGTGGTGGTCGTGCTAGCGCGCGCGAGACCATTGGCCGAGTCGCAGCCGGTGCCATAGCCCGACGGCTGTTAGCTGAAGTGGCTGGAATCGAAGTTCTGGCATGGGTATCCCAGGTCCACGATGTCTACTCATCTGTAGACGCCACCGCCGTCACCCTCGAGGATGTAGAGGCTCACCCCACGCGGTGTCCCGACCCGAAGGCTGCCAAGGCCATGGAGGCAGCAATCGATACTGCGCGTCGAGACGGTGACTCCCTCGGAGGAATTGTCTCCGGCGTAGCTCGCTGCATACCAGCCGGCCTCGGCGCTCCCGTCTTCGACCGCCTAGAAGCCGACCTGGCCAAAGCGATGCTCTCACTGCCCGCCTCCAAGGGCTTTGATATCGGAAGCGGCTTTGACGCGGTCAACATGACCGGACGGGCCCACAACGACTCGTTTGTCCCGGGCCCCAACGGCCCACAGACGGCAACTAACCGATCCGGCGGGGTTCAGGGCGGCATAAGTACTGGAGACGATCTGACGTTCCGAGTTGCCTTCAAGCCGACAGCTACCATCGCGTCGCTTCAAGACACAGTGACCATCGATAACGAGGTCGTCACCCTGGAAGCCAAGGGCCGCCATGACCCCTGCGTCCTACCCCGCGCCGTCCCAATGGTTGAGGCGATGACCCTCTTGGTCCTTGCCGATCATTGGCTCCGCCAGCAGGCGGTGGACGTTCTCCCTCGTTAGCTCCCCTCTCTGGTCCCGGAGGTCGGTCCAGTTCTGCCCCAGATTCGATCGCTAACTAGACTTTGCCAAGGTAAGGGAGGATGCCATGGCCGGGGGGAATACACGGAGCAACTCACCAACTTTCGCCGACAAGCCAATTCCCTACGACATACCGGAGTTCAAGGACATCGCGTCGGAGAGGCGTCATCGCAAACAGCGTCTCGCCGCCGCCTTTCGGATTTTCGGCAAATTTGGCTTCTCGGAGGGGGTGGCTGGACACATAACAGTTCGAGATCCCGAACACGATGCCTGCTTCTGGGTCAACCCCTTCGGCCTACCGTTCAGCCACATCAGCGTCTCGGACCTGCTATTGGTCAACCACACTGGCCAAGTCATCCAAGGTGATTACGCGGTAAACCAGGCTGCATTTGCAATCCACTCTGAACTACACATGGCCCGACCCGATGTTGTAGCGGCTGCCCACTCACACTCGCTCCACGGTAAAGCATGGTCGTCGCTGGGTCGCCTCCTCGATCCAATCACCCAGGATTCTTGTGTCTTCCACGGCGACCACGTGTTGTTCGACGACTATACGGGAGTGGTCAACGACCCCGAAGAGGGCAAGCGGATCGCCTACACACTTGGCGACAAAAGCGCCGCCATCCTTCGGAACCATGGTCTTTTGACCGTCGGTGGAAGTGTCGACGCTGCCACATGGCTATTCGTGACCATGGAACGCAGCTGTCAAGCCCAACTGCTAGCGGAAGCGGCTGGCACCCCGGTACTAATGGATGAAGAAACCGCAGCCGCAACACACCGTCAGGTAGCTGGAAATTTCGCTAGTTGGTTCAGCGCTCAACCGCTGTTCGACCAAATCCTGCGCGAACAACCCGACCTAGTCAACTAACCATCGGCACTACACGCCAGCGGAGAGCTCAGGGTCGGCTCGCCTCTTGCGGGTAGTTCACTTTCTTGAACTTCTTGCCAGGCAACCACCCAGTGAAGTCGAGACTCATAGTTCAGGCAGCGTGGGTAACCAGAAGTCGATCGAGATCACTCCTGTACAGAATGCGAACTCGTATTCCAGGATGACGTTCGCGAAGCATGCGAACTTTGCGGTTTTTCCGAGTCACCAATGACTGCCGCAGCGTGGTCACCTCGAGATAGAGGTCATGCTCAGGGAGATAGAAGTCCGGAGTAAACGCTGTGGTCGGGTTGCCATCTCGGTCAGCCTCCAACACGAAGGTGCGGGGCTCATACTCCCAAGCGATTTCGTAGAAGTCGAGTAGGTCCGCCACCTGTCGCTCGGAATCATGAGAAAAGATCGGGTCGACATCGGGCGGGTCAAGCCGTAACGGACGAACGTTCAAAAGGTTCTCCGGCCTCGAGAACTTCGAGGAGCGAGGGCCACAGCGACCCCGTTCGCAGCCAGAATTCTTCTACTCCCCGATTGCTCGGGCCCGGCGCGTGTCCCTCACCAACTCCCGATCCTGGGGATAAAGCTCAACGATGGCGGCGTCCACTTCGTCCTTCACGCCAGCGAGCGGGAGGATGTTCAATACGCCCTGTCCGTGCCGGAGCAAATCGACGATCTCCTCTTCACCGGCGCGGACCATGACCGATGAACCTCGGATGACCAGATTCACTTGCGTAACGTCTTCGTCCAGGTGTTCGGCCAGATAAGTAAAAACTTCTCGAACCAACCCGAGACGGATACCGGCGTCCAGCAGCGACTTAACGGCCCGCAGTTCCAACAGGTCTCGATAGGAATAGCGTCGGCGACTTCCGCTCCCGTGAGCTTTGGCAAGTGACGGCTTAACTAGGTCAGTTCGCGCCCAGTAGTCCAATTGACGGTAGGTGATTCCTACTATCTCTGCTGCCTTCTTCCCCGAGAAGCCAACGTCCGTCGCCTCGCCGAGTTTGATCGATTCGTTGTCCATTGGGACGTCCCTCCAGTGTGGGCGAGTTCCAATAGTGGAACTACAGCCCTGTTACTCGATACAGCGTAGAGAGCCAGCACTTCTTCGTCAACGATTTCGCGCTTAGAGTGAGGTATTTCGCGCTTTCCGCGAGATATACAAGGAACCTATACAGGCTGGCAAAACCTGTTAGCTATCAAAATCCTCGGGCTGGACAGACTCCAGAAAGGCCCGGAACTCCTCCAGTTGCGCTTCAGCACCAGGACCGCCCGACTCCTCCGTAGTCGGCGGCGGAGCGACGAAGCCGGCATCATCTAGCACTTCTTCTGCAACAAAGACCGGAGCACCGTTGCGAACGGCTAGTGCAATGGCGTCGGACGGCCTAGCCGACATAACCTCAACGCCCGCTGGACCTCGCAAGGTGAGCTCAGCAAAGAAAGTACGTTCTCGGAGGTCAGTGACCAACACCTGTTCAACCGAGACCGAGAAGGTCTCCAAAAAAAGCGTCATGAGGTCATGGGTCATGGGCCGGGGTGGCTCTTGTCCTGCCAAAGCCAAAGCAATCGCCTTGGCCTCTGGAAGTCCGATGAATATTGGAAGAATCCGTTCGCCATCTACCTCGCGCAGGATCACCACCGGCGTGTCCGAGGGCAGGACCTCTTGGACACCAACAACCTCCATGGCAATCACGGTCGTTTCCCCTCAAGGGTGAAGAGGTTGGTGATCGGGGCGCTGGAGTCCGACTGCACACAGTTGACCCTAGTTCGATACCCCGGATCGGCCGACGTTGCAGACCTCTTCGATGAATTCCGGTCCGCCTTTGTTGAGTTCGGATAAATCAACCTCGATCACCGCCGAGAGGTTCCGAAAGTATCCCCGGTGGTCCAACCCGTAGCCGACGAGATAGGACGCTTCAGTTGGGAAACCCACATACTCGATCTCCATGGGCAAGACCCTCCGGTCGGTTCGGTCAAAAAGGGTGCACGTGCGAATCTCTTCCGCCCCATGGGAAACCAGATGCCGCCGCAAGTAGTCGAGCCGGAAACCGGTGTCGACAACGCCCTCTACCAGCAGCACCGATCGGCCCGCCACGTCGATCCGTAGATCATTGGTTAGTCGGACCCGACCACTGTCGGGAGCAAAGGAGCTAAGGGCAAGGAAGTCAATTTCGACGGGGACTTCGAATCGCCGAGTCAGATCGGCCAAGAAAGGTAGGCAGCCCTTCAGCACCCCTACCACCACGGTTCGTTCATCAACCCAAGCGGCAAGATCTTGAGCAAGGCCAGCTACTCGGTCGTCGATCTCCGCTGAGGAGCGGTGCAACGCCATGGCCTTCACCGCCCTAGACCTCTGAGCTCGCGACGAATTAGAAGCTCATGCAAGGCCGACCCGGCATCGAGCAACTCGTCCACCAGGCGACGGACCTCCGATACTGCTATTTCGCCTTTCCCGCGTTCCAAAGCCAGTGGATGAAGCAACTGTTCAAGAAGGCCCGCTTCCCGCTTGGCTGACACCAAAAAACCTCGGAGGTGTCGCGCGTCAAGGCCGTGACCGAGGAAACAGGCCGCCACCCGAGCGACTAGGACGTCCTCGTCGTCGTATACCCTCGTGCGCCCAGCAGACCGACCCTCAATAAGACCGAGCCGTTCCAGTTCACCTACAACTTCCTCGCCCAGGCCAACCATACGGGCCAGCTCAGAGCGGCTCATGCTGACCGAGCCCGAACTAGGACTGACGATCTGCTCACGAAATGCCGGTACCGAAACTGAGCCCCCTTCTTCTGTGTCTTCCATATAGCCGTCTTCCAAGATCTCGGCGATGATCTTTAGTGGGAGGAAGCGGTCACGCTGCTGGCGCAGCACCCAAGTCAGGCGGGATACATCCGCGTCGGTATACCGCCGATAACCAGCTGGTGACCGCTCGGGGCGCACTAGGCCTCGCGACTCCAGATACCGGAGCTTTGACACAGTCACGTCGGGAAACTCTTCCTCAAGGATCTGGAGAACTTCACCAATGTTCATCTCAATCGGCGGACTGAAGTCCGCTTCTAATCTCGCCCGCCATCCGACACCTGCGTTCAGACCGCCGTGCCATGGAAGAAGACGAGCTTGAAGCGTCCTATCTGCAACTCGTCTCCATCCCGGAGATCGCCTTGTTCGACACGGGAGCCATTTAGCCATGTCCCGTTCAACGAACCGACGTCTCGAACTGTGTACCGGTCACCAACCCGCTCAACCTCTACGTGTCTTCGCGACACCGTTACGTCGTCGAGGAGAATGTCCGCATCGCCATGCCGACCAACCGTCGTCAAACCCGCTTCGAGGCCGTACCGAGAGCCCGCCATTGGCCCTGACTCGACCACAAACAATCCGCACTGTGCTGGAAAACGCTCCCTGTCGGCGCTATGGGGAAGATCCTCGACCACATCGTAGGAATCCGTCGTCTCGTCCATGTCAGGCATCTGAGTTCCTCACGCCTCGCAGTACCTACTCCGACCAGAGCCAGCGCGGCCGCAGTCTGGGCAAGGTGTCGACACGGCTCAACCTTCGATCAGGAGTCGATAGGCGTCTGCATCCATGAGGTCTCCTTCAGCAATTACCCGGACCTCACAAATCCAACCCTCTCCATAGGGATCTTCATTAATCCGACCCGGGCCAGTTTCTAGATCCTCATTGGCTGCTACCACCTCACCGGTGACTGGCGCAAAGAGCTCCGAGACCGACTTCGTCGATTCCACCTCGCCAAAGACCATCCTGGCTTCCACCGACGTACCCACTGTCGGGAGCTCTACAAAGACCACATCTCCGAGAGCATCTTGCGCGTAGTCCGTGATCCCAACCTGAACTACACCACCTCCAACGTCTCGAACCCACTCGTGGTCGAAGGAGTATTTAAGGTCGTCCGGGATGTTCACGATCGCCAAACTACCGCGCGTCGACCTCAGACTTCCCGACGGACACCTCCTGCGGGCAACCAAGCGCAAATTTCGTCAGTCAGCCGATGCCCGGCCTTCTCGCAAGGCAACCCGAGCGGCCGGCACGTAGCCCCAAGCCGCATACCAAGAGATCGCCAAGCCCGGAAGTCCGAAGATCCACGCGCCAGCGGTGAAAGCTTGTGCGGCAGAGATAGTCGATTCACCAGCCAAGAAACACGGAACCGACCAAAGGAGGGCGAAGGTGCCTGTCTTGCCCCACCATGTCACGTCAAGTCGACGCGCACCAAAACCCGCCAACACAATTGCTCCCAACCCGACCAGGACCTCTCGCACCAGCACTGTGACGCCAAACCAAATCGGAATGGAACCATCGGCGAGAATCGCTAACAGGGCGGTCACCAACAGCAGCCGATCAGCCGTCGGGTCAAGAACCTTGCCAATGTCAGAAACCTGATCGAACCGTCGCGCTATCCATCCGTCCACCCAGTCGGTAGCACCAAGAGCACCGAGCAATAATGCAGCTGAAGTCCGATCATTCTGATCGATCAAGAGCCACAGAAACCATGGAATGCAGGCCAAACGCACCATCGTTATCAGGTTGGGAAAAGTGCAAAGGCCTGTCCACCCAGTACGTGTTGTCGGCATGGCCTCATGCCCACTACTGGACGTGTCACCTAATGATCCGCCAGCCGCACCCCCCATCGCCAGCAGCCTACGATCCCTAGCAACACTGGCTCCGTTCGGGAACCGGTCCAATGAAATACGGGAGGCCGACTTGCCCTCGATATTTACCCGAATCATTGACGGAGAACTCCCGGGCCGGATCATCTGGCGCGACGACATCTGTGTGGCGATGGTCGACATCCGCCCATTGAATCGAGGCCACGTTCTAGTCATTCCGATAACTGAAATCGACCATTGGACGGACCTTCCGGTTGAGGTGGCCACCCACTGCGCAATCGTTGCCCAAACCGTCGGACGCGCCCAGATGGCAGCCTTCTCTCCTGCACGGATTGGTCTAATGGTCGCTGGTTTCGAGGTGCCTCACGCCCACCTCCATGTCGTTCCCATCGATCACATGGGCCACTTGGACTTTGCTCATGCCGACACCTCATCTGACCCAGCAGATCTAGATGACGTCGCCAGCGAACTAAAGAACGCGCTCGACGAAATGGGTCATGGTGTCGCTTCTTGAAATACAGGCGCTCTAAAGCGTCGTCAGGCTCCGGGCCGCAGTGTCCATAGCCGAACCCCATCGAGGTCAAAACGCTTTCGGTATTGCATATTGATCAGCCGACTCTCAAACATCCGCGCCTCAGGAGCCGTCCACCCGAGCGAGTCGACGTCGAGCACTACGGCGTCTATTCGATTTGCCCAGTCGAGGCCAGGCAGCGATCCCCGATCCAACCGCATCACGTGGGCGTCATGTCGGTCAGCTACCAACGGGTAGACCTCAGGCGAGACCATTACTCGCGCATCATCACCAACCAATATTGACGCTGAAACCCGCGCTACGTCGGCCGGTGACCTCCGTCCCCAGGCCCACGGATCCTCATATGGCGACGACTCTGCATCACGGACAAAGAAAACGGTGGCGGTTAGTACCAGCACCATCAGCACCCGTCGATCGACATGAATCCGACTCACGCCCTCGGTGCCGATCCGCATCAGCGCATATGTGGCAGCAATAAAGACAAAGGCCAACGCGGCCACATCCTGCTGTGGGTTCCCAAAACTGTCGTCGTCCACGTCGGCTACCAGGTAGAGAACAATCAGTGGCAAGACCGGCAGCAGGTACCGGGGTCGAACCAAGGGAAGGAAGAGCACCGGAGCCAGAAGGAGTAGAACCTTGTCAAAGCCGTCTCGCGCCAGGACATCGCCAAGAAGGCCAAAGGGATCCGCAAACATGCCTAGAAGAATCGTCAGCGGACCGTCCCCGTAGGCGACGAATGCGATCAGATGCGGGTAGTCGCCGTCCCCGAGAATCGGCTGGATAACAAAGGCCATGACTAAGAACCAGATTGTGCCAACGGTGGCCAACGACCATCCTTCAGTGCGTCGATTCTCACCTACGAGGACCATGCCCAGGGCCGCCACTGCCAGGCCGAGGTCAGCTCGACTTGCCACCACAACTGCGCAAAGAGTGGCAACCCACCACCAGCGAGCTGAGTGTGCCATTAGGTAGGCAGCCATCAGTGCGGGAATAGCCAGTGCCTCTGGATGAAACCCCGCAAGATTCAGATCGTGGACCGACGGGTGCAGGGCATAGGCAGCTACAAGGGCCGAGGCGGCGCCGATGCGGAGATTTGCTGGACCGCGCGCGATGCGCCAGATCGGCACCACCGCGAGCGCAAGTACAAAGGATTGGAGCACAATCAGGGTTGCAGCCGCTGGCAGGACACGAAGCGTCCAAGCGATCGGCCAGAAGATCCAAGCCGCCTGATCAGCGAAAATGTTGTGACCTAGGTCAGTCACCACCGGGTCGAATCCCCGGTCCATGAGGTGAGCTGCCTGGAGGTAGTGGCCAATATCAGGACCGATTCCAAGGTCTCGACTGCGAGCCAACCCCAGAAGCGACAGCAAAACAGTTAGAACTAAAGCGGTCAGCCAGGGAATTATCCGATCGCCAGTCTTGGAATCCAGCCGGGCCTGCCAGCGAAGCATTCGGATGTCGAGGCGTCGCCGCAGCGAAACGACCTTAGTGACAACTGTCTCACCGGTTCGCTCCAGAGATTGGGCCGTCCGGATCAGGGGTCGACTCCCCAGCCCGATCTGGCTCCACGAAGACCACTTCACCACAGCGACCTCTGCACCCAATCCGAATCAGACCCGTCATCGGGACTCGTGCCGACATCCAGCTCTATCGGTTTCGTCAGTTGCTCACCGTTGCAACGAGCGTCACCGACCCGATGGTCAACCGGATGCCAACACAGCACACCGACAGGAGCCGGGGATAGAAGACTTTGCAGGGGTAACGACTCGCCCATATCCGAATCCAGCCAGCGGCCCCAGTCATGGGACTCCAAGACAGCAGGCATACGGTGATGAACCGCTGCCATTTCAGCGCTTGCCTCCACGGTGATCACCGTGCAGGTTCGCAATAAGGCGGCCTCCTCCCTTGCATCTTCAGGATCAATCCAATCTTCCCAGAGCCCGGCCAGAACCATCAGGTTTCCATCAGTCCGAGATACGTACCAAGGCTGCTTGACGCCCTTCACGGGACGCATGCCAGGACTCCACTCGTAGTAGCCATCCACCGGTACTAGACATCGTCGACGCCGAAACGCCGACCGGTAGGACGGCTTGGTGGCAACAGTTTCCATGCGAGCGTTAAATGTTCGCTCTCCGAATGACGCTTCCTTGGCCCATCTGGGCACCAGGCCCCATCGGGCGGTTCCCAATAAGCGCCGGCCATCCTCTGCTGCCTCCCAGGCTATGGGGAGGCGTCCTAAAGGCGCCACGTTGTAATCGGGCCCCTCCAAGACGTCCACGACAGCGTCGGCACCCAAATGTTCACTCAACTCTTCGGGGCCGGACGCGGTCACCACGCGACCGCACATACGCTCACCGTACCGCTCCACGAGGAGCAACAAGGACGGATCTCGAACCAGTCCGACAGACTGATCATGCCAGTGTGCAATCACCGCCCGCCGATCCGTCAGCGAGAACTCCATCGCCAAATTCCACCCGGATGACATCACCCGGCGCCCCGCCAAACGTCGGCACGGCAATTGCCGTCTCTTCAGTCGAGTCTGGGACGGAAATCGCCCCCCGGACTGACAATGCCTCCCACTTGGAGTTCTGCGTCGGTGCTGTCTCCACCGAAAATCTGATCACCTCAGCCCACCCGAGGCCACCTTCGTCGAGTTCGACTGAACCCTGGGGAATATCAATGGCCAACATGAGAACCGAACGGCCCACACAGGTGACTCGCGCAGGGCGACCCGGGAGGTCATCCGGGCATGACCCCTCGGCAACCTCATGGACCACGACATCCAGAGGTCGGAGTAGTTCTGTGGCCACGGCCACTCGGACACAGGTCCCCGCCCACCAGTCCTCGGGCCCCACTAGAGCCACCTGTCCCCCGCGGTGTTCGAAGACCGCGGCCGCCAGCACTCCTGGCGGCACTGGCAGATCATCAATAGGAACGTCCAGTCTGATTCGATCGTCGGGAAGCCCATCACCTTTGAGGACCGCTACTACCTGGTCAACCGGAGCGACCAGTTCGGGGACGGCGATAGGCGGACCACCCTCCACGGCGGTGATAGATCCCTCCAAGTTTGAGTCAGTAATAATCCGGGAAAACCGAATCGCCCGTTCGGACCGATCCTCCGGCTGCTCGGATAGAAGTGTCCTAACTGCCAAACCAAGGCCAAACAGAACAACCGAAAGAAGCAGCAAACTAGCCACCCGTTTGCGGACGCCAACCTGGAGCTCACGAACGATGCTGGCTTCATCCCGTCGTTCAGCCCGAGACCGAGGCCCGAAAGCCTCGGACCGGTCGCCACCACTTAGCAAGGTCGCCCACCGGGTAACTGTCTCGTCCGGGAAGCGGAGAGCTAGCTCTGCGAAAGCTGCTTCTTCCTGAGGGCCGAAAAGAAGCAGTAGGTCGTTCTCACGAAGCAGTTCAACCGGATCCTCCCGGTGAACCAATTCACGGCCGTCTGCCAGCCGGATGAGAAAGGTCCGGATTTGTCGATCTGCCTCCGCTTCGGTCCATCTACCTCCCGTCGGTCTAGGAAGATTCGCTACTGGGGAGGATCTAAATCCACGGCGGAAGAAAGCCGACCGACGGTTCCGAAGGCTTTCTGAGACCTCAGTCCCCACCTCGCCTGAAACCCGCTCAGGCAGAGCTCCGGATGACACCTCTTCAGAGCTTTCTGATTGTCCCGCCAGAGGTGGGGAACCATCGTCTTTTGCCACAGTGACGACGCTACGCGACTGGAGAAGGACACTAGGGGCACCTTGTCAACCTCAAGGGTGGTCGTTACGCGCCTCATAGTCCGCATACAGTCCCAAATCGCGACGACCGCCCGGTGTCTTCCCATGACTCTCAAGAATCCGCAACCGACTGTCCCATACAGCCTCCTCTTTTCACTCATCATTCTGCTGTTGGCCGCAGCCTGCACGGGAGGCGACCAGAAAGGAGGTGCGTCGGTAACGACTGACTCAATGCGCAGCAACCCTCCAGTCGCTGCATCTTCACCCGGCACCGCTGACGCTCAAGCTGTCAGGACTCCGGAAACGACCTCCTCAATCACAGGCACCACCGCAAGATCAAACCGCCCGGCCACATCCACCACTTCTCTGGCAAATGACTCAATCTCCGGAACGGCTTTGACTAGTGAAAGTGCTGACCAGACCGCTGAAGCGACAACCAAACGGGAGACCGGAACCATCTCCGGTCTCCCTGACGGGCAGGTAATCGACGGTAGCTACTCTGACCCTCGAGGCGAACTCTTCAGCGAGTTCCAAGATTCCTTTGACCGCGGCAGGCGGTTCAGTGGGCTGGACACTTTCTGTCGACCCCCTGTTCAGGACCTCCTTACGGCTCCAGTCAACGTTGAACCCGGCATTTCTGCCGACTCGATCACCGTCGTTCACTTGGCCACCCGCCTCGAAGAGTTATCCCGAATCGGCTTCAAACTGCCTCTGGGTGACATCGATGCCATGTTGAGCGCCTTTATCGATCTCGTGAACGGGCGGTGTGGTGGGATACACGGTCGTTGGCTCGACCTCCGGACCGTCGAGGTTTCGGCTCTCGGAGGCCGAGGATTCGATATCGACACTCTTCGCGAAGCCGCCTGCCTGGAAGCCATCGAAATCCATCAGCCTGCCGTTGTACTCGCCGTCACACCGATCCCCGGAACAGCTTCTTCCTGTCTCACCATGCGGCATCGCACTGCGCATCTGACTACCGGTGGCGTGTCTGACAGCGACCTCGTGCTGTCTGGCGGCCGCCTCCAGTCCTTAGAGGTAGGAGATCGTTCTGGCCTTCGCTTCGCCGTTCTCACTGCACTCGATCAGGGGCTTCTGGATGAAGCCTCTATTGGCATCGTGGTACCCGATGCCCCTCAGCGCTCTGACGACCTCCTCGCGTCGATCGCTGGCGCTCTAGACGGCACCGGACATGAGTTTCAGCAGTATCAAGTCGGTTGTGAGGGCACAACGACATGTCAGGTTGGTTTGAAGGCCGCCGTCTCATCCATGGTGGTCGATGAGGTCAACGTCGTTATCCCTCTACTCAACATGACGTCGCTTCCCTGGCTCGTGCTGGAAATGCTCGACCAAGAGATGCCGCAACCTCTGTTCATCCAATCCGGCCTCAACGGCCACGGCCTTGACGCTATAGCGGCCCGTATAGCTGAGTTCGGTGGAATACCCGCAGGCGACTACTACGACGGCACAATCGTGGTAGACACATCGGCAACCGGTTCTCATCGGATAGATGGGGCAGAACGACGACCTTTTGACCTCATGTGTGCTCGAACCTGGGCCGAGTTGTCAGATACTCCCATACCGCTGGTGGAAACCACAGCCGACGATGTCCACCGGTCGGTGTTAGAGACTTGCAGTCTGGTCCGGTGGATTGCTCGGGCCGTCGACGAAGCTGGTCCCGATCCCAGCCTGCTTGGCCTTCAGGTTGCCCTAGCCAACGTCGGCCCACTAGACGTTCCCGACATGCGTCCAACCACCGTTGACGATCGCCACCTTCGCACCCTCCAAGTTCGGCGCTACGAGCATCCCTGCCGCCACGGCACTGGCTTTGGCAAATCCGACGGCTGCCTAGTGCCCGTTGGCCCACCGGTAATTCTTGATAGATCCGGTCTGCCCGTAACCGGACTCGAACCGCCCCGCCTTCCACCTAACGAGGTAAGGGTGTTCGTTGCCAACGGCTCTGGATTAAGTGGGGTGGCAGGGCTAGCAACAAATCTTTTACGCAGTGCCGACTACGACATGGCCTCCCCAGGAAATGCATCGGCTGTTCAGGAGTCTTTCGCCTACTACCGGCCTGGACATCTAGGCGACGCACGCGCCGTGCGCGAGGTCGTCTCGCCCTACATTCGCATCGAACCGATGCCAACCTCTACGGAGTACGTCCCACAGAGATCAGTGGCCCGAGTCCGATCAGCTGATGTCGTCCTGGTCGTCGGGCTCGACCTCGCCCGCCGTATCAGCAGGTCCGACTGACTACGAAATAGGACGGACATGAACGGGTCAAAGAGGGTTCTGCCGCGGCCAGGTGGGTGTATTTAAAGGTGTCCGTGGCACCGCGTTGATGCTACGAGACTCAGGGGGTGCGACTGGGAACGATGCGAGCGTATCGGAGCGCTCAGGGACGGCTTTCACGTCTGAACTGCGAATACGTGACGCGCGGCACCGTTTTGCGCACTGGCTGGAGATTCAAGGTCGAACCTCGTAGTAAAGGTTGGTCGGGTCCTCGAAATCGTGCATAGCGAAGCGAGTGAAGCCCGCCTCGGCCACCATTTCCTCCAACCTCACCGGGTTCAACCCGAGTGTGCCGAGCCCCAAGCCGTCCTCGGTAGACATAGCCGACGCCATGCAGGTTGCCACCGACGTCGAGTACATCATTGCCAGCATCGGGTTCCGGAGGTTGCGGGCCCATTCGGGCGCTGACTTGATCTCCTTGACCAGCCACGTACCGTCTTCCGCAATTGCTGACCGGATGGCACCCATGGCCAGATCCGGACGAGGCATGTCGTGCAGGCAATCCAGCGTCATGACCAGGTCCACGTCACCGGTCGCGGGTACGTCCTCCCCGCCCGCCAGATGGATCGTGACGTTGTCCGCGTCTTCAAACCGCTCGCGGGCCTTGGCCACCGCACGCTCCGATACGTCGTAACCCTCATACGTACTCCCGGGCCAGGCCTCGGACATCAGTTTGATTGCCAGCCCAGTCCCACAGCCCACGTCGACGACCTTCGCTCCAGCCGACAGGCGATCGACCACCCCGTCCAGAGCCGGCAGCACTGTGGGCACCAGCAGGGCGCGCGCCATAGGGGCCAGCATCGCCTCGACATGCATCTCCGATCCCTCACCCTGGTCGTCGTAGGTGAGGCCGATCCCGGTCTGGAATGCCTCGGCAAGACCGTCGGCCACGCGAGGATCGCGCAGGCCGGCGAAGACGCCCGCCGCGTATGTTGGCGTATCCCTGCGAGCCAGCACCAGTGCCGCCTCGGCCTCCAGCTCGAACGTCTCGCCGTCCGCAGTAACCAGTAGCTCTGCCGCCCCCTGTGCCCGTAGCCACTCATGAAGCCACCGCTCATGTAGGCCAGTAGCCAACGACAACTCCACGGCGGTAACCGGTCCTGCGCCGTCGAGGGCCTCATAGATGCCAAGTCGGACCCCGAGGTGAATCATCAGGCTGACCAGCTCACCCTGCTTGTAGCTCCAGGTGGTCAGCGTGTACTTCCCAAGCAAGTCCTTGTCGATACCCATTTGCCCAGCCCTTCAGCTATTCGCTCGAACGTAGCCTCTCACCAGGCTGGAAAAAGCGACAACGGTGGGCCGTGTCGAGAGTCAGCCCCCTTTGCGGACCCAGACTTCCCGGTTAGAGACGGAGCACGGCAAGACCTCCAAATCTCCCTTTCGGTCTCGGCGCCCATTCACGTTCTGCTTCCAACCTGCCCCATCGGTGTCGAATCGCCAGAAGTGGGTAAGGCAGATGAGCTCCTCGCCGTCGATCGCGCCCTCGACGGCAAGATGGGACCACTGGTGCGGACAGCGCGCCTCAGACACGCAGGTCACCCCCGACTCTGTGGTCCAGACTACGAGTTCCTCGGCCTGTCCTAAGAGTTCCACTGTCGATTCCGAAATCGCGCCCGGTTCAGGCGCCACTTCTAGAACACGCACCCAACCCTCTCCTGGGTCATTTCCGACCATGTGTGATCAGACGTCCAAGTAGCGGGTAACCGCTACCGCCGAGCCGATCATTCCGACCACCCCGCCAATAACCAGCAGCCAGATACTGGTGTCCCAAACGAAACCATCGGGCACTGCGAATCCTCTGAACAGTGGCACTGCATCCGATTCTTGGAAGTAGGCCAACACCCGATGATCAACGACGAACAATGCGGGAACCGCTAGCGCCGCCCCGATTAGTCCGTGAATCGTTCCCTCCAGCATGAACGGGATACGAATGAACCAGTTCGTTGCGCCAACCAGCTTCATCACTTCGATCTCTTGGCGTCGGGCGCCAATTGCCGTGAAGACCGTATTCAGGATAAGTAGCGCCGAGACCCCGACCAGTACGACGGCCGCCACTAGAAGCGCTTGGCTGACCCGGTTAGAGAAGTCCTCGATCTGCCGAATGGCGTCAGTGGCTGTCGCCACTTCCTTGACTCCCGGTTGCTCTCCAAACTGTCGAGCCATCTCAGCCACGTTCCCCGTCTCGGGGTTAGCCGGCACGATCCGATAAGACGGCGGCATGATCTCCGCAGTGACGCTCTCGACCAGTTCGGGCTTGTCGGAGAACAACTGCTGGAACTCGACGTACGCCGCTTCCTTGTCAACGTAGGTGTACCGAGTAATCGCAGGGCTTGTATCCAAGACAGTCCGAATGGCCGTGTCTTGCTCGAGGGTGGCGTCAGCCCGCATGAAGACGATGAACTCAACACCTTCTTGGAACTGCGCAGTGGCCCTGGCCGCACCCTCGCGGATTAACAGAGACGAGCCAACGAGAGACAGCGAGATTGCCACAGTCAGGATGGCGGCCATGGTCAGACTGAGGTTTCGCCAGAGGCTGACAAAGGTCTCCCGGGAGTAGTACCAGAGGCGGTACAGCACTTCAGCTCTCCGCCCGGTCCTGATCGTCGTTTGTCGAGCAGGTCACTCGTATACGCCTTGCGACTCGTCCCGTTTGATGACTCCGCGGTCCAATTCGATGACTCGACGGCGCATCGAATCGACGATGCCTCGATCGTGGGTGGCCATCACCACAGTCGTTCCACTGCGGTTGATGCGATCCAAGAGCCGCATGATGCCTACCGAAGTGCCGGGGTCAAGGTTTCCGGTGGGTTCGTCAGCAAGGAGAATCAGCGGTCGGTTGACGAACGCCCGCGCGATCGACACCCGCTGCTGCTCGCCGCCCGAGAGTTCGTCGGGCAGGCGTTCTGCCTTGCGGCTTAAACCAACCAGTTCGAGTATGGCCGGCACTTGTTTGCGAACCACCTGACGGGGTCGGCCAATGACCTCTAGGCCGAAGGCCACATTTTCAAACACCGTCTTCTTCGGCAGCAACTTGTAATCCTGAAAGATGTAGCCAATCTGACGGCGCAAGTACGGAACCTTCCAGGAGCTCATCTCACCAACATCCTTGCCGGCCACTGTGATTCGCCCCTCGTCCGCAATCTCCTCACGGTTCAGGAGCCGGATAAAGGTTGATTTGCCCGATCCGGACGGCCCGACCAAGAAGACGAACTCTCCTCGCTGGATCTCTGCTGAAGCATTCCGCAAGGCGACCACATCGCCCTTGTAGACCTTCGAAACGCCGTCCAGCCGGATCATGCTTCGCCTTCCCGAAAATCCATCCCTAATCTAGATGGGACCTGAGACCCGAATCGCGATTGCACGGCGCGCACGGTACCAGAGGTGCTCCAGCCGATCGCGGCGCCTCTACCTTCTCAGATCACGACTTTCGCCCTTAGACCGCAACGAACGGTCACCCAACGCTGCTGGAACGCGCCCAACGAAGGTACGACTCCATGAAGTTATCCAAATCTCCGTCTAACACGCTGGCGACGTCACCCACTTCATGCTCCGTCCGCAGATCCTTGACCATCTGATACGGCTGCAGAACATAGGAACGAATCTGGCTTCCAAAGTCCACGTCGCGTTTCTCACCGCCGATTTGGGCAATCTCTGCATCGCGCTTCTGTCGCTCAAGATCTAGAAGGCGAGCCGCCAGCATCTGCATCGCTTTGTCCTTGTTCTGGTGCTGGCTGCGCTCATTCTGACAAGAGGTCACGATTCCCGTAGGCAAGTGAGTAATACGAACCGCAGAATCGGTCACGTTGACATGCTGTCCGCCAGCACCCGACGATCGATAAGTGTCGATCCGAAGGTCACTCTCGTCGATGTCCACCTCGTCGGCAATCTCGTCGAAGAATGGAACAACCTGCAGTGAAGCAAATGCCGTTTGCCGCTTCGCCTCTTTGTTGAAGGGCGAAATTCGCACCAACCTATGAACGCCGCGCTCTCCCTGAAGGAGCCCAAAGGCATAACGTCCGCGAACTACGAATTCCGCTGAGCTAATCCCCGCCTCTGTTCCCTCCGAGACCGACTCAACCTCCAAATGGAAACCACGTCGATCCGCCCACCGGCTATACATGCGGAGCAGGATTTCCGCCCAATCTTGGGCATCCGTACCCCCTGCTCCCGACTGCACGTGACATACGGCGTCTCCATCGTCGTACTGACCGCTAAAGAGTGAACGGAGTTCCAGAGCATCGAAGCGGACCGACAGTTCAGCAGTTGCCTCGGCGATCTCCTCTTCCAGACTGTCGTCACCCTCTTCTTTGGCCATCTCCGACAGCGTCTCAGCATCCTCGAGACGACTCAGCAGATCCGCGTGCAGTTCCAAGTCCTCTGCAACCGCCGCTAGATCCTTTTGGACACGACGTCCGCGGTCCTGGTCGTTCCACAGATCCGGATCGGCCATCTCCGCTTCTAGGACATCGCGGCGTTGCTGTTGCTCGTCGATTCGCAAATAGCCAGCGGCCTCATCAAGACGGGCACGGAGCGCTGCTAGGACGGGTTCAAAATCCTGCACCTCAGCCCCCATGGCATTGCTTGAACTTACGACCAGAGCCGCACGGACAGGGAGAGTTCCTTGGGGTCTTCTCCCACTCGCTATTTACTTTCGTCGCCTGCGTCGCAGGCCTAGATTCTTCAACCTGGGCCGGAGCCCCAGCCGCCGCCGCAACGGCCGCTGCACCAGTCACCGGACCTTCAGGTCCACTAGCGATCACTTCAGTTGGTTGGGTGACTTCTTCCGTGGTCGTCACCCTGATACGCATCACGTAGCGAAGAAAGTCGCGACTAATAAGGTCGTCCAGTTGTCCGAACAGTTCAAAACCCTCACGCTTCCACTCAGTAGCTGGATCGCGCTGGCCCATTGCCCTTAAGTGGATGCCCTCCCTTAGGTGGTCCATCTCATAGAGGTGCTCACGCCATCGCTGATCGATTATGCGCAGCATCACTTGCCGCTCAACTTCCCGCATTGCCTCTATTCCGAGTTCCGCTTCGCGCGCTTCATAGGCCGCCATTCCATTAGCGGTCAGGAGCTCATAGAGCTGGTCCGTCGAACGTGCACTGACTATTGCCGTCCAGAAGATTTCTTGCGATAAGTCCCCGTCGTCGGTCGCCGTCGCCCCTAGGGGCCAATAGGAGTCCAACTCCACTCGCAGAGCGTCTAGGTCCCACTCTTCGGGGAGTTCAGAAGCGCAAAACGCTTCTATTGCGCCATCCACCACCATCCCGAGAGCGACCAGTACACCCTCCCGGAGGTCGTCGTCAGCGAGCAGGCCGTCACGGCGCCGGTAGATGACATTGCGCTGCTCGTTCATCACTTCGTCATATTTGAGAACGTTCTTGCGGGCCTCGGCATTCTTCTGCTCTACAGTCGTCTGGGCCCGCTCGATGGCCTTGGTGACCATCTTCGACTCGATTGGCATATCTTCGGGGAGAGCGCGATCCATCACTCCGCGCATGGTGTCGGAAGCAAACAAGCGCATTAACTCGTCCTCCAACGACAGGTAGAAGCGACTCTCACCGGGGTCACCCTGCCGCCCGCTTCTTCCTCTCAACTGGTTGTCGATGCGTCGGGACTCGTGCCGCTCCGTGCCCAATACATACAACCCACCGTTGGCCCGGACCTCTTCACCCAGAGCACTGCACTCAGGCTCGTACTTGACCAGCAACTCAGCTATCTTCGCCTCACCTTCGGGCGTTGCCGTGTCAAAGCCTCCGGCTCGAGCTTCCCGTTCGGCCAAGTTCTCCGGATTGCCTCCGAGTAAAATATCCACTCCTCGACCAGCCATATTGGTGGCAACGGTGACCGCTCCCGGGCGTCCTGCCTGGGCGACGACCTCCGCCTCGCGGAAGTGCTGCTTGGCGTTGAGAACCTCATGGGCGACTCCACGCTTCTCCAGCTCCCGGGAAAGACGCTCGGAATTTTCGACGCTGACCGTGCCAACAAGAACCGGTTGGCCAGCATCACGACGCTCGACGATGTCGTCGACCACCGCAGCGAACTTTCCGGCCTCAGACTTAAAGATCAGATCGCTCTTGTCACTTCGGATCAGTGGACGGTTGGTGGGTATCGGAACCACCTGAAGGCCATAGATCCCAGCCAACTCAGCTGCCTCGGTCTCGGCAGTTCCAGTCATCCCGGAAAGTTTTTCGTAGAGCCGGAAGTAATTCTGGAGAGTGATGGTCGCGAGCGTCTGGTTTTCCTCTCGGACGGACACGCCTTCCTTCGCTTCGACTGCTTGATGAATGCCATCCGACCAGCGACGGCCCTCCAGCACTCGGCCTGTGAATTCGTCGACAATCCGCACCTCGCCGTCGACCACTATGTAGTCACGATCGCGCTTATAGAGTTCCTTCGCCTTGAGCGCGGCGTGGAGCTGGTGGACCAAATTGGCCGAGACCTGGTCGTACAGGTTGTCGACGCCAAGAGCAGCCTCAACGGCATGGACGCCGTCTTCGGTGGGCGCAATGATCGACTTCTCCTCATCCACCTCATAATGCAGTTCGCGATTGAGGCCCCGGACCACTGAAGCAAAGCGTTGGTAAAGAGCAGCGGCCTCCGCCAGACGCCCACTTATTATCAATGGGGTACGGGCTTCGTCGATAAGGATCGAATCGACCTCGTCCACGATGCAAAAGGCGTGTCCTCGCTGAGCCTTCTCGTCGTCCGACATCGCCATGTTGTCGCGCAGATAGTCGAAGCCCAGTTCGTTGTTGGTGCCGTATGTGATGTCTGCGCCATAAGCGGCTCGCTTAGCAGCCCGGTCACGCTCGTCAGGAACAACCAAACCGACGCTTAATCCAAGCCAGCGATGGATTTGGCCCATCCATTCGGCGTCCCGACTGGCCAAGTAGTCGTTCACGGTGCATAGGTGCACGCCACGTCCCGCTAAGCCATTCAAGTACGCGGGCAGCGTGCTAACCAGCGTCTTGCCTTCGCCCGTTCGCATCTCAGCAACCCAGCCGAGGTGCAGGGCCATGCCGCCCATCAACTGGACGTCGTAGTGGCGCTGGCCAATGACTCTCCATGCCGCCTCACGCACTACGGCAAATGCCTCGACGAGCAGTTCATCAAGGTCCTCGCCATTGTCTAGGCGATTACGAAACTCAACCGTTTTAGCGCGCAGTGCTTCGTCGGACAGCGCTGCCGTGACATCGCTCAGGGCATTGATGTCTGGCACGATGGCCTCAAGGGCCTTGACCTTCTTACCTTCTCCGCTGCGCAGGACGCGCGAGAACACGCTCATCGTGTTCGGAGGCTACCGGTCACCCCAGCAGCCCACGGGTCCATACTGGGTCACCAGTTGAGGTTGTTGGCAACCGTTCAGGAAGAGGCCGGTGGGCGCAACAAACCCCGTTCCGCTAGACGTGGAGCAGCGTCATCCACAGCAGTGCCCAAAATTGCTGCCAGAGCCTGCAGATCGTCCTGCCTGATGGTCAAGACGCGCCCATTGAAGTCCTGCCTCTTCACTTGGATAATCCCCAGATACCGGCGAATCAGGTCGATCTCAGGACCATCGAAGTCAGCCAGCGCGAGGAGATCGATGACCACCTTCTGACCCGGCATCCAAGACGCCTGCTCGTCTATTCCTTTATTGACCACAGTCTCCCCATCACCGGAGGGAAGCAACTGGTCGACTGGAACGTCGTAGAATTCAGCCAACCGATGCAGTCGTGGAACTGAAACAGCCCGTTCTCCACGCTCATATGCACCAAGTACAGAGGCTTTGAACTCAGCTTCAGAACGAGCTTCGACATCTTGGAGGGACAAGCGCTTCTGTCTTCTGATCACGCGGATTCGTTCGCCGAGCCGCATGCTGTAGTCGTCGTCCCGAGTCGACGGCATCGAAGATGGTGATAGGGAACTAGGAACCTCAACCACGAGACGTGACGGTAGCGACCGCGCTCCGTGGTTTCCAATCTTTTCAGGAGGCCGGTGCAAAGTTTCGTCAGACCGCTGGCGACAGACGACCGTCGCGCAGTGCCACTAGGAGACTGGCTGCAGCTATCGCTGCCGTCTCGGCACGAAGCACCGTCGAGCCCAACCCAACCGTTTTGCGACCCTCTAGTTCTGAGGCAGTCCACCCGCCTTCCGGACCAACGAGTAGGACTTCGATTTCGTCACTCAGTGGACCACCGCCTGATTCCGCAATCGCCACCCTAGGACCGTCGGGCACATCATTTGGTCGGACCATCGCATCCAGATTCGGTAGACGCACCCGCCGGGACTGCATGGCCGCCTCCCGAGCCACCCGACGGAGTCGGTCGAGGTTAGTAGCGGCCTTAGCGTCGCACCATCGGACCACAGATCGGTCAGCGGCGAGCGGGATTATGCGGTCAACACCCAACTCTGTGAGTTTCTGTACCACCAGTTCGGGACGACCCCCTTTAATGAGCGAGAAGCCAACTGTCACCTGGCGGTGAGGCGCCGGCACCTCGACCACTCCGCCTTCCAGGGCCGGGCCAACCTCCGGGTCGGCTCGAAAGCTGGCCAACCGCCAGCGGCCGGCTCCATCACCGATCGTCAAGGCATCGCCTTCTCTTAGCCGCAAGACATTTGCAAGGTGGTGGTGATCTGAACGGTCTAGCCGCGGCTCCGAGAGGTCCCGCACAAAGACATGGGGTCCACCGTGTCCATCGGGCCCGCTGGGGTCCACGCTGCCCGCTTCTACCGAAAGGCCGAGCGAATTCGAGAGACCAGGCCCTCTTCCTCGTCAGCGACCGTTTCGTTCCGTTCAATTGCCAACTCTCGGAGAAGACGCTCGGCCTCGTCGGTAAGGTCATCAGGGGTCTTGACGACTGCTTCCACCAGCAAGTCGCCCCGCCCCCGCCCCTCCAGATGCGGCACGCCCCGCCCTCGAAAACGGAACACCTCGCCGCTAGAAGTTCCCCGCGGAATCCGAAGCTCTTCGACGCCGTCCAGAGTCTCGTACTCGAGGATCACACCCAATGCGGCTTGGGTCATAGGAAGTTGCAGGCGGTGCACCAAGTCAAAGCCATGGCGCTCGAATACCGGATGACTTTTCACCTGCAGGCGGACGTAGAGGTCCCCCGCTGGGCCACCGCGGGGGCCGACGGCGCCTCTTCCACCGAGGCGTAGCGTCGTCCCCTCGTCCACGCCAGCCCGAACGTTCACAGTGAACGATCGGTCCTCGACCACTCGTCCCTCTCCACGACACGATCCGCATGGATCGGTAATGACCTGACCACGACCCGAGCAAGTCGGACAAGCCGCAGCAGTCACCATCTGACCCAACATCGATTGGCGAACGCGCTGAACCTGGCCGCTCCCTCTGCAACCCCCGCACGTCTCAGGCCCCGACCCCAGCACGGCACCAGTGGCTTCGCATTCGATGCATGCCACGGCAGTGCGAACCGAGACCTCTTCCTCCGAACCAAAGATCGCCGCCTCGAATTCAACCTCCAAAGTAGTTTCCAGGTCTTCACCCGGCGTCGGCCCCGACCGTCGGCGCCCCCCTCCCCCACCAAATGGCGAGCCGCCGAAAAATGTTTCAAATATGTCTCCGAACCCGCCGAACGGATCGCTGCTGCTTCCGGACCCATCATGTCCGAAGCGGTCGTAGCGAGCTCGACGTTCTGGATCTGAGAGCGTTTCGTAGGCGGCAACGACAGCCTTGAACTCTGCCTCCGCTTCCACCGCCTGCTTGCCATGATTGGCGTCCGGATGGAGTTGACGGGCTAAACGTCGATAGGCCTTCTTGATCTCGTCGGCCGAGGCACCTCGAGCAACACCCAGGACTTCGTAGTGATCGCGGTCGGCCATCCCTTCAACCCTCGGTTAAATGATCGCCCAACCGACGACCCACAACCGCCACCGTCGCCAGTGCTTGCGAGTAGTCCATTCGGGTGGGACCCAATACCCCGATTGATCCAGCCGCCTCTCCATCGATTTCATAGGGGGCAACGACTAGCGAGCAGTCAGCAAGCGGCTCCACTCCAGTTTCTGAACCGATGGCCACGCTCAGTCCCCGGTCGATTACGTCGCGGATCAAGCTGACCACTATGAACTGACGCTCCAACACGTCGAGAACTTGGCGGACCCGCTCGACCTCCCCAAAGGCAGCGGCGACCTGCGCCGTTCCGCCTACCCAGGCCCGGCCAGTCGCAACCTGACGGGCTGCAAGGACTCTGGAGACCGTGGCTAGGACCTCATCGACCCCCTCATCCCCGGTGACCGGAGTGTCGACGGTAGTCGCCAAGCTCTGACCAATGAGGACACCAGATAAGTGGGCAGCAGCCACTGCCAGAGTCGCATCTGTTGGATCCGCCGCAGGCCCAACCAAATCAAGTGTGTGCTTCTCCACCGTGCCGTTGGCCATTACAAGCACCAGCAATGCCAGTTCTCCAGTCAGCCCAACAACTTGAACTGACCGCACCTCCTGGTGATCACGATCAGGCGCCAGCACGACCGCTGCGCTACCCGTCAAGTCTGCGAGGAGGCTGCTGGTATCGGCCAGCATCTGCTCCATTTCGCGATGGGAACGACGAAAGAATGCCCGCACCTGATCACGATCCGCCGCATCTAGTGAACGAGGGCCATCCAGATGGTCAACGAAGAATCGGTAACCCTTTTCAGTCGGCACCCGACCGGCAGAAGTATGAGGCTGGGCAAGGTAACCCTGTTCCTCTAAGGCAACCAGTTCATTGCGAACAGTGGCCGACGAGACACCCACCTCATCCACAGCAGCAACGCGAGCCGAGCCGACTGGCTGGGCCGTCTGGATGTACTCCTCGACAACTGCACTCAAGATGGCTGCCTTGCGGTCCTCCAACACGGCCTCGATGTTACCGGCGAGGCCCGAGAGGTCCCGGGCTCCACCACAGCCCCATCACTTAATCGTCCAACTTGAGAGCAGAAATGAACGCCTCTTGGGGGACATCGACACGTCCGATTGACTTCATCTTCTTCTTCCCCTCCTTCTGCTTCTCCAGCAGCTTTCGCTTCCGCGTGATATCGCCGCCATAAAGCTTGGCAGTCACATCCTTTCGAAAGGCTCGCACCGTCTCACGCGAGATGACGCGCCCGCCGATGGCGGCCTGAATCGGCACCTCGAACTGCTGGCGCGGAATCAGCTCCTTTAGCTTGGCAGTCATCTTTCGGCCGTAAACGTCGGCGGCCTCCCTGTAGACCACAGCAGAGAAGGCATCTACCGTCTCGCCGTGAAGAAGGATGTCAACACGCACTAGGTCGGATCGCCGATAGCCCTCGGGCTCGTAGTCAAGGCTGGCATAACCCTGAGTTCGACTCTTCATCTGGTCAAAGAAATCGATGACTACCTCAGCCAACGGGAGGTGGTACTTCAACTCAACCCGCTCCGGCGAGAGGTAGGTCAGGCCCTCTAACTCGCCCCGACGTTCTTGACAGAGCTCCATCAGGGCGCCTGTGAACGCCGCCGGCGTAATCAACGTCGCCAGCAGGAATGGCTCCTCGATATGGTCGATTTCAGCACCGGATGGAAGATCACAGGGATTGTCGACCTCTTGCACCTCGCCACCGACCCGAGTCACTCGGTACTCAACCGACGGCGCAGTAGTGATCAAGCTCATGTCGAATTCGCGCTCCAGACGTTCTCGGACGATCTCCATGTGAAGAAGACCGAGAAAGCCACAACGAAAGCCGAAACCCAGAGCTCCAGAAGTCTCGGGCTCATAGGTAAAACTGGAGTCATTTAGACCGAGCTTTTCGAGCGCCTCTCGCAGGTCGTTGAACTCATCGCCATCAATTGGATAGAGCCCGCTGAAAACCATCGGCTTCGGCTCTCGATAACCCGCGAGTGGATCGCTAGCGCCGTTGCGCTTGGTGGTCACGGTCTCACCGGACCGCGCCTCACCAACGTCTTTGATGCCAGCCAGGAGGTACCCCACTTCACCGGGGCCCAGTTCGGCCACCGGGGTCGGGTCCGGACGACGCACCCCGATCTCGTCGACTTCGCGCACCGCGCCCGCCTGCATGAATCGAAGTACATCCTTGTCACCCAAACGCCCATTAACGACTCGAATCGACGACACCACTCCGCGGTACTGGTCGAAATGGCTATCAAAGACCAAAGCCTGTAAAGGTGCCTCCGGGTCGCCAGTCGGTGGCGGCGTGCGATCAACCACAGCATCCAACAGTTCCGCTACCCCCTCCCCGGTTTTGGCACTGATTTGCAAAACCTCTTCAGCCGGAATGCCGAGAACCTGCTCGATCTCTTCGGCATATCGCTCAGGCTCGGCTGCTGGCAGGTCGATCTTGTTGAGAGCAGCGACGATTTCAAGATCGTTCTCAATCGCCAGATAGCAGTTCGCAAGCGTCTGAGCCTCGATCCCTTGAGCTGCGTCTACGACGAGGATCACGCCCTCGCAGGCAGCTAGCGAGCGACTCACCTCATAGCCAAAGTCCACGTGGCCGGGGGTGTCGATCAGGTTGATGACCGCGCCGTTCCAGTCCAGACGAACGCTCTGGAGCTTTATGGTGATACCCCGCTCCCGCTCTAGGTCCATCGAGTCGAGGTACTGGGCACGCATCTCGCGGGGATCCACCGCGCCGCACAATTCCAGCATCCGGTCGGCAAGCGTGGACTTGCCGTGGTCGATATGGGCGATGATCGATGTGTTTCGCAACCGGGAGAGGTCCATGCCGGACAGGACCGTACCGGCGGTAGGATCGTCCGCCGTACCGGCACGTGGACCGGACCTCGCCCGGATGAAACTTGCCTCGGGTGGGAGCAGAGACGAAAACACCGAGGGAATGCCCCCGTGGCGAATATCAAGAGTCAGATCAAGCGAAACCGCCAGAACGAGAGACGCCGCCTCCGCAATAGGGCTGCACGGGCCGAGCTAAAAACCCGCACCCGCACCGCCCTTGAGGCAGCCGAGGCTGGCGAGAGTTTGGACGAAGCTGTTGCAGCCGCGATGAAACGGATCGACAAGGCTGCGGCCCAGGGAGTTCTGCACCCAAATACCGCATCCCGACGTAAGTCCCGCCTCCAACGAAGACTCAATCGCGCCAGCAGCTGAATCTCTCCCGCCTGACCTGTGAGCCGGGTCAGCGCCGGGAAAGGCTTGCCAGACGGGCAACGAGCACCTCTGCAACCAGTTCCGAAGGCCACGCGGAACGCCCACGAAGGTCGAGATCGGCGTCCCCAAGGAGCTTCACAGCACGAGAGATCCGGTCCCCCCCCAGCTGTCGTGAAGTCTGGAGTGCCTTCTTCGCTGGATAACCCTTGATGCCCAGCGCATCAGCAGCACCCTTTTCGTCGCTTATCCCTGAACCGTCAAGACGCAGTAGCCGCCCATAGTGGCCATGAAGGACTGACAGGACCGCCAGAGGGTGTCGACCACCGGCTCCCATCATCCGCGACAGGCAATCCAACGCCTTGGGGACATCACCCTGATCGATGGCGTCCCCAAGATCCCATGGCGCAACGTCGCCGCCAACTCGGAGAAAGGGCGTGACGTCCTCTGCTCCCAGGGCCGCTCCGGTGCCGAAGACCGCTGCCAGCGTTTCAAGGAATGGCACTACAGCCGGCCGATCTTCACCTAGTCGACTGTGCACGAGGACACGAGCTGAGCGATCCAGTTCGACAGGCGCCTCATCAAGGCGATCATCCAACCACTGTTGAGCCTCGCGACCTCGACCCACCGAAGTCTTTCGCACCTCTCCGCCAGCATTTACGACAGCTTCGAGCAGAGACTTAGGCACCGGATTGAGGCGCTGTTGAACCGGAACGGCACCCTTCTCCCACACAACGACGAGTGCCGTCGTTTCCAGCGGATCCGCTAGGTAAGCGACTAGTGGTGCAATGGCTTCCTTGTCGCCGAATCGACCAAGATGACGGCCGACCACTACCCGTCTTTCGGAGAGGAGCGGCGGAGTCTGGGCAGCATCGACAAGGCGAGCCACCTCGAACCCGTCGTCAGTGCGATAGTCGTCCTCGGTTAGTTCCTCAAGGGCCAGCGACCGATCGTCTCTGCCAAGAGCCAGCGACACCACCTCCCGGACGGCCTCGCCGACCAGTCCGATTTCCTCCCCCGTGACGAGGACCACCGGCTGGGGCGCGGTCACAGGACTGCTCCGATCACTTCGATGTCCACAGCCAAGACTGCAGCCATTGCGTCGGCCACTCGACGTGCGCCCCGAACATCGTGGGAGCGCAGGATTCGGCAGGCTCCAGAAATGCCGAGAGCGTGAGCGGCCCAAGTTGCCTCCACCCGCTCCGTCAGGTCGTCGCCCGTCACCTCACCGAGAAAACCTTTGTTGGAAGCCGACAGGAGCACCGGTCGCCCAAGTTCCGCCAAATGACTTGAGTTTCGGAGCAGATCGATGGACATCTCTGCCGTCTTCCCCAGGTCGAGCCCGGCATCCACCATGATTCGCTGGTCTGGGATCCCAGCCTCTCGTGCCCAACGGACTCGTTCGGCCAAGAAGTCCCGCACGGCCGCAACGACTCCGCCCTCGGCCTTGTAGTCGGGGTTCGGGTCAGGGATCCGAGGCCCGAGCCGAACGTGGGTTGCCACTACTGCCGCTCCGTGGCGTGCGCAAGCCGGGAGAAACGTCGGATCGGCAAAACCGCTGATGTCGTTGCCTATAGAGGCTCCGGCATCCAAGGCCGCATCCACTACAGCACCGCGAAAGGTGTCTACAGCTATGGGGAGGTCGAACCGGTCCGATAGGGCTTCGACTGCTGGAATCACTCGATCCAACTCTTCTTCGCAGGTGACTTCGGGTCCAGGGCCAGCCTTCGAACCTCCAACGTCGAACAAGTCAGCGCCAGCATCAACATGGCGCTGTGCAAGTTGGAGAAAGTCGTCAAAGTCCCAAAACCGTCCTCGATCCCAAAAGGAGTCGGGCGTCCGATTCAGGATTCCCATTACTAGTGAGCGGTGGGCAACGTCAAAGCGATGATCTGGCCCAAGTTCGATGATCATCCAGTTGACGGTACACCGGCCCGCTGCCTGCCTCCGGTTGGGCCGGTTACCAACTCAACTGATGCGAGGCGATAAGTCGGCCATCCTCGTCCCGTCGTCAACAGAGGGATTTCAGACGGCGATGATCCGCTTTATAGGACGAGGCGGATCAGAACAGTGCTGACGTAAGCCGTCGACGCCAGGTGGCCGTGCGCGGATCGTCGGGGCCTAGAACTTCAAGGAGGTCAACGAACCGCTGCCGGTCAGCCTCGTCATCCTTTGCCGTCTTCAGCAACTCGGCCAAAGTGGCTTCAATGTCGTCAACTGCTTCGGTACGCGCCATCGCAGCAATTCGCCTGGTCTCTGCCGACTCTGGGATCCGATCCAACAGTTTGAGGGCGGCATCGGTGTCGCCGTCGCCGTCTCGCTCCACGAGTAAGAGGGCTAGTGCCGTGACGGCCGAGATATTGTCTGCCTCAATAGTCAAAGCTTGGACCAGTGAAGCCTCGTCACCCAGGGCCACAAGCCGCTCAACCTCAGAGATCTCTTCGGCAGGCAGTAGCCCCTGAACGAACGACCGAACTGCGTCGATTCCTTGAGCACCCACGAAGCTGCTGGCGACCTTGCCATCCACGAGGCCGAAAACCGCAGGAATAGATTGAACTTGGAAGGCCTGCGCCACTCCGGGGTTCGAGTCGATATCGACCTTGGCGAGAATTATCTTTCCGGCGAGTTCGGCGACCACCTCATCGAGAATCGGCCCCAGCGTCTTGCATGGGCCGCACCACTCTGCCCAAAGGTCAACCACTACCGGTAGTTGATGCGACCGGTCTATGACCTCTGTCTGGAACGTGGCATCGGTGACATCCATCTCTGGCAGGGTAGGCACCGCAGCAGGAGCCTCCACTACCGTCCGAATCGATGACTACACCTGCGGGGATCAACGAGGACAATCTGGTTCGGTGGTTCGACGATCGAGTGGGTGGCCTTGACGGAGCACTCAGTTTTGACTTGATCACCGGTGGACGGTCGAACCTGACCTTTAAGGTATCTGACCGTCACGACCGCAAATGGGTTCTGCGACGACCTCCCCTGGGGCACGTACTGGCCACAGCCCACGATATGGGGCGTGAGTATCGGATTATCAGCGCTCTCGCTGACAGCGGGGTACCCGTGCCGCAGGTGGTTGGCCTCTGCGAGGACGAAAACATCAATGGCGCTCCTTTTTACGTGATGGATTTCGTCCCTGGTGTGGTCGTGCGCACTATCGAGGACGCGGAACGCGTGTCCGTGAAAACCCGGCATCGAATGGGCGTGTCACTTATCGAGGTACTGGCCCGCCTGCACGAAGTGAACCTCAATGCTGTCGGCCTAGCCGACCTCGGACGGCATGAGGGCTATATAGAACGCCAATTGAAGCGTTGGCGGACCCAGTTCGTCGAGTCGACTACACGCGAAGTACCCGGTGTGCTGGAGACGCATGAGATTCTCGCCTCGCGTGTGCCGGTCCAGCAGGGGGTAGGCATCGTCCACGGCGACTACCGACTCGACAACTGCATGATGAACTCTGACGGTTCGGTTGCCGCGGTCCTCGACTGGGAGCTGTGCACTCTTGGAGATGTGCTGGCCGACGTAGCCGGAATGGTCGCCTACGCCGACGAACGCACCACCGGTGGTTCTCCACCACCTACTTCTGCCGATGGCTTCCCTTCTATCGACGAGGTCCGAGAGTTGTATGCGCGGTGCGGAACTCGCGATCTACAAAACCTCGACTTCTACGTAGCTTTCGCCTACTGGCGCATTGCCTGCATCGTCGAAGGTGTGTACAGCCGATACGCCGCCGGTGTGATGGGCGATCAGGATGACCCGTCCCTAGTCGAGCTCTTCGGGCGCCGTGTCCTGGACCTCGCATCGTTGGCCCACAGTCTGGCCAAAGGCCTCCCGTCAGGAGCCTGAAGTTGGACAACGAAAGCAGCAATAACCTGATGGAGCTCACTGCGGAACCTCTTCTGGTTGATCCAGTCCTGTTGCTAGCTCTAGATGGCTGGATTGATGCCGCCGGAGTGGCTCGAGCGGCCCGTCAGCGGCTCGTCGACGGTGATCCCGGGCAGCGCATCGCCTACTTCGATACCGACCGCCTGCTCGACCATCGGGCCCGCCGGCCTTCGCTTCATCTGGTCGATGGGGTCAGCCGGCGTCTCGAATGGCCGACTCTGGAGGTCTTCCACCTGGAATCGACAGCCGACAACGACGTGCTAGTTCTGCACGGCCCGGAGCCCGACCACGAGTGGCGAGGCTTCGCCGCGGCAGTAGTCGACCTTTCCCGACGCTTCAACGTAAGGATGGTGTTGGGACTCGGCGCATATCCGGCAGCCGTACCGCACACCCGTCCAACCAGACTGTCCTGCACAGCCGGAAGCCCCGACCTTGCTGGGAGACTCGACTTCGTAACTGCGACCATCGAGGTCCCAGCTGGAGCGCAGGCCGTGATCGAGATGGAGGCAGGTCGGGCGGGCATCCCAGCCATCGGAATCTGGGCGCAAGTCCCCCACTACCTTTCCGGTTCTTCGTTTCCGCCAGCGACCCAGGCGCTTCTGACAGGGGTGGCGGAACTGACCGGCATAGAAATCGACGAGGGGTCCCTGGCGGAGGCCTCGCTGGCGACCCGAACCCGATTGGACGACCTGGTAGCCCAGAACCCGGAGCACGTCACAATGCTCGAAAAGTTGGAAGCGGCCTACGACGATCTGCACGATGCGCGCGGCCTCCTGCCGGACGGCGAGCAGCTGGCTGCCGAATTGGAACGATTCCTGCGGGACCACGACGACTGAACATGCGACTTCTCGTTCTTCAGCACATCGAGTGCGAGCATCCGGCCCAGTTCCGCCGCCACCTGGAGAGCGATGGAATCGACTGGGTCGCCGTCGAGTTGGACCTCGGTGAGGAGATTCCTCCCTTGGGGACATTCGACGCTCTCTGGGTCATGGGTGGCCCGATGAACGTGTGGGACACTGACGAACATCCGTGGTTGGTTGCCGAGAAGGCTGCCATCAGACAATGGGTGGTCGACATGGAGCGTCCATTTCTCGGAATCTGCCTCGGACACCAGCTTCTCGCCGATGCTCTTGACGGTCGGTGCGGCTACCAAGACCCTTCCGAGATCGGCGTCCTTGATGTCCACCTGACTCGAGCCGGTATCGCTGATCCCATCTTCGCCGGCCTGCCACCGATCCAGCGAGCACTCCAGTGGCATTCCGTTCAAGTTGTCCAGCCGCCCCCTAGCGCTACGGTCTTGGCGGAGTCCTCCGCCTGTGCCATCCAGGCCATGCGGGTGGGCAGGCACGCATGGTCGATGCAGTATCACGTTGAGGTCGAACCAGAGACCGTGGTCAACTGGGGACGGGTACCGGCCTACCGCTCGGCACTCGAGTCGACATTGGGTCCGGATGCCCTAATCGAGTTGGAGACCGATGCCGCAGAGACAATGGCCGACTTCAATAGGAATGCAGAGCTGCTGTACCGAAACTTCATGGAGGCGGTTCAGGATCCCAGTTGAGTGTTTGTTCCCATAATTCCAATAGGAATTGGCTGCCATCGCCTCAGCTCTCACACGACGACATTGACCAGTTTCGGCGGCCGGGCGATGACCTTCCGGGGTTCACCACCGGCGAGGATCGCCACCACCTTCTCACAGGCGAGAGCCCGCTCGATCGCTCCGGCCTCGTCGACGTCGGACGGCACCTCTAAGCGGTCGCGCACTTTGCCGTTGACCTGCACGACCATGGTCACATTGTCATCAAGCAACTTCGACGGATCGGCAGCCGGCCATGCTTCGAGATGGACGTGGTCCCCTCGGCGCAACTCCCAGAGTTCTGCACACAGGTGGGGGGCTGCAGGCGCCATGACGAGCAGTAGGGCGTCGACTGCCGAATCGAGAGTTTCAGCATGCGGACCGTCCTCTTCCTGGACGTAGCGGTACAGCATGTTGGTGAACTCCATAAAGCCGGCAATCGCCGTGTTATACGACCAACGGTCGTATTCGTCGGTGATCCGAGCAACCAGACGATGCGCAGCCCTATCGACGTTGAAGTCGGCCTCGGTTTCGTCGCCGGACCTGACCACCTTCGTCAGATCGGAGCCGGGAACAGCCAGGCGCCACACGCGGTTTAGGAACTTGGCGCAACCGTCGATGCCAAAGTCCTCCCAATCGACGTCTTCCTGAGGTGGCTTTACCTGCAGGTGGGCAAGACGCAGAGCGTCAGCGCCCTGTTTGTCGAGAATGTCTTCGGGCGCTACCAGGTTGCCTTTCGACTTGGACATCTTGGAGCCGCCGAGCCGGATCATTCCCTGAGTGAAGAGTCGTTGGAACGGCTCACGAAGGCTCTGCGGAGCAACACCGAGGTCGGCGAGCGCCTTAGTGAAGAACCTGGCGTACATCAAATGCAGAATGGCGTGCTCCACCCCGCCGATGTACTGATCGACTGGAAGCCATCGCCGGGCAGCGTCAGCCGAAAACGGGGCTTGATCGTTCCATGGGTCTGCGAAGCGCAGGAAGTACCAAGAAGAGTCGACAAAGGTGTCCATAGTGTCGGTCTCCCGTCGGGCTGATTTCCCACATGACGGACAGTTAGCCGACAGGAAGCCCTCATGGGTGGTCAAGGGAGATCGACCGGTGGGCATGAACTCAACATCGTCGGGCGGCTCGATAGGTATTTGGTCTTCGGGAACGGGTTGTTGGCCGCAGTCGTCGCAGTAGACGATTGGAATCGGGCAACCCCAGTAGCGCTGGCGTGACAACAGCCAATCGCGGAGCCGATAGTTGACCTTCCCGACACCGTGGCCGTTTTCTTCTAGCCAGGTGATGGCGGTGGCCTTGGCCTCGGTGACCTTCATGCCATTGAGGAACGAAGAGTTAATGGCCGGTCCGTCACCGACGTAGGCCTCGCCTTCGAAGTCGTCGGGTGGCTGAACGGTCCGGATGATGTCACAGCCGTGGACCGTTGCGAAGTCCCAGTCGCGTTGGTCTTCGCCGGGGACAGCCATAATCGCCCCGGTGCCGTAGGTCATCAGCACGTAGTCGGCGAGGAAGATCGGGATGGCCTGTCCGGTGAACGAGTTCACGACCCTCCCTCCGGTGGCGACGCCCCGCTTGTCAAGGGCTCCTTCCGTGGAGAGCCGGTCGATCTCGCTGCGTCCGGCCACGGAAGATCGGAAGGCCTCGACCTCAGCCCGATGGGCATCGGTGGTCAGTTCGTCGACCCGGGGATGCTCGGGGGAAATGACGGCGAACGTCATGCCGAACGAAGTGTCGGGCCGTGTTGTGAAGACGGCCAGCGGTTCGACGTCGGTGCGGGCATTGCCGGCGGAATCAGCGATGGCCAGACCGAATTCGGCGCCTTCGGAGCGCCCGATCCAGTGGCGTTGCATGACCTTGACCTTTTCAGGCCAATGGACTTCGTCGAGGTCGTCGAGGAGTTCTTGGGCATATGCGGTGATCCGGTAGAACCACTGCTCCATGTCACGGCGTTCGACGAGGTCGCTGGAACGTTCGCACGTACCATCGCCCAACACCTGTTCGTTAGCCAGCACGGTTTGGCAACCGGGACACCAGTTCACGGGAGCAGTGTCTCGGTAGACGAGTCCGGCCTCGTAGAACTTCAGGAAGATCCACTGGGTCCAGCGAATGTAAGACGGATCATGGCTCTTCACCATCCGCCGCCAGTCGTAGACGGCGCCGATGCGCCTCAGTGACGCTGAAAGAGCCTCAATGTTGCGTTCCGTGTGGACGCGGGGGTGGGTGCCTGTCTGGATGGCGGCGTTTTCGGCCGGTAAACCGAACGAGTCAAAGCCGATAGGCGAGAGAACCCCGTCTCCCCGCATCGTCCGGTATCGAACTAGGAGGTCTCCCATGGTGTAGTTGCGGACATGGCCCATGTGCGCTGGACCACTGGGGTACGGATACATGGACAGGACGTAGAAAGGCGGTCGAGGGTCGTCGTTGTCTACCTGGTACGTGCCTTCGTCCTGCCAGCGCTGCTGCCAGCGCGCCTCGATTGTCTGAGGGTCGTAGCGTGTCGGGCCGGCTGGGTCAGCAAAGGGGTCTGGGGTCAAGGACATTGCTCTGGAGGCTACGAGACGGGCAGCCACCATGGGCGATCTCGACCTGGTCGTGTCGAAGAGAGCCGCTGGTAGATTGGCCGCTCCTCGGGGCTATAGCTCAGTTGGAAGAGCGCTTCCATGGCATGGAAGAGGTCGAGGGTTCAATTCCCTCTAGCTCCACGATCGTCAGAGGCCTGAATAACTTTGATGATTGCGTATATGGCGACCCTTGAAGTTGCGCAGGCGAAGCGAATTGCCGACAACAAAAAGTGACGAAGAGGCCATGACTCCGGCGGCAATCATCGGGGCGAGGAGCCCAGCGGCGGCTAGCGGAATGGCAGCAATGTTGTAGGCGAAAGCCCAGAAAAGGTTTCCGCGGATGGTCGCCAGCGTAGAACGTGACAGTCGTATCGCATCGGTTACGGCCCGTAGATCGCCGGCCACAATGGTGATATCCGCTGCCTCCATCGCCACAGCCGTGCCGGTTCCCATTGCGATCCCTAAGTCCGCCCTAGCCAAGGCCGGCGCATCGTTTATTCCGTCTCCCACCATGGCCACCACGTGTCCGACACTGCGAAGTCGGGCCACCTCGGCGTCCTTCTCGTCCGGTAAGACGCCCGCCACAACCCGGTCAATGCCCACAGCGTCGGCAACCGTGTGGGCCGTTCGACCATCGTCACCCGTCAATAGGGTCACCTTGAGCCCAAGGGTTTGCAAAGAAGCAACTGCTTCAGCGCTGGTGTCCCGCACCCGGTCCTCGATTGCCAGAACTGCTCTAGCCACACCGTCCCAACCAACGAGTACCGATGTACGACCAGCATCAACGGCCGCCTCGTGAGCAGCAATCAAAGATGGAGCGATTTCGTCGAAGAGGTCAAGTCTTCCAATCGCCGCCGCAGTTCCACCGACTATCCCTAGAACACCGCGCCCAGGTAGTACTTCGAGGTCGCTGGCAGGGGGGGCTGGATCTGCAGAAGCTACGACCGCTCTGGCGATTGGATGTTCTGAGCGGGATTCGAGCGCTGCTGCTACATAGAGTGCCTGGTCGGGATCGATTCCGTCGGCAGTCACCACTGAGCAGAGAGCCATCCGTCCCTCGGTGATAGTTCCTGTCTTGTCAAGGACTACGTGGCCAATGTGTCGAGCTGACTCCAACACTTCGCCGCTGCGGATCAGAATGCCGAGCTGGGCGCCTCTGCCAGTCCCGGCCATGATCGCCGTTGGCGTAGCTAAGCCCAGCGCACATGGGCACGCAATGACTAGGACGGCTACTGCTGCAGTCAGGCTGTCGGTAGCTGGCTCGCCGAATGCCAGCCAAGTGGCCAGCGTGCCGATCGCGATCAGGAGCACTGTTGGCACGAAGACGGCCGAGATTCGGTCGACCAATCGCTGGATCGGAGCTGTGGCCGCCTGTGCCTCTTCGACCAACCGCATGATCCTCGCCAGTGTCGACTCAGCACCAACACGGATGGCTTCGATCACCAACGGCCCATTGCCATTGACCGTAGCTCCGGTGACCTCGTCTCCCGGGCCAACATCCTCGGGGACAGGTTCGCCGGTCAACATCGACACGTCGACGGTAGAGAAACCGTCGATAACCCTTCCGTCAACCGGGATCCTGTCGCCGGGTCTGACTAACAGTCGGACCCCCACACTTACATCGGTTATCGGAACGGTCGTGCCGTCCTCGAGGATCGCGTCGTCTGCCGACAGGCCAGCAAGAGCCCTGATCGCCTCGCCGGAGCGACGTCGTGCAGCGGACTCCAGGCTGCGTCCGAACAAGATCAGAGTGATGATGACTGCCGCTGTTTCAAAATATACGTGACCTCGTTCGGCGATGAGTGCCCACACTGACCAACTCCAGGCAGCAGCCGTGCCCAGGGTTACTAGCGTGTCCATGGTCGCGGTCTTATGGCGGAAATTTCGCAATGTCGCCCGATGGAACACCCAGCCACTCCCCCACACCACAGGAGTGGACAGGGCACCGACCAGCCACTCCCAACCTTCGAATCTCAGGATTGGGACCATCGAAACCAGAAACACCGGTGCCGTGAGGGCGGCGGAGAACAACAAGTTGCGGGTCGGGGAATCCGTAGCCGTAGCTGAATCCCTTGGTGCAGCCTGGTCCGTATCCAACACGCCCACCGACTCGCCGACTTGGTAACCCAAGTCAGTGACGGTCCGGTGTAGTTCTCTGAGTTCAACTTCTGCAGGGTTGAACAAAACTGTCGCTTGTTC
>MDTE01092650.1_pt1 | contig 111971 bp, 111 predicted proteins | sample 811231 | NCBI WGS metagenome assembly MDTE01 (sample SAMN05326651, study PRJNA326480) | marine metagenome | isolation source: seawater | place: Indian Ocean: Red Sea | collected 2010 | reverse complement strand
TTCGGACAACCCTGGAGATCGTGTGGAGCATCTAGAACCGGGGAAGGGGGCGATCAACTGGGAGGTGTTCTTCGAGACCGTCGACCGCATCGGATATGATGGCAATTTTGGTATGGATGTTGGGGGGCACGAGTCACGTGTGGATGATCTGGATACAGCCTACCAGAACGCCGGCCAATGGCTGGAGGACCGGGTCAGTTAGGCGCGTCTACTTTGGAGGCGGCTTCGCCTCTGATACAGGCTCCACCCGAAAACAAGCATTGCGGCGATCCCCCAAAGGATCTTCCTAAGCGGGGAGAGTCTTGCCTCAAGCGTGATCTCGTGCTCGCCCGCGGTTAGTGGGATTGTCATGAATCTTCCTGGACGATCAGGGACTGCTGCAGCCTGGTGAGCGCGCGCTGCTGCACTTCCTGGATCACGACCGCCAGGACCGTCGTCGCGAATATCGCGATTGCGAAGTGTCTCCAGTTTCCTTCCCCACCAAACATGGCTGCAACGAGGATCCACGACCCAACGGTCAGGGAGACCGACATGGCGAATCCCTTTGTGCAGAGGAACGTGGATCCGGCGCCGAGCAGTAGCATCATGAAGTTCGTCGTCTGGATCGGGTCCGGCTCGAGCGCAGAATGGACCGCCGTGTTCAGAAGCACGATCCCGATGAGGAGCGTGAGGACGGGGTAGGTAGACCGGTAGGTAATCCGGCTCGTGTCCGCTCGGAGGTATACGACCAGACACACGAGGGAAGAGATCAGCCTCAGTAGCTGGAGGATGGCGCGGGTGGTTCCGCTGAGGATCAACTCACAGGATGGCGTAAATGATGTAGAGCAGGCCGGGGGCGAGCACTGCGGGACGTATCACCCGGTAGGTCGCCACGCGGATCGCCTACTCGATCTGTCGGGCGTCTTCCTGATCAAGTGTGGTCAGCCATACCGTTCCAGTTTTTGGCGGAACGACTGTGCCTCGACGACCTCGGGGTTGACGGCGCCCTCCGGGATCCGGCCGTTCGCCAGCTCCAGCACCTGTCGACACGTTTGCCTGCCGATGTCCCGGAATAGTTCGTTGGTCCACGCAATCGCGTGAGGGGAGAGAATGACGTTGTCCAAATCCTCCATCGGGTGTCTCTCGACTACTGGTTCGTTTTCGTGACAGTCGAGCCCTGCACCGGCAATCCGGTTGTGGCGAAGCGCGTCGATCAGGGCCTGTTCGTTAACGATACCTCCACGAGCCGTGTTGATCAGGTAGGCGGTAGACTTCATCTGACCGAGTTCCTCCGCACCTATCAAGTTTTTGGTCTCCTCGTTCAGCGGACAATTCACCGACACGAAGTCCGACTGCGTCATTAGCTCTTCCAGTGAGACTAGGCGGACGCCCGCCTTAGTGGCTCGTTCGGGCGAGACATACGGATCGAATGCGATTACCTCGGCCATGCCGAAGCTGTCCACCATACGCGCCAGCCGTGCGCCGATTCCACCCAACCCGACGATGCCCAGGGTTCGGTCGCGAAGCTCGCTTCCCATGTATCCGGAGCGCTCGTCCCATCGGCCTTCACGCGTGATCCGGTCCTTGATGGTCAGGTTGTGCGACAGGGCCAGCATGAAGGTAACGGTCGACTCGGCCACCGAGTAGTCGACCGCTCCCGTTGTGATGGTCAGGAGGACACCGGCGCTCGTGCACGCGTCGACGTCCACGGAGTCGTAGCCTACGCCGAATCTGGCGATCAACCCCAACCGGTCGGCTTGCGCCAGAGACTGGTCTGATATGCGTGGCGAAAGACAGATCAACGCGTCAATTCCGTTCAGGCTCGATGCCTCCACCTCGGTCGAGAACGTTTCAAGGAAGGCGTAGTCGATACCGGAGGCTGATTCGAGCAGATCGAGGCCGACGTCCTCGTAGACCAGTTTTCCATCGGCCTGGAAGTCAGCGGTGTGTCTGACGATGAAGGGGGCGCTCACTTTGTCTCCCATCGGGAAGGGTTGATGCCGTCTGCCCGGTTCCTCATGCCTTCCGGCTTGTTGCCGTGGCCGAAGTCCCAGACGCGTGTGTTCCGGCTGCTGAAGAAGCGACGTACCTGATCCGGGAGTGACGCCAGCTGATCGTCGGTCCACTCGTCGACGTCTGAGACAGGGCCGGCCCATTTCGGTCTGTAGGCGATTGCGAGCATCTCCCGGGCGTGGTCTCCTGTGTTAGGCTGATTGCCGTGGAACACGCGATGGTTCAGGAAGACAGCGGAACCGGCCGTCGCGGATACGGTCACTTCCTCGGGATGAGATTTGAATCGCTGATACGGATTCGCGTCGGCGTGCATCGACAGGTGGGACCGAGGGACGACCCTGAATGGCGAAACCTCGGGGGTTAGGTCATCGAGGTAATAGAGTACGCGAATCATGACCGGTACGCTGCCCTCGTAACCGAAGATGCGAGAGCCATACGGCTGACCATCCGTGTGCAGACTGATGCCGGGATGCCCCGGTTCGGAGCGCGCATAGGAATAGTGCGAAAAGACGATATCGTCGCCGAGTATCGACTCAAGTATATCGACAGTCGGCGGATGTGCGACCAGATCGGTCAAGGCGCCGCCTTCCCACTGTACGTTGCCGTAGGTTCGCTGGTGGACGCTGTAATCGATCGGTTTGGCGTCCAGCTTCGACGTTTCTGCCTTCAGCTTAGTGATGTGGTCGGCCGAAAGGAGTGCGGGGACGACGAAGTAGCCCTCGACCTCGATCTGACGGAGGCGGTCCGCGTGGGTCAGTGACGACCAGTCTGTGGTGTCGAGTTTCATGCGTGTTCACCGTGTAACGTCACCGTGCGAAGCACGGCGACCGGATACAAGCCCTCACCTGGATTTCGCCAGAGCGAAATCCTGTCCTCTCCTTCCTTTGCCAAGGCTACGGCGGGGCAAAGGAGAGGATTCTTGGTTGTGTCGACCTAATCAGCTACTTCGACGATGACTTCGATCTCGACTGTAATGCGGCCGGGAAGGGCGCCGAGCCCGACGGCGGATCGGGCGTGTTTGCCTTCTTCACCGAAGACTTCCACGAACAGATCGGAGCATCCGTTGATGACTTTAGGGTGGTCGGGGAACTCTGGGGCCGTGTTGACCATACCGAGCACCTTGACGATGCGGTTGACCTTGTCGAGCGAACCGAGTTCTTCCTTCATTACCGAGATCAGGACGAGGCCGACGGTTCGCGCGTGCTTGTAGGCTTCCTCGAGCGGGACTTCGGTGCCGACTTTGCCGACGGCATCAGGGCCGGGACCTTTGCCAGAGAGGTAGAGCAGGTTACCCGTTCGGACAGCGTGGACGTAGTTTCCGCCGGGGGGCGGGATGGGGGGGAGTTCGATGCCGAGATCTTTGATTTTGGCTTCTGCTGACATGGGGTCTCCTCTGAACGATGCGCTGGTGGCGCCTCAAGCGTGTTCACCTCGGGCCTCAGGCCCGGGGCGAGGGTAATTTCGCGGTACTTCATTTTAGAAGGGGAGCGGCTTTCCTTCGGATGAGGTGCGGGTGGCGTAGAGGTCGCGCAGGCGATTTGTAACGGGGCCCGGTTTGCCGGCGCCGATTTCTCTTCCATCGACCTCGAGGACGGGAGAGAGTTCGCCCATTGTGCCCGTGGTGAAGACTTCGTCTGCCGAATGGACCTCGGACAGCGATACGTTGCGCTCGATCACCTCGATTCCGTTGTCTCTAGCGGTCTCGATGACAATGCCCCTCGTGATTCCTGGCAGGCAGGAGTCGGTGTGCGGTGTGAGGACGCGACCCTTCTTGATGATAAACAGGTTGGTCGCGTTGGTTTCAGACACGTAGCCGTGGATGTCGAGCATGATAGCGTCGTCCACGCTGGCGATGTTCGCTTCGATCTTGGCCAGGATGTTGTTGATCAGATTGTTGTGGTGGATTTTCGAGTCGATGCACTGGGGGGGGTTGCGGCGGATCGAGGATGTGATCAGGCGAATGCCGGATGTTGCATAGACCGGTTGCTTCCACTCCGCGAGCACGATCAGGCACGGGCCGTAGGCGTTGAAATACGGGTTCATGCCAGACGATGTTTTCATACCGCGCGTCAGCGTCAACCGAATGTGGCAGTTGTCTCGCATGCCATTCGCTTCCAGTGTCTCAAAAATCGCAAACTCGATGGCTTCTCGAGACGGGACCTCCGCGAAAGCCATCGCTTTGGCAGAGTCGAACATGCGGTCGAGATGGGCGTCCAGCTGGAAAATTTTACCATCGTAGATGCGCAGGCCTTCCCAGACGGCATCGCCACCCTGTACTGAACTGTCAAAGACCGAGACCTTGGCCTCTGAGCGAGGGACGAGTTGTCCACCGACGTGAACGAGAATGTCTTCGTTGCGTGGATCCGGGAGTATAACGGTCATGGGTGCGTCTTGATCGCTTTCTGATATAGTCTGTCGTAGTGTGGGCGGCAAGCCTCGAGCAGAGGTTCAAGGCGTTCCGGAAACGGTTCGGTCTTCGGCGCGTAGGGTGAGAAGCCTGTCGATCGATGCACGTTGTGATACCAGTGCTCGGCCCAGACACCATCTTCCGACCGGGGTCCGGCCTCCCATTGCAGCATTTGCTTTGTATAGCTGATCCCAATGGATTCACATAGCTGTCGCAGAACGGATCCGGGATCCAGCAGTGTCTCCTTTGCATCCAGGACGGGCGGGGACTGGCCCAGCGCACACAACTGATGATACAGCTCAGCTTGGCGCGTTAGGCCTGTGTCACGCAGGGTCGGGTGAGGCAGCTGATTCACCAGCGATGGTAGCATCTGACGGGGGTCCCGAATGAGCAGCACGTTGACCGTCGACGCCAGGAACGACAGGTCGAGATCGACGAGATGGTGGGCCATCTGTTTGGTGAACAAGATCACCCGATCGCAAGGGCCCAGTATGACGTCCCGAGCGACGGCATCGCCGTCCGGATCCATAGATGCCAGGACCGACTCCCGCCCAGGGTGGTCGGCTCCCGACACCCGGAGATAGTGGGCATACAGAGGTTCGTCAATGACGCGTGTGTCTGCACGTTGGGCGAAGGCGTACATCAGTGCCGTCGAGACGTTCCGCGGGCCCGACCAGAGACAGATACGGGTCGTGTCGCTCACGCGTTTCGGTCCGCGTCCAGCTCTCGCATAATGGCGTGGTGACTCTTCCCCTGGGCGGACAGCTCAGCAAACTTCGCTTCGTCGATCCCTTTCCGGTTCAGGAAGCCGCGGATGTCGTATCGCCCCTCCACCTCAAGAGGGAGCATTCCCTCCTCAAGCATCTTGTCGAGCGGATAGGCCTTTTCTTCGAGCGGGAAGGTGACACGGCTGTGGCGTCTGGCCGATTCGTATATGGCCATCATAATCTCGACTGTGACCCTGGCCTGCCTGCCCGATCCGCGATGTTCCGAGCCCCCTTCCATCCAGGTGATCAGTTCCTTCACCTGAGCCGCGTTGGTTTCTCCGCCGATGGCTCTCTGCCCTTCGCTCAGGTTGAGATCCACGTCCTGCCAGCCGTTGCTCGATGCGTTGAACAGTCGGAGTTCGGTCTCCTTAACGTCGAGCATCCCTTCCGTCCCCTGAATCTGGTAGTAGCCGGCGCCTGCCCCGTCCGGTTCGAGGTCGGACTCGATCAGCAACTGCGTACCCGAGTCGAAGTGCACGAGGCCGAAGCAGGCATCCTCGATGGCGGTGTCCCGTTCATAGCGATCCGTCTTTCGCTCGACGCCGCCCATAACCCATTCGGGCATCGGGTCTCCAAGGGCGAATCGGGTTCCGTCGATCGAATGGGTGCCCCAGTTGGCTAGTCCCTCTCTCACACGGTTCTTGGCGAAGATGGGCTGGCCGATCGCGCCTTCCTCGATCAGGGTCCGTGCGCGACCCCATCCTGGCGTGAACCTGCGCTGGTGACTGATCACGAGCTTTGTACCGCTTTTCTCGCACGCATCCACCATGTTGTCCGCAGCACCCTTTCCGATGGCCATCGGCTTCTCACAGATCACACCCCCGACACCGGCCTCCGAGGCTGCGATGGTCATCGCTGGATGCAGGAGGTGCCAGACACAGACGCTGACGATGTCAGGTGACTCGTTTTCGAGCATCTCCTCGATCGTCGCATACCCCTTCGGGATGTCGTACTGACCGATGTAGGTCTGTCGCGCCTGCTCGTATGGGTCGACGACGGCGATGACGTCGACGTTGTCCAGAAGGTTGTATCCATCCATGTGGGCGTGACCGATGCCGCCGCAGCCCACGATCGCAGCTTTGTAAACCTTGCTCATGTGTTTCCTCTTGGGTCTCTCTTCTGTCTGAATCCGTTAGGGCATCAAGATAAGTCCTCTTAGAGGGGTGAAGCCAGCCTCCTCCGCCGAGGCTTCGGAGGCCAGGGAGCCGGGGCTATGGTTCCTTCTTGAACTCTGACCGCTGGCTTTTTCTCGCCGTATCCACATCCCCCAGAGCAGTGCTGGTATCAGAACCGGTCACAATGCGCTGGGACAGGAGGTCTCGCGGATGGTGGAGGGACGTCAGCCCGCCGGATCGTATTCTGTGTTCTGGGATGCGGCCGGGTTCTCGAGCGGCACGTACTACGTCCGTCTCGAGATAAACGGTTTGGCCTTGAACCACAAGATGATGCTTGTAAAGTAGCAAACGACGCCTCAGGCAGGCACGGACGGAGGGACCTCACCGCACGGTGGGTTCCCTTTCTTTCTTTTTTTGGGGTAAGGCTGGTAGCCAACCTCCTTCGCGTTGCGCGCTAGGGAGATCAGGAGACCGCCAAGGAAACCCAGCCAGGTTGACGATCAGCCCCTCAGGAAGTCTGTCAGCACTTCCACGACGTAACCAGGTTGCTCCTGCTGTACCCAATGTCCGGCCTCGGGAATCAGGTGGGAACCGCGGAAGTCGCTACACGCCCTCGATTGCATGGCCTCGTAGCTTCCCGGCTTCTGATAAGTGCCCCAGTCGTGTTTGCCAGCGATGTATGCACTTGGGACATCAATGGTACGCCCCGTGAAAGTTCTCAGGTCCCTTGCAGACTCTCCTCCCGTGCTGCAACGATACCATTGCAGTCCACCCTGAAAGCCTGTGCGCGCGAACGTTTCTGAGTAGACGTTCAACGACGCGTCAGGCAGCCAGCGACAAGCGTCGACCACATCCTTCGAGGGCATCTCCGGGGAAACCGTCTGGGGCATGGTTTGGTCCTTCTCCATCACATAATAGGTGGGCAGCCTCGCGATCTCTTTAGCTGTCGAGCTCTCCAGCGGATAGGGTTGATTCGCCTCCCAGTCGGAGCTCTTGTGGTGGTAGTAGGCGCGGAGGAAGTCGTGGACCCCTTGCTCGCAGTCGAGCATGTCGCGCTCTGCTTCAGGAGTTGTGTAATACCACTGGTAGTGTTTCCGAGGTGGCGAGAGTTCCGCGAGATCCTCGTGGATGTCGGTTGTCGGGGCCTGAGCCGAGAGAGGCGGAGAGCCGCCAAAGGGGCTGCTCATCATCACAACGGACCGGAAGATGTCGGGACGGATCAGGGCGCACCACGCCGCGACCGGTGACCCGAAATCGTGACCGACGACATCCGCCTTTTCGTGTCCTGTCGCGTGCACCACGCCGATCGCGTCCCGGACCAGATTGATCAAGGCAAATGGTCGCAGGTCGGTGTCATAGTCAGAGGACCAACCGGTTGTGTGGCCGTAGCCCCGCTGATCGGGAGCGACCACGTGATAGCCGAGTTCTGCGATGGGAAGCAGGATGTGTCGCCAGCTGTAGGCGAGTTCGGGAAATCCGTGAAGCAAGAGGACACAGGGTCGGTTGGGGGCGCCGGCTTCCAGGAGGTGGACGTTCAGTCCATTCCCGTTGTCGACGTGTCGTGAACGGATCCCGTCCACAAGGGTGTCCTGCCCGTATGCGACGTCCGGGTTCGGCACTAGGAGACCTTCAGGTGCCGAACCGGACAGACGAGCCGGTCGAAACCGTCGATGTGACATTCGACCACATCGCCGTCCTGGATGTGAGCGGCGCTGCGTGTACCCGTGGACAGGACGTGACCCGGGAGATGTGTCACGACCTTCATATGCAACCCAACGAGGTAGTCGGGCGGATACGTCACGTTCCGGACTTGGTTTGTCGCCTGGACTTCACCGTTTACGACGGTCGACACTTTCAAGGTCACCACGTCGTCGATCTCGTCAGGTGTAACGGGTTCCGAGCCGACACGAAGAAGGTGTCGAAGCTCTTGCACAGGGTCAGATAGTGTTGGTTCCGCCGATGGATGTCCTCCGCGGTTACGTCGGTGATGGTCATGAACCCGGCGACGGCGTCCTGCCAGGAAGATCGATACACGTCCTTGCAGGACCGTTCGAAAACTATGCCCAACTTGGCTTCACCTGTCTTTCGCTCGGACATTTGCGGAATCTGAATGGTGTCGCCCAGACCGATCACCGTCGTTGACGGCTCGATAAAGCTTCCGGGCAGACCTTCAGGGACATTCTCATCCAGGTCTCCCGCACGATCGGCGTAGTTGAGTCCGATCCACCAAATCCTAGGCGGGTCTGGGTAGAGCGGTTCGATTGTGGCTTCGCCGAGAGGAATACCTTTTGGTCCATCGAGCGTCGCGCGGTTCGCGCCTTGCTAGGCGGTCAGCCCATCGAAACGGTCGTCATCCAGAATCGACTTGAGGGTCGTGGGTAAATCTGTTCTCCCCGATGCGTTGATCTCGGAAAGAAGGACATACCGGTCGTCGTGTCTTACGGCGGATTTCGTGCCCTGAGGTATGTTCAGAGTTGCGATTCTCACGTCAATCTTCCAGGTCGATGGTGTATGTGAATCGATGCTCTCCCGTCGAGGGTGCCTGTATCCTCCAGTTCCCACCCGGACCGATCACGCCTGAAGGACAGGAACACGGCTTGTCGACGGGATGCGCGCTATCTGCCACCACGGTCCACACACGAGCCTTCTGCGTGCGCATCCTCAGGTTGGTCTCGTGGAAGCGCCAGACGACGTCGCCGGCCCAGTCGCTGCCGTCTCGATCGCGTTCAGGATTCTGGATTCGTTCGCCGTGACGTCTTTGGTGACGGCCATCTGGTATCCGGATACGGTGAAGTTCAAAGGAGTTTTCTCGTGTTGGCTAGAATGTGTTCCTGGCGTAGTCTATTTACTTGGTGGAGCTGCGGCTATCAAGCAAGCCCTCACCCATCTTGCGGCCGTCAAATCTTACCCTCAAGAATCCCTCTCCTGCTGGCACGAGAGGGGAAGCCCGTCTCTTATGTACGGATCATCTGAAACCGAGGAATCCGCTAGTATGCTAACCGCTATACAACCCACAGGCCTGATGGTCGACCTGCTTACGGCTCCTGAAACAACGACGTTGACCAATCCGAATCCAACGTTCTCGTGGATCGTGAACGATACCGAGCCGAACGCGTTTCAGGAGGCGTTTCAGATTCTCGTCTCCAGTTCCGCTGAACGGCTGGCTAATGACGAGGGTGACGTATGGGACTCTGGCGAGCCGGATCCTGGGGCTGTCTGGAAGTCTGAACAGGGTTCGACGAACGTGCCCTATGACGGACCAGAGCTTGCGAGCGACACCCAATACCACTGGAAGGTAAGGACCTGGAATGGGGTCGGCAATGTGAGTCCCTGGTCGGCGTCCTCCTCATTCAGGACTGGAACCCTGAGTGATACGTATGGAACGGATTCGCTTCCGCTGGCCGTGACCCGAGTCGATCCGGTGACGGTCGTGCGCACGGACAGCGATCGGTGGTTTATCGATTTTGATCGTGCGGCTTTCGGGACGGTCGAGCTGGATCTGGACTCATCCACGTCTGGGACGATCGAGGTTGTGCTCGGCGAGGTCCCGGAAGGACGATACGGGATCAACGCGAATCCGGGCGGGAGTAGACGGTATCAGAAGATTTCCGTCGAGATCGAGGCTGGGAAGAAGACGTATCTCGTGACCATTCCGAGCGACCCGAGGAATACGGGTGACTTTGCGATCCTGATGCCGGAGGATGTGTTCGAGGTGTATCCGTTCCGGTATTGCGAGGTGATCGGGTATGAGGGTGACCTGACCGGCGACCAGATCCGGCAGCTCGTGGTGCACTATCCGTTCGACGATTCAGCCGCATCCTTTACGTCGTCGAGCAAGGTGCTCAACGATGTATGGGATCTGTGTCACTACACGATGAAGGCGACCAGCTTTACGGGCTACTACATCGACGGAGACCGGGAGCGGATCCCGTATGAGGCGGACGCGTATATCAACCAGCTCGGCCATTATTGCTGCGATCGCGAATATGCGATGGGTCGACAGACGCATGAGTATCTTATCACTACGCCGACGTGGCCGACCGAATGGATCCTGGATTCGGTGCTGATCGCCTGGAACGACTACGTATACACGGGGAACAAGGCGTCGATCGACCACTACTATGAGGACCTGAAGGCGAAATCGCTGATGGCGATCGGTCGAGAGGACGGGCTGATAACGCTCGATTTGATGACGGACGAGGTACTCGAGGCGATTCACTTTGCCGGTAAGTCCGCCGCTCAGTTCAAGAGCGGGATCCGGGATATCGTGGACTGGCCGCAGGTTGAACGAGACGGCCACGACATGCTGCCGGTGAACGCGGTCGTGAACGCCTTCCACTATCGGGCGGTAACCCTGATGGCTCAGATCGCAGAAGCGCTCAAGCATACGAAGGACGTGTATGCGTTCCGTGAGCGGGCGAAGCTGATCCGACGTACGTTCGTCGACCAGATGATCGACCCTGTTACGGGTCTCGTTCTGGATGGGGAGGGAAGTGCCCACAGTTCGCTGCACGCTAACATGACCTCACTCGTGTTCGGTCTCGTTCCGGAGGAGAACCGGGAGGCCGTGGTCGCATTCCTGAAGTCGAAAGGCATGGCCTGCAGCGTGTATGCATCCCAGTTCCTGATGGAGGCTCTGTATGCCGGCGGGGAGGACGATTACGCGTTGTCGCTGTTGACGTCGCTGGCGGAGCGATCGTGGGCGCACATGGTATACGACGTGCGAACCACGATCGCGCTGGAGGCGTGGGACGACCGCTTCAAGCCGAACCAGGATTGGAACCACGCCTGGGGAGCCGCGCCGGCCAGCATCATCCCCCGGCACCTGATGGGGGTGCGTCCTCTCAAACCCGGTTTCGAGGAGATCCTCATCCAGCCGCAGCCAGGAAGCCTGGAATGGGCGGAGTTGACGACACCGACGATCCGCGGTCCTGTGACAGTGCGCTTCAATCACGTGCCGCTCCAGACATTCCATCTGGAGATCGAGGCGCCCGCCAATACGACGTCGACGGTAACGCTTCCGGCGATGGGGTCGGACGACCCGGTTGTGGTGGTGGATGGGAAACGCATCCTAGGACGGATTGATGGGGAAGCCGTGACGCTGACCGGGATCGGGTCGGGTCTGCACGTGTTCGATCGGGCCGTGTAGGTTCGTTCCCTGACTTAATTTTACGTTCCCAGGCAGGAGCCAGGGAACGAGATAGGGTGGATTCTGGGCGGTGTGCGCCCCGATATAGAGAGAAGGGGAAACACACACATGCACATCGCCTGAGGACGAATGAAGCCACTGTCCATACGGTCTGCCTTGGCCGGGGCCGTCCTGTTCGCGCTAGCCGTGACGGTATGCTACGAGACCGATCGGCTGCCGCCGGCGCCATCATCAGACGTCTACGCTCCACTACCCAAGCAGTCCCTTCCCGCGGGTTTGAGGGGTCGGGCCGAGCTGGCCATACGGGAAGCTGTCACTCAGACGTCAGGTCGAAGCCTCGGTGGGGGATACACTCACGATCGAGACGACGATCGATCCGAGGGGCGACCTCGTAACAGGGGTGGTGGTGCTGCTTTCCTTGGACGATCGCGTTCTCGAGCCCATCATCCCTGACACCCAGGCGTTCCGGCCTCGTCTGTTCGAACCGGGAACCTTCTTCTCGAACGCCACTGTTTTCAACAACGATCTGCTGTATGACGAGCCAGGAGATCCGTTTGCAAACACCCTTCCCTTCTACCAGTTCCGTTACTTCGAGAATGCGCAGCCCTCGCCGCTCGCGGAGGTCATCCTCGGGACGGATCTCGGTGTTCTGGCGCGATTCAGGGTTCTCGTCATCTCCGACCGCGCGACCGAGATCGTGGTTGACGAGGTGTCGAAATCCGGGTGGAATCCGGGTATTTCGTGGTGGAGAAGCCGGGTGTGAACCTGGCGTATCGGCGTATCGAGACGTTTCGGATTACGCCGGTCAAGACACCTGACCGACGTTTGGAAGCGACTGAAGACGGCACGACCGAGATCGTCGTCCAGTTCCTGCGGGACGGCCTCCCTGTTTCCGAGGTGGAGGTCGACTTCGCCCGACTGGTCGTTGGAATCGGCGTCTCTTACCGGGACGGATCGTCGGCAGATGGTGGGGATGGTGTGGCGGTTATCACCGTCGATGAGCCCGGCTACTACGCTGTACGAACGCGATCGGCAGGAGACTGCGTGATCGGGGAATGGGGCAGCATTCCCCGATCAATCGCGGCCAGCGACACCATCTCCGATTCAGGCTGCCTTAAGCTAGAAGAGCGACAGCTGCTTTCTCGGTACCCTGAAGTGCCCCGTGCTAAGCGGCGGCAGTTTCTGCGTCAACTCCGCCTTCCGCTTCCTGATTTCGAACATCCGCTCGATCTGGTCAGCATACTCGCCGGCACCCCTCATCCGTAACCCGTATTTCCCATCATAGAGCTCGCCGTCCCGCGTGTCCCGAACGCGATTCAACACCCGATCCTTCCGGTTCGGATAGTGTGCCTCCAGCCAGTCAGCGAACAGCTCCTTCACGCCGTGCGGTAGCCGGAGCGTGATGTAGCCCGCGCTACGTGCCCCCGCATCGGCAGAGGCCTGCAGGATGTCCGAGATCTCGTGGTCGTTGAGGCCGGGGATCACGGGGCCGATCACGACGCCCGTCCTGACGCCGGCACGACTGAGCGCTTCGATCGCCTTTATCCGTCTGCGAGGACTGGATGCGCGCGGCTCCAGCTTGTTGGCCAGTGCTGGGTCCAGGCTGGTGACTGACATGTGTACGGCAGCCACGTCCGGGGAGGACATCGTCTGAAGGATATCGATGTCCCGTGTGACGAGCTCGTTCTTGGTGACGATGCCAACGGGATTCCGGAACTCCGCGAACACCTCGAGGCACCGGCGGGTGAGTTTCAGATGACGCTCGATCGGCTGATAGCAGTCGGTGACACCGCTCATCATGACGTCCTGAGGCTTCCACGACCGCGAGCTGAAGGTCTTCTCCAGAAGCTCGGGTGCGTTCTCCTTGACGAACAGTTTGGACTCGAAGTCCAAACCTGCCGACAACCCCAGATACTCGTGAGTGGGACGCGCGTAGCAGTAGGCGCAGCCGTGTTCGCACCCGCGATATGGGTTGACGGACGCGTCGAAATTGAGGTCCGGACTGTCGTTCCACGCGATGATCGACCGAGTGCTGTCGCGGAACAGTTCGGTTTCCTGTACGGGAAGGTCGTCGTCAGTCTGTTCGATCTCGAGATCCATCGATTCGAACCGACCGACAGGGTTCGTTGGAGCGCCACGACCCCTGCGAGGTCTCAGGGTGGTCTGAGCGAGCGGGTCGGGGTCATACAGATCATCCATCGTTCGCCTAGTGGGAGAGAGAACGAGTTTGGATTGGGGCAGGGGTATTGGACAGTCGAATATGGTCAGGCTGGGGGGAGGGGACCAGGGCGAGTGCGAAAATGCAAAATGCAAAAGGAACTTCGTAGGAGCCGCCGGTGGCGGCGATCAACCCGTGGCAGCGAGGCAGGAACTTGTACTGGACCCTAGTACCCGATTGCGATTCCGGAACAGCGTGGATCTGAGGCGCCGCGCAGGACGCCGGTTTCGTCGCGGAGGATGAGCTGGACACGGCTGCCGGAGTTGGGGCCGAGGCTGGTGATTTGGTGACCCTTGGAGGTCAGGCCGTCGATGGTGTATTGCGAGAAGGTGTTTTCGAGGCGGAGTTCCAGCGGGTTGTCGATGTCGGCGGGGTCCGTGCCGGGCCAGCTGACCCAGTTGGGGGCGCTGAGGGCGGCCTCGGGCGGCATGTCAAAGTCGATCAGGTTGGTGATCGTCTGGACGTTCCATTGGGGCTGGCGGTCGCCTCCCGGTGTGCCTCCGACGCCGAGGAGCTTGCCGTCCCTGGCGAGGAGGTAGCAGTTCAGCGTGTGCATGGTCTTCTTGCCGGGCGCGAGGACGTTGGGGTGATCCGCCTGGAGTGAGAACCCGCGGCCGGATCGGTTGTTCAGGATGATCCCGGTTTCGCCTGCGACCACGCCGCAGCCGAAGCCGGCGGACAGGCTGTGAATGAACGAAATCGCGTTGCCCTGTCCGTCGACGACGACAAACGAGCTCGTGTCTCCGTGATTCAACTCGCCAGCTAGGGGGGCGTGGTTGGCGCGATCCGGGTCTATCGATTGTGTTCGGCTAGCGGCGTAAGCCTTTGACAGCAGCTTGTCGAGTGGGACATCAACGAAAGCTGGATCTCCCACGTAGGCGAGGCGGTCGGCGAAGGCCAGTTTCTTGGTCTCGACGAGGGTGTGAAGGGCATCTGTCGTGCCAAACGCCATTCCGGAGAGGTCGAACTGTTCCAGGAGATTGAGCCACTCGAGAACGATCAAGCCCTGAGAGGGAGGTGCGGTGGCGAAGACGTCGACGCCCCGGTAGTTGACTGTGGGCGGATCGTAGATGTCGGTGGTATGAGCCGCGAATTCCTCGAGGGCGAAGGGTCCATCGTCGGCTTCCGACGCCCGTACGAGTTCCCTGGCGATCGGCCCGTTGTAGAAAGCATTTACACCGCCGTCAACAAAGGTCCGGATGCTTTGAGCCAGTCGGGGTCGACGCCACGTCGAGCCCAGCGACGGCGCGGCGCCATCAGGCAGGTAGTCCGTGCGAGAGGACTCGAACTGTGACAGTTTGCCTGATGCGCCGGAGATGGCGTCCGAAATGCCACGCCCTACAACGGTTCCGCGTTCTGCGTACTCGAGGCCGCGAGCGAACACCTCACCTAGGGGGAGCGTGCCAAAGGTGTCGGCAAGCGTCGCGTAGGCGTGTGCGGCGCCCGGAACGGTCGCGGCGTGCCATCCCGTCAACGGCATCTTCGTCAGTCCCTGATCCACGTAGTATGCCCTGTCGACGCGAGACCCGACCACACCGCTTCCATTGATCGCCGCAATCCGGTCGTCCTTAGCATCGTAGAGGACGGCGAAAACGTCTCCACCAAGTCCACAGCTGCCCGGAAGGGTCGTCCATTCCACTGCCGCCACAGCCAGCGCGGCGTCGAAGGCGTTTCCTCCCACTTGCAGGATTTCGATCCCGGCGAGGGCTGCACGTCGGGATGCACTGGCGACCATGCCCCCGTTCGCGTATGTGGCGTGTGCGTTCACGTCGATCTCAGTCCAGTGTGGCCAGCAGTTCGGATTCCTGGTAGCGTATCGCCGTGCAACGCGCGGTCTCACCGGTTTCCGAATCGTTGGCTTCGTAGTAGAGCGTTACGAGTGTGCTGTCGGAGAGCCGGGCGGTGGAGGGATAGCCGATGTCCGTGCCGGGCAGGTCCGTAGCGAATCGGATGATCGTGTCGGACCAGGTGTGACCTCGGTCGCGGCTGATTCGGGCGTCTAGGCCGTAGGCGGGATGTCGTCGACCGTAGATCAGCAGGACCGAGCCATCAGAGAGCAGGGTCAAGTCGGGGGGATGCTCCTTACCATCGGTGACGCGCACGGGTTGGGACCAGGAATGTCCTCGGTCAGTTGAACGGAGCGTGTAAATGGCCTGCTCGTCGCGGTTCTCAGATCTGGCGGCGAAGAGCCAATCGTTGTCCGCGATCATCAAGAGGTCGGCCTCGTTCAGCCCGACAGCGACGGTCATCGGGTCTGCCCACGTGTTACCTCCGTCATTCGATCGCAGGAGGTAGGTCGGGCAGGTCGCCGGCGCAACGCTCGGCGTGCTGTGGTCGGCACCAAGGGGGTGTGAGACCCCGTAGACCGGCATGTAGAGGGTACCCTCACTGTCTCTTCGGATTTTCCCGAAGGGCGACGTCCCGTTCAGCGGAAGCCAGTTGAGCTTGAGGTCTTCACTCCAGGTTATGCCGCCGTCCGATGAGCGCACGACCCTCGTATCGGTCGGGCCTTTCTGTGGCGTCCACTCGCCATCTTCGTCATAGCTGCCCTGCCAGTGGTAGCCGAGAATAGCGACACCCTCCGCATTGAACCCGAGCGCCGGGTTACGGTCGTCCCGCTCGCTGTCTGCGATCGTTACCGGGTCGGTCCAGGTGACGCCGCCGTCCGCGGACCTGACGCAGTCCAGGCGTCCACCCAACCCCATGTGAGGGGCGCCACCACGGAGGATGGCCAGCAACTCGTCTCCCTCCGTAGCGGCGACCACCGGAAAGTATCCCTGTCCGGCTGCGACTGTGTGGACGGTCGTACCGTCCAGATGCCTGATATCGAGAACACTCACGTTTCGTCTCCTACCCAGGTGTCGGTCCCAGCCCCCGAGTCCCTAAGCTAAGGAATTCCAGATGTATGGACCAGATGCGAAGCAGCATTGAGGGAGGCCTGTGGAACGAACGCGTTACGGATTGGGGAGCAACGTCCGGTGGCTATTGTCGGACGAATTCGATCGCTTTCAGGCCGACGGAGGCATCGCACAGCTTACGCGCACCGGCCGTCCCGACCATCGCCCACGATGCGCCATAGTCGAGGATCGGTGCGGTCCCGTCTTTCCATCCAATGATGGCCAGGCTGCTCAGCGGATTCATTTTCGTATCGGCGGGGAAGCCCAGCCATCGCAGCGATTGACCAAGGGCTACCCCGTTCAGCTGGTTGAGTGTGCGAGCAGCGATCACGATCGTCGCCGAAGCGGGGGCTTCCCGGATCAATGTCTCGAGCCTGGCACCCGTATCCTCTTCTTGGTTCGACTTGAAAGTCAGGACGTCGACCTGTCCGGTCGTATCCGTGACACCGACCAGAAGCCCTCGGTGTCCTGTGAACAGTTTTCCTCCAATTCTCAGTACCGCCCGGCCCCCGCCTTCCGTGAAGAAACCGCCGCTGATGACCTCGATTGGGATCTCTCCGGGTCCGGCCGTCGTGCCGATGTGGTGTGGGAAACCAACAGCCCGATCCACTTCGAACTCGACCAGATTAATCGCATCGGATTTCAGCTGGCCGGGAAGAATCCGCCTGGAGATATGGTTCGTACCTCGCCTGAGCGTGAAGTTGCCGAACTCCGAGCCATTCAGTCTGGTCACGAGGCGTGTGGGCGCTTCGCCCTCTAGCACCACTTCCGCGTTGAGTTCGAACGTCCCTGCCTTCACCGCGGGAATCGTGAGCACCGACCGCTTCCGGGTCATCCAGGCCACGATTTCTTCTTTGTGCTCTTTTCGATTCGACCATCCCAGGGCCAGATGGAATTCAGCCATCCGGTCAGCGGTCCGGAAGGAAAGGTCTTCAACCGGTGTGAAATCTTTCGGATACCTGAACAATGCGGATGTGTCGTCGCGGTATACCTCAACCATTCCGTAAGAATCCTGCAGCACCTGAGCAATTCGCTTCTGTGTGGGCTCCTTGAACTGGGTCAGATCGACGACCGCGTATCGGATGCCCAGCAGGTTGACGAGGTAGCCGCCATCTGTCTCGGTGGGGATGCTCGACAAATGCTGCGACATCTTGAGGAAGCGCAGGGCATCATGTCGCCAGTAGTAAGGAGGCAGGTCGGGGTCTGTCCTGCCCAGGGTCGCGACGAGTTCCTTGCGCTCCGTTCTGGGCTGCCAGAAAGGAGGACGACTGGGGAACAGTGGGATCCTCGCGAGAAGCCCGGGCTTCCTGTCACGCGCCACGACCTCGACCCAGCCCGGCTCGTCGATCCGGGACATACCTGGCGGCATCACATACTCCAGCATCGTGACGGCAACCAGCACAGTCGCCACGTGCGTGCCCTTGAGGATCCGGTCCGATTTCAGGATCCGTTGGAGACCGATGGCCCCCCATACCGACAGGCCGATGACGGCGATGATGTAGATCCGTGACGGAGCGCGAGCGCCTTCGAAGACGGGCAGGTGCTGCAACAGCAACCCCGGGAGCGGAATTTTCCACTCGAGCGGTCCATAGGCCTCGACCCCGTTGACTTGGAGGTATCCACCGAGGGTCAGGATCAGGAAACTGACAGAGAGGGCCGCGAACATCAGCCCGTGGCGGGAGAGGGCGCGTCTCCCGAACCACACGCACAGGATAATGAGTGGCCAGCCGATGTAGATGGCGTGCTCGATGCCGTCGACCTTGTCGACGTTTGTGAATGCATCCAGGAGACCGCGAATCGGGTGTGAAACCCATTGTCGTTGACTCGGAAGGAATGGGCTGAGCAGGTCGGCCTTGTGCTTCTCGTGGTTGGCCGTCACTATCGCGTAGTCCGACTGCGTCGCGGAGTGGAGCGCGGGAACGATGAGCGGAGCCGCGAAGGCAAAGGCCAGAACCCCGGCCAAGGCCACGTTCCGGAGGTGTGTCAGCCTGCTCGCGTCGGTGATCAGCCGGTAGGTTGTGATGAAACCGACCATCAGGAGCGAGTAGGCAAAGTAGTAGTAGTCGGTATACGCCGTAAGCCCGAGCCAGATGCCCGCCCAGACGAGGTTCCGGCGTTCCGGCTTGTCGAACAGGCGAATCAGAGAGAGCGCCACGAGCGGGAGCGTCTCCGTGGACATCAGCTGGATGTGCCCCTGGAGGTGTTGGAACTTGTATGGGCAGAAGCCGTAGACGAACCCGCAGAATAGCGCGGCCGGAACCGATCGGGTGACGTAGTAGCCGAGGAAGAAGGCCGCCAGGCCTGACAGGGCGAAGGACAGGATGATGACTGTGTTGTTCGCGGCGACGATGTCCATCCAGAAGAGTGGAATAGTCATCACTCCGTGGAGGAACATCGCCGGCTGCATGGTCATCTCCATTCCGAGTGGGTAGTAGACCCAGTCCGAATGGAGCACGCTCTCGTCCGGGCTGAAGAGCGCATAGCGAATCCACCACGGATACCACGACTGGAGGGCGGCGTCCGAGGTGAGGTCCAGCGTCGGATGTTTGTCCGGAAGGTGCGTCGACAGGTTGAGCGCGAGCGGAAAGGTGTAAGCGATCGACAGGGCCAGATACAGGCCGAAGACGAGACCGATCTGCCGGCGTGTCAGTCCAGAGCGGGTGAGGCCGGCGAGCCAGCTTTGCAGGGTGGTTGGCAAGCGAGTCGTCTTGTCTAGGTGTGTTTGGCGACCCCGAGGCCTGACACCACCTTGCGAATCGCTTCCATGTTATATCCGGCACTCAGCTCGCGGAGGTGGGCAGCCAGGCCCTGGCGCTCGCCCAACTCCTCGAGCGCGTCCACGTAGCGTCGAAGGTCCGTGATGCGTAACTCGTCAACGGCCGCCATCAGGGACTCGTGCAGGTCTGCCTGGATGGTCAGGTACGTCCAGGATCGTTCGACGTCACCTGCTTCCCCGTCCCATCCAACGAAGTCCATGTCGAGGTCCAGCAACTCGGTTGTGGTCGAGACGACGCCCCGCATACTGACGGGTTTGTCGATGAACCCGTCGAATCCCATCTCCAGGAACGCGCGCCTTTGATGTTCAAACGCAGAGGCCGTGACCGCGACAATCTTGTAACGGTCGGCCCCGTGTTGTTCATGTATGCCTTCAAGTGCCTCGGTGCCGGACATCTCCGGCATCCGGATATCCATGAAGATAATGTCGTGGTCGGGGTGGACCGCTTCGCCCGCCCGCCGGCCATTATCGGCGGTATCGACAGTGACGGCGATGCGTCCCAGCATCCGGGTGAGAAGATCGCGGTTGGTTTCGACGTCATCGACGATGAACGTCTGGACGGTCTGGCCGTCCGTCAACCGTGCGTCAGGCCAGCGCTCGGCCTCGGGTTTGGTTTCGACGGCCTCTGAGCTGGAAGGGAGCTCGACGGAGAACGTAAACTCGGAGCCGGTTTGCTCGGTCGAACTGACCTGGATGTTGCCCACCATCATCTCGACTTGCTGCTTGGCAATCACGAGCCCCAATCAGTTTGGTCCAGTAGAGCGTGTGTGATTGATGGGTGATGATCAGGATGACGGTGATGATGGGCTCGATCCAGATCAGCCATCGATATCGTCGGTCCCAGTGGCCGGCGTAGGTGACTGGGAACTCCAGCCAGAATGGCGCAACGCCCACGATGATCACGTTGGTGACGACGATCCAAAACCGTTTCTCCTCGGCGGGGACGAGCACCTCAATCCCGTAGCAGAGCGCTTAGAACATCACCGAACACTGAGCACGCAAGAATGCCTTGAGGCCAATGGATGTCGTGCTGCGTCTGACATACAGGGCGACGGCCAGGCTCGGTTCGGAAGCGGGGAAATAGGGGCGACGTATGCCATTATAATGGCTTCAGGTTGGGTCGAGCAGGATGCCCCCTAGATGACCCCTAAATGTAAGGGTCGAGTGTATTTCTTCAAAGCGACAGGCTCTCTACCTAGGTGCTGGAAATACAGCGTGTTACTGGCGGAAGAGCCAGCAATGCTCCCTAGGGGGCCTCGGTGACCGTGGACGGCGAGCACATTGTCCGGTAGCTTTGGCAGCAAGCGGGGGACCGAAGACCATCTACAGGGAGGTAAGCGCAACGAGAAACCGACCATCGATATCGCCGAGAAGGGCCCGTTCCTGATAAAGGGACCGGTGCGGTATACCGACAAGGATGGAAATGAGATCGAGACGGACAGGGAAGTGGTGGCTCTGTGTCGCTGCGGCGCCTCGGAAAACAAGCTCTTCTGCGATGGTGCCCACAGTGATATCGGGTTCACTGGCGATAAGGAACGAACGGAGACTTATCCGACACGGGAGTATGCCGGCGACGAACTGACGGTGGTCGATAACATCGGAATCTGCTGCCACTGGGGCGCTTGCGTGAACGGTGCCCCCGACGTCTTCTTCAAATGGGACGGGGATGAGGGTATTTTCTGTTCCGGACGGGGCCGATCGGGAGAAGGTGATCAGGGTCGTCCGAGCTTGCCCTTCCGGATCGCTCGTCTACAAGCTGGACGAGAAGCTGCAGGGCGAGTTTTTCAGCGAGCCCGAAGTGTTCGTGTCTTAAGATGGGCCCCTTCACGTCCGGGGCGGTATCGAACTCAGCGGAGACGATCAGCCGGGCACGAATAGCCACTACACGTTGTGTCGATGCGGGGTGTGGAAGAACAAGCCGTTCTGCGACGGGGCGCATAAGGATGCCGGTTTCAAGGGGTGAAAAAGGATAGGGGCCAGCTGACAGAAAAGCAGAGCAGGCGTGGGAACCACCCGCCTTCGCCGGCGCTTCGGCCGAAACCAGAGTCAAGAGCATTTAACCGCCGAGGACGCTGAGGACACGGAGGGGAGAGACGAGCTTGTAGCGGCTACCCTTCTTGTCAGAGCTCGAAATCTGCCGGGACTCCGAAGCGAGAAAACCCATCGTGCCTGCAAGGTCCTCCTGGCTCCTATGTTGTTGACAAAGGCAGCAGCTCAGGTGTCGGCAACTGAACGCTCAAAGGGTTCGAGGGTATCATTCGAGGATCCCGGCCCGAAATTTTGACGGGCGGGGCGGTCTTATCTACCTTATTGCCTTCGAGTAACGAATCTCACTCAGGGAATTGCGCGTGTCCATCCTCGAGAACATCGACAGCCCGGCCGATCTGAAGGGGCTGGATCTGGAGCAACTCCAGCAGGTTGCTGACGAACTGCGGGCGTACATCATCGACGTGGTGACGTCGATCGGCGGGCATTTCGGTTCAAGCTTGGGGGCCAACGAATTGACGGTTGCCCTGCACGCCGTGTTCAACACGCCTGACGACCGGATCGTGTGGGACGTGGGGCACCAGACGTATGGACACAAGGTGCTGACAGGGCGTCGCGAAGCGCTGAAGAAGATCCGGCACGCCGACGGCATCAGCGGGTTTCCGAAGCGTCCCGAAAGCCCGTATGACACGTTCGGGGTCGGACACGCGGGCACGTCCATCTCGGCCGCCCTCGGTTTCGCGGTGCAGCGGGACCTGCTGGGTGAGAAGCGGAAGGTCATCGCCGTGATCGGGGACGGCGCACTGACGAGCGGGATCGCGCTGGAGGGCCTGAACAACGCGGGTGCTTCCGAGAAAGACATGATCGCCGTCCTGAATGACAACCGGATGTCGATTTCGCCGAACGTGGGCGGTCTGTCACACTACCTCACCCGGATTATCTCCGATCCGACATACAATCGAATCCGTCAGCGGATCACGGACGACCCCCTATACAAGACGGTGAAGGAAGGTGTTTGGAACCTGACCGGGACCGTGCCCGTGATCGGTGAAAATCTGCAGCGGGCGATGGGTGGATTCGAAGAAGGACTGAAGGCCATGCTCGTCCCGGGTGTGGTGTTCGAGGAGATGGGCTTCCGCTATTTTGGTCCGATCGACGGCCACGATCTTCCGGGGCTTGTTCAGACCCTGGGAAATCTGAAGGACCTCCCCGGGCCCACTCTCCTGCATATCCACACGATCAAGGGCAAGGGCGCGATCTCGGAGGAGGAGGAGGATCCGTATAGCGCGAGCTCGACAAAGTACCACTCGCTGAGTCCGCCCAAACCCAAGTCCAGCAAGCCCGTGCTTCCACGTTACCAGGATGTGTTCGGTCCGGCTCTTCTCGAGATCGCAGAGAGTGACAGCCGAGTCACGGCGATCACTGCGGCGATGATCGAAGGAACGGGTCTCATCGGTTTTTCGGAGGCCCTGCCCGAGCGAACCTTCGACGTGGGGATAGCGGAGCAACACGCCGTCACCTTCGGAGCCGGGATGGCCCTCGAGGGTGGTCGGCCTGTCGTCGCGATCTACTCGACCTTCCTGCAAAGAGCCTACGATCAGATCATTCACGATGTCGCGATCCAATCGATCCCCGTCACCTTCTGTCTTGATCGCGCTGGACTGGTGGGGGAAGATGGACCGACCCATCACGGGACGCTCGATCTGTCGTTCCTGATGTGTGTGCCGAACATGGTCGTGGCGGCACCGAAGGACGGGGACGAGCTGAGAGACCTGCTGTATACGGCGGTTCAGCAGGAAGAGAAACCGTTCGCGATCCGGTATCCGCGGGACAGCGTACCCCGCGCTGTGACGGAGGGCCGTGCACCGGAGACCATCCCGATCGGTTCGTGGGAGACGCTCGAGACCGGGACCGATGTGGCGATCCTGGCGACCGGGACGATGGTGGAAGCGGCTCGTGTCGCCTCCGAGACGATGCGGGAATCCGGCTGTCAGCCGACGCTCGTGAACGCCCGGTTCGTGAAGCCGATGGATCTGCCCGTTCTGGAAGACCTGACGCAGCGGTTCGATCTTCTCGTAACGATCGAGGAGAACGCGATCGAGGGTGGTTTTGGTGCTGCCGTCGCTAAGCACCTCGCGGATAGACAGCGGCCAGGTCAGGGGGTGATCAACCTGGGTATCCCGGATCGTTTCGTCGAGCACGGCCCACGCAAGGCCTTGTTGGAAGAAGTGGGGCTCTCACCGGATGGGATTGCGCGATCGGTTCTCCGGCTGTTGGACCAAGCTTCGGTGACCTGACCGAATCCATTTCAGCCGCAGGTCGGTTTCCTCATGGCAACCGAAAACCAGGAGGGCGCCATGGTAAAGCAGCGGAAGTCTGGGAAGCAGGGTCTCCCCAAGCAGAGGGGTCGGAAGAACGAGATCGTCATTCCCAAACCGGTTTCAGATCATCGTTTTCCCCAGATGCAGAAGATATCGGCCCGAGGGGCGAACCGTCCGAGCGGCCACAGCCTAAAAAAGAAGTAGGGCAACAGCACAGAACACCAGAGCTAAAGAGGGCGACATCACGCGATGTCGCCTTTTCTCGTGTACCTTCGCAGAAGGCCTTCGGTTTGGGGTTACGTACTGGCAGAGACCACAGGATCGACGTTACACACACAAGCGGCACCGACCGGGAGGTGTCCCATGGCCAAAGGACACATACACAAGGAGACCCCTAGATCGTATCTCGTGCAGTCCGTGGAGTCTGCGTATGTTGATGGCTGGATTGAGCGGATTCGAGGGTCGATCTTGTAACCGATTTTGAGGGACGTTAGGGTAGTAGAGATATATGGCAATGCTGAATCATCTGACCGGGGACCAGCTGTCGGAATTCGACGACACAGGTTTCCTGGTGTTCGAGGGGCTGTTCGACGATGACCTGAACCAGCGACTGAAGTACGACGTCGATTTGATGATGGATGACCGGGCACGGGGCGAGAAGAAGATGGTAATGAGCTACGATGAGTTGGGGGCGCTGACGTCAGAGCCAGTTGTCGTGGACCGTGTGGCCGATCTGGTGGGGGGACGCAAGTTCACGCACTATCACATCCACGCGCGATGGCGTGGCGAGGGGGAACGCGGTGTGGCGTGGCATCACGACTATGTGCAGATCCCTCAGACGAATCGCTCTCACCTGATGGTCCACGTGTTCATGCATCTGGATGGGTTGAACGGCGAGGTAGGCGACCTGCTCGTGATGCCTGGTACACACAAGAAGGTGATGAACGGGGACGCGTTCCGTCAGTTCGAGTATGACGACCTGCCCGGATCGCTAAGCATCGACGATCTCGCTCCCGGATCGATTATTATCGTCCACTCGAGCGTCCAGCACACTAGGCGACCGAAGCCAGGAGGAAGGAGCTTCCGGCGCTACTTTATCGACACGTCATACTGTCAGGATGGTGTGCGGTGGTCGTCCTACCCGAATGTCGAGGCGATCAACGAGGTCGCGCTGGAGAAAGGCTTCGACCGGAATGGGAAGTACGCGTTTCTGTATGACACGTCGCAGCTCTATGATCGGTTGGCGGAGCGGGAGCGGTTGAACGCGGTGAATGAGGGGAGTCCGGTGCTGAAATTGGCAAAAGGTAGCCCTGTGTGACACGATGGATGGCTGACCTTGAGAGGCACCGGACTTGGATCCTCCTGGTGGGTGGCCTGCTCTTCGCCACGGTCTGCATCCGGTCAGCCTGGATGTCGGACGACGCATACATTACGCTGAGGACAATCGACAATTTCGTCAACGGCCACGGTCTGCGCTGGAATATTGCCGAACGTGTTCAGACCTACACGCATCCACTCTGGCTTATCCTCCTCACGCCGATTTACGCGCTCACCCGTGAAGCTTTTGTCACGACTCTTGTAGTCTCGCACGTTCTGTCCATCCTGTCAGTTGTCTCCCTTCCGGTCCTGTTCAGACTGCGTGCCGCTCAGGTGCTGTTCGTCCTGGTCGCGCTCAGCGGGTCCAAGTTCTACGTCGATTATTCGACGTCCGGTCTTGAGAATCCGCTGACGCACGTCATATTCGTGTTCTATGCCTGGCTCTTTTCCCGATTCATCGGCCTAGAGGAGAAAAAGGTCTTTCAGGGGCTGTGTCTGTTGGCAGGCCTTGCCATCCTCAACCGTATGGACGCCTCGCTCCTGATCCTTCCGAGTCTGGGGTTCGCGGCGGTGCGGATCGGTGGACGCCACGTGGTCCGATCGGGCCTCCCGGCATTCGCGCCTCTGATCCTGTGGTTCGTGTTCTCCCTTGTCTATTACGGCTTCCCATTCCCGAATACGGCCTACGCCAAGTTGGGTAGCGGGATCCCCAGGATGGACCTGCTGAGCCAAGGAATCTCTTATCTCGGCAGCTGCTGGATGCACGACTGGCTTTCGTGTGTACTTATAATGGGCGCCTTCGTTGTGGCTGCAGTTCGTCGGGAGCCTGTTGGCCTGACACTGGCGGCTGGGATGATCCTTCACCTCGCCTACGTGGTCTGGATCGGAGGCGGTTTCATGGTCGGGCGTTTTCTCACCGGGTCGCTCGTATTCGCTGTGATCGTCCTGGCGAGGCTCCGCATGAATCTGTCCACGTGGTTGGCCGTGGCGGCGGCCGCCCTCGTGGTCAGCAGCCTTCATCACCTGTCGCCGTTTCGTGTTGGAGAAAGCTTTGGTCACACCGTCTACTCTCGGTCCGGCGTTCTGGACGAGAGGGGGATGTACTACCGACGGTATGGGCTGCTTCCGGCCATCGAGAGGGGCCACGCACCCGTGTTTCCACCCCGGATCACCTTTGCGGCGAAAAGGGAGCCAGTGGTCAAGGGGTCGATCGGGGTCATCGGCTATGCCTGGGGGCCTCAAGAACACATCATCGATCCGATGGGGCTCGGAGATCCTCTTCTGAGCCGGCTGCCAAACCACGATTTGGGATCACGGATCGGTCACTTTCGACGCGCCGTGCCAGTTGGGTACGTGGAAACAATCGCAACTGGTGAGAATCGGATCCGGAACCCCGATGTCGCCAGATATTACGAGGGGATTGTCTCCATTACCCGTGGGGACATTTGGAGCGGGGCCCGATGGGGCGACATCCTGGCCCATAATCTGGGGCAGCGGGACTATCTGCTGGTCGGCCTCCGGGACGCTCAGGAGCGGAGCTACCAGAGTCGGAGTGCCGCAGCGAGAGGTGACACGGCATCGGCCATGGACCTGCTTGGGGCCGCCCGCGTCAAAGATCCGGAGAACGCCGAGGTTGCGCGGGATCTGGCGTCGTTGTTACGTGCCAGGGGCCGGACGCGTGAGGCTGCTCCCATAATCGCGCAGGCTTGCAGCCTTCGGCTCGAAAGGGACGACTATTTCACTGAGTTGTCGGCCATCGCCTTCGCTCTCATCCAGGACGGACACACGGCGGAAGCGATCGAGCTGTATCGGTCGGGCATCCGGCTAAACTCGGACTATGTCGCGGGTCTGCTCAACTTGGGTTTCTGGCACCTCCAGCAGGGCGACGTGGAAGGGGCGGATCGCTATCTTGCCCGAGCATTGGCCGGGAGTCCGACTTCCGCCGAAGCCATTCTGGCGGGACTGACCCGACAGAACAAGGACCCCAGAGATCTGCCCGGACTCCAATCGGTTCTACCGTTTTCCAGTGAATCCCCTGCAGAATGGGTACTGCTCTACCGGTTGCTCACCAGGATTGGGTTACGTGCCGAGCGATGGTCGGCCATCCAGGTCGCCTTTGGAATCCACGGTCTCGATGACGACGTCCTCGGGATGATTCGAGAGGAGTTTCACCAGCTGATTAGCGAAGGTGACAGTGAAGCTGCGGGTACGTTCCTGACGCCACTCCTGGAGATCGACTCGTCTCACGGGTTGCTTTACTACTACGCAGGAATCCTCCACGAGGCGCTTGGGCAGTTCGACCGAGCAGTCCTGGCCCACCGTCACTCTGTCCATCTGGAGCCGGATCAGGTGCTTGGCAGGGAGGCGTTGGAAAGGGCAGTGGAAAGGCTGCGTGCCAGGAAGCCGTAGTGTTCAGTACTCAACTGCCCGATCGAGCGTCTTGAGGGTCAGATCTCTGCCCTCGGATGGTCCTACGATCATTCCTCTCCATCGTAGTACGTCTGATCCGTCCGCGTCCAGAAGACACGATCCTCATCCGGCTGTCCCTTCCACACCTTCCTTGCAATCAACTGCTTGTCGCTGTCCGGGTAGTAGCACGCGTCGAACGGCGGGTCATCGGAGACGACGAGATAGACCACATCCTCGTTTGTGTCGTTGCTGATCTGGTGTGCCATGCCAGGTGGACACATAATCGCGTCACCGGTCTTGGCTGTGTGGTGTTCGTCGTCCATCCGTATGGTGGCCGTTCCCGACACGATGTAATACATCTCCCAGAGGGCGGCGTGTGAGTGGTGAGGGAAGTTCTTTTTTCCGGGAGGCAGGGTGACGGCGTCGAGGTCGAAGGGGCCGCCTGTTTCGGGGATGGTGAAAAGGGCTTTGCGGGAGAATCCGAATCGGCCTTTCGGGGACTCGCGGGTGTTGGTCTCTTTGTCAGATTGGCGTGCGATCATTTGGGTGCTCCTGAGTTTGGCGTTCGGCATCGATAGTGATCTCAATCCAGCCAGATCCAGCCTCTCGTGTACTTTGACTGTTGTTATTCGGTAGAAGATTTGAATCGCGACCGGGAAGAACGGACCAGCTTGGAACATACTGGAGCTGGAATTTATCCCATTGGCTAATCCGCGAAACAGTCCCAAGCGCCCACAAAGACACTGCCTTGGGGTGAACTACAGTTCCTGGATTGCTTTCCGTATCAGCCCCGCGGGAGTGTGATGCCATCATTCCGAGGCCGAAAGCCAAAGCCAGAAATACGATTACCCGAGATCTCACGTATTACCTCTCAGATGAAAACGTCCGATGTGTGCTTTTAAAATAAGCGCCATTTGAAACTTTATAATATCCAGCGAATCTGTAATTGCAATAGCCCATGAACTGCTAAAACCCGGTAATTAATAGATAGTGGCGGGACGCCTTGATGCGATTATTAATTTTGGGTCCAGGATTAATAAGCAAAGTTAGTAACCAAGGTGGAATCACGATACTTGGGTAACCTGGGCCTTAAAGGGGGCGCGCACTGCAGACGCCTATTCTGGCAACCTGTGAAGGCGCAAGCTAAACCCTTCTACATTCTGGACATGGTAACGACTGAGGTGAAAAACGATGCAAGACAGGCGTGACTCAACGACAGGCGTCGGTAAAATCGAAGCAGGGCAGATTGATCTTTCTGGAAAAGTCGCGCTGGTTACCGGTGGTGGGCGCGGTATCGGAGCTACGCTCTCGCTGGTGCTTGCTCAGGCTGGGGCAAACATTGCCATCAACTACAGCACTGGCCACGAAGAAGCCAATAGAATACGAAAGAACATCGAGGCCGCAGGTGGGCGCGCCACGACCATTTGCGCGGATGTCGGCGATACCACTCAGTGTGCCGCGCTCGTCCGTCAAGCGAATGAGGCTTTCGGTCAGGTGGATATTTTGGTGAGTAATGCCGGAATCGGCCAACCTCACAAAATCGTCGATACACCCGACGAGGAATGGGAACGGGTGATGAACGTCAATGCACGTGCCACATTCGCACTTGCCCGAGAACTGTTACCGGGGATGGTCGATCGGAAGTTCGGACGAATTGTGGCAATCTCGTCGAACATCGCCGTTTATGGGCGCGGTGGTGGGTCCTTTGCCACCTACTCCGCTTCCAAGGCCGCCTTGATTGCTCTGACAAAAGGGATAGCTCATGAAGGTGCTCCCTTTGTCACTGCCAATGCCATCTGTCCGGGGCCCACCGACAGAGAATTAGCCGAAGATAGATCCACGGCAGTATCGATTCAGGAAGACGAGCCAATGGACTGGCTGGGAATTCCGATGCTCATCAGTCGTAAGGGAATAGCCGAAGATATTGCCCACGCAGCGGCCTATTTCGCATCACCCGCCGCAGAATATGTCACGGGTCAAACGCTGCACGTCAGCGGCGGGTTGTTCATGCCGTAGTCCCCGAAGGGGAATCCATGCCAGGACTTAGTCAGTCAGATTTGGATTCGTACCGACACCAGGGTTGCCTGGTGCTTAGGGAGGGGCTTCAGCAGGAAGATCTGCTCCTGCTACGTGGGTTGATTTCTACACTCATCGAAGAACATGCTCAGAAACTCTATCGTGCGGGAAAGATGTCTTCCTTGCATGAAACTGAGTCCTTTGAACGCCGTCTGGCCGTGATCAATGAGGAAGTGAAGTTCAGGAGCCGCTTGGAGGATCTAACACGAAGACTCGATTCCCCAGAGCTATTCAACTTCGTACGGCACCCGGCAATCCTGGGCAGCATCTCGTCCCTCCTGGGACCAGAGGTCGCCTGGACGGGCAGTTTCGTCACCAGGCCGAAACTGCCCCAGAATGCGTCTGCCATTTTTCCTTGGCATCAGGACAGTCAATATTATGGAGAACCGACTCAGCACTTGCACGTGGTAAGTGTGTGGATCCCTCTAGTCGATGTGGACGAAAACAATGGTTGCCTCTACGTATTGCCGGGGAGCCACAGGTGGGGTCTTCTGGAGGGGAACCGCGGTGCGGATAATTTGATGATTACCACCGAGGAGGTGGATAAGCGTGGCAAACCAACTGCCTTGCCGATGAGTCAGGGTGACATCCTTTTCTTCTCAAACCTTATTTTTCATTCCAGCAAGCCCAACACCACCGACAAAGTAAGGTGGAGTGTCGACCTGCGGTATGTTGCACCATCCCTGGCCGCAGCTCTGACAGAACAGCAGAAGCAAGGCTACGATACCCTGAGTACCCACTACGGTGTTGCACCAATTACAGTGAGAAGTCGCCGGCCGGAGAACGTCGCGGATTTGGCACAACTGCAGGCATTCGCTTCCCGATATTCTGCGCAGAAAGCATCCCTCAGAAAGGGCGTCGACCTCAAATCGGGTCAGGCTCGATGAAAGGACCTGTGGTCAAGCAAGGATAGTCTGTCTCTTGATGAAACAGAGGTCTGAGACACAGCCGTTCACGAGGTGCTGCTGGGAGTTGTGGGGCGGGTTTGACTTACTGGGTCCTGGACGTGAACGGTACGTGGCTAGAATGTTCCTTAATGTACTCTTGCCAAACACATTGGAATTGAGACGTTCGCAGGAGCGTATCGATCCCATTTGCAGTAAAATCGAATCAATTTGTCGCTGGCTCATCTAATGACCCTGTCTGGGGTGAACTGGTGTGTTGACTCACCGGATTGGCCCCGGAATCCCATTCGCAGAAAGCGAGGAAGGATGAAGACGTATCGAGTAGCTATCTTAGGGTGTAGATCGCGGGGAACATCTGCCGCCCGAGTCTACCAAGCCCACCCTCGGACCAATGTCGTTGGTCTGTGCGATTTGCTCGAAGATCGGTCGAAAAGCCTGGGGGATGAACTCGGCGTTGCCGGCCGATTCACTGATCTGGACGAGATGATCCGTCAGACGCAGCCGGACATCGTCGCCATTCCGACCGCACCGTATCTGCACGCACCCCTGGCTCTGCGTGTGCTGGAGCACGGGGTCCACATCGAAGTCGAAAAACCGATGGGAATGGACCTGCTCGAAACTGATTCAGTGATGGAGAAAGCTGAGGAGAAGGGCGTTCAGGTCGCGGTGCACCATCAGTGGCGTTTGCACGCCTGGGCTCAGGCGATCAGCAAGTATTACGAGTCAGGCAAGATCGGCGAGCTGCGCTATATCTACGCCAGTGGTAAGGGCTACTATGGCGGTTTTGGCCTAATGGAGATCGGGACGCACCTGCTAAACAGCATGATCAAGTTTGGCGGCCATTGTCAAAGCGTCACGGCACATGCTACCAGGCGTGGCCGTCCGATCACTCCGAAGGACGTTTTGCCTGCTCCTCGTGGAAACGGAACGATTGCAGGGGATAACGTTACGGCATCTTTACAGTTTCCTAATGGGGTTACTGGTACCCTTCTTCAGCATCACCTCGAATCGAACGATGTCAATGCCCACGTGATCGAGCTCTACGGCACGGAAGGACGATTGCTGTGGCATACACAGGGTGCCTGGCATCTGCCGAATCCACACATGGTGCCTGAGAATAATCTGGATCGATGGGAGAAACTTACACCTCTCTATCCTGAGAGTTTCGAAGAAGCAGCAAAAAAGATCCCCGACGGCAGTACCACAGAAGGGGACTACTGGTTCGTAGAAGAGTATGTCCGGGCGCTGGATGAACGTCGACCGCACGAGTGCAGCGGGCACGAAGGCCGTCACGTGGTGGAAATCATCATGGGCATCTTCGAATCAGCCGCTTATGGCACCCGCGTCGATCTCCCACAATCTGATCGTGAACATCCACTATTACGTTGGAGGAAGGAAACGGGCTTGGGACCACCCGATCCGATGCCGATGATCGACAAAGAGTGGCTTGAAGAAGAAAACAGAGGGGCGGGATAGCAGAAAAGGATAAACCAAGGTGCGCTCGGGTCAGACCAGGAATAATCGAAGATTGCTGCCACTTTCGTGAGTAACTTGATCATGCAGGGCGTGGATGTCCGTACAGCGCAGGAACTGGCTGGGCATCGCGATATCACAACAACAATGAAGTACGCACACCTAGCGCCGGGCCATCTCGAAAACAGCGTTGAACAGCTTGTTTGGGAGAGAGAGCAGCGCAGCTCTGTGGCGAGCTAGGTTGCGTATGGAATCAGATCAGGCTACCAGGAGCCGGTGATGGCAGAAGCGAGTGGACGGAAGTCGTGGGTGTTTCAGGCTAACCCTAGGATGTACGAAGTCAGGAGGGCTCTTGAAGACGGTGTTCGTGAATTCACTTGGGCTGTAAAGCAGTTTCGAGATGAGATTCACAGCGGAGACCGCGTCTTCCTGTGGGAATCTGGTACCTCTGGGGGGCTTTGGGCTGAAGGTGCGCTGACCTCTTCACCTGAACATATGGAGGATCTACCTCACGAGGCTGGATACTACGTAGGCGATAATCGACGTGGACTTGAGCTGCGTGTCAGGCTAACGCTCTCTGTTGTGCGGAATGACCCTCTAGGTAGGCAGGCGATAGTCGAGGAGGCGTTGCTCCGAGATATGCACCTGATGCGGATGTCGCAAGGTACAAACTTTCGTCTTTCCGACTCTGAGGCAGACCTCTTGTCTCGATTGGTGCGTCCTGAAGCTAGCTTTAGGGCCACTATGGAGCTCTATCAGTCCGAGAATGTGGTCTTCCAAAGTATAGAACGAGGGGCTCACTTCCGCGTGATGAGTGTAGATGAGGCGGGCTGCCAAGTCGAGAGACTCTCGGCGAACGAGCCAGCAAGGGTGATGTTCGATCTCTATAGTGTTAAGGCTGGTGAGCTGCCTCTCGAGGGAACACCCCCAACTGAATTCCATTCGACTAGCGCCGTTCGTGCATCAATGCTTCAAGGCCCAGATTTGGGATTGTCGGATAACAGAAGTCTTATTCTTCCCACTCGTTCGACAATCGGCAGACTGGAGAACCTCTGTGGTCATCTGCGTGGGCTGAACGTGGACGTATCCGAAGGGGGCCCACGTCTCTACAAGCCTGCTATGCTTGCTGCCGCAGTCGAGCTGGTGGAAGAGGGAAAGATAGTCCAGAATCAGCTGCACTTTGAGGAGCTACTACCACGGTTCCTATCTCGCCTGAAAGAGCTGGGAGTAGATGCCGGCGCCCAACAGGGCGCGCTGGCCTACTACCATCTCTCTGGCGATCTTTTCTGGCTTCTTGCATACAAAGATGGTAGCGAGCTCGTAGATCCACACGGTGGTGTAAGCATTCGATCCATTCAGGAGAGAATCAACTACGCTCTGTTAAAGCCTGCTTTCTTTGAGCTGTTGTTGAGGCAGACCCACCGGAGTCGAGCTCAGCGCGAGATCAGTCGACGTTGGTGGCCTGACCGCAGAACGCATTCTAACAGACCGAAGCGCTACTGGTGGGTCAACCAGGGCAAAACATTTCGTGAGGAACGAGAGGGTAGCCTCATATGGGCTCCCAAGGCGAACGAGGGAGGGCAAACGTGGGGTTTCTGGACCAACGTGAGTGCAGTCTCACCGGGAGATGTTGTCCTCAGCTACAGTCGAGGATTCTTGCGCGCTGTATCATTGGCAGAAAGTGCGGGATTCACAGCTCAAAAGCCAACCTCTATACGCTCTACTGAGTGGGAGCCTGAGGGTTGGCAAGTCGATCTTGCGTACCACGATCTCGACAATCCCGTGCCCCTATCCGAAGTAACTGACCTAACCACCTTGAGGTCAGTGGAGGGTGGGCCCCTAGATTCAAACGGATCAGTTAAGCAAGGCTATCTGTTTGCACTGAGCACTGAGGCAGCGATGGATGTGCTTAGCTGTATAAATCCGTCCGACATCCCTACTTGGCTAACTCTTCGAGAGGAGCACCCACAATTGCCTGTACCGGATTCACTGCCTGCAGACACTAAGTTTTGGACCATAGGTCTCGGAGAAGGGGGTAGGCTCTGGGGGCAGTGCAAAGAGGAGCGTATTGCGGCCATCGGGTGGGACTTTCTCGGAGATATGGGTCTCCTTGAACAACTGGAAGACTTTGAACGCGCAGTGGACGAGCATTACGCGGATGGCTTGCGACACGTAAACAACGCACGTGCTTGCTTCGACTTCACACATACGGTAAGCGAAGGGGACATTCTGATAGTGAAGAAGGGCAGGTCGGAAATCCTTGCTCTCGGTATCGTTCGGTCTGGCTATTCGCTAGACGCCACTAGAGCCGAGTACAAGAGTATTAGGCGAGTTTAGTGGGTCAGGGAGGGACCGTGGACGTTGCCAAGTGGCATCAAGATGGCGGTCAAGACTCTAACCGACGTAACGGACTACAGGGTGTTGGTCGAGTTCGTGACGCCACTGCTATTGGACGAAGTGTCACGAGCAGGCGAAGGAATAGGTCTCGATCCCTATGATTTGGATGATGCTCTCGAAGACCTGTTCTGCTCCAAGGAAGACCTCCAACGAATGGTCGATACCCTTGCAAGGAAGAAGAACATCATACTCCAAGGGCCACCGGGAGTCGGCAAGACTTTTGCGTCTCGTAGGCTAGCGTATGCTCTGATCGGATTCAAAGCAGAGGAGCAGGTAGAAATGGTACAGTTCCATCAATCCTACTCCTACGAGGACTTCGTGCAAGGATGGCGTCCGACTCGAGAAGGCGGCTTCAGCTTAAGGTACGGCGTCTTCTACGAGTTCTGTAATGCCGCCCGAGAGAACAGTGCGGCAAGTTATGTCTTCATCATCGATGAAGTGAATAGGGGCAACCTTAGTAAGATCTTTGGTGAATTATTGATGTTGCTGGAGGCTGACAAGCGGGGGGATGGATTCTCTATACCGCTGACATATTCAGACTCTGGCGAGAGGTTCTCGGTTCCTGAGAACGTGCACGTGATAGGGCTGATGAACACAGCAGACCGGTCACTCGCGCTCGTTGACTACGCGCTAAGGCGAAGGTTCACGTTCTTTGACCTGAGGCCCCAGGTTGGTTCGTCTCGATTCAGAGAGTTCTTGAGTGGCTTGGTCGAAGAGGACGTAGCGGATTACCTCATCAACCGAATCTGCTCGCTTAACGAGCGTATCCGCGACGATACCGTCAATCTTGGGCAAGGCTATGAAATTGGGCATAGCTTTTTCTGTCCGCAGGATACTGAAGAAGAGCTCGATATGGATTGGTACAGGTCAGTTGTTGAATTCGAGATTGCTCCCCTGCTTCGCGAATACTGGTTCGATGACCTTGACCGAGCGGAAGAAGAAATCGCCGCGTTAGTGGAATGAACCGAATACCTATCAGAAACCTCTACTACCTGCTCTGCTATGCGTGGGACGTCCTGCAGGAAAGCGATCTGCTAGACCTCGAGGATGAGGACATAGACGCAGGTAGGGACCTGTTGGCTAGGATACTCGAGGCCGGTACTTCGTATTTGCTGAGGCGTGGCCTAGATCGCAGTTACGTGCTAGTCGAAGAGGACACGAGATCACCAAAGGGTAAGCCCAACATCTCCGTGACCGCAAAGCGCAGTCTTCTGGTCCAGGGGCGAGTCAATTGTCAGTATGATGAATTCTCGCAAGATGTCCTACAGAACAGGCTACTGAAAACTACGATAGGTAAAGTCATACGCTGTCGGGAGATAGACGAAGACATCCGCAAGCGTCTTGTTCGAGTATATAGAAGGCTGGGTGGAATCAAAGAGGTTGAGGTCAGTTCTAAGCTTTTTGATTCCATTGTGTACCATCGCAACAATCGGTTCTACCGCTTCGCGCTCAACGTCTGCCGACTCATACACGAGGAATCGCTGGTAGGTGAGGATAAAGGGGCTTCGCGGTTCAGGGACTTCGTTAGGGATGAGCACGCAATGCGACGCCTGTTTGAGAAATTCGTGTTCAACTTCTTTCGGAGAGAACAGTCAGAGTTCACGGTCTCGAGTGAGCGGATGCGATGGGAAGGAGTGTCTGGCGCATCTGAGGATGTAGCTCTGCTGCCTCATATGAGGACTGACATAAGCCTTGAGTCGCCGACGCGCAAGATTGTCATTGACACCAAGTTCTATTCTCAGACGCTTCAGGAGTATAGAGGCAAGACGTCCGTCAGATCTGCAAACCTCTATCAGATCTACTCGTACCTGCAGAATCTCGGATACCGATCGGGCCAGAACCAGACGCTAGAGGGGGTGCTTTTGTACCCGACCGTATCGGAGAGCTTGTCGCTTGACTATGAGATACAGGGTCACAGACTCAGGATAGTGACACTAGGGCTAGAAGATGACTGGCGTGAGATCCGTGGCCAGTTGCTTCAGCTTATCACCTAGCTATCGCGTCCCGGTGTCTGGGTTCGTTGCTCTCAGAAATACCATCTTCACGCATATTGCTCCCTCAAGCCTGTCTCTACGCGTGCGAAGGTCACTTTTGCCTTCTGCTACTTGCGTTCCCCCTGTCTCTTGGTAGTTTCAATGAGGGGAGGCAGAATCTTTGTCTCTTGTGATCGAGGCAAAGAACCAAAACCAGGAGTCACTACATAAGAAGGACGGTGGGCAGCACCTGACTAGCCTTGAATGGTACGGTAGAAACTATCAAGCGAGAGAAGCCGAGGTGATTCCGGTGGTCGCAGCATCGGTGACAGTGGCAGACGAGGGAACCGAATACCCGGAGACCGCAAGGGTGCTTACTCCGGATAAGATTGTTGAGGTCCTCGACAACCTGAAGCAGCTATACTTGGCATTGGCAAACGAGGAGCCACTGATGCAGAGGCCTAAGCTAGGTGAGCTCATCCAGACCTTTGGTCTGTTATCCAGCACCTTCGTGAGTAGATACACTGTTCGGGTACAAAGAACCTAAGGCGGTAGCAGATCTGTAGCTTGGTTCATTGGGCAATGAAAAGGGCTTACGTCGATGATGACGTAAGCCCTTGTTTTTTATTGGTGCCGAAGGGGAGACTCGAACTCCCACGGGCCGAAGCCCACTGCGCCCTGAACGCAGCGCGTCTACCAATTCCACCACTTCGGCACGTATGAGATCCAGGGAATTGGCGTAGCCCGATTCGGTGGAAAATTTACCTTTTCGTCATTTTTCTGTCAAGAAAGCCGAAGAACCGAGCGGTCACTCGATACGGTCTGGTTTCGCCAGCCCTACTCTGGATGAACGGGCCACCACAGTCATTCCACTGACAGCGCGGCAAAGAGAGCCTTGATGTAGCCGATGGCGTAGCCCTGCGCCGTTAGATCGCCTTCGTCGCCTTCCAAGCGGGGGTGGTGATCAGGATTGACGCAGCCGGTGAAGCCGACGTTTCGGAGTTCGCGCAAAATTTTGTACATGTTCATGTCACCGTCGTCGAGGAGGGTCTCCTCGAATCCGCCGGCGGTGGCGAGGCTGCCGCGCACGTTCCGGAAGTGGACCATGAAGATTTTGCCCTTCCGGCCGTAGTTGTTGATCTCGTCCATCACGATGGCCGACCCACCTGATTCCGCGCGGGTTCCGCAACAGTAGAGGTAGCCGACGTTTCGGCTGGGATAGGCGTCGGTGATCCGGTGGAATCCGATGCCGCCAAACGGGGTATCCTGGTTGGGTGTATCAGACGGGTGTACGCTCAACTTGATCCCGGTCTCGTCCGCGATCGGGACGAGTTGGTCGAAGACGGTTCGGAACCGTCCCCACCAGGCGTCCAGCTCTTCCAGGCTCGGATACTCCGGGGTAGGACGGGCGAGGGTTTCGGCACGCGCCTCGAGCCCGCCTCGCTGACTGGCTCGCCATCTCGCCATCATCTGGGGGAAGGTGTCACCAGAGAAACGCTGTCGGGCGATCGGGCATCCAGCTTCGGCGAACACTTTGAGCGCGTTACAGGTGTTCTCGATGTCCTGCTCGTTCCCCTTACCGTCCATGAACTCCTGGCTGACATCGGGCAGCGTGACGCGGTTGATGTCGAGGCCGTAGGACTGGATTTTCTTGCGAGCCTGGATCACCGCGTCGAGGTCAGGGTAGCCCTGCTCCTTGACGCCCTTGAACCAGGCGCCGGAACCGAAGTCGATGTATTCGGCGCCGAGCTGCGTGACTTGCTTGAGGTAGCGGTCGGAGAGGGTGGCGTCGTTCCAGACAGAGACATGCATAGTGAGAAGCCCGAGTTAAGGGTTGGCAACGCTCACGCGTTGCTTGTGAGTTCGCTAGCACGAACTCCGTTAGAAGTCAGCGAGGGCGGCTGTCGCCAAAGGCGTAAGCGGTTGTCGTCGATATCTTCGGCGAGGAGTTCGGGATCCTCTTCCTCTTCTTCAGGGGATTCGTCGATTTCTTCGAGGAAGCCGATGTTGAAGTTTGTCAGGGTGTCGACTGTGAAGGGTTTGACGATGGCGCGGGCGGCGTCCATCCGCTTGGCTTCGGGGAGTTCGGCGAGGGTGTGGGTGGACGTGGCAATGACACGGAGGCCGGAGTAGAGCTCGCGCATTTGGGCGAGCGATTCGACGCCGCTCTGTCCGGGTATCATGATGTCCGTGATCACCAGGTCGACAGCGGTCGATTCGAGGACCGCGATGCTTTCTTTCCCCGTGCTGGCTTCGACGACTTCGTGACCGGACTGTTCGCGGATCCGGCGAGTCGCAATCCGTGCGTCACGCTCGTCATCTACAACCATGATCCTTCCACTGCGCGCTCCTCAGCTTGAGGTCCCGTTCAGGTGCCGCTCTTTGAACAACTCCCATCCGCGCTGGCAGGCAGCTTCTTCATCCTTCGGATGGTTGATCTTGTAGGTGAATCGGCGGCGTTTCTCGCCGTTGCCGTGAGCGTATATCTTCACGAACCAGAAATTACCATCGTATTCGGCCTCCAACGTGAATGCCTGACCGTTCTCGACCACTCTCAGCACGTGTTCCACATCCCTCCATTCCCGCACCAATTTATGTCTGAACAGACCCCGGGCAACGAAAATCGGGTCCTGTGTTGCGCCAACCTCGTGTTCACGATAGGTTTGCGACCGTGTCGTATTCAGGAGGAGGTCGCGTGTTCGATGTCGTAAAGCTGTTAGGGAATGTCTTTCATCCGCAGGCCGGTGAACGGTTGGTGGTGGTCGCGGACCATCCGCACGGGACGATTCCGGATGATCCATTGTGGGAGGAGCGACGTCAGATGGCGTCGGAATGGCGGGAGGCTTTGGCGGCCAATGGGGACGCCTGGGGAATCGATGTCGGTCCCCTTGTGACCTATCCGGCAGTGGGTGCGCACAACGGAACCCTGCCACTGGATGCGGGAGATCCCGTTCCACTTGGGCGCGCACTGGCAGACGCATCGATCTGCGTGGCGTTGAGCGAGTTCTCACCGACTGCGCCGATGGTGGACTGGTCTAAGAACCACCCCGACTTCAGGTGTGCGACACTTCCCGGTGTGGCGAGGCGGACGGAGTCGACGGCCCTGGCAGCCGACTACGCAGAGGTCGCACGACGTTGTCAGATCCTGAAGGACCGGCTGGATGCCGCACACTCGGCGGACGTGCGATTCTCGACGGGTCACGAGTGGCACGTCGACCTGCGGTATCGTCCCGCCTTGATGGACGACGGCCAGTTGCCTCGGGACAAGGAGGGGCGCGTGATAAATCTGCCCAGCGGCGAGAGCTTCCTGGTGCCCTACGAAGGAGAGCGTGAAGGGGAAGCCAGCCGCACGGAAGGGGAGATTCCGGTCTTGGATGGTGACCGAGCACATATATATAGCGTGAGCGAGAATCGGATCGTCGGGGTTGGCGGTGATGGCGCCGACACGATGAACGCCTACTTCGCCGAGGATCCGGCGAGAGCGAACATCGCTGAGTTTGCCTTTGGCTGTAACCCGGATGCGGTGGTCTGGGGGAACGTGCTGGAAGACGAAAAAGCGGGATTCCACTGGGCCTACGGGCGCAGCGATCACCTGGATGGGACCGTCGGGCCCGGCGCGTTCAAAGGGCCCGAGACGATCGTTCATCAGGATATCGTCTACGCCAGAGAGTGCCCGATCCAGGTCGCGTCTGTAGTCCTGTCTGGAGACGCGGGCGATGTGGAGGTGATCCGCGAGGGGGAGTATACGCTGTTCTGAGCTGCTGAACTGGAGGGAACGTGTCGACAGATGAGATGACAGAACGGATCACGGCGCTGTTGCAGGAGGGTATCCGCGGGACGATCGAGAACCGGGATGCGGACGCATTCGAACGCGCGGCTCGCGAGGCCTACAAGGTCCGAACCGGCGGAGGTGCGCTGACGGAGGATGACGCGATCATTAATCACGTGTTCCCGTCCGATGTTCGGCAGACCGTGGCGCTGGGGCTTCACCTGGTAGACAGCGACAAGGAGAAGGCGTCGGTGATTCTGAAGGGGGCGCTAGAAGCCGTGCTGATGCGGTTGTCAGCGGTGCCACCGGGGGACTGGCAGGAAGGTGGTTCAGACGAGCAGGGCAAAGGCAAAAAGCGAGGTTGGTGGCCCTTCGGGAAGGACCGCTAAAGGGGATGTCGGATCTACGTTTTCTGGCGACTGGTCGGGCTCCTATGCAATACGACGTGAGGAGTCACGTGGATCCTCGCTTTCTGCGAAGTGGTGGATCCTGTCCGTAACACGGACATAGCGTTTACGAATTACGAAGGTGCTGTCAGTCCGGACCCCGAGAAGGCTCTGGGGAATACGTCCGTTCCTGACACACTTGAGGCCCTCCGATGAATGGGGTTCAACCTGCTGTCGCTTGCCAACAACCATGCCGGTGAGGGTGGAAGGGATGGGTTCACCTATACCCGTGAACTGGCGACTCGGATGGGATTCGCGGCGACCGGTACCGGGGCGACCCTGATAGACGCGGCTTATTTGGAGGTCGGTCACACAACGATCGGGTTGGTGGCGTTGGATACGGCCAACGCGCAGACGAGGGAGTGGATCGCCGGGGAGGAATGCTCTCCTGAACCCGCTTCGTGGCGAGGAGGATGGAGAAGACTTCACCTTGCTCGTGAACGATGTCGATCGAGCGATTCGCGCCGTCGAGATCGCGGTGGCAAGCGCCGACCAGGTGTTTGTTTCTGTCCACGAACATCTATGGGCGGAGGATTGGGGCACGACGCTTGACTGGAAGCGGAGCTTTGCGCGTCAGGTCATTGCGAGGGGAGCGACGGCCGCGCTGTTTCATTGGGTCCCACAGCCCTGTGCGATCGAGGTCGTGGACGGCAATCCCGTCTCCGTGAGCCTGGCGAATTTTATCTTTCATTCCCGCTGGCCGAATCACTGGACGATGCCCACGGTCTGGGAAGGTGTGATCATCACTGGATCACTTGGTCTCGAGGGTTTGTCCGACCTCTGTCTGCACCCTATCGTCCTGTGCGATGAAGAGGGTTGTGACAACGTTCCCAACGAGCAGCGGATCTATCCGCACCTGGCTTCGGGCTCCCGGGGGATCGGATGCTCGAGCGGATCGCGAGGGAGTGGGCGGCTATCGGCGGGCAGGTCCAAGTCGTCGAAGGAAAGGGTTACGTCGGCCTAGGCTGACTGAGCTGGCCAGGCAAAAGGAAAGGCGGAGCGATCATTTCGATCGGCTCCGCCTTTTTCATTGTCGTATCGCCTGAAACTACTTCCTGAGTTCGGCGAGTTCCTTCCGGCACTTCTTAATCTGCTTCTCGAGGGCCTTTTTCTTGCGCGCTTTGGTGTTGATCCCTCGGCCAGTGACACCATTGGCCTGCTGAGCCGCCTTGGCCTGACCGCGAACCTTGCGCACTTCCGTGTCGGACTCAGCTGCTCTCTTCCGCAGACTCTCTAGGCTGGCAACCGTGAAGAACTTTGCTGCCACCACTCCGACCAGAGCGAATACGGAGACGACCGCGAATACCATTTCAAGACTCCTAATTCAGCTAATTTGTTGATAACGAAGCCCTTATAAGATGTTGTAATCATATTAGCGTGTCAAGTTTTCCCACGAATGTGTCACATTTTGATCCCACCCGCAGGCATAACACATTACGTGGGCCAAACCAGTCTGAGCCAGATTCTTTGCGTTTTTATCCTGAAAGCCCCGTCTGATTTATCTCAGGTACTGTCAACGGTTGCTGAAACGTGCAGGATCCGGCAATTCACCCCAAACCCCTTATACTCTGTGGATGAGCTCTGAAGACCGTACTGAAGTCGGCGAGACTATCTGGCACGAACACGCCAATACGCTGCGCGGATTCCTAGGCAAGCGGTTGCCGTCAGATGCTGTTTGAGGATTTGCTTCAAGGAGTATTCCTGAAGATCCACGTGAACATGCCGTCGCTCAAGGATGCTGATCTGATCAACGGCTGGATCTATATGATCGCGCGGAATGTGATCGTCGATCACTATCGCGCCTTGTCATGGGTCCCAAATGACGCAGATCTGGAGGAGATCTACGCCGAAGATGCGGAGGAAGCACGCGAGGAGCTACAAGCCTGCGCGCGCCTCATCCTGCTCCGGCCCCACCACCGCAGGATGCGTCCACGGCGTCTCCTCTTGCCTAACAGCTCCGAGGCAGTTAGCAGCTGACACACCAGCGGGTGGGGTTCGAACACGCCGAGTTCTGAACACAGACACGGCCCCTCCTCGGTAATGGCCACCTCATAGGCCAGAAGACGGCCTGGCAGGGCGTCGCTACGGTATTCGAGTTTCGACTCCCAAAGGTGAAAGTGGGCGGAATCGGGCACAGCGCGAGCTGGACCAAGGGACGAGGCGAAGCCTCGAGCTGAATCACCATCAAAACCTCCCGACGTGATGGATGTGTGTGAGTCGGATTCCACACGTCCAGAGAGGCAATTCAGATGCCATAGGTGAATGCGTCAATTATTGTTTTTAAGGGAGTAAAATTTAAAGATTTGCGCTAGTTGTATCGGTTTGATAGACCGAATCGTCCTATGTGGACAGGACGTTACAGGGCCTGGCGGGGATCCGTCAGGCAGTGGTCGAAGACCGCCAGTGAGGCAGATCACCGTGTGTTCGGGCGCGCGACAAGCGCGCAAAACCATAAGGACATTGCGATAAAATGGTTTTTATTTTTAGATGTGTTAATGTTTGTGGTGGCACACAATGTGCGTTGGATAGGGCTGTCCACGCAACCAGTGTTCCTATTTCGCCGGGAGGACAAGATGATCACACTGATTTCATCCCTGATGCTGGCAGCTCTCGCCCTGCAGGTGTTCTGCTTTATGCGATTGAGCGATCGCAACGCACAGGACCCCGTTCGCGTCCGGCCGACCCCTTCCGCCAAGGCGGAAGAGGAGAAGAAGACGAAGCTCGGCCGACCAATCTGGATCGTACATATCAACGCATAAACCCGTCCAGAGGGGGACGAGTGAAGGGACGCGCACGCCGGGGGGCCGTCCCCTCTTTTGTGTGTATCAGGGGGTGTCGGCCTTACGGGCCGAAATCGGAAGCGCAACGGTGAGCAGGATGAGCCCGACCGCCGCCCAAACCATCGCGGTCTCCAGAGGTTCGGCGATCGCCTCGGACACGAAGGTCCTCGAGAGAGCGACCAAGACTGCACCAAACGCAAGTCTGCCCAGAAGGCTCTGGAGAGACAGGTAAGTCGCGCGACGCCCTTCGGCGATCAGGGGGACGATCTCCGCGTTGAGTGGAGCCATCATCAGGCCACGGGGAACGCTTCGCAGAAGGACGACAAACGCTATCACGGGGGAAGGGTTGAGCGCCATTGCAGCGATGATCGATGTCTGGATGACGGCCGCCAGCAGGAGCCCGAAAGATGACCCCAGGCGATCTCGCAGTCGAATCGTGTAATTCGCAGCGATCCCTGCGACGACCATCGTCAAGGCGGTGTGGATCCCCGCACCCAGGGGTGCCTGAAGCGACATATGGCTGGCTGTCACGAGATCGGCCAGGAAAGGCTGATAGAACTCGTGCGGAATATGGTTTACGACGGTTATAAAGATGTAGAAGGCGAGGAGCCACGCGAGTCGCGGGTGGCGGGCGTGCTGGAGACACGAGGACAATTGACGCCAGACAGACTCGGCCGACTTGTCTCCTGCGGGGATGTCGACGAAGTGGAAGCTGATGACAGCGGCGATCGCCGAACTCAGGATCGTGAACGCGTAAGCGAGTCGTAGATCGACGATGGCCACAGCGCCTCCGACCAGCGCGGATGACGCCTGGGAAAGGAAGAGGGCGCGTGAAGCTCGACCTTCTCGAGCCGGGTATTCGTCCGCACGATCGAGCGCACGCACGACAGAATAGTGGTAGGCTGTATCGGACCCCGAGCTGAGGCTCATCCCGAGAGCGAGCAGGATCTGGCCAAGTGCAAGCGTCACGAAGTGACCCGAACTGACAAAGGCCGTGCACGCCACCATCTGGGCGACCGAACTCCCGATCAGCACGCGCCGCGGACCTATCCGATCCGCAAGGTATCCCGTCGGTACTTCGAGACAGACGACACCGATATAGTAGATAGACTCCAGCAGCAGGACGTCGGACAGGGACAGCAGGCTGTTGAAGTAGAGGAAGAAGACCGGTGCCCAATAGCTGGCCTTGAGGAAGAACAGATATGCCGGGTATCGACGAGTCGCCCGTTCGAGCCCGTCTATGTTCGGCTCATCGGTCAACGTATAAACCGCTTGAGCGTGACTTTCAGGTCGTCGAGTGCTTCCTGACCGCGCCCCTCATCCACGGCCTCGAGGATACAGTGCTCCATATGGTCCTCTAGGATCAGCCGACCGGCTTGGTCGAGCGCGGCTCTGGCTGCGGCGACCTGGATCAGGACCTCACTGCAGTCGCGACCGGATTCCACCATCGCCCGCAGGCTCTTGACCTGGCCTTCGATCCGGGCAAGTCGGTTGACGATGGATTTGTTGATGTTTGTGTGCGCCATCCCTATACCCCCATGGGGTATAGGGATGGTAGCACATCTCTCTGCCGGTGTCAATCGGAAGGCGTCCGTATCACTCCCCGATTACAGTTATTCGGTGTATATTGGGGCCTCACTCAACCGGGAGAAGCATGATGTTCAGAAGGCTCGTACCCCTCATTTTTGCAACTGTCCTGGTATCCTGTGAACAGGCCCCCCAGGCGATACAGCCAGGGCCGAACGTGCAACGCGAAACGCAGCGGGCGCTGATCACGGCCAAGCCGGGAGACACGGTCCGGTTCGCTGCAGGGGTGTTCGAGTTCTCAAAGACGCTATCCCTTGATGTGGAAAATGTGACGGTTTCCGGTGTAGGACCCGACAAGACCATCATGAAATTCAGGGATCAGGTGACGGGCACCGGTGGAGAGGGCTTGCTGGTGACGAAGGGTGGCTTTACGCTCCAGGACCTGGCAATAGAGGACTCACAGGGGGACGCGGTCAAGGTGACTGGTGTCGATGGAGTCACATTCCGGAATGTCCGTGTGGAGTGGACGAGAGGACCCAATCCGGAGAACGGTGCATACGGTCTCTACCCGGTTGAGAGCAGGAACGTGCTGATCGAGGGGTGCACGGCCATCGGCGCGTCCGACGCCGGGATTTACGTTGGTCAGTCCGAGAACATCATCGTACGCAACAATGTGGCCAAGATGAACGTGACCGGGATCGAGGTTGAGAATTCGATTGGCGCCGACGTCTACGGGAATCTGTCAACCGACAACACGGGTGGCGTGCTCGTGTTCAAGCTGCCGAACCTGCCCAAGAAGGAGAGCCGGCAGTGCCGGGTTTTCGACAACAGGATCATCGCGAATAACCGGGAGAACTTCGCCAAGCCCGGGACGCTCGTGTCCGGTCTCCCGCCTGGTGGTGGGCTGATCCTGATGGCGACGGACGAGGTCGAAGTGTTCGGGAACGAGATCGCGGATAACGACACAGCCAACCTGACGATCATCGGGTTCAGATCGACCAGGCGGAAGGTCAAGGACAAGGATTTCGATCCCTATTGTGAGGCGATCCACATTCACGACAACACGTTCAGCGGGGGCGGGACGAACCCGTTGGGCGATCTGGGGAAGGCCATCAAAGCAATCTTCGGTAAGAACGGTCCCGATATCGTGTATGACGGCTCCTTCGATCCGAAAAAGGTCGTCGATGGTTGGTTGCCCGATGAATATGGCATCTCGATCCGCAACAACGGGGATGCGAGTTTTGTGAACCTGGATCTTGCGGCGATGATGGCCGGGGAGAAGCCGAATGTCGTGATGGATCTCGCCGACTACCAGGCGCACTTCGACCCGCTTCCAGAGATCCGGATCGAGGGTGTTCGCTGATGCGGAAACTGGTGTTCTGCGTACTCGGTTTCGTCGCTGTCTCATGTGGCCGGACCGATTACTTGGCCGATCCCCCGAATCGCCTGTCCACATATCGTTTGTTCGAAGGGTACGGTGCGACTCAGGTTCCGGTCCGGGGTGTGGTCCCATACGACGTCAATTCGGAGTTGTTTTCAGACTATTCTGAGAAGCGCAGGTTTATCAGGCTCCCGGGCAAACAGCCCGCTGCGTACGATCCGGAACAGACGTTCGACATGCCCGTGGGGACGATCATCGCGAAGACATTCTCCTACCCGAGAGACATGCGTGACCCGTCCCTGGGCGAGCGACTGATCGAGACACGGCTGCTTATTCACGGTCCTGAAGGCTGGGGGGGGCTGACCTATGTCTGGGATTTCAAGCAGACCGACGCATTCCTGGAGGTCGCCGGTCACAGCGTCGTGGCCAGCTGGCTCGACCAGAGCGGGAATGTGATGGTCAATGACTACCACATCCCGAACACCAACCAGTGTAAGCAGTGCCACACGCTGGACGGCAGGATGACCCCGATCGGGATCCGGGCCCGTCACCTGAACCGTTCGTTCCCGTATCCCGAGGGTGAAGAGAATCAGATTGCACACTGGACCCGGAAGGGGCTTCTCGATGGCGCACCGTCATCCGAGCAGGCACCTCGCCTTGCCGACTATGATGACGAGACCTCAGGGTCGCTCGACGAACGAGCCCGGGCCTGGCTCGAGATGAATTGCGCCCACTGCCATACCGAAGGTGCCCCTGCGTGGAATACGGGTTTGGATTTGATGGCCAGCGTAACGGATTCGTCTCTTTTCGGGGTCTACAAATCACCGACCGCGGCCGGCCGGGGAACCGGAGGGCACCGGTATGACATCGTCCCTGGAAACCCGGACGCCTCGATTATCCTGTATCGGATTACGTCGCTGGAACCGGATGTCGCGATGCCCGAGCTCGGACGCACGCTCGTTCACGAGGAGGGTGTCAACCTCGTGTATCGATGGATCAAGCGGATGTAGAAGAAGGATGAAGCCAGGGAACAGCCAGGAAGAGGCCAGAGTTCAGGCAGAAGCCAAGGAAACTAACCTTCTTTAGACGTGCACGCAGGCTCCCCCATCTTGTGCTAGCGGGAGAGGGGGGAGCTTGGTTTCTCGCCCGCAAGATGGGTGAGGTCCGAGCCTGGTGCCGCTCGAAGCTCTATGTCATACCTCGCAGAAACAACAGTCGACCAAGCCACACTCTCGTGCTGGGTGGATCAGTTCAACACCCAGGGCTTTCTGTTTCTTAAGAACGTGCTGCCACCCGAATGGTGCGACGAGCTTCGGGCAGACCTGGAGCGGGCGCTGGACGAGCGACAGGATCGGTTGAACCAGAACCGGAACGGGTATCACCTGATCCCGCGGATGTTCGAGACGAGCGACGCGAACCTCCGGCTGTTCGACCTCGAGCCGATCGTGAGTTTTGCCGAAGCGCTAGTCGCAGAGAACTGTCACGTGATCCACAACAACTCGTTCCGTACCTACCCGGGAGGCGGGCTGTCCGCGTGGCACCAGGATGACGCGCCGCATTTTGTCGTCACCGAAGGGGAGTCGCCGCAGAACGTGATGCTTCCTGTCCTGTTCTTCACGGCGAACTATTACCTGACGGACGTGACCGACGTCGCGCACGGGGGCACGGAGGTGATCCCCGGGTCACACCTCTTTGGCGCGTCGCCCCCCCGTGACGTGAAAGGGACGGAGTGGGAGGACCGTGTGCGATACAACCTCGGCGCTGCCGGGAGTGTGGTCATGTTCAACAATCAGGTCTGGCATCGCGGCGGTCCGAACGAGAGCGACAGGACGCGCTATATCACGCAGGTGACGTATGCCAGACGTGTGGTCGGTCACAAGTATTATCCCTTCATGAACTACCAGATGCCCGACCACGTCTTCGAAGGGACGGACGAGCGACGGAGACGCCTCCTCGGCTTCTTGCCGCACGGTGCTTACGGCTAGCGCAGATTCCTGAAAAGATAGAAGGGTGTGATGGTTCCATATAACGGGACCGTTGACAGCGTCTGTGTATGCGTACGCGAATAATTTACCTACCGGTAAATAAAACAGTCAAGAGGGGTGGACGGATGAGGATTCTCGCGGTTGTGAGCCTGTGGATGCTCGCCACGGTCGAGCCGACGGCGGGACGAACGCTGACGTTGGAGTTGGCGATCGAACTGGCGCTGGCGAACAATGACGATATGCGGCTGGCGGATCAGGACCGGCTGCGAGCACGGGAAGAGCTTCGAGAAGGATGGTCGAAAGCGCTTCCCGATATTCGTGTTACGAGCAACTACGATCGCAACTGGGTGCTCCCAACCTTTGTGTTCGACACGCCGGACGGTCAGCAGTCGTTCACGATCGGAACACCTAACAACCTGACGAGCATCGTGTGGCTCCAGCAGCCGATCTGGACGAGCGGTCGAGTCGGGGCCGCCATCAAAGCAGCACGCGCCTTCCGAGATTTCACCTCAGAGAGTTACGAGCTGTCCAGGCAAACTGTCGCCTCGCAGGCAGAGGTGGCGTACTACGATGTCTTGCTTGCGGAGTCCCTAGTGGATGTGATTGGGCAGGCGCTTGGGCTGGCGATTGCGAATCTCGATCAGGTCCAGTCCTTGAGGCGAGCGGGGCGCGTCGCCGACTATGATCTGTTTCGAGCAGAGGTCCAGGTGTCAGAACTGCGTCCAGACTCGATTCAGGCCGCGAAGAACCTGGAGATCGCACGAATGGCGCTGAGGGATGTGCTGGGCATCGACCAGGAAGAGTCTGTCGAACTGGATGGAACATTCAGGACGACGTCCGTTCTTCCGACCGAAGACCTGAACGCCGTGACGACGAAAGGCATTCAGGCTAGACCCGAGTTACAGCAGGCGATCTTCGAGGTGAGTATCCGGGAGGCGGCGGTCATGGCGCAGAAATCCGAGTTGAGGCCTTATCTCGATTTCGTCGCGTCCGCTCAGCTAGCGTTACAGAGCAACGACCTCAGCTTCTCGAGTGACGATGCACAGGAGAGCTGGGTGACCGGCGTCGCGCTGAGTATTCCGCTGTTCGACGGGTTTCGAAATCGCGCACTCGTGAATAAAGCGCGTGTCGATCGGCGAAAGGCGGAGATCCGGGTGGATCAGCTGGCCCGGCAGGTGCGACTCGAGATCCGCCAGGCGTGGTTCGACGCGAAAGAGGCTTCGGAACGGTTGGTGGCACAACGCCAGGTGGTGAGCCTGGCCGAGAAGGGTGAGGGGATCGCCCGATCGCGATACGGAAACGGGTTCGGGACACAGCTCGAGCTTCTTGATGCGCAACTGGTTCTGACCAGAAGCCGCAGCGGGTTCGTGCAGGCTCAACGGGATCGGGCGGTGTCGCTTGTGATGTTGGAACGGGCCGTGGGATTGAGGATCGAGGATTGAGGATGGATGACCGAGGATTGAATGGCACGACCGGTGTGCGCCCCTTTGAGCATAGAGGTAAGATGAGAAGCATCAAGTCTATGGCGGTGGCAGGACTGATGATCGGTTTGGCAGGGTGTGGGGGAGAGCAGGATGCGGTAGAGGCGACGCCAACGCGTGAGGCGATCAAGGCGACGAATGTAGCCGTTATGATGGTGCGATCCGACTCGCTGACGGAGGTGGGTCGCTACCCGGCTTCGGTCGAGGCGTGGCGGGATGTACAGCTCAGCTTCCTGGAATCGGGGCCGGTGCGTCGGATCCTCGTGGACCTCGGAGACACGGTCAAGAAGGGTCAGTTGCTGGCAACCCTGTATACGAGTCTGTTGGATGCAGCCCAGATCGAAGCGGAAGCGGGGGCGAAGTTCCACCGCTACAATCACGAGCGGTCGAAGCAGCTATTCGAGGATGGGACGATTTCCGAGCGCGATCTCTTCCAGTCCGAATACGACCTGAAACGTGCGGAGTCGAACCTGGCCACGATTCGCCAGCGACTCGAGAACAGTACGCTGCTCGCACCCTTCGACGGGATGGTGGCTGCCCGGATGATCGAGGTCGGCCATCTGACCGGGCCGAGTCAGCAGGCCATTCAGGTCGTCCAGTGGGATCGCGTGAAGATGCGCGCGTGGGTGTCCGAGTCCGATATTTCAGACTTCGATCTCGGTCGTCAGGTCGATGTGCTGTTGGACGCGCTCTCGGGGCGTGTCTTTCAGGGTGTCGTCGGTCGGATCGGTCCGGCAGCCGACCCGAAACGGCGGGTGTTCCCGGTTGAGGTCCATATAGACAATTCCGATGGCGAGATTCGTCCCGGTATGTTGGGGAAGCTGGTGGTGCGCAGAAAGACGCACGAGGATGTGGTCGTGATTCCACGCGAGGCGGTGGTCGAGCGAGAGATGGGGCCGGTCACCTTTGTCGTGAATAGCGACGTGGCAAGTGTCCGAAAGCTGAGCCTGGGGGCTTCCCAAGGGAACCGCGTGATCGCGCTGGCCGGTCTGACACCGGGCGACCAGGTGGTGGTTTCGGGCGGACGGGATCTCATCGATGGCGAACGAGTCACCGTGAGGGAGACGAGGCAATGAAGATCACGGAATACGCGATCTCGAAACGGGTCACGGTCTACGTCCTGGTGGTGCTGATGGTCCTCGCAGGGACGTCGACGTATATGGCGTTGCCGAGGGAGGCGTCGCCCGATATCGAGATTCCGTTCATCATCGTGAAGACGGCCTACATCGGAGCGTCGCCGGAGGATGTCGAGAACCTAGTGACGCGAAAGATCGAGAAGAAGCTGCAGGGGCTCGAGAATGTGAAGGATATGTACTCGACGTCCGCCGAGGGGATTTCGACGATTCAGATCGCGTTCATCGCCGGAATCGACATCGATGATGTGCTGCAGAAGGTGAAGGACAAGGTCGACCTGGCGAAGCAGGTTCTGCCCGGTGATGCGGAGGATCCGATCGTGTCGGAGGTGAACTTCTCTAACATTCCGATTATGATCGTAAATATCTCGGGAGACTACGGGCTGGTGCGGCTCAAGGAGGTTGCCGAGGATCTGTCGGACGAAATCGAGGTGGTCCCCGGTGTTCTCGAAGTTCGGTTGGCCGGAGGTCTGAAACGGGAGGTGAAGGTGGATGTCGATCCGGACCGGCTGGCCGTCTACGAGATGTCTCTGCAGGACGTGGTCGACGCGATCCAGCGGGAGAACGTGACGTTGCCGGGTGGCAGCATGGACATCGGGAGTTATCGATACTCCGTTCGTGTTCCCGGTGAAGTGCAGGAGGTGTCCGAGATCGCCGGCCTCGTGATCAAAGCCGCGAATGGTCGTCCTGTCTACATCCGAGACATCGCCGAAGTGACCTACGGGTTCGCCGAACCCGTCAGCTATGCCCGCCTGAACGCCCAACCGTGCGTGAGCCTCTCCGTGATCAAGCGGAGCGGCGAGAACCTGATCGAGATCTCCGATTCCGTAAAGGAACTGCTCACCGAGCTGCAGCCCATGTTCCCGCCAGGCACGATGGTGTCCGTGCAGGGCGACCAGTCCGAAGACATTCGGATGATGGTGAAGGATCTCGAGAACAACATAATGTCCGGTCTCATCCTAGTGGTCGCCGTTCTTTTCTTCTTCATGGGATTCCGAAACGCCGTGTTTGCGGGGGTGGCGATTCCGCTTTCGATGCTGATCAGCTTTGTCGTGATCGACGCCATGGGCATGACGTTGAACATGGTCGTGCTGTTCAGCCTGATCCTGGCGCTGGGCATGCTCGTCGACAACGCAATCGTGATCGTCGAGAACATCTACCGACACGTGCAGAACGGGAAGAGCCGTGCCGACGGCGCGTATGTGGGCACGAGCGAGGTGGCCATTCCTGTGATCACTTCGACGCTGACGACGCTGTGCGCCTTTGCCCCGATGATCTTCTGGCCGGGCATCATGGGCGAATTCATGAAGTATCTCCCGATCACGCTGATCGTGGCGCTTTCGTCATCGCTGGTGGTCGGGCTGATCATGAATCCGACGTTCTGCGCCTCCTTTATGCGGGTCGATCCCGTGACGGGCGACGATTCTCGGCTGAATCGCGTACTCGACCGGTACCAGGTCGTGCTGGATCAGGCACTCGACCGGCCCGGTCGCACCATCCTGCTGGCGTGTTCGACGCTGGTCGGGGTGATCGTCATCTATGGCGTGCTCGGGCACGGCGTGGAGTTCTTTCCGGATGTGGATCCACGGAAGGCGTATGTCGACGTGCGGGTGCCCTCCGGTACGCGGCTCGAGACCTCCAACCGACTGGTCGATCAGATCGAAGGCGTTCTGGGCGAGATGTCAGACGTGGATACCTACGTGGCCACTGTCGGCTCATCGGCGGATGCGGAAGACTTCTCGTCGACCGGTGGGTCGCCGCACAAGAGCCGCGTCACGCTCGATCTTCTGGATGAGAAGCTTCGAGACCGAACCGGCTTTGCCGTGATCGACGAACTGCGGAGCAAGCTGACGGATATCACGGGGGCCGAAGTCGAGATAACGAAGGAACGGGTGGGTCCCCCGACGAGACCGCCCATCAACGTCGAACTGGTGGGCGAGGACTTTGACGTGCTGGGGGACCTTGCATCTCAGGTGAAGCGGATAGTGGCCAAGGTGCCGAGGATCGTCGAACTTAAGGATGACTATGACAAAGGGCGCCCGGAGGTCCGTGTGATCGTCGACCGTGAAGCGGCCGCGCTGGCTGACCTGAACACCTCGTTGATCGCGACGACTGTCCGTACGGCCATCTACGGGAACGAAGCGTCAGAGTATCGCGTTGGGGAAGACGACTTCGATATCCGGGTGCGGTTAAAGGAAGAGGCGCGACAGCGGATCTCGGATCTCGAAAACCTGATGATTGAGAAAGACGGGATTCTTGTACCCCTTGGCACTGTCGCCCGGATCGAGACCGGTGGAGGGCTCGGTAGTATCAAACGCAAGGATATGAAGCGTGTTGTGGCCGTTTCGGGCAAAGTAGTCGGTCGGACGACGGATGATGCCCTCCGTGAGGTGCAGAGTATACTGGCCGATTTCGAGATGCCGATCGGATACCGCATCCAGTATACGGGCGAGAATGAGGACCAGCAGGAGTCGGCGGAGTTTCTGTCGCGCGCCTTCGTGGTGGCCGTGTTCATGATCGCACTCGTGCTGATCACCCAGTTTAACTCGGTTGCCCTTCCCTTTGTAGTGCTGACGTCGGTGATCCTGTCTCTGATCGGCGTGCTGATCGGCCTGCTCCTTACGGCCACGCCGTTCGGGATCATGATGACAGGGATCGGTGTGATCAGTCTTACGGGCATCGTCGTGAACAACGCGATCGTCCTGATCGACTATATCCTTCGTCTGAGGCGGGAGGGGATGAGCGATCGGGATGCGATCGTGGTGGCCGCTCGGACCCGGTTCCGCCCGGTGATCATGACGGCTATCACGACGATTCTGGGGTTGATTCCGCTCGCGACGGGCGTCAGTTTCGATTTTTTCACGCTGACGCTCGAGGTGGGGGGACGCAGCAGCGAGTGGTGGGGTCCGATGGCCAAGGCGGTGGTGTTCGGGCTAGGTTTCGCGACGGTTCTGACCCTCGTCGTGGTCCCGGTGATGGTCAAGCTGATTTGGTCGATTACAGACTGGCAGGGCGGTAACCAAACGCCGAAACCTCAATTGAACGTGGCTACGGATTGAACATGAAGACGATCAATGTGGGCATCATCGGGGCGGGATACCGCGGCGTGAATACGCTGGCGGAGCGGATTGTGGACGTCAGCGAGGAAACGGGCCTGCGGGTCACTCGACTCTGCGACACCCGATCGGATCGGTTGGAAGAATGCCAGGCGTATCTCAGTCACCTGTTTTCGGAACGCGGGATCGATACGGACATTTGCACGACAGAGGACGCGGATGCCCTGATTTGTGATGATGCGGTGGATCTAGTGATGGTGACGACGCCCCAGTGCGCGCATCTCGGCCCGGCGGTCACGGCGCTCGAGTCCGGCAAACGGGTCTACTGCGACAAACCGATCGCCCATACACTCGACGATGCGATTGCGATCCTCGAAGCGGAGCGCCGGACGGAGAACCCGATGATTCTGGGGTTTACACGTCGGTACGAGGCTCCATGGCGGAAGGCCTACGAGCTCGTTCAGGATGGCACGATCGGCGATCTGCACATGATGCAGGTCCGCGACATCATTCCCTTTCACACCTACTTCCACCGGTGGCACCGGAGACGGGCATGGTCGGGTGATGCGATCAACGACAAGTCGTCGCACCACATGGACGTGTTCAACTGGTTTGCCGGCTGTCCAGCCGAACAGATCAGTGGGGTCGGTGGTCGACGGGTGTTCGTGGAGAAGGCGGACGCACCCGAGCGATGCCTCGAATGTCATCTGGAGTGTCCCTGGCGTGTGAACCCAACCCGTGGACTGGTGAAGAGTCAGGAGGAGCTGTCTCTGACGGGTGATTCGTGGATGAACGCCACGGAAGAGTATGATCGGGTAGATAACTGTGTTTACCTGCCGGGAGCCGATATCCTGGACCACGCGTCTTTCCAGATTCGGTATGAAAGCGGGTTAATCGCTTCGCTCTGGGTCAGCTTCTTCGGGCCCAAGGCTGACGATCAGGAAACATTCGAGCTGATCGGGACGAAGGGACGGATCATCCTGACACGGCATACGGGGATCCTGGGCATCGTCACGGACTATGGCGCCTCTCATGAGGTGATCGACTGTAAAAAGGATAATTTCGGGTCCTCGCACTTTGGCGCGGACCTTGAACTCGTTCGAGAACTCAAGACCTTCTACGACGGCTCACCGCCTCTGGTGTCGGCCTCCAACGGTTTGGAAGCGGCGCGGCTGATCGAGGCCGGTCTGCGCTCGATCGACAACGGCGGCGAATTGATCAAGATGAGCGACATACCAACGGTCCAATAAGAGATTGGCGTTGCTCTGAACCAGTGCAGCAGGCGACAACGTTCGGTGTCTTCGAGCAGGGCTGGACGAAGTCCAGGCCGTATCGAGGCTGGTCCCGTACTTGATGTGGGAAGCCGGATCTAGCTGGTTACGCCGCTCGATACAAGACCTGCTCGCACACACGGCACACCGAGACTCAATAGAGGAAGAACCTATGGCAGACGACAGACCAAACATTCTCCTGATCATGACCGACCAGCAGCGCGGCGACTGTCTTGGGGTTGACGGACATCCCTTGTTGCAGACGCCCTACCTAGATCACCTGGCTGCATCGGGCGTCCGGTTTTCGAACGGTTACTCGGCCTGCCCGGTATGCACGCCTGCGCGCCGCACAGTGTTGACCGGTCGGAAACCAAGCCGTCATGGCGTTCTGGTCAACCACAAGGCGCCGCTGCCGTGGCCGACGCTGGCAAGAGAGCTCAACGATGCGGGATATCAGACGCATCTAGTGGGGAAGTCCCACTGGGGTCCGTCACCTAATGAGGTTGGGTTCGATTCATACACGAAGGCCGGCGGTCCAAGACATCCGGGACCCGGTGAGGACAACGAGTATCAGGCGTTCCTGCGCGAGAATGGGGTCACGTCACCCCGGGCGTCCGATGCCCACGGGTGTTACGGGAACGGATACCCCTCGCGACCGTGGCACCTTGAGGAGCGACTGCACTTCTCGAACTGGGTCGCCGATCGGACGATCGACCTGATCGACAACCGCGATCCCGATCGCCCCTTCTTCATCTGGGCGAACTTCATCCATCCGCATCAGCCCCTGACACCTCCGCAGTTCTACTACGACAAGTATATGGCGATGGATCTTCCCGAACCTGTCGTCGGCGACTGGTCCCGTGTGTTCGACGAACCCGTGAGGGGACTCGAGCCTGAGCCCTGGAGAATCAGTGTGGAGCCGGCGGTGATGAAGCAGATCCGGGCGGCCTACTACGGGTGCATCGAGCATATCGATCACCAGATCGCACGGATGACCTGGCACGGGATGCTTCCGGAAAACACCGTCATCGCGTTCGTATCAGACCACGGAGAGATGCTAGGTGATCACCAGTGGTTTCGGAAACGCAATCCCCTTGAGCCTTCGGCCCGTGTGCCTTACCTGTTCAAGTTCCCGAAGAGCACGTATGTTCCTCAGGAGCAGGTAATCGACAAACCCGTCGAGTTGATGGACCTGATGCCGACATTCCTAGATGTCGCGGGCCTTCCCATTCCCGAGACGGTGGATGGTTCGAGCCTGCTGCCCCTTGTGCGCGATGCCGACAGCGACTGGCGAGGGTTCGTCCACGGCGAATGCTGCAACCTGCCGTCGGCGAACAGCGGCATGCAATATGTGACGGACGGGAAACGCAAGTTCGCCTGGCTCCCGGGCAGGGGCGAGCAGTTGTTCTTCGATCTGGAGCAGGATCCCAACGAACTCAACAACCTGATTGATGACAATAGTCGGGCTCGGGAGATCGCCGTATGGCGTGGCCACCTGATCGCCCAGCTGGTGGACCGACCGGAGGGGTTCACGGACGGGTCGGGCCTGAAAAAACTGGATGGGCCGACGACCCCTGTTCTTCAGGACGTGATTACAGAAGCCGAAGAAATCGAGGCTGCGGAGTAAGGGAATTGGGCACGAAACGCACAAAAAGCAGGATCCCTTAACGTGTCTGTAGAACCAAAAAAGGTCCGCCGAGGTAAGGGGCGACCGACCGACCTAGCCGAGGGTGAGCTACGTTCGCGCATCACCAGTGAGGCCGCCCGGATTTTCGCCGACATGGGGTATTCGGGGGCGTCCATCCAGGACATCGTCGACGCGGCTGGAACGACCAAGCCGATGGTCTACTACTACTTCCAGAACAAGGAAGGACTGTACCGGGAAATTTTTCGGACCTACCACGAGTGGGTGACGGAGAAGCAGGGCGAGATCGCGGAGGACAAGACGTTGTCGACTCAGGAAAAGCTGGTTCGGCTGGTGGATACCCACTTCGAGGCTGTACGGGTGTCACCCAACCGGGCGCGCTTCATGTTCGCCGCCCATTTCGGGCCCCGAAGCGAGATGCCCGCTGTCAAAGACGAAGACCACGAAGATGTGTTCTTCGGTACGATCGTGGCCCTTGCTGCGGAGGGGGTCGAACGGGGTGATCTGGAGGGCGATCCGTTCCTGATCGCCCAGGCATTGTTGGGTCAGATTATGATTCACCTGACGTTCCACATATCCGGGCCTCGCCCGATTCCACTGACCGATGGTGCGGCCGAACGCGTGGTGGATCAGCTACTGAGTGGGGTGGGGAGCTAGTGATGACGAGAACTTACATCGGGACGTATACAAAGACAGAAGCGAACGTCGAAGGAAAAGCGGAAGGCATTTACATCGCCGATTTCGACGCCGATAGCGGTGCACTGCGTCTGGGCGGTGAGCCGACGTCTGCGGTCAATCCTTCATACCTTGCTGTAAATCCGATTCTCAAGAGCCAAGGTTACGATGTGCCGCCGCCGTATCTCGCCACCTCGCTGGGCAAGCGCGATGGGGGGCAGCAAGATTTGTTGACTCTGGACATCTCAACGTGCCCCGGATCAACGTTGTGGATGCGGCGAATGCCTACAAAGCGAAGGACGTGAAGACACCGATCGTGATAGTGTCTGGTTGGGTGGATGAGATGAAGGCCAAACTGATCGATGCCGGGATTCGGCATTTCGTGTCCAAGCCGTTTATGGCCGAAGGGTTGCTCGATGCGGTGAGGGATGCCTTGGGCGAGTGTGACTGATAGCTGTTGAGATAAGCTTAGACTAGGGCCTGTGGAGACATGCACGGGCCGTTTTGTTTAGTCGGCGCCAGGTGGACAAGGTTCCGCCTGGTAGATTGGGCCTTTGAGCATTCGAAGCCCGTATCAGCACCATACGACGTGACCTTCCACCCAATCGATCTTGGCGGGCGCTGAGAGACTAGCGATACGGGTAGCGTTCCTTGGGCGGATGCTTGGCCATCCGAGCCTCATCCAGATCCGATCCCAGGCCGGGTCGGGTGGGGAGCAGCAGGTGACCCTCATCGATCGTGAATGGGTCGGTCATGATGTCATCCCGCCACGGCGCATCGTCCACGTCGAACTCCTGAATGTAGAAGTTCGGAACCGTCGCGCAAACGTTCGCCGATACGAGCGTGTTGATCGGGCTGTGGCAGTTGTGCGGGGCGAACAGGATGTCGTAAGCGTGCGCGTAGTCCGCGAGCTTCTTACCCATCGTGATCCCGTTCCAGGCTAGGTCGGGCATGACGATGTCCGACGCGTGCTGTTCCAGGAAGGGCTTGTACTGATGGGCTCCGAACAGGCTCTCACCGTGACAGATGGTCGTCGCTGTCGATTCTCGGATCAGCTTCAGGGCGTCGGGGTCGAGGGTTTCCGTTTCCAGCCACATCAGGTCGTAGGGTTCCAACGTGCGGGCCAGCTTGATCACGCCGCCGAGTTTGAAGCGAAAGGCGACGTCGAGGGCGATCCCGATGTCCGGGCCAAGTGACTCCCGGAAGGTGCGAATAATCGCTTCGGCGCGTCGGAGTACGGAAGGAGGTGCGTCACCGGCGTTCGACTGAAAACGCCACTGGCTGTCCGAGGCGTTGTCCAGATCTTCGAGATCGATCAGATTCGTCTTGATCGCTGTATACCCTCGGTCCAGAACCTCCTCGGAAAGTTTTTCCAGGTCTTTCGTCGTGCGAACGGGAGCGACTCCGAATTCCTCGGCGTGCCGGGCGCGCATTGATCCGCAGTGCGACCAGTACAGGCGTAACCGATCGCGCATCTTGCCGCCGAGAAGCTGCCAGACCGGCGCGTTCAGTACTTTCCCCCGAATGTCCCACAGGGCTGAGTCGATGCCCGACATCGCCTTCCACGCGATGCCTCCCGTATGCCGACAGTTGGATGCTGCAAGGTCCCACCAGATGGATTCCGCATCCATCGGGTCGCGTCCGACCACCCATTCAGACATGAGCTCGATCATCGAGGCGATCGGCTTCGCGGCTCCCCAGTCGGTACAATCGCCCCATCCCACCGTTCCCGGGTCACTCGTTTCGATCTTCACGAAAGTCCACGGCCTGAAGATACCGTCGACGAAGTAGGTTTTGATCGATGTGATTTTCATACTTGTCTGAGCCTACGTGTAGGGGTCGGTTATATGCATTTGACGAGACCGTAGGCTTCCCTTCTCCTGCACAGTGGGAGAGGGAGCCCGACTCAGCCTGGTCAACCGTAAAAGGCTCATTCCTCAATCCAACTCGTCACGTCCCGGTTCACCTGCGTCGCCGCGTGGATGACATCCTCCACCACCGGTCGTCCGTTTGTGTCGTCTCGTAGACATCGTTCATTGAAGTGCCTCGCTTTCGTTGGCGATGATCTTTCTGGCCTCTTCTAGATGCGGGCTGTCCGGCGCGAGACTGGCCAGTTCGTCAAGCAGCGCTTCCGTGGACTGTCCTTCGGCGTGGGTAACCAGAATGCGCATCAGTAGCCTGGTGGACCTGGAACCATCAACCGGCCAGGACTCGAGGTGGGACGTGGCCCTTTCCGGGTAACCGTTCCTTATGAACAGGCGGATCAGCTGTTCACGGTAGAGGGCGTTGTCGGGGTAGACCGAGACCAATCCACGGTAGATGTCCTGAGCAGGCAAGGTGAAACCCTGCGAGATGTGGCGGAAGGCAACCGTAAGGGCGTCCTCCTTCGAGATCAACCTGATCGCCTTGATTTCGTTGTTCAGGGCCAGATTGTCGATACCGCTTTTCGAGAACTCCAGACGGTCTGAGAAGTGCCTGAGTCGCTCGTAAACACGGGCAAGCATCAGGTAGGCCTGTGCTGCCCGGACGGTTTCGTCTCTGGACTCTCGGTATTCTGCCTCTCGACGATAGATTTTTCGTCTATGGAGATCGGCGAAGAAGGAGTCGGTGAAGAATGCATCATACTGGTAGCGGTTGTTGGGTCGAACAACGTATACGAGTTCCGCCTCGGAGCCGGCTTTGACGATGTGGACGACCTCGCCGGGGATGACCCGGTGTTCGTCAAATCGCGTGCTTCCGATGTAGAAATCCGGATCCGATCGGTAGTCCAGGAGGATGATTCCCTCCGGCATCTGCATTTCCGTGCCGACAAACCGGCTTGAGACCCGGATTGGTCGGTCGAACTCGTCGAGGCAGTTTTCGGCGATCCAGCGAACTGCCTCCTTCTGCCCGTGTCGCCAGTAGTCCGTTTCATACCGATGCCACGCGGTGTCGATGGTGCCGGCGATAATATGGTTGAAGTAAGAGGATTGGTATGGGTGGAGTCTGATCATCTCGCCAAGCACGAGACCACCGAAGGCCACACCCACCACCGCCGACGAAATCTTCCAATATCGCTCTCGTCTGCCGCAGAGCACGGCGAGGGCCGTTCCCCCCAGGACCGAGAGCGGTGGAACGGTGAATAGGAAGTGTCGCATGCCATCATACAGATGGGGCTTCATCACATAGGCATAGGCGATGGGGAAGACGCCCGCAAGCGCCAGAATGCCATACTGGAGCGCGGTGATGCTACGCCAGCGTCTCCAGGCGCCGATCGAGATTAAGGCAATCGCGGCCAATAGACCCAGATAGACGAACTCAGGCAGTGTGATGCTGACCCAGCGGGGGATATAGACCCGGGGTGTCAGCGGGCTGCCTACATATGTTCCGTCGAAGAATGACCAGTGCGTATCGGGGAAGTCCGAGAATTTCGTGAGCGCCTCGTAGGGGGTCTGGAGGGGCATGACCGATGCCCGCGGCCAGAATGCATACATCACGGTGAGCGAAACAACGACGGTGGTCGCGATCCGGATACCCAAGGCAGGCCAGTCGATCGGTTCTCGTCGCTCGACGAGTATCAGGGCGAGAAGGAGGAAGAGACCTGCATACATGTACACGACAAGGCCACCCACGCGGATGGCCAGGGTGAGACCGATCGCGAGACCCGTCAGGATGGATAATCGTCTCGAGATACGAGGGAAGATATCCAAACATCGCAGTAAATAGTAGACACTCCATAGGTAGAAGACGGCAAACGGAATGTCTTTTGGATTGTTGAAGCTGTGGCCGTAGTATCGCGGTGTGAGGGCGAGCGCGATAGCCGCGAGCATCCCGCCCCGAACTCCGCCCAGTAGATAGCCGATACGGTAGGCCGCTACGATACCCAGCAGACCAACTAGGCCGTTGCAGAGGTGCTTCGTGTCCAGAGGGTTGTAGGGTGAGATGAACGAGGCCAGGTGGGCGACTATATCGAAAAAGGCACCATAGTAGTAGACTCGATACATTTCTAGGACGCGATCATCGCGTCCCAGATACCAATCCATAAGCGCTTCACCGTGCAGGAGGTGGAGCGGCTCGTCGTTGGTGATCCCATAATCGGTGAAGGTGGTGAATACCACGACGGCATAGCCGGCTGCGAGAACGAGAAACGCACGGTGGGTTCCCCAGATGAAGCGGATTTGGTCCTTGATCAGCATCGAGAGTGGTAGGATAGCCGGCCCTTACGAATATCGGTTGCGGGAAAGCGGTTTTCGTGTTTCGATCTTGTCGAGTCCGTTATCAACAATGGTCATCCGGTCGATCCGAGGCAACTGTTCAGTCACGGCGGCTGGCGTTACTAACTGAGATACACGTGATACCAGACACCGATGTTTACCGCTTCGATCTGAACGGGTTCGTGGTCCTGAAGGGCGCTTTGAATCGTGCCGAAGTCGAGGATCTGAATACAGTTCTTGATACCTTTCCGCCTGTCGAACCCGGAGAATGGTATGGGAACGTCCACGGGCACACCTACGGTGACGAGACGTCGGGCCTGAATCTGCAGCAGATATACGAGGCCGGTGAGCCGTTCGAGCGGCTGATCGATCATCCATCGTGGATCGAACACGTGAAGTTCTTCGTCGGCGGCGAGAAGACGTTCGACTACCACCACGGCCCGCTCTTTATCGACGAAAACTTCGTTAATTTCCGTGAGGTTGGCGAAGCGATTGGAATTCACTCCGGTGGTTTCCCGCCGATCCACCGGAATCAGTTCCGGTATCACGGGGGGCGTTTCATGTGCGGTCAGGTCAACGTGCTGATGGCGCTTACTAACATCGGTCTCGGGGACGGGGGCACGATGCTGATACCGGCCAGTCACAAGTCGAACTTCCAGCATCCGGGATACGATCAGGCGCGCATGGGGCCAGGCCGGTCGGTCGATATGGTCGAGGATGCGATCGAGGTTCATATGAACGCGGGAGATGTGCTTGTATTCGTGGACGCGCTCTGCCACGGCTCCGCCAAGCGTGTGAACGAGGGAACACGCCGTATCTGTGTGTATCGCTATGGCCCCTCGTGGGGGAACTCCCGCCACGGCTACCAACCGTCCGAGGAACTGCTGGACAGGCTGACACCGGAACGAAGGCAGATGATACAACCACAGAAGCTGATCCCAAGGCCAGTGTCGCCTTGAGGACCACACAGAAGGGATAGAGCATGAAGATCACGGGGCTCAAGTCGTTCATGGCGAAGGAAGGAAGCCGGTCTCGCGTGCTGTGCAAGGTAGAGACCGACGAAGGGATCTACGGATGGGGCGAGTGTTATAGCCCCGGTCCCGATCTGGCGGTGATTCCAACGCTGGATTACATCTTCGAGCTGATCAAGGGCATCGATCCGCGCCGGATCGAGTTCATCATGATGAAGCTCTTCCAGCAGATGCGCTTCCCGCCGGGGGCGGTCGGTCTGTCGGCGATGTCCGGTCTAGACCACGCCCTGTGGGACATCAGCGGTAAGGCGGCGGGTGTCCCGGTGTATCAGTTGCTGGGCGGCGCAGCGCGGGATAAGGTTCAGGTCTACCGTTCGATCGGAGGTAAGGACGCGAAGGAGGCGGCCGAGGTCGCGCACAAGCTTCACGACGACTACGGCTTCACGGCCTTCAAGACGAGTCCGTTCCGTGTGTCTCCGGACGAGCATCGGTGGGGGATCGTGTGCAAGAAGGCGGCCGAGTACTTCGAGGGGCTGCGTAAGCACTGTCCGGAAGAGTGGGAGTTCGCCTTCGACCCGCACGCGAAGATCTTCGAGCCCATTAAGGCGCTCCAGTTGGCGAACGCGCTTGCCCCGTATGACCCGTTCTTCTATGAGGAACCCCTCCGGCCGGAGAACAGCGATGCGTGGGGAAGACTGCGATCACAGATGCAGGTTCCGCTCGCGACGGGTGAATGTCTCTACACCCGGTTCGAGTTCCTGGATCTGCTGTCAAAGCAGGGCGCCGACATCATACAGCCCGATATCTGCGTCTGCGGAGGCCTTCTCGAGATGCGCAAGATCGCCGCGATCGCCGAGGCGCACTACGTTTCGGTCGCCCCGCACAACCCGATGGGGCCGCTCGCGACGGCCGTGAACCTGCACTTCAGCGCGGCCACGCCCAACTTCAAGATCCTCGAGTATCATCTGCCGGACGACAAGGGCGGCGGTGACTGGCTCGACGAAGCCTATTGGCCGACGGACGGATACCTGCAGTTACGACCCGATCGCCCGGGGCTGGGTGTGGAGGTGAACGAAGAGGTGGTTCAGACTGAATATGTCCTCTGGGAACGAAAGAGTCCTGTCCGCCCCGACGGATCGACTGGGTACATCTAGACGAACACTGCATCACCGTGCATAGCACGGTGATGCAGTGTTCGTCGGCTTGCGTGGCAACGTCGCCTCGTGTCGAACTGGTCTAGCAGCGTTTGCACGGCGTGTCTAAGAAATGCTGCTCCTCCGTGTTTTCCGTGTCTTCCGTCTCGATTACGCCTTCGAGACCGAGTGGTTCGACCGCCAGTTGGGTGAGATGATCACGCGCCTCGAGTCCATCGGTGAACTTGACAATACGAGCATCGTGGTGACTTCTGACAACGGGATGCCGTTTCCCCAGGTGAAGGGGCAGATGTATGATGACGACTTCCATCTCCCGCTCGCAGTCCGCTGGGGGGCGAGGGACGCCGGGGCGGGTGGTCCAGGACTTCATCAGCTGGATCGACTTCGCGCCGACTTTCGTCGAGGCTGCAGAGTTGGATACACACCCTCAGCACTCGGGGAGGAGTTTCGTGGACATTCTGGCGAGCGATCAGGATGGCTGGAGTGACGTCCGGCGGGATCACGTGTTCACGGGGAAGGAGCGGCACGATGTTGGACGGGAGGGCGACCTCGGCTATCCGGTCCGCTGTATCCGTACTGGTGACTATCTATATGTTCGGAACTATGAACCCGATCGCTGGCCGGCCGGAAACCCGGAAACCGGATACACGAACGTGGCGAAGACCGTTACTTCGACCTGTTCTTCGGGAAACGACCGGCGGAAGAGCTGTTCGATATGCGAGAGGACCACGCCTGTATGCATAACCTCGCGGACGATCCGGAACACGCCGAGGTGAAGCGGCCGCTCTCCGAACAGCTGAACACGGCCCTCGAAGACCATGGCGATCCGCGTGCGCTCGGGAATGGTGAGATCTTCGATACCTACGAATATGTGGGCAATGCCTCCCATTCCTGGAGGGAGTATGCCGAGGGCGCGTGGGAACAGCAGGGATACTAGATCGACCCGAGGCCCATGTCCACATCCACACCATCCATTGCCATAGCCGGTGCTTGGGGATACATCGGACGGAAGTTCATCGACGCCGGCCGTATCCTGGGCTATCAGGTGTATGTATACGACCCGGGCCCCAGGCCTGACGATGTCGACCACGAGCACGTGACCCTCGTCGAAGACGAGGACGCGTTCCTGGCACTCGAGGTCGACCTCTACCACCTTGCCCTCCATCCCGAACACCGGGACCACGCCCTCCAGAGACTTGTCGAGCGGTCCAGGAGTGAGCCCATTCGGATCCTCAACGAGAAGCCGATGGCGGCTCCGGAATCCCCGCAAACCTGTCACGATCTGCTCAACACCCTCTCGGGATCGGACGTGGTCGTTCTGTTCGATTTCCCCGAGTTGTTCGACCCGATTACGCGGCGAATCCTGACGTATCTCGAGCAATTCGACGAGGTGCAGTTGACCGAGGTCCGGACCCAGCGTTCTAAGGATCGCGAAGATCCGACGAACCCCCGGAACGAGAAGAAGATGGTGCCGATCCAGTATCAGGAAACGGTACACTGCCTTGCGTTCGTCTTGAACCTGATGGGTCGGCTCAGCGGTTCCGTCGAGTCAGCACTCAGTTCTGGTGTGGTGATGCACGCGTCCTCGGACCCGTATGACGCGCCGAACCCCGAGGCCTATGCCTACGTCGTCGACGGGCGATGCGACTACGACTTCCTGGTTGGCGATACGGCTGTGATCGGCCATACCGATTTCAAGCGGAACGCGCCGTGGTGTAAGGCGCGGATTATTCGCGGAACCGGAGACGGGAAACCGTTCGAGATCCAGGTGGACTATCTCGAGGGTGCGAAATATCTGATTCTGGATGGTGAGGATCAGGCGGTCGAGCCGTGGAGCAGCTCCTATACGGCGGTCCTGGATGGGTTCAGGGAACTCGTGACGGGGGTGCCGGCGGCCGAGCTGTCGAGAGGGGTGTATCCCAACGCTACGTTTGCCAACTATACCTACCAGCTGTCGAGCGTGCTCTGGCGAGCAAGCCGGGACGGGGTTGAAATTCGCATTCAGGATGCCGCATCGCTCGCCGCGTTCGATGCGAAGTTCGCGGAGGAGATTCCGCGCTTCGCGACCTACGGCTGATCAGCCCTTCTGCTTATTCCCATACAACTGAGATCCCTTGTCCTCGCAGCGATAGCCGGGAGGCGCTAACACGGCCTGCTGAGCCTCCGTGAGCTCATCGTAGAACGGTGGAGGTGTGTAGGTTCCCATACCGCCTTCCGTGACAGGGCCTGACTGGTATCGCATCAGGATGCTACGACGCTGATGGCTGGCGGTCCAGGGCAGCGCGCCGTGCATCAGGCATTCAACGAACAGGACCGCGTCGCCTGCCTTGGCCGGGATCTGGGCGATCCGGTCTTTGTGTTCGTGGTGGAGACGAATCTCGTCCGGGCACGGGAAGTTCGCCTTGTGACTCCCAGGTAGACAGGCGAATCCGCCATCCTCCGGCCCGACATCCGTCAGCTGGACGGCGATGTTGGTCATCCCGCAGAACATCCGACCGTTCCGATACAGGAATCCTCTCGATCGGTCGTGCGGTTCGGCGCCCTCGTGAAACCAGAATCCTTCCGCGCCCTGGTCCATCAGCAGACCGCTCATCGCCTCGAGCCTGAAGCCTGGTCCCAGCAGTTCTTCCAGGTAGGGGGCGAACACGGGGAGGGCGATCATCTGTCGGAAGATCTCGCAGTGCGGCTTGTCCCAGGTGAGCATGCCTCCTAGGTCGCCACGTCCCGTCGTGCCCTTCAAAGTCGAGGATGTGCGGGCCAGGTCGTTGGGCCGGATGCTGACACGATCTGAGTGCGCGTCGACTGCCGCGTTGGCCGACCTGAGCTGGTCGGGTGAAAGGGCGTTCTCTATCACGAGATACCCGTGGACGTCGAAGCAGTATTTCTCTGCGTCGGTCATCGGTGACTAGTGGTGATGGCCACCGGGTCCGTGAACGTGCCCGTGCTGAATCTCTTCCGCTTCGGCTTCGCGAACACTCTCTATGCTGACCGAGAAGTGCAGGCGCTCTCCGGCCAGCTCATGGTTTCCGTCGACAGTGATCTTGTCGTCTTCGATCGCGACGACCCGGATGGGTATGGGGCCGTCCTCGGTCTCTGCCTGGAAGCGCATCCCGACCTGGATGTCGTCGATGCCTTCGAAGTCTCTCCGGGCGATCGACTGCTGCAGGGCGTCATCGCGAACCCCGTAACCATCCTCCGGCTCGACCGTCACGTGGAATGCGTCGCCTACCGCTTTACCGGCCATCGCCTTCTCCAGTCCTTCGATGATGTTCCCGAACCCGTAGAGGAAGACCATCGGGTCTTGGCCTTTGGATGTGTCGAGGGTATCCCCGGCGTAGTTTTTGAGCGTGTAGTGCATGCCGACGACCATGCCGTCCTGAATGTTCATAGAGGTCCTTTCATTTGTATCATGTGTGGCTACAATTGAAGGACGCATCGAGATAAGGTCAAGCCGTCGTTGTATCGATGAAACGCATGGTATATACTTCAGTATATACTTTTACTCGGAGGTCTGATGGAAACTGCGAAGGTGTTCACAAATGGGAGGAGCCAGGCCATTCGGCTCCCCAAAAGCTGCCGATTCGAAGGCAAAGAGGTTTACATCAAGAAGCTGATGGGGGCAGTCGTCCTGGTTCCGAAAGCCGATTCCTGGAAATCGTTGGTCGATAGCCTCGATCAGTTCAGTCCTGACTTCATGGAAGAGCGCGCTGAACCGGGTCGACAAAAGAGGATGGAAATGTGATTCAGTATCTGCTGGACACGGATATCTGCATCTATCTGATCAAGGAAAGGCCCGGGAAGGTGATCCGCAGACTACGCCAGGAGTCGCCAACAGATGTAGGTGTTTCTTCCATCACGCTGAGCGAGCTGGAATTGGGTGTCCATCGGAGCGCTCGGCCCGAACAGAACCGCACGGCTCTCTTCCAGTTTTTAGCGCCACTCTCGATTCTTCCCTACGACGATCTTGCTGCCGCTTGCTATGGCGAATTGAGATCCCACCTGGAGTCTAGTGGAACGCCCATCGGATCGATGGATACACTCATCGCCGCCCACGCGTTGTCGCTCGAATGCAAGCTGGTGACGAATAACGTCAGAGAATTCAGCAGAGCTACCGAACTCGCCATCGAGAACTGGGCTTGATCACTCTGCCGGAAACAAAGTACCGAAAACATCATCCAGACGATTCCGCCAGCTCGCCCATCCTGTAGCGTCGTTGACCATACCGCCCACGTAGTCGTAGCCTGCAGAAGTGAGCGCCTTCTCCAAGCGCTTGGTGGCCAGACGTGCGTCGTTGCCCTCTGCCGGACTGCGGGCATCGTAGCGTCCCCAATCTAGGTAGATACGGTAGGGTGGCCGTGTAGCCGCCTTCGGGATGACGACAGTCTGTTCAGCGTCGTTTGTCTGGTCCCAGTTGGTCGACTGGATGGGGCGATCTCGGAGAACAGGTCGGGGCCCTCAAAGCTTGCGTAGGTGGCCATGAAGCCGCCTCGCCCGGTTCCGTAGTTGGCCCGCCCCTCCCGGCTCTTGATGGTCCTCAATTCACGGGCGATGAAGGGAATGAGCTCATCGGCGAAGGTCTTCACATACACGTCTCGGCGTGCGGTTCCAACCAGGGCGTTGTAACCGCCGGCAGCGAAGGAGGGGACGACGACGGAGATTGACGGGGTGACCTGGCCTTGTTCGACGAGGTAGTCCATCGACACGTCGAGCTTGCCGGTGGTGAAAGGTCTACGGGCATCGTTCAGCTAGATCACGGGGTAGCGTGTCTCTGGCGAGGTATGGTATCCCGGTGGCATATATACCTGGACCTTGTGGCTGTCTCCCCTGGCGTCGACGAAATCAGTCGGGATAACCCGTCCTTTCTTGCCCTGCGCCCCCAAGATGATCCGAGGGAGTCCAGGGTGGCATCCCGAACCAAAACGCTTTCCGGAAGGACAGTGAGTTGATTTCGTGCGGATTCCTCGGATCGACGACGTTGTTCTGCACGTCGACGTTGAAGTGGTATGTGATGCGGGCGTCCGGCTCGAATCGCGAAGAGTAGTAGAACAGGTCGGTGCCTTCGACGCGATGCATCAGTCGGTTGATCCGGCGACCGGTGTGGTCACCTGTTATGCTTACCTCATCGGCATCGCCTGTATATATGAAGTGGGCGAGGCTGTCCCCTCCGATCACGGGGAACCGTTCGCTGTCCGACAGAAATCTCTCGATCAGCTGCTGTTTCTTCTGTGTCTTCGCGACACGGTCCACAAACTCAGCAAACGCTGACCCTGGGATGTGTCCCTGGCTTGCGTCTGCCTGCATCGACCCGGTCGCCCCCGTCACAGGCGATCTCCGACACGCTGCGGATGTAGAAGAGACCGTTCGCGAATGCGGGAGGAGGCCGGACGATGTCGTCTAAGACCTGGAGCGAAGCGACTTCCTGATACCCCTCTCTCAATAGGGCGGAAACGACCAGCGTGCCTTCCTTGGTGACCGTGACCAGACGGTCATCGATGACCATGGCGAGTCCATCCCCGGGTTCGCGTGAACGCCAGATCCGCTCACCAGAAGCGGCATCCAGTGCGTTGATGATGCGGCCACGGTAGCCAAAAAGGGTCCCATCGTTATGGATCGGCACCATGTAGGTCCCGCCAATGTTCCTCGTGCGCCATACATCGGTGGCCAGGTAGCCGCCGGCCTCATCCCTCTTGATCTCGACGAGGACCCCGCCTCTTCCAGAGTTCTTGACGAACAGTTTGCCTTCTTCGATCTCGACCGGATGGCTGCTCGTCGACGAAGCGGAGTTCGCCCCTCCGTGGACGAAGGACCAGCGTTCTTGTCTCGTGGCCGGGTCCAGGCCGATCAGATTCTGGTTTCCGTGGAAAACGAGATGCCGTTCCCCGGCGATCGTGAAGATGCCCGGTGACTGGTAGTCGAATTCGTCGGTACCGGCAGACCAGACCTACTCACCGGTTTCCAACGCGTACGCCGAGATCGCGTCACCTTCCGAGCCTCCGGATTGTAGGATGATCCGCCCGTCGATCAGGCGTGGTGATGTCGTGTATCCCCGGAAGGGGGCACGCCCGCCTTGATGGTCAACGAGATCACGTGACCATTTCATGCTTCCCTGGGGAGCAGTTTGCTAGGTGGCGTCAGGGTGAAGACGCCCCGTTTGTGATCAAGGGGGTGGAGAGCGGGCCGTTTTGCGATCCCCTGTGTCCGAGGTATGCCGGTCCCAGGATGTGTCGCCACTTGCTTGCTCTGTCTGTTGGGTCGAGGGCGATCAGGTAGTCGTTTGTGCCGTCCGAATACATCGTCACAAGGAGATCTTGGGTGACAGAGACGGAGGAGTATCTCTTACCAAGCGGATGTTTTTAGACGGTCGCGAGGGAAATGTCCTCATCTGCCAGGACGCCCTGGCCTTCGACTTTGAAGTTTGCGTTTTCCCCGCCCCAGTCGGGCCACTCGGCTCCGCTCAGCGGATTTGACAACAGGAGCACGAGGCCGGTGATCAGGGACTTCGACATCAAGAGTCATCTCCATGACTAATAGTAGACAAGGAACAGCGCTTCGAGACTCTCGAGCTGGTTGGTGTCCAGGGACATCAGGATCATACTGACAAACGTGTCGAGTCGAATGATCGCGTTGGGCGCGGCGTCGGAACGGACGGCAACACGGATCCGCTCGGCGAGCTCCTTGTTTACCGTGTGTACGTCAAGGTAGATGTTCGGTAAGCTCTCGAGCTGCCAGTCGGGTTTCTCCCCACGCTGCGCCTTGAAGTATTGTGCGACGAGATACAAAGCGATCGCCCGGAAGGTGGTTTCCTCCGACGACGCCATCGAGAGGTGGAAACGGCCCATCGGTCGCAGCCGGTCCACGATGGGGCACCCGCTGGTGAGCATATATACGCCGAGCAGAGAGCTGATGGCTTCCGACACGGTGGTGTGCTTGACGTAGCTTCGCTCATCGGTGCTGATCCGAACATTGACCTCCTCGAAGGAAATGGCGTGCGCGAAGAAGTCGACCAGCTCGACGATGTTGACGGCGATCGGACAGTGGGGATGTGTTTCGGGTGAGAGTGGGCAGTTTTCGGACTGCTGGCACTCGAGTTTGGTCCAGTCCGGAAGCGGATCAACGGGGTCCTGGCGGAGCGAGAGATCCTCTCCAGCGAGGCTGAGCCTGTAGGTCTTCAGTCCTTCGTCGATCAGGAAGGTGTATTCGAATACGAACGGTCGTTTTTCTGGAAAGAAACCCTCTCGATAAGGATGATTTCGTCGTCTCGCACGCTAGCGTGACGAGGCGTCCTTGGAAAATTTAGCAGCTCGGAAAGGGGCTGGAATGTCCGCTCTGGCCATCATTCAGGGCGTGCGGGGGCTGGAAAGGGGTGTTAGTTTGGGGCAACCCTTTGGGTTGCTTGCGAGTTCGCTTCGCGAACTCTCGTATTCTCCAACACCCACGATGGGCAAACTCGAGACGTTGGGGGGCTCAGGGCGGGTGAGGGCGTGTAGACGAGGACAGGAGACCATGGAACGACCGAATATCATCTATATCGTGGCGCATGATCTAGGCCGAATGCTCGGATGCTATGGGCGTGGCTTCGAGTCGCCCAATCTCGACCGGTTTGCTCGGGACGGAGCGCGGTTCAACAAGACTTTTTGTACGACCACGGCGTGTAGTCCCTCCAGGGGATGTGCCTGGACCGGTCAGTATGCTCACAATAACGGGTTGATGGGGCTCGTCAACCGAGGGTGGAGTCTTCCAGTCGAGCGGCGGACGATCGTCGACCTGATGAAGGACGCGGGTTACCATACGACGCTGGTGGGGTTGGATCACGTGAGGAAGTTCCGTGAGGATCATCGGTTCGACGAGTATCTGCCCGGGGACCCGCGGACAGCCGTGGCCGTAGACAACGCGGTCGAATGGTTGCGCGGCAGGGAGGATGATCACAGTCCCTTCTACTTGAATATGGGGACGATCGAGGTTCACGGGTCCCAATGGGGAACCTTCTTCGCTAACCGGGAGGAGGGGGGCGCAAACCCACCGCTGGACCGGTATGGCTGGAAGGATGTGGAGCGTACGCCTGTTCCGCCCACGTTCAAGGATGCGCCCCAAGTCAGAGAGGAGATGGCGAACTACCAGGAGTGTATCCGGTATCTCGACTACCATCTCGGCCGGTTCTTCAACGTCATCGATCGGCTCGGTTTCCGTGAGAACACGATCATCATGTTCAACACGGATCACGGCATGGAAGGGCTACGCGGTAAGGGAACCCTATACGAGCTCGGAATGGAGATCACCTGCATGATGCGAGGTCCGGGGATCAAGGCAGGCACTCAGGTGAACCATATGGTCCAGAACATCGATTACGTACCGAGTTTTCTGGACGCGATCGGCGCGCCCATCCCGGACGACATCGATGGACAATCCTTTTGGCCGCTTCTGTCCGGCGAGTCGTATACGCCGAAGGAGCGGATCTATGCCGAGCGAAACTGGCACGGCCCGAGAAACGATCCGATGCGATCCGTACGGACCGAGAAGTACCATCTGATTAAGAATTTTGATACGAGCCTGACGACCGCGTATACGCCGGAGACCGTTCCTGAAGTGAAGGAAACCTTCGCGTCCTACCCGTCCAGCCTGTTCCCGAAAGGAACGGATCCCCGTCCGGAAATCGAACTCTTCGACCTCGAGAAGGATCCACACGACTGGAACAATGTGGCCGAGGATCCAGCGCTGGCTGACGTCCGTGAGGACCTGCTGGCATCTCTCGAGAAGTGGATGCAGGACACGAACGATCCGCTGCTGGATGGCGAGATCCCCAACGAGCTGAACGGGTGGCCGGACAGCCCGACCCATCCGCTCCTGGGAGCAGGGTGGCAGGGGAGCTAGGGTGCGTCAGACGGGACGGGAGTATTGGGCGGAGCTCGTTGCGCTGGAATTCGAGCAACGGAATCAGGAAGGATGCGATGTCGAATCTGTTCGGCAGGAGGTAATGCTGTACGATCAACTCGAGGAAGCCGAACTCCGGGATCTATATGAGCAGTTGCTCAGAATCGAGATACGGCCGGACTTCGGCTACAGTGAGCCGTCGGACTGGGAAGGGATTCAGGCCGCCGCGGCTCCCGGCGGGCTGGAGACGATGGACACGGATCTCGTGGATGGGGATCTGTATGACCGGCTGCACGGAGGGTGGCTTGGCAGGTGTGTGGCGTGTCTGCTCGGCAAGCCCAGTGAGAGCCTGCCGAAGGACCAGATCGAACACTGGCTCCTGGAGGCCGACGCGTATCCGCTCGACAACTACTTTCCCCGGGTCGCTCTCGACGACCAGAGTCCCGACTGGCTTCGCGAACGGTTCGACCTGATTGATGGCTGGTCGCCCGGCAGACGACATCACGAGGATTGGCGTCCCGATACGCTTAGAGGTGCTATCACGCAGATGGTTCGCGATGACGACCTGGACTATCCCGTGATGCGGCTGGACGTGTTGGATACGATCGGTCTCGACGCGACATCGATGGATCTGGCGGAATCGCTTAACTACCAGCTCCCGTATCGGCGGATCTGGAGCGCCGAACGGTCGGCTTACCGGAATGTTGTGAACGGGATCCATCCGCCCGATTCCGCATCTGTCCAGAATCCCCATCGGGAAGCGATCGGGGCGATGACTCGTGCCGACCTGTGGGGGTATGTCTACCCGGGGCAGCCACAACACGCCGTAGAACGCGCATACCAGGATGCGGCCTGGTCGCACACAAAGAACGGCATCTACGGAGAGTTGTTTGCCGCAGCTGCCATCAGCGCGGCCTTCGCGACATCGGATCCTGCCGAGATCGTGTTGATCGGCCTGCGTGCCGTTCCCACGACGAGCCGTCTGTATGAGGCCATCGATCGTACGGTGGCGTGGTCCCGGGAATACGCCACCTGGGGTGAGTCCTGGTTGCAGATAGACTCGGCCTATGGCCACTACGACTGGGCGCATACGATCCCGAATGTGTGCTGGATCGTCCTGGGACTTCTGTATGGCGGTGGGGATTTCACGAAAAGCGTCGGGATTACTGTGATGTGCGGTATGGCAACGGACTCGACGGCTGCGACGGTGGGGTCGATTCTGGGCGTGATGCACGAAACGGACGGCATCCCCGAACATCTCAGGTCACCTTTGAACGATCGGCTGGCGAGCTATGTGGTCAGGAGCGGCAGTGTCCGCATCTCCGATCTGGCGAGGCGTACGCTCGACGTGATCAGGAAAGAAGGGACAAGCCCGTGACCGATCTGTCGCATCGTGGTGGACTCTCAGAGCCGATCCGACCAGATGGTTCTCTCTTCGAGCGGATTGGTGGGCGGGAGGTCGTCGACTGGATTGTTGAGGGACTCTACGACCGGATCGAGCTCGAGCCGTCCAAACGGCACATGTTTGTGGGCAATCTTGCAGATGAACGCGCGAAAGTCGAGATGACACCGCTGTTTCACGCAGCCTACGGTGGACATGTCGACGTGGTCGCGTTCCTGTTGGATAGGGGAGCCAAACCCGGACCCAATAGCGGTCCGATGGTCCGACACGCAGCCAATCGCGGCTCTTCCGAGTTCTCGGGTCTGCTGATCGCACACGGTGCGGATGCGAGCCGCGTCGGACCGGGTCCGTGGGTGTTGTCCAAAGAAGTCGCCGATCTGCTGATGGAAAACGGTGCCGACGTCAACTATCCCGCGGGCGAATGGATCTGGCGAACGTGTACGGGGAACAACAGTCAACGGGACAACCCGGACCTGGTGGACGCTCTGGTCGATCGAGGTGCTGATCTATCCACATGGCTGAGAGGGGGGACGGCCTTGCACTTTGCGGTGAAGGCCGGATTCCTGGGTCCGGCTGAGGTACTCCTTGATCGGGGTGCGGACCCCAATGCGCCCAGCGACGACAAAGAGACCGCACTATTCTAAGCATTCAAGCCGGGGAAGCGCGTGGACGTTGCGGCGATGTGTAGGGTGCTGATCGAGGGCGGAACCGACCCGAGTATCCCCGACCGAAAGGGTCGAACCCCGATTGAAGCGGCGGAGCGACTCCGGCGAGATGACAAGGCAAGCATCCTCGAAGTACTGACCCAATCGTATGGGCCGCCTCTGGTGGCGAGCTCTCAAGAGGGAACTAGACATGACAGAACACGAAGACCGCGTATCATCGATCCACGTGACCGCGATCAAAGCCATCCCCGTCGGCCTGAAGGGCTACGTCAAGGTCGAGACGAACATGGGCGTCACCGGGTGGGGCGAGATCAACAACATGGAGACGAACGTCGCCTGTGCTCTGGCTGAATCGCTCGGGCAGCTGGTGGTGGGCGAGAACCCCACACGGACCGAACACCTCTGGCAGCGGATGTTCCGAGCCCACCGCAACCTGCGGAACGGCGGGTTGATGATGCATACGATCTCCGGGATCGACATGGCGTTATGGGATATTTCCGGAAAGCTACACGGCGTTCCCGTCTATCGTCTCTTGGGCGGCCCCTGTCGAGACAAGATCTGGATGTATCCAGGACCAAAGGCGATCAAGATTGGCCCGGGCGGAGCGCAGTACTTCGCAGGGACACCTGCCGAAGTAGAGGGTCTCGTGCAGAAGGTCAAAGACGCTCGTGAAAAGGTGGGACCCGATGGCGCCGTCATGTTCGACGCGCACAGCTGCATGCCGCCTCCACTGCTGAAGCAGTTTGCCGGCTACCTGAAGCCCGATGACCTGCTGTTCCTGGAAGAGGCCTGGGTCCCGGGCAACATCGACGCGATGCGTAAGGTTCGCGAGTCGGTGCCGGTCCCCCTGGCGACCGGTGAACGTGATCGCACGATCTGGGAAGTGCGCGAGATTCTCGAGGCCCAGGTGATCGACATCCTTCAGCCCGATTGCGGACACGGCGGTGGTATCTCACAGATGCGGAAGGTGGCCGCCCTGGCCGAGGCCCATTACGTTCCGATTGCCCCGCACTGTACGATGTCGTATCTGGGCACATCGGCGAGTCTCCACGTCGCCGCGTCTGTCCCGATGTTCCTGATCCACGAGGGCTACAAGAAGCGCCTTCCGGACGACGTGGCCATCAAGCAGTGGGAGATGGACGAGGACGGATACGTATCATTGCCCGAAGGCCCAGGCTTGGGCGTCGAGGTGAACGAGGCGCGAGCAATCGAGTTCGGCCAGACGACGGACCAGCAGTTCAAGTGGCCAAACGCTCGCCTCAGAGACGGTGCAGTCTCGGACTACTAGAACATCCTTTGATTGGCTCATTCGTAGGACCGGATAAAATTGTAGGACCGGCCTCTGGCCGGAAGCCGTCTCAAGAGGGCTAGGCATAGCATCGACCTGAATAAGAAATCAGGGAACAAGGAGCAACATTGGAAGCAACGATCGAGTGGGTAGTACAGGAGCACGAGGACCGTGTAACCGCGCTATTCGAGTATCTGGATCTCCGAAGTGATGGGCTGACAGACATAGCGGGTGCATGGCAGTCGGGCGAGAAAGTGATGGCTTGCCGGCAACTCCTTGTACACTTCGCGCAGTCCCCGAACGTTAAAAGATGGGGCCGCGAGACAGTCGAAGCAGGAGAGGACACGACGGCAGCCGCCGAAGCGATCCTCCGCGACGAGTACACCTTCCAGAACGTGACGGGCTCGCCCGAACGCAAGGCCGATGGATCGCTCAATTGGACCTATTGCGGTCCGAATGATGACGCCGAGTGGGCCTACTTCCTGAACCGCCACGGGCACATTCGCCAGCTTCTCGGTGCATACCGCAAGACAGGGAACGCCCGCTATATCGATCGTGCCGACTCAGATATTCGCGAGTGGGTCACCGTGAATCCCTATGGCTGGGAACGTACGGGCGATCCAAGATGGCGCGGTCTGGAAACGATGTCGCGGATCAATGTTTGGACACATCTCTTCTACGGCTACCTGGAGGACGCTCACATCCAGGATGGCACGCGGATCCTCCTGCTGTCCAGCATCCCCGAGCACGCGCATTATACCCAGCACTACCACAACCCCGGTGGCAACTGGTTGGCCATGCAGATGCGATCACTCTCGCTCGCCGGGCTCGCTTTCCCCGAGTTTAGAGACAGCGAAGCGTGGGTGGCCTACAGTTACCACGCGTTGCTTCCGCAGATGGAGCGACAGATCTATCCCGACGGGGCACAGAAAGAACTGGCGAGCCACTACCACGGGGCTACGCTCTATGCCTTCCAGGCGTTTGCCGACCTGTATGAGACCGCAGGCCAGCGGCTGTCGGATTCGTGGTATGAGGGCCTCGAGCAGATGTGGAGCTACTGGGCTTACTCGATCCGGCCCAACGGACACGGGGTCCTCAACAACGATTCGAACCTCGACTTCAACAGGCCCAAACTCCTGCGCGTGTATGAGGCGTATGACAGGCCCGACTGGGCATACATCGTGACGAACGGTGGCAAAGGGTTGGCGCCAGAGGCCTTGCCCTCCAGGATCTTTCCCTGGGCGGGTCAGCTGATCTCCCGGAGTGGCTGGGACGCTGATGCGCACTGGAGCGTGTTCGATGTCGGACCGTGGGGGATTGGCCATCAGCACCAGGACAAGCTTCATCTCTCCGTATCCGCCTTCGGGCAGGACTTCCTCGTCGACGCAGGACGGCTCTATTACAAGCGTGACGTGTGGCGCGACTGGATTCGGGGCACACGAGCCCACAATACGCTGATCATCGACGGATGTGAACAGAACGGAGACGCGAAAGAGGTCGATGCTCCGCTCGACGAGGGGACGTATGTCATCGGGAAAGCCTTCGACTTTGCGCGGTCATCCTTTACCGCCGGCTATGTCGACCTGGAAGGAGAAGCAGTACATCATCGTGCTGTGATGTACGTGAGGGGCCTTGCGTGGATTGTGGTCGATCGCGTTCGAAGCGACCGTGAACGAGACATCGACGCGCTGTGGCACTGGCATCCTGAGGTAGACGTAACAGTCGATGACGGAGACGCGGTCGGGACACACGGATCGGGCGCTGTTTCCGTAATACCTGTTGGCGGATGGGATGGGACGGTCGACACCGTCAAAGGGCAGGAGCCACCGAACATCCAGGGCTGGTATAGCCGAGAGTATAACCAGAAGGCCCCGGCGACGTGCGCGATCTACAGTCGGAAGGTCACGGACGAGGCGATCGTCTGGCTGATCGTGCCATCAAACGAGAAGGCTGCGACCGAAGCGACATTGGAGGACGACGGAGACACCGTAACACTTCGAGCCACCATATCCAGTCAAGAGATCGAATCGGTCATTCCGACTCAAGATGGCCAGCCGGTCCTGACTCTGAACTAGACGAACTTCAATCTTTATATCATCAACCTCAACATCTTCACATTTCTGGAGTTTCTATGCTGATTCAAGACCAAATCGGATGGGATGACCTGGACAGCGACTGGCTGAGCTTCTTCAAGGCCATCAGCGTCGACACGATCCACCTCGAGTGCCGCCGCGCGGTCGCACAGTCCGGGCTGGATATCGGCGAGACCAAGAAGCTTGAGAATATGTTCTCGGAGGCTCGCGAGAAGGTCGAGAAGGCCGGGATGAAACTGAACAACGTGTTCTTCTCGGCGCCGAAAGAGATTCCTTTGGGTGATCCGTCGGCAGATGAAAAGACGGAGCAATGGTGCGGTCTTCTCGAGGCGCTCGGGAATGCCGGGATACCGGCCCTGGGGTGGAATTTCAAGCCGATGGGGAACTTCAGGACAGAGTCGGCGACCGGGCGCGGTGGCGTCAAGTACAGCACATTTGACTACGACACTCACATGCGGGAACGCACGAACGTCTATGCTCCGGAGATCTCCGAGGCCGACATGTGGGGGCGGATGGAGACGTTCCTTAAAGCGGTCATCCCCGCTGCCGAGAAAGCGGGCGTGAAGATGGCGCTGCATCCCGACGATCCGCCGATTCCTGAGCCGCTCGGTGGGGTCTGGCAGATCTGTTCCTCGAAGGATCAGTTCCGCCGCGTCTTCGATTCCGTTCCCAGCGACAGCAATCGGATGCTGTTCTGTCAGGGATGCATGACGGAGCTGTTAGGGCAGGAGGTTTACGGCTTCATCGAGGAGATGGCATCGAAGAACAAGATCCAGTGGGTCCACTTCCGGAACGTGAAGGGTCAGCTCCCTTACTTCGAGGAGGTGTTCCCTGATAACGGTGACATCGACATGAAGCGCGCCATGGAAATTTACCGGGACAACGGGTTCAACGGTCCGTTCATGATGGATCACACACCGAAGTTCGCTGGTGAGAACGGACCCCTGTCGCAGAAGCTCGGGAAGGCTTACTGCATCGGGTATATCCGGCGGCTGATCCAGGACGTCTACGGATAAAGGACACCGGAAAACCTTTAAACGCAGAGGACGCTGAGAAAGGCCGAGGAGGGTTGAGAGCCCGGTAGGGCGCGGCGCCAGTAGCCCGGGGTGGAGGCGAAACGCAGCGGAGACGGAACCCCGGGTTGACGTGTCCTAGGAAGTGCAAGCGCCGCGATATGGATACACCTCCTGGAACGGATGACCCTCGGGCGCCCAAACAGCAAGCAGCAAGGCATTGAATCGCAGTAGCTTAGGTGCGTCCCTCGACCTAAGTGCATACAGAACGCTGCATCTTGAACGGCAGCACTGCAGAGAACGCAGAGAAGTGCAGCGGGCTACGACCGAGGCTCGAGCCATTAAGGAAACGAGTGCACGCGCCCAACGCGACAAAGGCGCCGCAGAATGTGAGAGGATTCCCAAGCGCGTGACGCCCGGGCACCGAAACGTGGGCGTATGAGGCGAGCATCACAGCGGCTACCACCAGTGGACGCCGTGGCCTGTACCGGGGAAGAACAGAAGGTCGATCACACTGGAGAACGCGACTCCCGAGGCGTAACCCGCTACAAGACCGACAAAGAACGGAATGCCCCGATGAAAGGTGTGCATGCCACCGACCCGGAGCAGGATGGTCTTGATCAGGAGCGCGACGACGAAGGTGCTGAACTGGTGGGGAATCAGTGGGATCGCCAGTCCGACCGGGTTGAGTCTGAACCAGGATACCTTGTATCTCAGGCCCATCAGGGCAGCCATCACCGTCCCACCGACGGCCAGGATGGTCATCCGGTGAACGTCGAACGCCCAGGGGTTGCCCAGGCGGAATACGACGCGCTGGTAGGATCGACGAGCGTAGTAGCTATACGTGTATGAGCTGAAGTTGTAGGCGCCGTGACCGTAACCGAGCCAGATGGTGTACACCATCGAAAGCAGGTAAGCCAGGAGCAGTGCGGCGAGTATCCCGACCAGGAGACGGCGGGGATCGAGGCTGCCTCGGATCTTCTGAACCATCGTCAGATGAGACATGACCATCCCGCTGCTGTAGCCCTCCAGGTTCTTGGTTATAGACAGCAGCAGGATCGAGGCCGGCGTCATAGATGATGTGCCGAAGGCTGCGACGGCGAAGCCCTCTGCCCCGAGGGGGCTGCCGAGGTATGGCAGACCCAGTTCGGCGATCATCTTGGACACTCCGACGTAGGTGATCAGGACGGCGATCACGATCACGAAAGCGACACTCGGCTGGAAGCCCGCTGCAACGAGCCAGCAGACGCTGAAGGTGATGCCGATCAGGATCAGGAGGATCGATGTCCGAGACGACAGGAGATCCTGGGCCCCGCGAGGGCGATTATGTCTAGCCTCAGAGACGGCGTCGCGAAGCCGGTCACGGGCGTTCCACATCGACCAGGCGACGTAGACCATGAAGGCGCCGGCGGTCTGCCAGCTGATCAGAGGACTCGAGGCGCCCGGATGCGATGCGCCGCCACCGACGGGAACGACATAACCGATCCGGGCCGCGATGATGATCTCGATGTGTTTGATGATGAAGAAAACGATGGTGCTGACCAGTATTTCGACACTCGCAAAGTAGGAGAGACCGAGGGTCAGCAGATTGAGCTGAGATGTGTAGACGTTGATCCCGTTCTTGACCAGCTTGACCCATCCGTGCCTCAGGTCGATGTCCGGGAGATACTCGTTGAAGAAGGTCAGGACGTTCCACCCCAGGATTCCGAAAGAGATGGCGAAGCCGACCCAGAAAAGGGAAATCTTGCCCGAGGACGCTTTCATCAACTCTTTTCGATCTCCGACCAGGATCTGGATCGGAATCATCATCGGGTAGGTCAGCTTCTCGTTTTCGACCCACTGCTTGCGCAGGATGGAGGAAAGGCCGAGGGAGACGGCAACGAACGCGAGCCCCAGTGAGGCCCAACCGAACAGGGGCCGAATCCAGATGTCCCACGGTATTCGACGGCCGTCCGGCGACCCTTCGTGGAACCATCGTATCCCTTCCGCGTTTGTCGGGACGACCCAGTTCTGCAGGTAAGGATGGAACTGGTCCCACTGGTTCTCGGGGGTAGCGAAGTAGATCGGCATGGCCCAGGACCCGAGCAGGTAACTCATCAGGCCGTCACCCGGGACATAGCTGGCGGCCAGCATCATCGACATGACGAGGATCATGCTGTTTCGGCTGAGGATGCGAGGCCAGACAGACCGAGCGGCGGCAAGCACCAGGAAGATCGCGAAGACCGAGACGGGCAGGTTGTGATTCAGGTTCAACCGTGACGAACGGTTGATATACTGATTGTAGATAATCCAGACGGCGAGGATACCGACCAGGGCCAACCCGACCAGAAGGGTTGGTGCGACGGACCCCTTGTTGTCGTGAGATGATGCCAAATCTGCTCCTTTTGGGCAGGGAATATACAGAAAACCGAACCCGGATCGGGTTCGAAAGGGAGACGAAATGGCGGAACGCATCAGTAGGGCAGTGGAGTTGCTGGCGCAGGACACGGCGATCTACTACACGGGCGCGCATACCGGTCACGTGCTGACGTTCGAGCAGGGGAAAGAAGACGCCGGAACCTGGGCGGACTACATCAACGTGGGCATGGAGCACGGCTGCTTCGATATGACCGGGCTGGCCAACTACATGAAGGGCCTGGTCGCCGGCGGTCCGACACGAAGTGGTCACCGTACTCCGACGGTGATCGTCGAGGTGCCGGTCGACGGATCCTCGGAGGACGTGATCCGGGCCAATGCGTGGCAGTTTCGGCAGATCCTGGCCCGGGGTGTCCACGGTCTCCTGCTGTGTATGGTCTCCTCGGCGGATGCCGTGCGCGCGTTTGTGGAGGAATGCCGTTACCCGATCAATCCACAGGGTGTCAGTCACGGTCTCTTCAAGGGGCGCCGAGGGGTCGGGTCGGAGTCGGAAGCGACCGAAATCTGGGGATGTAATCGAGAGGAATACCTGACAAAGGCCGATCCGTATCCACTCAATCCCGAGGGCGAACTGCTGCTCGGCCTTAAGATCGAGAGCGTTGAAGGCGTGACCGTGACCGAGCAGTGTCTGAAAGTGCCGGGCATCGGCTTCGCGGAAATGGGCCCTGGCGATCTCAGTATGTCGCTTGGATACAAGACGAGGCCTGCCGAACTCCCACAGGAAATGGTCGAAGCCCGCGAGCGTGTCAAGAATGCCTGCCTCGACAACGGCGTCGCCTTCCTGTCCGGCTGTACGCCCGACACGATCAAGGAACGGATCGAAGAGGGCGTCCGAATCGCCAGCGGCGGACGTGAAGATACCGCCAAGATCGGTCGCGAGTACCAGGGCCGAACCATGCCCGCTTAGGATAGCTCCTTCCTGGGATTGACCACCTCGTAGGACCGGCCTCTGGCAGGGAGCTTCTATTACCTGCCGACCTCTGGTTGGCCCATCACATAAGGCTCATCTCGTCGCCGTGCTTAGTACGGTGATGGAGTCTCTACCTATGAAATTCGCTCCGCTGAACCTGGATAAAGACGAACTCGAAGACTACACCCGTGAGTGGACTGGGGAACGATTCCCCGATGGACGCCCGAAAGTCTCTGATGACCTGCTCGAACGGATGAGAGACGTCACGATCACCGAGGCCTGGGGGATTCTACGGGGACAGGGCTACCAGTGGCAGTACGAAGACGGCTTCGTCTGTACGCATCCTGGCGAAACGCTCGTCGGTCGTGCTTTGACCGCGATGTATATGCCCCGTCGACCACAGATGCGCACGATTATGGAAGAGAAGGGGGAGGCCGAAGGCTGTATCGGCGACCAGATCTCGTGGCCGATCGACATGCTGACCACGGGCGATGTGTATGTGGCCGACGTCTATGGCAAGATTGACCAGGGCGCCGTGATCGGTGACAACCTGGCGGTCTCTATCCACGCGAAATCAGGCAATGGCGTGGTGCACGACGCGGCCGTTCGGGATATCGACGGGATCAAGGAACTGCCCGGATTCGCTAGCTTTGTACGCGGGTATCATCCATCATTCGCGTCACCGACGATCATGCTGGTCGGCGTGAATTGCCCGACGCGGATTGGAAAGGTGACCGTCATGCCCGGTGACGTCGTGCTCGGTAAAGAGGACGGGGTCGTGTTTATCCCGCCGCATCTTGCTGAGCAGGTTGTCCAGACGTCGGAACTGGTGCGCCTGCGAGACCAGTTCGGAAAGCTGCGGATCCGCGAGGGCGTCTACACATCCGGCGAGATTGACCGCAAATGGGAAGACCACATCGAGAAAGACTTCTCGCAGTGGTTGGAAGATCACATGGACGAGCTACCCGTTCCCAAGGAAGCGATCCAGGAGTTGTTGAAGAAGCGGACGTGGTAGCCAAATCAGTGACAAGTGACAAATGACAAGTGACCAAAGGATTTCGATTGCTCACCGCGCCTTTCTGGCGCCCCCTGCGCCTCTCCTGAAGCGAATCACGCTTGCCTTGCCGGCGCTTTCCCTAATAGCCCTGATCACCCAAACGAGCGTCTCCTCTATGTCGAAAGAAGAACGATTCAGCGAGTTGCAGTCCTTGAACTGGACAGAAGTTTACCACGACCCCTGCACTGGAAACTGGGAAGGTGGCTGGTTCCTCGACGGACTCAGAGCGAGTGTCGACAACACGCCAGGCGGGATGGTGCTGTCCGCTGGTCCAATCGCCAGAGATCACGCCTCGCATTGCGTCCTGTGGACGAAGCAATCGTTCGAGGGAAATCTGAAAATCGAGTTCGACTACTGGCGGATCGATACGATCCAGCAGTTCGTGAACATCATCTACATCCAGGCGACAGGGATCGAAAAAGGTCCGTTTACGAAGGACATCGCGGAGTGGTCCGAGCTGCGGGAGATCCCGTACATGCGGTCCTACTTCATGAATATGAAGGCGCTTCATATCAGCTTCGCCGCCTTCGGGGCCGATCCGTCAGAAGAGGATTATGTTCGCCTTCGGCGGTATCCGCGTGGCGAGGATCAAAAGTTCACGGAGATCGCCGTGATGCCGGACAACTTAAACACCGGGCTGTTCAAGCCGGGCATCAAACATCGATTCACCATCATCAAGAAGGGCGACGAAGTACTCTTCCGTGTCGCGACGGATGAAAAGACCCTTGTTTTCGCGTGGAACACCTCGGATTACGACCCGATCACCGAAGGACGGATCGGCTTGCGGCACATGTGGACTCGCTGTTCCCGTTATGCCGACTTCAAAGTATCCAAACTGAGCGAGTAACGAGATGGCGAGATTCGAAATCATGAAGGGGCTTTTCGGTCTGTTACCGACTCCCTATCGGGAGGACCTCGAGGTCCATACGGAGGATCTGAAGTCGGTCGCGAACTTCTGTTGCGAGTCGGGGCAACACGGGATCGTCTGGCCGGTGATGGTGGGCGAGTTCTGGTATCTCGGGGAAGAGGAGCGAATCCGGAATCTGGATGCGGTGCTCGAAGCGATCGATGGGCGTCTACCGCTGATGTTCGGCTGCTCGGGCGTGTCGATCTCGCAGACGCTGACGTTTGCTCGGGCAGCGAACAAGGCCGGAGCCGACACAGTCATTGCCATGCCGCCCGTAGGCGCGACGGCAGAGATGGCCATGGAGATGCATCGTCGCATGGCAGACGCCTTTGATGGTCCCCTGGTCGTGCAGAATGCGGGCGGACAGTATACGCCGCTGACGGGCGATCAGATCGAGCAATTGCTGGATGAGGTCCCGCAGATCGAGTATGTGAAAGAGGAACGCCCGCCAGGGCCGAAGCACATCAGCGAAGTGGTCGGGCGGGTTGGGGATCGGTTAAAGGCGATCTTCGGTGGTGCGGGCGGCAAGAACCTACCCGATGAGCTTCGTCGGGGGGCGAACGGCTGTATGCCCGCCTGCGAACTCGCGGATGTGCTAACGAAGGTGGTCGAACGGTGGTGGGATGGGGACGAAGATAGCGCCCGTGATCTGCATCGGCGTGTGTTGCCGCTGATCAACCTCGAGAGCCACCCGTTTATGCGCTACATCCTGAAGCGCAGAGGTGTGTTCTCCAACACGATCGAAAGAGCGCCCAATAAACAGCCGGCGATCGATGACGAGCTGAAGCGAGAGATCACGATTCTGCTCAAAGCGATCGAAGGGGACATCGATTCGTTTCCATTCGGGCCCGAATAGGATTGATGATGTGAAGAGAGAAGATGTGAAGATGGGCAAACCCAATCTTCTTCCTCCACATCTCCACATCAAAAAAGTGCCCCGGTTTAGCCATATGAGAGGTCTCTACGGCCTCTTGCCTACCCCCTACCACAGGGACCTCGAGATCCATACAGACGAGCTTGGTGCGCTTGCCAACTTCTGTTGCGAATCGGGCCAGCACGGGATCGTCTGGCCGGTCATGGTCGGCGAATTCTACTTTCTCGGAGAAAAAGAGCGGATTCGGCACTTCGATGTGGTGATGGAGGAAGTGAGCGGGAGGCTACCTGTGATGTTGGGCTGCTCAGGCGTGTCTGTGTCGCAGGTGCTCACCTTTGCAACGGCGGCCCAGAGAGCCAATGCAGATGGTGTGATCGCCTTACCCCCGGTGGGCGCCTCGCCTGAAATGGCGATGGACACGCACCGCAGGATCGCGGACGCCTTCGAAGGTCCACTCGTCGTTCAGAACGCCGGTGGTCAACATACGTCGCTGACTGGCGACCAGATCGCAGCGCTCCTTGACGAAGTTCCCAGCATCGAATATGTGAAAGAAGAGCGGCCTCCGGGACGGAAGTTCATCTCAGAGGTGCACGCCGCTGTAGGGGATCGGGTCAAGACGATCTTCGGAGGAGCGGGAGGCAAGTTTCTGTTCGATGAGTTTCGGCGTGGTGCTTCGGGCAGTATGCCGTCGTGTGGCATGGGAGACGTGCTCTCGAAGGTGGTTGAGCTCTGGTGGGCGGGAGACGAGGCAGAGGCCCGGGACCTGCATACCAGGCTCTTGCCCCTGATCAATCTGGCGAGCCAGCCTTTTATGAAGTACATCCTAAAGCGTCGAGGCGTGATTTCGAGTGAGGTCCAGCGCGCCCCGAAGCGGCAGCCCCCTGTCGATGATGAGCTGAAGAAGGAGATTACGATCCTGCTCGAGGCGATCGAGGAGGATGTGACCGCGTATCCGTTTGGTCCGGAGTAGGGATTGATGATGTGAAGAAAGAAGATGTGGAGATGTAAAAGCCTTTCAATCTTCACATCTTCTTTATCAACACATCATATGCATACCGCCAGTCTTCGACGTGGTTGAGCAGGCGACCGTTGGTGATCGATCGGTCGCAGCCCGTCAGGTCGTGAATGCCTGAAAGCTTTGGGTCCGGATGCTTGCGCGTGAGCATCCGTTGCCTGAATTCCTCCACGCCCTCACGGTCCACTTCACCGATCTGCTCGGTGACCCAGGCCTGGAATGCCAGGTAGCTCGGCAGACTCTCCGTGAGGTAGGCGAGCGTGTTGTCCCGGCCGAGTCCCAACGCGTCGAGTACCCGCTGATCCAGTCCACTGCCGCACGCCGGGTAATCCTCGTTCAGCAAGCCCTTCGCGTCCAGAAGCACCTTGTGCCAGGTCCGCGCTAACTGGACCACTTTGAGCGGTCCGACATCGAGGCTGCTGATCAGGGGCGGGATGCCCTGTGGTATGTCACCTGACGCGTAGTCCCGGTCGCGGAAGAGCGACCAGTCCTGGAGCGTGTTCAGCAACAGGGCACCCACCTCAGTGTGCGTCTCCGGATCGTAGCCAATATCGCCGTAGGTTTCCGTGATCTTGTGGGGGCGACTGTGGACACGTCGCTGGAGCATCAGGTTGAACCGTTCGATCCTCGCTTTGCTGAATGCCCCGTTCTTCCGGTCTACCACCCACTGCTCAAACGTCACATAGTCCGGCAATTCGTCGTCCAGGTAGGCGTAGGTCTCGTCGACGGCCAATTCAAGGGCGTCGAGACACCAGGCGTCCAGTCCACCGCAGTTGTCCGGGTAGGTTTCGTCCAGGAGTCCGACCTGGCGGGTGATGGCCTTCCACCACGTGCGGGGGAGTTGACTGATGCCCAGTGGGCCCTGGCAGATGGACCCGATGAGAGGAATCATAGGGAACCGAAGGCGAGTAGAGAGTGACGAGTAGTGAGTTTTGAGGGCAGAGGTTAGGTGCTGGTGACCGTAAACGCCTCTGAGCCGAGGGACACTGTTGCGGTGCCCTCAGCGTAGGCCACCGCGGCGTCTGGTGGATTCGTGCCTGTGTAGGGGAGGAGCAGGACGGCGTAGTGCCAGGGCAGGTCGGTGTCGATGGTCAGAGACAGCATCGGGGTGGGCTCGATCTTGTTGTAGCTGGCGGAATACCAGCCGGCTCTTGGATTCTCCTCACCCTTCAGAACCCGTATCTCGTTCCAAGCGCCGGTCGTCACCAGGAGGAGATTCGCGTCGTCGTGGCAGGTGGTTGTGCGGTCCCCTTCTAGCTGGATGTCGCCCGGGGCGAACTGGAAACGGCTTTCGAGGTTGTGAGATCCGTCGCCGGTGACTGTGTCGAACAGGACCCAGAAGCGGTTGTCGACGAATACAATCTCTCGACGATGGGTCACGTCGATCTCGTTGCTGGGGCCGTAACCGAGATCGTACTGGGCGGAGGCTCGGACCTCTTCGCTGGATTCGGAGAAGGTGAGCGATCCCGGTGCGCTGGCGATCCAGGTATCAGAATGGGCTCGACTGTTCTGGTCTTTGCCGTCCACCCGGATGGTCGAGTGGGCTTCCGTACTCTTCAGATAGGGGAGAAACGATACTTCTGACACATCGTATAGGTGACGGCCCGGGTCGACGATCAGGTCTCGGCCGTATGCGTGGAGCCAGAACCCGAGTTTGTCTTCGTGCTGGTGGCTGCGGCCGAACGGCCCCCCGTCGAAGGCGAGATACAGGTCGCCTTCCGAGGCCCGCTGTCGCAGGAAGCCGACACCGGCGTAAGGATAGGCTTCTGGACCCAGTGAATCGGGTTCGGGGAGGTAGTCGCGCATCCCCAGGCGGTCGAGGCGGTCTGCGACGTTCGGTACGGAATCGGGATCGCTGTCGTTGAACGCCACGTGTGCCGTACGGCCTGGCGTAACGGTCTGTTCCTGATATCGGAGCATTCTGCGGAGCGTGTTCAGCGTCCGCTGCTTGAGCGACAGGTCGAGCGATGCACAGCTCTCCGCACAGGTCAGGATGTTGTTTACCACCACGCTGTGATAGTGCGGGGTCAGCTCGTCCTGGACGCCGTCAGGCAGGATCTGTTCCTCGACCTGGTTGCCGAGCGTTTCGATGTAATAGCTCGTGAAGCGATCCTGGTCCCTGAGCACAGGCAGGGCGGCCATCGAGGCGAGCGCGCCCTGACAGCCGATCGTCGGCCAGTTGCCGGCGTGCCCGTTGGTGACGACCTCGAGATAGCCGAGCTGTTCGTGGATCGACTTGAGGACCCGGAGTAGTTCGACGGGCTTGACGATATCGGTCGGGATCAGGCGGGTAATACAGCGTGCCCAGGCGCCGCAGTGGATCGTGTTGTTCAGGTAGGAGCCGAAGACGTAGGGCGTGGCGATGAAGCAGCGTTCGATCTCACACTTCGCGATCCAATCCAGGATCAGGTCGATCGCTTTGCGTCCGTATCTGGCATCGCCTGTTTGCAGGCAGGCGTTCGTAAGGGGAGACAGAAATGAGAAGCGATTGAGGTCCATGCCCCAGTGACGCGTACCGGGGTTCTCATCCCAGTCGAAGTCGTCTGGAAGCGTGTGTTCCTCCCCGTAGAACGTGAAGCGATTCTGGAGGACCTTATCCGCCTCGGTGACATCGGTTGGAGAGGGATCACTTGCCTGTTCGAGGGGGCGGCGGCAGGCAGCTAGGACCGTCTGGCCAATGCGTTCGGCATCACCGTAGGAGGCCGCGTTAGACAGGCCGGGAACGCGATCCGGGTCGATGAGGGTCGCCGCTTTCTTAATGAAGGATTCGTCATCCTGCCCACGATCCTCGAAGGACCCGAAAATCTCGAGGATTTCCGGCCGTGTTTTCTTTCTTAGGACATCGAGGTCGGCACGGCTGTGTCGTTTCCGTTCGGACATGGATGCGCTCAGGCTGCTTCGGCTTTGGGGAAAGGCCCGGGCGGTTCGTGCTGGATCGATTCGTCGACCGGGTAGGGCTCAGGAGGGAAGTCGGTGCACAGTTGACCATCCTTCAGGCACCACCTGTAGTTCGGCCAATTCCGATTTCGCTTCGCGATCAGTTCCGGTGTGGTGTATACTCCGGCGATACCGATCCGGCTCTGATCGCTCGTGTTCGGTGGGCTGTAGTGCCAGAGGCTGCTGTGCCAGGCGACGATATCCCCTGGTTCGAGTTCGATGTGTTCGGCCGGCTGCTCGGCAAGTCTCTCCGTGACCAGATCGCGTGGCAGCTCGCCGTGGATGCTGTCCTCATACAAGACGTGAGTGACGATCTCGCCTTTGTGAGATCCCGGAATGAACTGCAGACAACCATTGGCCTTCGTCGCGGGATCGAGCGCCATCCACCAGTTGAAAGGTTCGGTCTCGCCGTCTCGCCACAACCCATTGTCCTGGTGCCAAGGTGTAGCGCTTCCGGTCTTTGCCGGTTTGACGAACACACTGTTGAATTTCAGGACGACATTATTCCCCAGGAAATGCCTGGCCATCGTGATAATGGCTTCGCTGCAGTGAGCCGTGTGCCAGATCAGAGGCGAGGTGATGCAGTAGTTACCCAGCTTACGGAAGCGTGCTGCTCTTTCCTCAGGCGAATTCCCCATTGGGTCCATGGGATCGGCATCCGGTCGCCCGTCGGGCTCGGGAAGCAGCACCTGATTCTTGATGATGCCCCGCAGCTCCGTCGCCTGTTCACGGGAAAGGACGCCTCTGGCGATGTAGTATCCGTGCGTGTCCAAATTGGACTGCTGTTCGGGCGTCGGCTTCCAGTGGTCCATCGTTCTGATTCGCGCTTGGTTTTGAGTTGAGTTGGCCTAATTTTGGGGTGTAGAACGCCTGTATTTGTTGGTAATTTTATTACTGATTTCGAATTCGGAGGTATGGTCGTGTACGACATTCCTAAAGTCAAGCTGGGCAACTCAGACATCGAGATCACTCGCTTCATGAGCGGTGGTAATCCGCTGTGTGGAAACGCGCATTTCACCAAAGAAATGGGGAACGATATGCGCGAGTACTTCACGGCGGAGCAGGTCGTGCAGTATCTCCAAGATGTTCAGGCACACGGGATCAATACGCTCCAGGCAAGAGGAGACTTCCATCGCGTTCTGCATTGGCGTGAGTTGTTCATTCGGGAAGGCGGGCAGCTGCATTTCATTGCCCAGACGGCATCAGAGATGCACGACATTTTCTCGAATATCCGTGTGATCGCCGCAGCCGGTGCTGAAGCGATCTACCATCACGGATCGAGGACCGACAACCTGTGGCTGGACGGTCGAATCGATGAGGTGGAGGATTACCTGAAGTGTATGCGCGACACGGGTGTGCAGGTCGGGATCGCATCACACATTCCCGAGGTGATGGAATACGTGGAAGACAAGGGCTGGGATGTCGACTTCTACATGACCTGCTTCTACAACCTGAACAAATCGAAGCGTGAGAGCGCGCTCGTCGACCCGTTCAATGCCGGGGCGATGGAAGAGTTTCACGAGGACGATCCACCGAAGATGATCCGGTTCATCAACCAGACGGACAAACAGTGTCTGGCCTTCAAGTTTCTCGCGGCGAGCCGGCGGTGCAAGACCCAGGAAGATGTAAGGGAGGCGTTCGAGTATGTGTTTGCGAACATCAAGCCGGGCGATGCCACGATCGCGGGGATGTTCCCTAAGTATGTCGACCAGATTCGCCTGAACGTGGAGCACACGCTGGCGGCGATCGCGAAGGTGGAGGAGGAGGGGCGGGCCGTGGCGGCGGATGATTAGCGCGTTACCCTGAGCGGAGTCGAAGGGCGACACCGTGCACGAGCGCGAACCGTGCTTCGATTCCGCTCAGCATGACAGTTCGCGATGCATAGCACAAAAATGGGGATCCTCAGGCCGGAGGTTCCCCTTATGCTTTAGGGGGCATCCCTGACCGCACGGCATCCCTTGTGGAGGTCTGGTCGGTGTAGCCGGCGAGTTTCCGGCTTAGTAGATAAACGACGAACGTGGCCGCCTGGCTGCCCGCGAGATAGACCAGGCTGATCGGGTAGCCGGACCAGGTGATCGTGCTTTCCAAGGCGAGGCCGAAGACCCATCCGCCCCCAACGCCTCCGACGATTCCGCCTAGTGACCCCGCATACATGATGGCGTTGAACCCGGCGACCTGATTCTCTTCGGTCACCGCGTCCATCATCGCCTGGGTGCGGCCCATGTTCTGGCCGCTGTCCAGGATTCCCCAGGCCAGGTAGAAGAGGGCGCTCCAGACGTGGAGGATGGTGAATTCGGTGGGGAGGAACAGCCAGGTCAGTCCGAGCCATGCCTTGAGCAGGAGGGTGGTGGAGAGGGTGCTGCGGGGACCGTAGCCGTCGACAAGCCGACCCCACCACGTGAGGCTGATCATTTGGCCGAGCGCAGCGATCGACCCCATCCACACGAAGGCCATTGCGCCGACGCCCTGATTCCTGAGGGCGACTACCCACATCGATCCCGTTGCCGAGTAGATCAGCTGATACGTCGCCATGAAGATCGACAGCCAGGCGACGGCCGGTGTGCGAATGGCAGACCTCAGCTGACCGAACGCTCCTTCCTCCTGCTCGGCCAGCGGACCCTCCCGGATGCCTAACGCCCACCAGACACTCAGCAGTGATACCAGGATTCCTGCCGCGAAGGGCCAGCCGAATCGACCGGGCGAGGGTGAGGTTCCAAGATACCAGCCGACGATGAGTGGGACGACCAGACTCGCTGCGCGTTGTCGGATCCGCAGCCGGGCCATGAATGCGCCAAAAGCGTCGCCGGCGGTGTTGTCCTGTATCATCGCCCACCAGACTGTGTTGCCTGCCTGACGGATAAACTCCCGTCCCGCGAAGAGGAGCAGCGAGACGACAACGGGTGTCGTCCCGATAGTACCTTGCCACGCGAGATGGCACAGGCCGAGGACAGGGAGGATGGCAAGGGCTCTACTGCCGGCCATGAGCCGCGCCTTACCTGTGTGGACGACGAGATGAATGCCGATGATCCGGGCGATCTTCTGGACGTGTTCCGTCGTTGTGAGGAGGCCGATGTAGAAGGGGGTAGACCCGAGGGACAGCATAAAGAGTGGCGCGACCGATGCGATGAAGGTATCGCCGACCGATCCCATGACCGCCATGCCGATCAGGTTCCGCTGACCCGTTCGACGTTCGCCTTCCGGCAGGATGGGCAGCCTGGGCGCTTCCGACGTCTTGTCAGTGTCTTGTGAGATAGGGCTCTCTCAGAGAAAGCAAAGGCCCGCGTCTCGGAAGACGCGGGCCTCGTTCGAACCATCAGACAGGTTATTTCGCCTTGGCTTTCTTTGCCCTGCGCTTCATCACTTTGCTGGCGTCGCGGACGGCCTCGGTGATTTTGGTGTAGCCGGTGCATCGACACAGGTTCCCCGAGAGCCCGACTTTGATTTCGTCATCCGTCGGGTCCGGGTTCTCGTCCAGTAGGGCGGCCGATGAGACAATGAGTCCTGCAGTACAGAACCCACACTGCAGACCGCCCTTCTTGACAAAGGCGTCCTGAACCGGGTGCAGCTTGTCGCCTTCCGCAATACCCTCTACGGTGGTGATGTCCCGGCCATCGGCCTCCACACCCAGTACAAGACAGGATGTGTAGGTGGCCCCGTCTATGATGATCGTGCACGCACCGCAATCGCCGGTGCTGCACCCTTCTTTCGTTCCCGTCAGCTGAAGCTGATCCCTGAGGACAGCCAGAAGCGTCTTCCGCGGCTCGACGGCGATGTCATACTGCTGTCCGTTGACCGTGAATGAGATGTCGTGTTTCACGCGGCCCTCCTTTTGGCGATCGGCGTTTGTGCGCTGTCTGATGCGGCCGACACCATTCGTTGGGTCAATACACGCACGAGCTCACGGCGGAATTCTTCGGATGCACGGATGTCGCTGATCGGCTTCGTTTCTGCGGCGGCGGCTTCGCCTGCTTCGGCCAGTAGCTGAGGAGTCAGTTCGTTTCCTCGCAGGATCGCTTCAGCCTCCACCGCTCGCATCGGAACGGGGGCGACCGCCCCGAGGACGATCTTGACGTCCTTGCAGACGTTCTTGGAACCGAGTGTCACGGCAGCCCCAACCCCGACCACGGCGATGTCCATCGCGAAACGCGGTGTATGTCGGACGTAGGCGGAACCCGTTCGGGCCGGTGGGGTCGGGATCTGGATACTCGATACGAACTCGCCTCGCTTGAGGTCACGCTTTCCCGGACCCGTGATGAAGTCCTCACAGAGCATCGATCGGCGCCCCTTGGGGCCGGCGATGTTTACTTTTCCGCCGTGGACGATCACTCCGGGAGCCGTGTCCGCCGAGGGCGCAGCGTTCACGATGTTCCCTATCACGGTCGCCCGATTTCGGATTTGAGGCGAGCCGATGAAGCCGGCGCCCTGAGACAGCGCGGGATACCGGTCGATAACCGTCTGGGACAGTTCAACCTGGCGAACGCTGGCGGCCGTTCCGAGGGTGAGGCCACCCTTGGTGGAGTATCGGATCTCGTCTGCCTTCGGGAGCCGCTTGATGTCGATGACGACGGACGGTTGGTAGACCCTCACCTTCATGCGAACGAGGAGGTCAGTTCCGCCGGCCAGGACCATCGCTTTCGGATACTTGTGCAACAGTTGCGCCGCTTCCTTCGCCGACGTCGGGAGGAAGTATTCAAAGGCGTTCATTCTGCTTCCTTTTCTTTGAGTGCTTTGACGAGTCGCTCGGGCGTGATCGGAATCTCGGTCACGCGGACACCGACGGCGTCGTAGATCGCGTTCATAATGGCGGCGGCGCCCGGGATGATCGGCGGCTCACCAACGCCCTTGGCCCCGTAAGGACCGTGAGGACTCTCCTGCTCGACGAGGACCGTCTTGACCTCGGGCACGTCACCGATCGTCGGGATCGCGTAGTCCAGCAGGTTCGGGTTCCCGACTCGGCCTTCTTTGTCGTAAACCATCCCTTCCATCAGACCGTAAGCGACCGACTGTACCGCTCCACCCTCGACCTGACCCTCGACCAGCATCGGGTTGAGCGCGCGACCGACATCCTGGGCGGCCACGAGCTCGAGCAGCTCGACCCGTCCCGTGTCGGGATCCACTTCTACGGTGGCAACGTTGACGGCGTAAGATGGATAGCTTGGGATCGAACCGACCACTGACGTCCCGAGGATCGGACCCGTCGCGGATCCGTTCGCGTAGTCGGCGATCTCGGCGAGGTCCACGTTCTTGTCCGGCGACCCGAAGACGAAGACCTTTTCGTCACCGATCTCGACATCGTCCTCAGAGGCTTCCAGCAACTGGGCACCCAGCTTCAAGACTTGCTCGCGGGCACTGATACCTGCCTTCTTCGCAGCCGTACCCGCGGAGTATGCGGCCTTGCTTCCTGCGCTGAGCGACGTATACGGGACCTTGTCCGTATCGCCCAGCGTAACGGTCACCTTCTCGACAGGAACGTGGAGCTCTTCTGCGACGATCTGCGCCATTACGGTGTGCAGCCCCGTGATGTCGACCTGACCGGTCAGACAGGTGACGGATCCATCGCCCGCGATCGTGATAAAGGCGTTGGTCGCGCCTGAACCGTTTCGCCAGTCTCCGGCTGCGATCCCTTTGCCCTGGTTCTTCTTAAGCTTCTTCTTGCCCCACTTCGCTTCATCCGCCGCGGCGTCCAGGGTGTTCTTGAGCCACTCTTCTGGAATTGGCGCGCCTGTCGGTGACAGGTTGCCGGGACCGACGGCGTTCTTCTTGCGGAGTTCCAGCGAATCGATGCCGAGCTTCTCGGCTAGCATGTCCAGGTTGCTCTCACGGGCGACCGCCATCTGGGGGGCGCCGGGTGCGCGGAAAGCGCCGGGAGCCGGTTTGTTCGTGCGAACACCAAAGGCCTCAAGCTTGGCGTTGGCGATCGCGTAGGGACCGATCAGACGGTTGACGGCTCCGCTTCTTCCGGAGATTCCGCCATCCCAGGCGATCCGGCCCTCAACGGCCGTGATAGTCCCATCCTTCTTGCCGGCCGTCTTGAGACGGACCCAGCAGCCTGGGGCTGGACGGCCATCGAAGAATTCCTCTTCCCGGGTCATGAGCATCTTGACGGGACGGCCGGTTCGCTGGGCGGCCAATACCGCGTGGGGTTCGACGAAGGTTCCGTTCTTGGCCCCGAACCCGCCGCCCATTTCGAGGGGGATGACGCGGATGTCGCCCTCGGACATCTTCAGGGCGCCCGCAACGGCGTCCCGGATGTTGAAGGAGCCTTGGCACGATGTCCATAACGTGATACGGCCATCGGGCTCGACACGTGCCGTGCACGAGTTGGGCTCCATATACGTCTGATGCCAGAATGGCGTCCGGTAGGTGGCCTCGACGACTGCGTCGGCTTCGGCGAAGGCTTTCTCGACATCCCCGTCGATGTGCTCGCTACGAGCCGCGATATTCTGCAGTTTGCTGCCGTCCGGCTCCACGATGTCCTCGCATGGCGCGTCCAGCAGGACGGGAGGGGCACCGGGCTGCATCGCTTCGAAGGGTTCGGTTGAGGAGGGGAGGACCTTATAGTCCACCTCGATCAACTCGACGCCGTCCTCGGCGATATCCGGATCTTCAGCCACGACGACGGCGATCCGGTCACCCTGGTAACGACATTCCTTGGCGACCAGAAGGGGCGTGTCCTTCGTATCTCTGGCGGTGAAGACATCGACGACGCCGGGGAGGGTGAGCGCCTTTGACGTATCGATCGACTTGATCGTCGCGTGGGCGTGCGGACTGTGCAGCACGCGTGCGTGCAGCATCCCGGGCAGATGGATGTCATCCGCGTAGGTCGTTCGCCCCGTGACGATGTCGGGACCGTTGAGCCGTCCTGTTCGCTGGCCAACGGTAGTCAGAGTCTCTTCAGACATGCATTTGGCTCCATAGAGAGAGTGTGCGGTTGAGCCCAGGTGGATAAACAAGCATTTATCTTTGTGACTGCTGTAAATAGGCTTCTGGCACCAGATTGTCAACCAATCGCTTCAATTATAGTGGCTGGCAGATCGTCCGATAGTAGGAGAGAGCGCGGCCTGAAAGCTGGCGATCCGATTAAAAAAACATAACTAATTGTTTTTTAATACTATTTGAATCGTTTTTTTGAGGTGTGGCGGCGCGCACGGCAACGCGCCGAGGTCTCCCTGTATTATGTGTGCACCATCACTTCAACCTGAGATACGGACCCGCAGTGCGCCTACGCCTGACCACATTCCTCCCTTTGTTGGCCCCCTGAGCGGCGCTGCCACGTCCCAGGATTGTGCCATCCAGGGCCAGATCGTGCTCCAGACCAGGCGTGACGGCAATGACGAGATCTATTTCACGGAGGCCGACGGGTCCGGTCAGATACGGCTGACTTCGAATGCGAGCGGCGAGCAGAATTCTGCCTGGTCGCCCGACGGTTACCAGATCGTCTACCAGACCGACCGCGATGGCAACTGGAACATCTAGGTGATGGACCCCGACGGATCGAACGAGACCCAATTGACCACGGGTGCCGGGCTCGATTGGACGCCCTGGTGGTCCCCGGACGGGACTCTGATCGCATTCCAGACGAACCGGGACGGCAACTTTAACATGGATGCCGACGGGGGCAACCAAACCCAGCAGACCACAGACGCAGCCGATGATCTGACTCCTCGCTGGTCGCTCGACGGCTCACAGATCGCGTTCCAGTCCCTGCGGGACTGAGACTACACTCACATTGCAGTGGTTGCAGCTGAGCTCGATTTCCCTCTCAGCCCCACACGATGAGCAGAAGTTGGCCAGGCGGGTGATCCGTGTTTGGCACCTTCGACAGCGGGTCTAGGGTGAGTAGATCATCGCTCTGCTGATTCTCTTCAGGCCGTATCCCAATCCAGCGATCAGCAGCGGAATGTGCAGGAGGTAGAGTCCGTCCACGGTGAGCACGAAGTTGTAGGTGCCTTGGAGAGTAACGGCTGCCCCCAGCCCCAGGAGTATCCGCTCTTTTTCCTGCAGGATCCTCCTGACTTCCCTGGCACGTCCCAGGAAGAATCCCTGACCACCCCGGTGCAGAGGTGCAGGGGACGGCGCTGTAGGCGCGTAGAGTTCTCACCAGCGCCGCATCCTCTCCCGCTGTGAGTACATAGAAGATGTTTTCGTTCGACGCGAATCCGAGTGCCGAAATCGCCGTGAACAGCACACCGTCATAGACCTGCCCGAACTGCCTGTAGGCCAGCACCCAAACAACCATCAACTTGATGAGCTTCTCGTTCAGCGCCACCACACAGAAGTAGTAGATGAAAGCGTGTGTAGCGCTTTCGTGCGGGTCCACGAGGTGTTCGCCGATCTCGTTGGGAATAATGGCGAGCGTGGTCGCAAAGAAGCTCCACGAAAACAATCGAGCGAGTTTCGACCAGGATTCGTCGTAGAGGTTGTCGCGGTAGTAGAGATACAGGCCGATTGCCAGGCCGGGCGCGAGGGCAAGGCACAGGAGGCCCACGAGGTGACCTTGCCACTCTGTTCTAGACCCGGGCAAATCCCAGCCGGTGATCGCAACGTTCAGGAGGAACAGCAGGACGAGCGCGCCAAAGAACGTGTGTCGAGGGGTGATCCAACCTACTGCTCTGGTCTGATTCAGGCTTATCGGCGTATCAATACGCGAGATGGATCTCGTGCCCCTGGCCGGGGAACCAGATGGTATCGATGACGATCCCCAGCGCGACACCGGTCAGCCATCCTGCCGTGATCCCCAGGAACAGGGGTGCCGTCTCGCGGTACTTCTCCAGACCACCGATCTTCAGGATGAGCGTCTTGATCGCCCAAACGATGAAGATGGTGAGGCCCGTGTTCTGGAGCGGGGCAGCGGCGGAGATGGTGAAGCCGATCGGGTGGATGGGGAAGCCCGGAAACTGATACCGCAGCCAGAACATCAGGCCGGTGAACCCGGCACCCACGCCGAGGAACGCGATCCGCATCCAGTCCGTGCCGACGGTGCCTTGCTGGATCCGCGAAGCCGTGAACTTGAAGACACCGAACGCGTTCAGGTTACCGGTCCCCATGAAGCTCACTGTGCCGAAGTTAAACCCTCCCGTCGCGTGGTAGCCCTGGTATACCACGTAGGTTCCGACCGTCAGCGCGCCGACAAGAGATGCGAGCAGCACTGCGGGCCCCAACGGTCTGCGGCTGATCTGGTTCATAGCGGCGCCGAGTCTCGGTACGTGAGCCATCATCGTCATCCCGAAGGTTTTGGCGTCACACGACCAGGCGAAGCTCAGGGCCAACGCGGCGGCACTGGCTGGTCCCATCCCGGTGATGCCGAACAGATGCCAGGTGAAGGCCTGAGCCGTGATGGGTCCGCGCAGGAAGACGAGACCGCTCTCGATGATGATCCGTGACAGACCGAGATAGAGCACGACTGTCCCGAAGCCGAAGGCAAAGACCTGTGCCCAACCCATTCCAGATCGATTCAGCCAGATAGCGGCGAATACCACGCTGATCCCGAGCAGAAAGGTGGCCGCTCTGTAGCTGAGCATCTCCTCTGTGTCTTCTCCCGCTTCCTGACCCAACGCGTGTTCGAACACACGTCTCAGGTGATCTCGCGCGATCCAGGCACCCCAGCCGACGAGAACGATCATTCCTCCGAAGCTCTGCCAGCCGACGGCGGGGTGGAAGGAGCACCAGATGTCCGAACTCCCCATGTCGAAGCCGAACCGGTTGAGGATTCCCGCCTGGGCGATCGCCAGGAAGTGGAAGAACCAGATGCTGAAGAGAATCTCAGATCGGGTGAAGTAACCGAACGTCAGCGTCAGGATGCTGAAGGTGAGAACGAAGTTTGGGAACCCCCGCCCCAGAGACAGCAGGTGTTTGCCGCCCGGGCCTTTAAGGATCGGGAATTGGAGCCATCCCTCGACAAACCACGAGATGATGTTCCACCCAATGATGAGTAGCGTCACCGCAAATCCGATTCTGAACAGGTGGTTCCGGATGAGGTCGTTGATCCGGCCTCTCTCGTCGGAGGCTCCGGTCAGCTGGAGCAGAACGGTTGCGATCGGGAAGGCGAGCTTCTCGTGTTCCATCCACTGCTTGCGGAACAGAACACTGAGACACAAGTTAGCCGTGAACAGCGCGCCGAGGAAGAAGCCCCACCAGATGACGGGCGTGAGCCAGGCGCCCCAGGGTACGGGTTCGCCCGGAGGAAGACCTTCGTAGAAGCCGCGAACGAGTTCACGGTCAGGAATGACCGCCCAATTGGGGATATACTGGAGGAGGAGTTCATCCCAGCGATTCTCGGGGGCGGCGAAGTAGTAGGGCGCGGTAATGATCCCGAGCAGGTAGCCCGATAGCCATTCGCCCTGCACGCAGGCCGCGACCATGCTCATGCAGCAGATGGTCAGCAGTTCGGACGCGGACAGGCCACGTCCTCTCTTGCCCAGCCACCCGTTGACGACGATCAAGGCGACGAAGGGGATCAACATCGCTACGGGCAGGTGCGCGTGGTCCGCTCGACTCGAGTGAACGACGAGGCTGATGTATGCCGGCCACAGGTTTGCCCAGGCCGACAGGACGATGCCGATTATGAATGCGCGCTGCGTCAATCGTAGATCCTGATTTTGGATTGGAAGGCCACGTCAAAGGAATGACCGATCGTGCAGGGTCGCAAGCGCTCGGTCAGTAGGAAGAGACAAGATGACTTTGCCCAGGGTGTCGCCGGCAGAGGCCGGACTGAATCAGGATCATCTCGATCGCGCAGGTGATCTGCTAAAGCAGGCGATTGACGCCGGCCAGATCAGTGCCGCTTCGCTGACCGTCTCAAGGCACGGCTCGATCGGATATGCTCGCGGATTCGGGAAGGAACACCCTGACAGAGACGCCGTACACGCCGACTCGATATTCCTGCTGGCCTCGATCTCGAAGCCGATCAGCGTCCTTGCGCTCGTTCAGCTCATCGAGCGAGGGCGCGTTGTCCTGAACGATCCCGTCCAGACATATCTGCCCGGATTTGTCGGTGAGCACAAGGAACGTGTGCTGGTCAGGCATCTGCTTTCCCATACGTCCGGTATGCCTGATATGCTGCCGGAGAATATCGAGCTGCGTCAGCGGCATACGCCTATGTCCGGGTTTGTCGACGCCGCACTCAAGACGCCTCTTCTGTTCGAGCCTGAAACTGACTTCCGATACCAGAGTAAGGGGATCCTCCTTGCGTCGGAAATCGTTGAGCGTGCCGTGGGTAAACCGTTCAGGAACATCCTGCAAGAAGAGCTGTTCGGGCCACTCGAGATGAACCGGACGGCGCTCGGATTGGGGGGACGCGCGATCGACGAGACTGTGTGGTGTGGTGCGGACGCGGAAGCCGAGCAGTCGGATTACGGGCCGAACAGCCCTTACTGGCGGGATGCCGGTCATCCGTGGGGTGGCGTGCACAGCACCGGGCCGGACTTGATTCGTCTGCTGGAGACGATGCAGCAGGGGGGAGGGCGGCTCTTCAGCGCAAACGCAGTTCGCGAGATGACCCGGGATCAGAACGGATCGCTGCGTGCGCCCTGGGGATTGGGCTGGGGATTTCGGGACTCTCGTGTTTGGGCCTACTTCGGCGATCTCTGTTCGGCCCGAACGTTTGGCCACACGGGAGCCACCGGCACGGTTGCGTGGGCAGATCCAGAGACCGGCGTATGTTGCGCGGTTCTGACGAACGAGATGGTGGAAGAGGTGTTGAGGCGCGTTTCGAATGTCGTTGCGTCGGCAGTCTCGTAGGAGCCGTCTCCCGTCGGCGAGGTTCAGGCAGTCAGGTAGTCAATATTCAGTTAGAGAGAAGGCGACACCGTTGAATGATGCATTGCCAGGGCTGGAGCGAGATCTTTCGTTCCAGCCTATAGAGAATCCGAACCCGAACATCTTGAGTGCGCAGCAGATCGCGCAGTACAATGGGCTCGGCTACATCTTTCCGATCGATGTGTTCAGTCAGCCTGAGATCGCGACACATCGAGCGTATTTCGATGATCTGATGAACCGGGCTGTAGCGAAGGGGTGGTCGTCGTATTCGATCAATGGATGGCACCGCCACTGTGCGGAGATCTGGGATCTTGTAACCGAGCCCAGGATCCTTGATTGCGTGCAGGACCTGCTGGGCGAGGACCTGATCTGTTGGGGCACCCATTACTTCGCTAAGATGCCAGGAGACGGGAAACGGGTGTCGTTCCATCAGGACGCGTCTTACTGGCCGTTGACACCGAGCCGCACGGTTACGGTGTGGTTGGCGATCGACGATGCGGATGCTGCGAACGGGGCGATGCAGCTCATCCCGAGGTCTCACGTTCACGGCCAGATCGATTTCGAGCGGAGTACGATTGAAGAGCAGAATGTGCTCAACCAGACGGTACGCGATCCGCTCACCTATGGCGATGCGCCGGTGACGGTCGCGTTGAGAGCCGGGCAGATGTCGCTGCACACGGATCTGCTGTTGCACGGTTCTGATGCGAACGCTTCGAACCGACGTCGTTGCGGGTTGACGATGCGGTTCGTGTCGCCGGAAGTGCGCGCCTACATAGGATGGAACCTGAAGAGTGCGGTGGTCTGCCGTGGCAAGGATCCGTCAGCTCACTGGGTACACCATCCGCGGCCCACGTTCGAACGGATACCGAGTCCCGAATAGCTGGTGAAGGAGGTCAAGTGATCATTCTGGGTGCCATAGGGTGCGGCGGCATCAGCCAACGCGCGCACATGCCATCGATCGAGCACTTACGTGACCGAGTCGCGGTGGACGCGATTGCCGATGTCTCCGGGGAAAACCTCGCCGCCGTGGGCGCACAGATGGATGTGCGGCCGGAACGCCGGTTCGCGGACTACAGGGATATGCTCGGCTCGGGCGGACTGGACGCCGTTCTGATTGCGACGCCCCACCACCTGCACGCGGAACAGGCGATCGCCTGTGCGGAAGCAGGGGTAACGATCGTCGCTGAAAAGCCGATGGCGATGTCGCTCGATGAAGCGGACCGGATCGTAGAGGCCGTTGAGTCGGCATCGGTGGACTACACTGTGTCGCATAACTTCCTGTTCGCGCCAGGCACCCAGATGGCGCTCGATCGACTGGATCAGGCTGACTTCGGCGAGAGGGTTTACGGCAGAACGAAGTCGCTGTTCTGCAAGTCGCACGAACAGTTGGATCCTGAGACGGTGTGGCGGAGTCGCGCATCTGCGGGAGGTGGGTGCATCAGTGATACCGCCTACCACGAGATCTATACGCTCGAACGGATGATGGGCTCGCCGATTCGGTATGTTGAAGGGCGACTCCGCAGCAACCTGCTCAGTCTCGACGTCGACGACCTGGCCGCCTTGCTGTTCGAACACGAGAACGGCGCCGTATCCACGTTGTCGACGTCCTGGGGGACCACGACGGTCGGTCCTGACGAGACGAACAATCTCGCGGAAGTACACAGCCAGGATCGCGCGATCCGCATCGATCGACGAGGTCGACGGGTCTTCGAACGGGGACGCGAGGATGACGGATGGACCGAGTATGAGATCCCATCATATGACGGGTTGTCGAACGAGGAGATCAGCCGTGTCGGTCACGCCGGCTACTTCGCGCAGGTCTTCCAGGCGATGGATGAGGGTCATCCTCTTCCCACGACGGTCGATGACGCGAGGCATAATCTCGCGATCATTGAGGGTGCGAGACGGGCGAGCGAGACACGCTCGGCTATAGATGTGACGAAGCTTTAGGAAGAGACGTTGACGGGAGGTGGATCAGTGAGACCGTATATCGATTGCCATAACCATATCGGGCAGACGATCGACAGGGTACCGAAGGTAGGGCAGAACACGAACATGTGCCTGGCTCGTTTTGCGGAGACGGGCATCTACGCGGCGATCAGCGCACCGACAGCCGTGGGAAGTCCTATTACGAGGGGCATCGAAGATCTCCGCCATCAAAACGAGGTGATCGGGCGTGCGATCCAGGATTTCCCAGGCCGGTTTCCGGTCGGGCTGGCGCTGATCGAATCGCGTTTTGGCGATCTCGGTATCGAGGAGGCGGAAAAGGCGATGGGCGACTACGGGCTTTGCGGGTTGATGGGGCATCCCCCGATCGGACCGTGGTGTATCCCGTTTGTCGAGGTTGCCGCCGCTCGCGACGGTCTGGTCAACCTACACATGCACAACCCGCTGATGGTGGACATCGCCGAAATGTTTCCGCATACCCAGTTCATATGCCACGCCAGCAGCTATGCGATGGAGCATCTCGCTCGATTCGACAATATCTGGTTTGAGGTCGTGCAGTATCCGGACGGCCAGGGGACTGAATGGGACTTCAACCTGGCTGCGGATAAGCTGGGGAGTGATCGACTGATCTTTGGCGCGGACCTACCGTACTACGATTATCGCGTGCTTCAGAAGACGATCGAGGAAGCGAAGGTTTCGGACGAGCTGAAGGACAAGATTGCCTACAAGAACGTCATCCCTCTGATTCAGAAGTACAACCCATCCTGGACGCTTCCTGACGATCCTGTAAAGCAGCATCGGATCTGGGATCCTGAGGAACTCTGGGCCGGCGATCCGAAGAATCCTGTGCGTCTGACGGTACTGAGTTGACCTTTTCTAGCTCAGAGCTTGCTGGAACGGCTCGAGACGCGGTTGCGTCTCATCAGGTGGACACAACCACCCAGGAGAGACAGATGAACGGTTCAGATGCACCATATTGGGAAGACCCTGTCTTCCGGTATCTCTCGCGACTTCAGCGGGACGGTCGAGAAGAGACCGTTCCGGATATGGATGAGGTTCTGCAGGGGCTGATCGATGGCACGCTCGACGAGGACCGATCCGCCGAGTTGGCTGCCGAGGCCAGCGCGGAACGCAAGCAGATGAAGGTTGAGCGGAAGAAGAAGCTGCGAATCCCGCCGGATGGCACCAGAGCGCAGTTGAACACGGCAGAACTTAAGAAGCGGATCTACAATCAGCTGGTGTCGAAGGAAAACACGATCAAAGCGATCGAAGCGCTCCCTCCCTTCGGACGCGAAGCCCTGCTCGAAGGTCTGTCCCCGGGCCTCAAGCGCAAGCTGGGGAAGTATCTCACCAGCTTAAACGGCGCAAACCACGAAGACACAAAAACACGAAGTGCATCAACGGGCTTGAGAAGAAGCAACGGCTCACACCCACGATTCTGTTAGACGTGCTTGGCGGATTCCGGATTCTTCCATTGGTTCTTCGTGTCTTCGGTCCTTTGGGCTTCAGGTTTCCGAATCCAGGCTAGCCCTGAGCCGTGACGTGGTTGATCACCTCGATCAGCCGATCCCGCACGGCAATGGCGTGTTCCTCGCTCTCATACCCGTTCCTCGGCCAAAAGAACCCACGCAGGCCATCTTTCCGGTTGCGCGGAGCGACGTGCACGTGTAAATGTGGAACGCTCTGACTGACCTTGTTGTTGATGGCGACGAAGCTGCCCTCTGCCTCCAAAGCCAGGGGAACGGCTTTCGACAGCATCTGGACGTTCGCGAACAGGTTGGCGACCTGATCGGAAGGCAGGTCCGGAAGCGTGGGCACGTGTATTCGTGGGACGAGCAGAACGTGACCGGGAAACAGCGGACGGGTGTCGAGGAAGCCGATGGAGATGTCGTCCTCGAAGACGATGTGGGCCGGGCTTTCGCCTGAGACAATGCTGCAGAAGACGCAATCTGGCATACGATAAACAGTGGAGCGTTTGGCGATGGATGTGTTGAGTGATGAAGATAAGGCGTTCTGGGACGAGAACGGGTATGTGATCGTCAAGGACGCTGTGACGCAGGAGAATCTGGACGCGATGATCCAGGCGATCTGGGATTTCCTCGAGGTCGATGGATCAGACCCGGAGAACTGGTATCGGCACGCGCCCCGCAATCGGAAAGACGAGAACGACCCGTCGCCGATCTCGATCGCGGGAATGGTCGAAATGTATCAGCATCAGGCGATTTGGGACAACCGGCAGCACCCACGAGTCTACGGCGCTTTTCGGGACATCTGGGAACGTGACGATCTGTGGGTGACGTTGGATCGGACGAACATGAAGCCGCCGACCCGTCCCCAGAACCCTGAGTGGGACCATCCCGGGATGATCCATTGGGACCTGGATACCTCGCAGGATCCGATTCCGTTTGGTGTCCAGGGCGTGCTGTATCTGACTGACACGGCTGAGGATCAGGGTGGCTTTCAATGCGTGCCTGGGTTCCATTCGCTCTTTCCCGAATGGGTGAAGACGCAGCCTGTCGATCGAAATCCTCGCAGCCCAGATCTGGAGGGACTGACCGTCGAGGCGATACCCGGCAAGGCCGGAGATCTCTTGATCTGGCATCATTTGCTGGCCCACGGTAACGGACACAACCGGTCTGATGTGCCAAGGCTGGCACAATACATCTCCATGGCCCCGGCGCGGTTCCAGGACGAGGAGACTCGAGAAGCGCGCGTTTCGTCTTGGCGTGAAGTCCGACCGGAAGCGCGCTGGCCTGGCGATCGTCGAGGATGGGAGGCCAACCATTACGGCCCGGCGGAATTGACGTCGCTGGGTGAGAAACTGCTCGGGGTGACCTCGTGGAACTAGGTGTCCAAAGTGTCTGATCCGATTCGCGTCGGGGTGATCGGGATGGGGTGGATGGGGGAGGTCCATGCCCGCTCCCACGCGCAGACGCGCGCCCGATTTGGAGAGGACGCGCCAGACAGTCGCCTTGTGGTTTGCGTGGACGATGTCGAGGCTCGCGCGGAGTCGTCGAGGTCGCGGTTCGGGTTCGAGCGGTCTGAGACCGACTGGCGGAAGGTGGTGGACGCGGCCGACGTCGATGTTGTGGTCGTCACGACGCCGAACGTGACGCATCGAGAAATTTGTGAGGCGGCCGCGGCCAACGGGAAACACATCTTCTGTGAGAAACCGGTCGGACGTGGCGAGTCCGAAACCCGCGCCATCCACGATGCCGCAGCACAGGCAGGCGTGATCAGTGGTGTCGGATACAACTACCGACAGGTGCCTGTCGTCGCCCATATCAGGTCGATGATTGCGGCAGGAGATCTTGGTGACATCACCCACTACCGAGGGCGATTCCACGTGGGATACGGCGGCAATCCGGACGGCGCCCTTTCCTGGCGGTTCCAGCGCGACCTGTCTGGGTCAGGCGCCCTGGGTGACCTGATGTCCCACGTGATCGATATGTCGCACTCGCTCATCGGGCCCCTCCGGGATCTCGTGAGTCGGTCCCATACGTTCATCGCTTCACGCCCGATCGTCCAACCGGGGGAGGGGACTCACTTTTCGACGGGGGGCGGAGGAACGAGAGGGTCGGTCACCAACGAGGATTACGTCTCCGCACTGGTGATGTTCCAAAACGGTGCCCGTGGCACGTTCGAGGCTTGCCGGGTGATCAAGGGGCCGGGCTGCGACATGGCTTTCGAGGTTCACGGTACGGCGGGGGCAGTCAAGTGGTCGTTCGAGCGGATGAACGAATACGAGCTGTTTGTGGACTCGGAGGATGAGAGAGGGTACCGGACCGTGAATGCCGGCCCCGGACACCCGCACTACGCGAGTTGGTATCCCGGTCCGGCCAACAGCATGGGGTATGAAGACCTGAAGGTGATCGAGGCGTTCGAGTTCGCTTCGCAGGTGTCACGCGGTGAACAAGGAGAGCCTGGTTTCGCGGACGCCCTGCGTGTGGCTGAAGTGGAATCGGCGATGGAGCGATCCTGGGAAAGCGGGAGTACCGAGGCTGTGGTGCGATCTGAATCTTGAGGTTGCTGAGACGTCGCCTCTTACTCCGTGGTAGAACAGAAAAGGGGACCCACGCGTTTGCGTCGGGTCTCCCTTGTTCGTTCCATCACTGTTCCGGTCAGCCGCCCAGATCCTCTTTCCGCTCGATCTGCTCCTCCAGGTCGAGCTTGGTGTCCTCCAGATTTTTTTCCAGATCGATGATCTCGGCTTCGACCTGTTTGGTATGCTCTTCCGAGGCCTTGCGTTTTTCGAACAGGGCGTTGTAGTCGTTGCGCATTTTGTGGTACTCGTTCTCCAACTCCGTCTTCTCGCGGACCATCCCCTGCGCAGAGCGACTGGTCGCCCACTTGGTCACGAGGGCGGTGCCGAGCACACAGAGTGTCACGATCTCCAGGAACACGTCAGCTCTTCCTCTTGAACTCTTTCTTGTAGCGCCTCATCTCCAGTTGCTCTTCCTGCTGCTACTCTTCCGTGAGATGACTCTGGAAGTTGGAGATCTCCCTCTTCAGGTCGGAAACCTTGGCCTTGGCGTCCTCGACTCGGAACCTGGCAGACCGCGCCAGCTTGGTCTTTGACTCGATCCCGTCCGTCAGTTTGCCGATCCGGTCTTTGAGCTGCTTGACGACCGGCTGATTCTCGTCGGCGATCTTGGTATACCGCTTGACGATGACCGTCAGGTAGACCAAGGCCAGCAGGATGATGGATCCGAGTGTGTAGGAAAGTATCGCGGCTCGACTCAGATTAGTGAGCTAAAACTATCCTTATTAAGGACGTGAGCAAATTGTCATGTGACGCCCTGACGGCGATGCAGTGCCGGAAACGCTACTGTTTGACGTAAATCTGCTCGTGATATACCGGTCGGCTCCACCCGAGGAAGGCATTGTCGGCGACGTTTTGCTCGGGAACGTTGCCCAGTCGTGTGCTTGCCCCCCAGACATTATAGACCGATCCGACCGTCAACAGAGGGACGTTTTCCGTGTGCAGGTCCCTGACCCGCGTCATGTGTTGCCTTAGTTTCGCCGGGTCCGTTGTGGTCATCGCCTGCTCGATCTCCTGTGTCGCATCCCACAGCCAGTCCGGACCCTCTTTCGACGCGTTTTGATGCCAGTAAGGTACGTTGGACCCGAGGATGCCCCATCCGATCGCGTAGGTCAGGGGGTCGTTCGGTCCCTCGAGACCCCAGAAGTGGACCTCGAATTCGTTGTTGTATCGCCTGGGGACGATGATGTCCCTGAGCGCACCGTTCAGGTGGACCTTGATGCCGATGTCCTTCCAGTGATCGGCGACGAGTTCGGATACCGGCCCCCCGTTGAAGAATCCGCCAGGATGAACGAAGTCGATCGTGATCTGGAAGATGGATCCGTCTTTGAACTCACGGTATCCGTCACCGTCACGGTCCAGATAGCCAGCGTCGTCGAGGAGGCTGTTGGCGAGTTGTGGATCATACCAAGCGTACTTCTGGTAGGCCTCCGGGTCGAAGTACGGGCTCAGGGGGCCGAAGGAGTAGCCTGACGGTTCGAGCAGGCCGTAGTAGACGATCTGATTTATTTCCTCTCGGTTCATGCCGTGGGAGAGCGCTTTCCGGACCCGCAAGTCACGGAACGCCTCCCGCAGTTGCGGGTTCTGTGCGTCCCAGTTCGGGTGGAAGGTCGGACCCCTGTTCGGTCCCGTGATTCGCAGCTTGAACTTCCCGTTGGCTTCCTCCGCTTTGAGCACGGGAAACATGTCGATCCGAGTGTAGCGTCCGAAGAGGTCGATCTCCCCGTTGATGAACTTCAACAGGATGACCTGCGGGTCCTGGATGACGTTGAACACGATCCGGTCGGCATAGGGGAGCTGATTGCCCTCGGTGTCCACCTTCCAGTAATAGGGATTGCGTTCGTAGACGATTCGTTGACCTCGGATCCACTCGACCGGCATCCAGGCAGACATCGTCGGGCGTCCAGGTTTGAGCAAGCGCATCGCACTGGTGGAACTGTCCCGGAAGGTCTCGTAGTTCGCTTTCACATTATATCGTGGATGCAGATGCCCGAGCACGTGTTTGGGGGCGCCCGTCAGTTCACGGGCAAGCTGATGGAGCAACCTCCCCATCGGCTTGGTTGCCGAGACCCTGAGCGTACGATCGTCAACGGCCTCGAAGACCATGGGTTTCCCATCGACTAGCCATCCGGCTGGCGGGGCCACACCTTCCCGGGCATCCTCATTGTGGACGATGTCGTCGTAGTAGAACAGAATGTCGTCGACGGTAAAGGGATGGCCGTCCGACCACTTGAGACCCTCCCTCAGTTTGAAAACCGCCACACGTCCGCTGTCGGAGAAGGCATAGCTTTGAGCCAGACCGAGGACCAGACTATCTGGCATCGGACGGCTGTAGCCCATGAGGTTTTCGGACATCGTCTTGTTCGGGCCGGGGGTCTGGACGATGTCCCCGGTCAATCCCCGGCGGATCGTTCCACCATAGACGCCGATCTCGTTGATTGGTCGGATCACCAGAGGATTCGTTGGGAGACGATCGGACACCGGAGGAAGCCAACCGTCTTCGACGCGCTCCTTTAGCATCGGAGCCTCGCCAAAGCTGCGCGCTGCCATCACGTCTGGAGACAGCGTCACCGGTGCGGTCGAAACGGCGCGATCAGGCTCCTTTTCGGCATCAGGCGCGATATCCGGGCCGCCGCCCTCAGGATCCGGGGCCAGGCAGCCCACCAAACAGATAAGCAGCAAGAACCGGGACCGTCTTGTCCTCGCACTCCTGGCTGCAGACGCAGGCGGGTCAGGATTTGGCATTGTCAATGGGATAGAATTCACGACCTTGGTGTCTCCGAAAATCAAATATCCACCTCAAGGATACATCTTGAGTCGACGGAACCCACATCCTTTCAGGGAGGCTCGTACAGGTGAATGCTAGAGACCGATATTTCTGGGATCTGACGGGATATCTGGTTCTAAAAAGTGTGCTCGACCCGGGAGAGGCCGAAGAGGCCAACCAGGCAATCGACGCTTATGCGGAACAGCTTCTGGCCGCGGGGGCATCTGATGAGGTTCAGGGGAAGGAGCAGGTGTTCGACGGTCAGCTGGTTCGGACGACCAACGCCTACCCGTTCTTTCTTCAGATTCCGGAACCGCTCTCGACGCCTTTCCGCAAAATGTTGGTTCATCCCCGCATCGTTTCGTGTCTGAACGAGATGTGCGGTCCGGGGTTCCGATTGGACCACGGGCCTGAATTGATCGCCCATACACGAGGCGTGAAGGGACTTCGCCTGCATGGATCGGGAGACCGACATAAGCCATACGTGGCCTATCATCACCAGGGCAAAGGGTCCTATTGCGGCGGTGTGACTGTGTCGTGGCAGTTCGCCGATTCGGGGCCCGGAGATGGTGGGTTCGCTTACGTGACCGGCAGCCACAAGTCGAACTACAACATGCCCGAAGACCTGAGGAACAAACGGGACCATGCATTTGCCGTTCGTCAGGCCGAGGTCAGCGCTGGTGATGTTCTGTTGTTTATGGACGGGGCCCAGACGCACGGGACCATCCCGTGGCAGGCTCGCCACCAGCGTCGATCCCTCCTGTTCAAGTATACGTCCCGTTCCACCACGCGATCCGGCATCGCGGAAACGCTTGCGCCTCCGGAGATTTACTGCGACAGGGATGTGGTGGACGGGATGTCCGAGGCAGAACGGGCCGTGATGTGGGGGCCCTACTCCAACTATCACGAGGAGTTGCCCTATCTCGACGTTTCGGCTGACGGACAGGTGAAAGCTGTGACGTGCACAGACCCATCGGATATTTGGAGTGATCGACGCGGCTAGTCTCACTAAGGTTGGGGCCCTTGGGCCTATCGCAGGAGGATGGCTATGGAGATTGAAGCGTGCAGGCCACCCGGGGGACTTCGCCCGTATGAGGGTCCGGCCGATTGGCTCGGCGAGGATCTGGTGGATGATGAGTCCTGGATTCGCGTGTTCTCGCCCGAGGAGATCGAAACGATCGAGTCCGCAGGGAAGAGAGCTCCCCGAGGCCTTCCTGGATGTCTATCACGAGAATATTGAGGCAGGATCCGCGCGGGGTGGGATTCCGCCTCTGGGCTGCACGGGTGCAGGCGCTGGTGGATAAGGAGGGTTAAGCCTGTAAGGGTTTGTTTTTAGGCGTGTTTATAGATTTTTTTCAGTTTTCGCGGAAATTTAGCCACACGTAAGGCTTGAAATTTGGTATGTTTCGTCCTCGGAAGCCGCGCCCCCGATCGTCACTTGACATCTGACCTGGCATTGAGCATCCTATGTGGGTCCCAGGGTAGCCTCTGTTAGCGCGGTTTCCGGTTCATTCACTGATCAGGAGGGGACTTCATGATTGTAGAGGTCTACGGCAACAACGTTGAAAAGGCGCTTAAAATCCTCAAGCGCCAGATGCAGAAGCAGGGCATCACGAAAGACGTCAAGAAGAGCCGTTTTTACGAAAAGCCTTCCCTCAAGCGGAAGCGCAAGCGCGAAGAAGCGATGCGACGTCGGGCCAAGGCAGAACGCCTCGCCATGAGAGGATAGGTTTCGTTCCAATAAGCGAAGCTGTCAAAAACCCCCGCAGATAGCCTCTGCGGGGTTTTTTTGTTTCTATTCCCGTGGATTACGGTCCAAGGGGTTTTCTTTAGCGGCCATGATTTGCATAGTGCACCCAAGCTGGGCATAAGAACGGCCCCGAATGAATATCCTCCAGGGCCGCCACTTTACTTTAAATGGTGGGCCCATCAAGCATCTCTTGTATTAGTATTCCTGAAACCCAAAACTATATTCCTAATGCAGTAGCGCAAGCAGGGTGAGACCTTCAAAACTCAAAGACGTGAGGGATTGAATGGGAATCGAAGACCGTCTACGGAATCAGAAGGTGGTGATTAACGTTCTTGCCTTGCTTGTCTTGGTCTTAGCAGGTATCCGGGTGTGGGAGCAGTTTAGCGGCTACGGAGAGATGACGGTCAGAAAGCTTACGGTGGTTGATGACGAAGGGAAGGAGCTGGTGGCCTTGGGTGTGACCACGGGCGGTGACGGCGGAGTATGGACCACCACAAAGTCTGGGAGAAAGAAGAGACTCGACTGAATCCTTGGGAGGACTGAATGGCCGAGACGAATGACAATCAGGTAAATCAGAAAAGGTCAATCAAAGGATGACCAGTTCAACTCTGCTCTTGCT